>Ga0070694_100000828_pt1 | contig 17356 bp, 11 predicted proteins | sample KBSK1251metaG_FD_65470 | JGI IMG/M metagenome (GOLD analysis project Ga0070694, IMG submission 65470) | Corn, switchgrass and miscanthus rhizosphere microbial communities from Kellogg Biological Station, Michigan, USA - KBS K1-25-1 metaG | ecosystem: Host-associated > Plants > Roots >... | reverse complement strand
TCGCGTACCGCCAGCGTGCTCTGGTTGCTCGCGTCGGAGCCCGCCTCCGGCTCGGTGAGGGCGAAGCAGCCGAGCTTCCGCCCGGCCGCGAACGGGGAGAGGAAGCGCGCCTTCTGCTCGGGGGTCCCGTGCTTGAGCACCGGATCGCAGTAGAGCGAGTTGTTCACCGACATGATGACCGCGTGGGACGCGCAGGCGCGCGCGACCTCCACGAGGGCCAGCACGTAGGAGACGGTGTCGCCCCCGCTGCCCCCGAGCGCCTCGGGCACCGTGATGCCGAGCAGACCCAGCTCGCCCATGCGCGCCACCGTCTCGCGCGGGAAGCGCGCCTCGCGGTCGATCGCCTCCGCGATCGGGCGCACCTCCTTGTCCGCGAAATCGCGGGCCAGGTCGCGGATCATGGACTGCTCTTCGGTCAGATCTAGCTGCAAGTTACTTGTCCAGGAGGTGCTTGAACTCTTGCGTCAACAGGGGGGCGACCTCGAAGAGGTCGCCCACGATGCCGTAGTCGGCGATCTTGAAGATCGGCGCCTCGGGATCCTTGTTGATCGCGCAGATCACCTTGGACGTGCGCATGCCGGCCAGATGCTGGATGGCACCGGAGATGCCGAAGCCCAGGTAGAGCTTGGGCGAGATCGTCCGCCCGGTCTGGCCGATCTGGAAACGGTGCGGCCGCCAGCCCGCGTCCACCGCGGCACGGGAGGCGCCGACCGCGGCGCCCAGCACCTTCGCCAGCTCCTCCAGGATCACGAAGTTCTCCGGCCCCTTGAGCCCGCGCCCGCCGGAGACCACGATATCGGCCTCGCTCAGCTCGGGCAGGCCGGTGGAGGCCTCCTGGCGTCGCTCCACCAGCTTCATGGTCTCGCTCGGGATGTTCGCGGCGGGCTTCTCCAGCGCCGGGGCCGCGCCGGCCTGGGCCTCGCCGGGGCGGAACACGTTGGGCCGGAGCGTCGCCATCCACGGCGTCTTCGACCACGTCATCTTCGACAGCAGCTTGCCCGCGTAGATCGGCCGCGTGGCGACCAGCTTGCCGCCGTCGAGGGCCATGCCGGTCGAGTCGGCGGAGAGACCGGCCCCGAGCCGCGCGGCCAGCCGCGCCATGAACTCGCGCTGCCGCGTGGTCACCGGCGCGAAGATCGCCTGCGGTGACTCCTTGCCGGCCAGGTCGGCCACCACCGGGGTCCACACCTCGGCCCGGTACGGCGCGAACGCGGCGTTCTCGAGGAGCCAGACCCGCTTGGCGCCCCACTCCCCGAGCTGCTTGATGCCCTCGGGGGTCGCCTTGTCGGTCACCCATACCGCCTCGGCCGGCGCGCCCGCCTGCCCGGCCAGGCGCGAGGCCTCGCCCAGCACCTCGGCCATCACCTTCTTGGGAGCGCCCTGCCTGTCGTCCTCCACGATGCACCAGTACGCGCCTGGCATGTTTGATCCCTTCTATCGTTGTGGCAGTTAGATGGCCTTGGCGTCTTCGCGGAGGGCGCGGACCAGCTCTTTGACCGCCGCGGCGGGCTCGCCCTGGATGATGCGGCCGGGCGGCCGGGGCGGCAGGCTCTCGAGCTTGACCACCGAGAGCACCGGCGGCTCGGCGGCCATCCCCACGTCCGCGGCCTTCACTTCCTTGATCTCCTTCTTCTTGGCCCCCATGATCCCCTTGAGCGTGGGATAGCGCGGCTCGTTGAGCCCCTTCTGCGCGGACGCCACCGCGGGCAGCGGGAGGTCGAAGATCTCGAGCCCGCCCTCCACCTGACGTCCCACCCGGATGGTCTTGCCGTCCGCGTCGACGGCTTCCTCCATGATCCAGGACGCGACCGGCCAGCCCAGGAGCTCCGCGACCTGCGCGGCCACCGCGCCCATGTCGTCGTCGATGGCCTGACGCCCGAAGAGCGCGAGCGCGGGCGCCTCCTGCTTGATCACCGCCGCGAGCGCGCGCGCGGTCATCAGGGTGTCGGGTGCGCCCCACGCCTCATCCTTGAGATGCACCGCGCGGTCGGCCCCCATGGCCAGGCAGGAGCGCAGCGCCTCCTTGCCCCGCTCGGGGCCGAGGGAGACCGCGACCACCTCGCCCTGGCCGCGCTTCTCCTTGATCCGGAGCGCCTCCTCCACCGCGAACTCGTCGTAGGGGGAGACGATCCAGGTGATCCCGGCGGTGTCGATGGCGCGGCCGTCGCCGCCGATCTTCACCTGCGTGGCCGTGTCAGGGACCTGCTTGATCATCACGAGGATTTTCATTCTGAGAGCCCTCTGGTGACTCGGTTATCGACGGGGACCGGGTTGGGAGTCAGGCGCTCCGATCGGGTGTCGTAGCGCAGCTGGCGCGTGATGCGGAAGCGATCGCCGGGGATGAAGACCCGGTCGTAGACCACCGGAGTCCCGTCCGCGCCCACCGAGACGCGGTCGGAGCGGAAGGCGGCGATGCCGGGCCGGCAGCCGAGCTCGCGGGCGGCGCGGCGATCGAGCGATACCGCCGCGACGGTCTCGCGGGCCTCCGTGATCTCGATCCCGAGCTTGAAGGCCAGCACCTGCCGGAGCGGGGTCACGGCCAGGTCCGCCTTGGAGACTTCCACCCCGACGGCGGCGGGCAGGTACGAGGTCTGGAAGCTCACCGGCTCCCCGTCGACCAGGCGCAGGCGCTCGAGCACGAACACCTCCGCCCGCTCGGCGAGCCCGAGGGGCTCGGCCACGCGTGCGCCGGCGGGCTCGGTGTAGCTGCGCAGGAAGCGCGTCGCCACGTCCTCGCCGAGGGCGGAGAGGTCCCCGGCCAGCGCGCGCAGGTGCAGGATGTCGTAGTCGATGGCGGGGCGGGCGACGAAGGTGCCGAGGCCGTGCCGCCGGGCGATGAGGCCGTCGCGCTCGAGGAGGTCCAGCGCCTGGCGAAGGGTCATCAGCGTGACGCCGAACTCACGCGCCAGGCCGCGCTGGGTGTCGAGGCGCTTGCCGGGCCCCTGGCCGCCCGCGACGATGCGCTCGCGCAGCGTCTGGGCGATCTGGTGATAGCGTGGCACGCGACTGGCCAAGCGACGCTCCCTCGCAGACTGTTCTAGAACTCCGGTCGGCCGCTCAACGCCCTCGTCGAGCTTCTCGTCGGGATTCACGCAGGCACGACAGGCAGTTACTGCGACCGGCGCCATTGTAACCGGGCCGGGCGGGCGGGGTCAATGGCCGCGGGTCAGGCGGCCGGCTCCGCGGCCAGGCGGTGGGAGAGGGCGATCAGGGCCTCGAGCTTGCCCGCGGCCGCGCCCGAGTCGACCGAGCGAGCGGCGAGGCCGACCCCTTCCTTGAAGTCGCGCGCCTTGGCGCCGGCCACCAGGGCGGCCGCCGCGTTCATCAGCACGATGTCGCGGCGCGGCCCCGGCTCGCCGGCCAGCACGCGACGAATGATCTCCGCGTTCTCCTGCCGATCGCCCCCCTGGAGGTCGGCGATGGCCGCGCGCGGCATCCCGAAGTCTTCCGGACGCACCCGGCTGGTCCGGACCACCCCCTCGTGCACCTCCGCGATGTGGCTCTCCCCGGTGTTGGAGATCTCGTCGAGGCCGTCGGCGCCGTGGACGACGAAGGCCCGGATCGTGCCCAGCTCGGCGAGCACGCGGGCCAGCGGCTCGGTGAGGGCCGGCGAGTACACCCCGATCACCTGGGCGTTGGCGCCCGCCGGATTGGTGAGCGGGCCCAGCATGTTGAAGACGGTCCGCACCCCCATCTCACGCCGCGCGGCCATCACGTGCTTCATGGCGGTGTGCAGCAGGGGCGCGTACAGGAAGCCGATGCCCACCAGGTCGATGCAGCGGGCGACCTTGAAGGGGGCGAGCTCGATGCTGATGCCGAGCGTCTCCACCACGTCCGCCGAGCCGCAGAGCGACGACACCGAGCGGTTGCCGTGCTTGGCCACCTTGAGCCCCGCTCCCGCCACCACGAAGGCGGTGGCGGTCGAGACGTTGAACGTCCCGGAGGCGTCGCCCCCGGTGCCGCACGTGTCGATCAGCATCTCGCGGTCGGTGCCGGTCTGCCCCACCAGGTCCGCATCGTGCGCCCGGACCTTGACCGCCTTCTGCCGCATGACCTGGGCGAAGCCGATCAGCTCCTCGACCGTCTCGCCCTTCATGCGGAGCGCGGTCAGGAAGGCGGCGATCTGGGCATTGGTCGCCGCGCCCGACATGATCGCCTCCATGGCCGCCGCGGCCTCGAGCCGGCTCAGATCGCGCCGGTCGACGAGCGCGCGAACCGCCTCGGTGATGATCGGGCTGGTCACGGCGCCCCGGCTCCCGCGAGCCCGCGCCCGCCCGCGCGCTGGATCGTCGCCACCGCGCGCAGCACGTCCTGGATCTGCAGGGGCTTGGACAGGACGAGGTCGACCCCGTTGGTGCGCAGCTCCTCCGGGGCGACCTCCACTCCGAACCCGCTCATCATCACCACCGGCACCTCCGGGGTCTTCGCCTTCACCGCGCGCGCCAGCTGCCAGCCCGTCATGCCGGGCATCGCGAGGTCGGTGAAGATCAGGTCGAACCGCTCGGCGGCGAGACGATCCACCGCCGCCTGCCCGCTCCCCTCGACCACCGCGACGTGCCCGGCGGTGGTCAGGATGTCCGCCACCACCTCGGCCACCTCTTCCTCGTCATCCACCACCAGGCACCGCAGGGCCACCGAGGAGTCGATGGGCGGCGAGGAGGTGGGCGCGGCCTCCGCGACCCGGTCGGTCGGCGGGAAGACCAGCCGGAAGGTCGTGCCGTGGCCCTCCTCGCTCTCGACGGTGATCCGCCCGCTGTGGCGGGCCAGGATACCATACGCCATCGAGAGCCCGAGACCGGTGCCCTTCGGCCCCTTGGTGGTGAAGAACGGATCGAAGATCTTCTGCCGGATGGGCTCCGGAATGCCGGTGCCGGTGTCGATCACCTCGACCGCGACCTGCCCGTCCGGCGTGCCGGTGCGCAGGGTGAGCGTCCCGCCCTTGGGCATCGCGTCCACCGCGTTCAGCACCAGGTTGGTGAAGGCCTCGCGCAGCTCGGCGGGATCGCCCGCGATCTGGGGCAAGTGCTCGGCCAGGTCGGTCTCCACCTCGATCTCGACCCCACGGCGCCGGGCGTCCTGCCGCCACGTCGATTCGGTGGCCTCGAGCACCTGCTGCACGATCTGGTTCAGGTCCACCGCCACCGCCGGCTGATCGCGCCGGATACCGGTGAAGTCCTGGAGCCGGCGCACGGTGCGGGCCCCGTCCATCGCCGAGCGCTCGATCACCTTGAGCCACTGGCGGAGCTTCACGTCCTGGACGCGCTCGAGCAGGAGCTGGGCGCGGCCCAGGATGGAGGCGAGCACGTTGTTGAAGTCGTGCGCCACCCCCGAGGCCATCTCGCCCAGCGCCCGCAGCTTCTCGGTGCGCACGAGCTGGTCCTGCGCGGCGGCCAGGTCCCCGAAGGCCCGGGTGCGCTCCTCGTAGAGCCGGGCGCTCCGGAGCATGAGGGCCGCGAGCTGGGCGATGTTCGCGAGCAACCGCTCGTCGGCCTCGGTGAACGCGCGATCCGGGCTGCGCAGCGAGAGCACCCCGAGCACCTGGTCCCCCGCGGTCATCGGCACGATCAGACAGTACGGCATCCCGATCGCGGCGGCCAGCGGCGTGACGCCGAGCCGGGCGCAATCGGCGACGTAGTCGGTGGTGCGGATGGGGGTTCCGGTCTCGAACACCGTCCCGGAAAGCCCGGCGGCCCGGCGCGGGTAGAAGTGGGGCTCCTCCTCGTCGCAGCGCCGCCCGTGGCGCACGCGGAGCACCACGCGCAGCCGGTCGTGCTCCTCCTCGAGCAGGACCACCGCCATGCTCTGGACCTCGAGGACCCGGGTCACCTGCTGGTAGACGGTGTCCAGCAGGCCGCTCTGATCGAGCTGGCCGGTCACCGCACGGGACAGCTCGTGCAGCACGGAGAGCTCCTGGATCCGGCGCTGGTTGTCCTGGAAGAGGCGCGCGTTCTGGAGCGCCACGCCCGCCTGGCTCGCGACCGCCTCCATCAATCGCAGCTCGGCCTCGCTCAGGTCCCGGGCCTGCTGCCACCACCCGGCCACGAAGCCGCCGATCATCTGCTCCTGGGCCACGATGGGCACGAAGAGCAGGGTGCGCAGCGGCGCCGCCCGCCGCAGCGCCTCGGGGACCCGGGCGTCGTTCGCCGCGTCGGTGGAGATCACCGACCCGCGTCGCCGCGCGGCCTCGCCGAAGAACGCGTCCCCCGCGAGGTGGATGCGCACCGCGCGGAGGGCCGCGAGCGGCCCGGGGGGCACGTGATAGCCCGCGAACGGCGCCAGCCACTCCCCGTTGTCCTCGAGGAGCCACACCCCCGCGGTGTCGGCGGCGAGACCGTGCGCCACGTGGCGCAGGAACTGGTGGGTGAGCGCGTCCAGGTCGAGCGTGGACGCCAGGGCCTGGCTGACCGACAGGAGGGTCTCGGTCTCCTGAAGCTTCTGCTCGGTCTGCCGGACGAGCCTGGCGTTCTCCATGCCGAGGCCGACCTGGGCGGCCACGCCCTCGACCAGACGCACCTCGGAGTCGGAGAACTCGCGGCCGGTCTGCCACCACACCAGGAAGATCGCGCCCACCGCCTCCCCGCGCACGGTGGTGGGCGCGAACAGCACGGAGTGTGGCGGGATCCCCCCGAGTGAGGCGGAGTCGAATCTCGGATCGGCGTGGGCGTCCCCCGTCCAGGCGGCGCGCCCGTCCCGCCACACGTGGGTCAGGGCCGGGAAGCGCGAGAGGACGAAGGGGTGCGTCCCGAAGTGCTCGATCAGCTCCTTGGGCACGTGGTAGCCGGCCAGCGGCACCAGCGCCTCGCGCTTGGCGTCGAGGGCGTGGATGCCCACCATGTCGGCCGCGAAGGCCTCCCCGACCTCGTGGGCCACCGCCCGCATCACGTTCTGGGGCGAGTCCGGCTGCGAGAGCGCGCGGCCGACCGCGAGCAGCGCGGTCGTCTCGCGCAGTCGCTCCTGCACCTGGGTGTAGAGACCTGCGTTGGTGAGCGACAGCGCCAGCTGGCCGGCGATGGCCATCGCGAGATCCACCTGCCAGGGCTCGAATGGCATCGGTCGCTCGGTGTTGTCGACGATCATGACGCCGATGACCTCGTCCTGCCGGATCAGCGGCACCGCCATCGTGGACTTGACGCCGAAGGCCTCCACCCACGCGGGGGGCGCCAGATCGCTCACCGAGACGTCGGGGACGATCACCGGACGGCGTGTCTCGACGGTGCGCAGGTGGAGCGGCGGGTTCGCCGGCAGCGAAGAGGCAAGGCGACGGTAGCGCTCCCAGAGCTCGGGATCCTGCCGTCCGTCGGCGTACTGGGACATGAGGGGCACGACCCGGCCGTCGACCCAGCGCTGGATGGAGCACCGGTCGACCCGGCACAGCTGCGCGATCTTGATCGCCACCTCCCGGAGCAGCCGCCTCGAGTCCAGCGTCGAGTTCAGGATCTCGGCGACCTCCAGGAGGGCGCGACTCTCCTCGAGCCGTCCCCGCGTCTCCCCGTAGAGCCCGGCATTGCGGATCGCCACGCCCGCCTGGGCCACGAAGCTGTCGAGGATCTGCCGGTCGTCGGGGCCCAGCCGGATCGGGCCGCGCCCGTTCAGGGTGAGCACGCCCAGCAACGAGTCCTGCATGATGATCGGCACCGCGAGGAGGCTCGGCAGCCCGCGGCTGGCCGCCCACTCCTTGGCCGCGAACCGGGCGTCCTCCTGCACGTCGGGAATCTCGAGCGGCTCGCGATGCACCGCCACCCAGCCGGCCGCGCTCGTGCCGAAGGGCATCTGCTGGTACGGCAAGCCGAGGCCCATCTGGTCGGAGGCGGCCCGCACGGTGAGGCTCTGAGCCGCCTCGTCCACGACCCAGAAGATCGCCATGGGCACCGCGATCAGCTCCGCGGCCGCCTCCGCGATCGCCCGCAGCACCTCGTCCATGTCGAGGGAAGACGACACGATGTGGGCCAGGCGGGTGAGGCTGCGCAGGCGCGCCGCCCGCACGTCGAGGGCCTCGTAGAGCCGCGCGTTCTCGAGCGCGGCCGCGAGCTGGTTGGCGAAGACCGACAGGTACTCGATCTCGCGCTCGGTGAACCGCGCGCCGGCCGCGCGGTACGCCACCAGCGCGCCCTGGAGATGCTCCCGCACGAGCGGCACGGCCAGGATCGCGCGACCGCCGACCTCCTCGATCCAGTGGCGGGACTCCGGGCTGAGCTGGATCCGCGGGTCCGCGAGCACGTCGGGGGTCCACACCGGGCTTCGCTCGAGGAGCGCCCGGCCCACCACCCCCTCGTCCATCCGGAGCGGCCGGGCGCGGTCGGACAGCGGCCCCGAGAACTGCCCCTGCCCCATCGCGAACCTCATGAACTCGGTCTCGCCATCCCGGAGCCAGATGGCGAGATCCGGCATCTCCAGCGTCTCGCGCGCGTGGGTGGCCACCAGCTCGAGCACGCGCGCCTCGTCCAGAGTGGACACGAGGACCCGGCCCAGCTCCGCCACCGCCCGCATGCGCTCGGCCTGCTCGGAGGCCTCCCGGTACAGGCGCGAGTGGTCGATCGCGATCGCGGCCTGGCCGGCGAAGGTCTCGGCCAGCTCCTGCTCGCGCGCGGTGAAGGGCCGGCGCGCGCGGAAGGTGAGCACGCCGATCGGCCGCTCGCCCATCAGGAGGGGAACACCCAGGTAGTGCGTGTACCCGAGCTGCTGACTGGCGGCCCGGTGGTCGGGGAACACGTCCGAGTCCTCGATCTCGCACATGAGCGCCTGCCCCGTCGAGAGCACCTTCCCGCTCATGCTCTCCCCCGTCCGGATCCGCGGCCGGAGCATCGTCTCGCCCGCGGTGCCGAACAGGCCCGCCACCACCAGGTCGTCGCCGTCGAGGAGGCGGAAGCCCGCGTTGTCCACCTCGAGCAGCCGGGCCGCCTCCTCGGCGATGGAGGCGAGCAGGGTCTCGGGCGCGACGAGCGCCCCGATCTTCTTGTTGATCTCGAGCAGCGAGGACAGGGAGGCCTTGCGGTCGCGCTCCTGGGCGAAGAGGCGCGCGTTGTCGAGCGCGACCGCGGCCTGCCCGGCCAGCGCGCTCATGACCGAGATCTCGCTCGCCGACGGCGCATGGGGCTCCCACCAGTAGGCGGACATCGCACCGAGCACCTCGCCTTTGCTGACGAGGGGCACCGACAGGACCGCGCGATAGCCCTCCCGCTCGACCACCGCACGGGTCGCGGGGCTCAGCGAGATCGCGGGGTCGTGCAGGATGTCGCTGGTCCACACCGGCTCGCGCCGCTCGGCCGCCCCTCCGGTCGTCCCCTCGCCCAGGCGCACCTGCAGCGTGCTCAGGAACTCGCGAGAGAGCCCCCGGCCCCGCTCGTAGATCAGGAGGCGGCTGGACCGGTCCAGGCGGGAGACCCCCAGGGCCGCCACCCCCAGCAGGGCCTGGCATCGATCCACCACCAGGTCCAGCACGCGGTCGACCTCGAGGGTGGAGCTCACCACGCCGCTCACCTCGAGGAGCGCCTGGTACTGGGCCGCGTTGCGAGTGGCCTCGTCGAAGAGCCGCGCGTTCTCGAGGGCCACCGCGGCCTGCGTGGCGAAGTCGGTGAGGGTGGACAGGTCCTCGTCGGTGAACGGCTCCGCGCCCGGCCCGCGGCCCGCGGTCATGACGCCGAGCGCGCGCCCGCCCGCCATCAGGGGCGCGGCGAGCAGACGGCTCGTGAATGGCACGAACTCCGCCATCGCGTGAGGCGAGCTCGGGTAATCGTTGACCATCACCCCGCGGCCGCTCACCAGCGTGGTGCCCGCCACCCCGGTGCCGACCTTGAACCGCAGATCGCGCAGCCAGTCGCCGATGTCGGACCAGGCACGCGGGCGGAGCGTGTCGCCCTCGAGCATGTAGAGGGCCGCGTAGCCGCCGCCGATCAGCCTTTGGGCGGACCGCGCGATGACCACCAGCAGCTCCTCGGTGTCGAGCTGCTCGGAGATGTGCCGCTCGATGATCCGCTGGGCCTCGAGGCGACTCAGGCGGAGCGCCGCCATGTCCCGCAGACGGGCCCGCTCCACCGCGAGCCCCACCTGCTGGGCGACGCTCGACAGGATCCTCATCTCCTCGTCGGAGAACTCGCGCTTCTCCTGGGACACCAGGGCCATCACGCCCCACGTCTGCTGCTCCACCGGGACCGGTATCGCGAGCTGGGTGCGGTGCGCCCGCTCCGCGGCCATCTGCCGCAACCCCTCCTCGGCCGGGGGGACCGTGTCGAGGTGCGTCACCTGGATCTGGTTGGCGCGCACCGCGTCGCCGATACGCGAGCCGTCGAGAGGCCGGACACGCGAGGTCTCCACGAAACGCGGGTCGAAGCCGCTCCCCGCGACCATGATCAGCTCGCGCGCCGCCATGTCGACCTGGTACACGCTGCCCACGTCCATGCCCGCCAGGTTGCGCACCACCTCGAGGGTCTCGCGGGCGGTGGTCTCGAGATTCGCCCCCCGGCCGATCGTGGTGGCGATCGCGTTCAGGGCCTCGAGCTCGCGGTTGCGGCGCTCGAGCACGACCCGCGGGTTCTCGCCCGACGGGCCGGCGACCGGCCGCGGCCGCCTCCGGGGCGGCAGGAAGGCGGCCACCACGCCGGCCAGCACCACCGCCCCGCCCGCGACGAGGGCCAGGAACTCGTAGAGCAGCCGGCGCTCGGCCCGGGCGAAGTCGCGCACCGACAGCGCCACCCAGAGCGCGCCGTCGGGCGATGACGCCAGCGGGCTCTCCAGACGCCGGAGGGCCCAGGGCTCGCCGGCCACCGCCACGACCCCGGAGCCCACCGCGGGCGTCCAGCCGGCGGCGGGCAGGTCGCTGCGGCTGGCCGCCAGGGCCCGGTCCCCGACCAGGAAGACCACGGCGGGGCGGGCGGGCAGCCGATCGAGCGACGCGGCGAGGCCGTCCAGGCGCCGGCCGGCCACCACCGTCCCGGCCGCGCCGAACGGGGCCCGCTCGGTCGCACCGGTGATGGGGGCCACGACCAGGAAGTACGGTCGCCCCCCGGCGAGGCGCAAGGCGGTGGTCGGCTCGGTGGAGGAGGGCATCCCGGGCAGGCTCGGCGGCGGGCCGGCCGGCACCTGCACCAGCGGCGCGCCGCGGCCGTCGCGGATCGCGATGAAGTCGGCGAGCCCGTCCTGCGTCACCGCCAGCACGCGCGGCGAGGCGCCGCGGGCCAGGATCGCCCAGTCCCCTTTCGCGGTGCCCTCGATGACCGCGGGGTCGCTTGCCAGGAGCCGGGTCTCCCGCTCGAGCGCCTGCTGGTAATCGGCGACGAGGGCGGTCACCGCGTCGACCGTCCGGGCGATCGCGTCGACGCGGGTGCGAACGAGCTGGCGCTCCGCGCTGAGGAACCCGAGCCCGGCCAGGATGCCGAGGGGAACCGCCAGCACCAGGAGCGGGACGACGAAGTGGCGAGTGAAACGCCCCACGGCCCTATTCTCGGCCCGCAGGGCGCCGAAATGAACAGGTTTTTCGGGGGCCTAGAGACCCAGGTACGCCTGCTTGATGTGCCCGCTGGCCAGGAGCTCGTCCCGGGGGCCCGAGAGCGTCATCCGCCCGTTCTCGAGCACGTAGCCCCGGTGGGCCAGGTGCAGCGAGCGCAGCACGTTCTGCTCGACCAGGAGGACGGTGATGCCCTGCCGGTTGATGCGGCCCAGGTCCTCGAAGATCGCCTTCACCAGGACCGGGGCCAGGCCGAGGCTCGGCTCGTCGAGCATCAGCAGCCGCGGGCGGGCCATGAGTCCGCGCCCGATCGCGCACATCTGCTGCTCGCCTCCCGAGAGCGTGCCCGCGAGCTGCTCTCTCCGCTCCCGCAGACGGGGAAAGAGCTCGAACACCCGCTCGAGCATCTCGGCGCGCCCCGCGCGGGCCGCCCGCGTGCGGGCGCCCAGCTCGAGGTTCTCGCGGACCGTCATGGTCGGGAAGAGCTGACGGCCCTCGGGCACGTGCGCGATGCCCCGCGCCACGATCGCGGCCGGGGCGAGCCCGTCGAGGCGCTGCCCCTGGAACTCGATCCGGCCCCGCCGCAGCGGCAGGAGCCCGGAGACCGCCCGGAGGGTCGTGGTCTTGCCCGCGCCGTTGGCGCCGATCAGCGCCACCGCCTCGCCCTCGCGCACCTCGAGCGAGACGTCGCGGACCGCGGTGAGGTCGCCGTAGCCGACCTCGATGCCGTCAACGCGCAGGAGCGTGGACATATTCCTCGCCGAGGTAGGCCTCGATGACGCGCGGGTGGTTGGCGACCGCGGCCGGCGGCCCCTCCACGATCATCTCGCCGAAGCTCAGGACCACGATACGACCGGAGAGCGTCATCACCGCGCGCATGTTGTGCTCGATCAGGAGGATGGAGACCCCGGAGGCGTTGATGCTCCGGACCAGCCCCACCATCGCCTCGATCTCGGTCGGGTTGAGACCGGCCATCACCTCGTCGAGCAGCAGCAGGGTGGGCTCGGTGGCGAGCGCGCGGGCCAGCTCGAGCCGCTTGCGCTCGGCCAGCGTGAGCCCGGCCGCCGGCTGCCGGGCCTTGGCGCCGAGCCCGACCTGCTCGATGATCGCGTGGGCCCGCTCGCGCGCCTCCGCCATCCGGGGCCGCCGGGCCAGCGCGCCCACCCGCACGTTGTCGAGCACGGAGAGATGCGGAAACGGGCGCACGATCTGGAAGGTCCGGACCAGCCCGAGCTGGCAGACCGCGTGGGGCCTGAGGCCGGCGAGCGAGCGGCCGGCGAAGCGCACCTCGCCCCGGTCCGGGGCCAGGAAGCCCGAGAGCAGGTTGAAGACGGTGGTCTTGCCGGCGCCGTTGGGCCCGATGAGCCCGAGCACCTCGCCGCGGGCCATCTCGAAGGAGAGATCGTGCACCGCCTGCAGGCCGCCGAATCGCTTGCCGACGCCGCGGACCTCGAGCAGCGGGCCGCCGGCCGCGCTCACCGAGCGCCCGCCTTCACCCACAGGCGGCGCAGCGCGGGATAGGCCCCCTGGGGCAGGAACAGCACCACCGCAATCAGCAGGAGGCCGTAGGCGATGAGGTGGGCGCCCGACCAGCCTCCCTGCCCGAAGTAGATCCGCGAGGCCTCCGCGAGCGGGCTCAGGATGAACGAGCCGAGGATCGGGCCGAGCACCGTGCCCGCGCCGCCCACGATGGGCCGGATCACGATCTCCACCGAGAGCGGGATGCCGAACACCGAGTTGGGCTGGAGCGAGAAGAGGTAGAAGGCGTAGAACGTCCCCCCCACCCCGGTGAGGAACGAGGACACCACCATCGCGAGCATCTTGTAGCGGAAGGTGTTCACCCCGAGCGCCTCGCAGGCCTGCTCGTCCTCCCGGATCGCGATCAGGTAGGCCCCGAAGCGGCGGCGCTCGATGGCGGCCACGATGCCGGTGGCCGCGAGCATGAGCCCGAGCGCGACGTAGTAATACACCCGGTTGTCCTGGAACTGGAACTGGCGCGGGTTGCCGGTGAACGTGATGTAGAAGCCGAGCGCGCCGCCCACCGCGTCGGTGTTCAGCGCCACGATGCGGCAGACCTCCGCGAAGGCCACCGTCAGGAGCACGAAGTAGAAGCCCCGCAGCCCGAAGCGGAAGCCCAGGTAGCCGACCACCGTCCCGAGCGCGGCGGCGAGCACCCCGCCCACCAGCATGCCGACCCACGGGGTGAGCCCGGCCTGGGCGGACAGGAGCGCCGAGGTATAGGCCCCGATCCCGACGAAGGCGGCGTGCCCGGCGGAGAGCTGCCCCGCGTAGCCGCCCACCAGGTTCCAGGCCTGGCCGAGGAAGGCGTAGAAGAAGATGAAGATGAACACGGTGACCGCGTAGGAGTTGATCCACGCGGGTAGCACCAGCAGAACCGTGAGCGCGGCCAGGAGGAGCCACCTCACGGGGCGGCCCTCCCGAAGAGGCCGGCGGGCCGGAAGAGCAGGATGAGGATGAGGAGCGAAAAGCTCACGAGCTCCTTCATCGACGGGCTCAGGAACACCGCGCCGAGCGACTCCGCCACCGAGACCAGGAGCCCCCCCAGGAACGCCCCGGGCAGGCTGCCCATCCCGCCGATGATCACGATGTTGAACGAGGCCACCGAGAGCCCGAGGCCGCCCGCGGGCTGGAACGGCACGATCGGCGAGACCAGCGCCCCCGCCGCCCCCACGCAGGCCGCGCCGATGCCGAAGGCCATCGCGTAGACCCGGCGCACGTCGGCGCCGATGACGAGGGCCCCGTAGGCGTTGTCGGCCGCCGCCCGCATGGTGCGCCCGAGATCGGTCCGGCTCAGGAAGAGATAGAGCGCGAGGGTGAGGACCATCGCGAGCGCGAAGGTGACCAGCCGGGCCACGTCCACGAACACCGGGCCCAGCCAGATGGTGGCGGCGCGGAGCGGCGAGCGCACCCGCTGGGGATCGGGGCCGAAGGCGACGAGGGCGCCGTTCTCGAGCACGAGCGCCACCCCCAGCATCAGGAGGATCTGCATCTCGTGCGGCGCGTCCACGATGCGGTCCACGAGGAGGCGCTGGATCAGCACGCCCAGGCCGAACAGGACGGCGGCGCAGGCCACGAAGCCCACGTAGGGGTCGACGCCCGCGCGGGTGGCGAGCAGCCACGCGAGGTACATCCCCCACACCATCATGTCGCCGTGGGCGAAGTTGACCACTCGCATGACCCCGAAGATCAGGGTCAGCCCCACCGCCATGAGGCTGTAGACGCCGCCGAACAGGAGCCCGCTGAGCAGGCTCTGGGCGATGAGCGCCGGGTCCAGGCGGCTACGCCTTCGGACGCGGGAAGACGAACTTCTGGAGCGCGGCCTCCTTGGGCCAGACCGCGACCGGCTTGCCGCCCAGGATCTGGATCATGGTGGTGACCGCGTTGGGGTTGTCGCCGACCTCGTTGAAGACCACCGGCCCCGCGTACTGCATCAAGCCGGAGGTGAAGTTGGTCTTCCGGAGCGCCTCGATGATCGCCTCGGGGTCGGTCGACTTGGCCCGCTCCAGCACGTCGGCGATCAGCATCATCCCGTCGTAGGAGTAGCCCGAGTTGGTGTCGAAGGTCTTGCCCCCGGAGCGCTTCAGGTAGTCCTCGGCTACCTTCTGGGTGCGTGGGTTCTTGAAGTTCGCCCAGGGCAGGCTGCTCATGACGTAGTCGAGGTCTTCCTTGAGCACCGCGAGCTGCCCCGCCTCGTAGAGGCCGGGGCTGCCCGGCCCCACCACGCCCAGAATGTCCAGGCGCTGCTTGCGGATCTCGGGCAGCAGCAGCTGGGCGCTCGCCGGCCGGGTGATCGGGGCGATGATGTCGGGCTTGGCCGCCTTGGCCCGCGAGACCTCGGTGGAGAGGTCCTGGGGCGGCTCCGGCCACGGGATGACGTCGACGATCTCCCACGAGGGCTTCGCGGCGGCGTGGGCGGCCTGGAAACCCTTGGCGTTGTTCTGCCCGAAGAGGTCGTTGCAGTACATCAGCACCACTCGCTTCGGCGAGACCTTGGCCTCCTGGAAGACCTCGGTGAAGTACTGGACCGCCTTGCGCCCGAACGACGTGCCGGTGGGGAAGTTCCGGTAGACGTACTGGACCTTCTGCTGGCCCTCCTTCACCGCCTTCGCCACGTTGGCGGTGATCGGGTCGGCGGCCGCGATGTCGACCAGGAACGGGATTCGGCGCTGCTGGGCCACCGGCACCATCGCCGCGGTCGAGCCGGAGTCGAAGGAGCCCATCAGCATCTGGGCCCCCTGGTTGATCGCGCGCTCCGCCTCGGTCCGACCGAGATCCGGCTTCGTCTGGGTGTCGCCCACGATCAGGTCGATCTTCATCCCGTTGAGCGACTTGATGCCCCCCGCCGCGTTGATCGCGTCGGCGGCCATCTGCGCGCCGAGGCGGCAGGCCTGGCCCGGCTCGGCGAGGGGGCCGGTCACCGGGTGGATGGCGCCCACCTTGAAGGTCGGAACCTGGGCCCGCAGCACCGCCGGGAAGCCGAGAGCGGCGGCGCCCGCGGCGGTGGCCTTCAGCCCCGCTTTCAGAAACGTGCGGCGGTGCACTCCAGACGTGGTCCGGCGGTCGCTCATCGAATCCTCCGTTGGTTGGGCGTTCAGGACTTGCCCAGCAGCTGCTGGGCGATGACCAGTCGCTGGATCTGGTTCGTACCCTCGTAGATCTGGGTGATCTTGGCGTCGCGCATGAAGCGCTCCACCGGGAACTCACGGGTGTAGCCGTACCCGCCGAAGATCTGCACCGCGTCGGTGGTGACCTTCATGGCGGTGTCGGAGGCCAGGCACTTCGCGGCCGAGGCCTCGAGCGCGGTGCCGCTGATCCCCTGATCGATGAGCCCCGCCGCGTGGTGCACCACCAGGCGCGAGGCGTGCACCGCCATCGCCATGTCGGCGAGCATGAACTGGATGCCCTGGAACTGGCCGATGGGCTGGTCGAAGGCCCGCCGCTCCCTCGCGTAGGCCACCGCGGCGTCGAGGCCGGCCTGGGCGATGCCCACCGCCTGGGCCCCGATGGTGGGCCGCGACTGCTCGAGGGTCTTCATCGCGACCCTGAAGCCGTCTCCCTCCGCGCCGAGCCGGTTCTCCACCGGCACCTCGCAGTCGCTGAAGTGGACCGCCACCGTGGGCGACCCGTGGATGCCGAGCTTGCGCTCGGCCTTGCCCACCGTGAAGCCCTTCAGGCCGGGCTCCACCAGGAGCGCGGTCACCCCCTTGGCCCGCTTGCCCGGATCGGTGCTGACGAACACGGTGATGACGCCCGCGTGCGAGCCGTTGGTCACCCACATCTTGGAGCCGTTCAGCACGTAGCGGTCGCCCTTGCGCACCGCCCGGCACGTCATGGCCGCCGCGTCGGAGCCCGAGCCGGGCTCGGACAGCGAGAAGGCCGCGGTCATCTCGCCGGAGGCCAGCTTCGGCAGGTAGCGCCGCTTCTGCTCCTCGCTGCCGCCGATGATGATCGGGTAGCCCCCCAGGTTCTGGACCAGGAAGATCGTGGACGTCGAGGCGCACGCCCACGCCACCTCCTCGGCGGCCAGGCAGAAGGCGAGCGAGCCGGCCGCGCTCCCGCCGTAGGCTTCCGGGATGTGCAGGCCCATCAGGCCCTGCTGGCCGAGCAGCTTCAGCTGCTCGTGGGGGTACTCGGCGGTCTCGTCCACGTGCGCGGCCAGGGGCGCGATGCGCTCCCGGGCGATCTCGCGGGCGAGGTCGCGGATGGCGCGCTGGTCGTCGGTCAGGTAGAAGAGGTTGTTCATGGATATCGCGGCATTACTGGCTACTTCTTCGAGTAGTCGTAGAAGCCCTTGCCGCTCTTCCGACCGAGCTGCCCGGCCATGCCTTCAGCTTCAACATGGCCAAGCCATGTTGACCGTGGGCCTCGCGGTCGCGGCGGCCCGTGAGTCCGCGG
>Ga0070694_100000825_pt1 | contig 17371 bp, 3 predicted proteins | sample KBSK1251metaG_FD_65470 | JGI IMG/M metagenome (GOLD analysis project Ga0070694, IMG submission 65470) | Corn, switchgrass and miscanthus rhizosphere microbial communities from Kellogg Biological Station, Michigan, USA - KBS K1-25-1 metaG | ecosystem: Host-associated > Plants > Roots >... | reverse complement strand
CACCCCAGTGCATCCACAGTCGCGCCAGCGCATATTCGACAGTGAACAACGCCGGCAGCGCGAACTCAGGTTGCGCGATCGTCTCTGAATCGGTGTCGGCGTAAAGCAACTCGGCGATGTCGAGACCGCGCTCTTGCTTCAAAATTTTGGCGCATTCATCGAAATGCGTGCGAAACTCCGGCTCGGACTCATAAAGCCCTCTCGCCATTCCGGCGTGCTGACTTCCCTGCCCTGGAAACAGAAAGAATATCGGCTTGTTTTGAGCGGATCGCGCGTCGCTGCTCACCTTCGCGGCTTTTGCCGAGCGCAGCGCCTTGATCAACTCCAGCGAGTCATGGCCTATTGCAAACCTGCGTTGCAGCATCGCTTGTCTGCCGACGTTTCGCGTAAATGCGAAGTCTGCAAGATCGACAGCCGCGTTGTTCTCGAGATAATCCGCGATCGCAGAACCGTTAGCGTCGAGAGCGCCCGGAGTGCGCGCTGAAAACGTCACGAGCTGAACCGGACGATGACTGCTGTCAGACTGCGTCTCCGGAACTTCTTCCAACACGACGTGAGCGTTAGTCCCACCCAGACCAAACGAACTCACTGCAGCGCGGAACGGCGTTGGACCATCTGCGCGCGTGACGAGCGTGTTGTTGACGTAAAACGGAGTGTTATCCAGATCGAGCGCGGGATTCGGTTTCTCGAAATGCAGCGTTGGAGGAATCTCACGATGCTTGATTGCGAGACTCGCCTTGATCAAACCGGCGACTCCCGACGCGGTATCGAGATGACCGATATTCGTCTTCACGGAACCAAGTGCGCAAAAACCTTTACGACTTGTCTGCCTGCGGAACACCCTGCTCAAGGCTTCGACTTCGATTGGATCGCCAATCGGTGTCCCTGTGCCATGTCCTTCGATAAAGGTGAGAGTGTCCGGATCGATCGCCGCCATCGCCAAGGCCTTTGCGATCACATCGGCCTGGCCATCGATACTCGGCGCTGTGTAACCCATTTTGAGATGACCATCATTGTTGATGGCGGAGCCTTTGATTGCGGCGTAGATGTTGTCGCCATCCGCGAGCGCGTCCGACAGTCGCTTCAGCACCACGATTCCGACGCCGTTGCCGGGCAGTGTGCCTTGTGCTTTGTGATCGAACGCACGGCAGTGACCGTCGGGTGAAGAGATCATTCCCGGCGAGTACGTATAACCTGTCTTCTGCGGCACTCTGATCGAAACACCACCCGCGATCGCCATGTCGCACTGCCCCGTCAGAAGACTCTGGCAAGCAAAGTGGACTGCAACCAGAGACGTCGAGCACGAAGTCTGAATCGTCACGCTCTCGCCACGCAGGTTCAATTTGTATGACACGCGTGTCGCGAGATGATCCTTCTCATTCGCGAGATGAATCTGGAACGAATCTGCTCCTGGACCGCCAAGCAGTTCACCGAGCCGCGTTAGGAAATAAGAATTCGTATTGACTCCGGCGTAAACCGCGATTGGTCCGGGATAGGTCGTCACGTTGTAGCCTGCATCCTCGATCGCGGACCATGCACACTCGAGAAACAGTCGCTGCTGCGGGTCCATCCACTGCGCTTCGCGTGGAGTTATGTTGAAGAAGGACGCGTCGAAGAGATCGATATCATCGAGAATTCCTTTGGCTTTAACGAAATTCGGATTGCTCAGAAGCTCCGGCGTAACGGGCTGTTCCAACTCGTCGTCGGCAAAGAAACTTATGCTCTCGACGCCATTTCGCAGGTTCCGCCAGAACTCGCGCGTGTTTCTGGCGCCCGGAAAACGGCCGTCCATGCCGACGATGGCAATCGCGTAACTATTGCTGTCCATTTTGGTTTTGCTCTGCGTCCTCTGCAGATAAATCTTAATTACGAGGCTGTCGCTGGCCCATCATCGCTTGTCTTCTCTTCTCAGCCCAGTCTTCGGTTTGGGCCACCGGCACTGTCTTCTCTTCAGTCTGATCCAGGAAACTCGCTAACGTCTGAAGCGTCGGATACTCAAACAACTTCAGCAGCGGTATCTCTCGGCCGAGTGTCTTTGAGAGGCGGCTGTGAGCTTTGATCGCTAGAAACGAATGGCCACCGAGATCGAAGAAGTTGTCGTGAATGCCGATCCGATCCGTCTTCAAGACTTCGGACCAGATCTCGGCCAAGAGTCCTTCAGTCGGAGTGCTTGGCGCGACAAAGACGCGTTCCTGATCTTTCGCGGTATCGACAGACTCGAGCAACGCGCGGCGGTTCAGTTTTCCGTTCGGCAGGAGTGGCAGTGCGTCGAGCAGGATGAAGTTCGAAGGCACCATGAACTCGGGCAACCGCTCACGAGCATACGTCACTAAATCTGCTTTTTTCAGAATCGGCTCGTCTGGTGACGTCCCCGGCCGCCGGACTACGAAAGCAAGCAAACGCTCGTCATCCTGTTCGAGTTTTTCGACGAGGCAGACTGCTTCCTGCACCTGTGGATGTTTCGCCAGCACTGCTTCGATCTCGCCCAACTCGATGCGATAGCCGCGGAGTTTCACCTGCTGATCGAAGCGCCCGAGGAAATCGATTTCACCGCTGGGCCGGCAACGAACTCTGTCGCCGGTGCGATAGAGTCTCGAGCCATCGGCGCCACTAAACTGATCGGGAAGGAATTTTTCGGCTGTTATCGAGGGACGATTGAGGTAACCGCGCGTGATTCCTCTGCCGCCGATGAATAGTTCGCCGGAGACGCCGAATGGAACTGGTTGCAGTTGATTATTGAGGACGTAGATCTGAGTGTTGGCGATCGGACCGCCGATGGGAATTTGCCGCGTCGCGTTTTGTTCGACCTTGTAGACACTTGCCCAGACAGTTCCTTCAGTTGGGCCATACTCGTTGTAGAGCGATGCGTCCGTTGCGCGCTGGTGTTTTGAAGGTAGATCAACCGTGCAGGCCTCACCGGCGACAATCACGCAACGTAGTGATTCGAGGTCTTCGCGGTCAGCCGCTTCCAGCACTAGTGAATACAGTGACGGCAGACACAGGAGGTGCGAAACCTGTTCTCGCTTGATTAACTCGACCAACGCCGCTATTTCACGACGGATATCTGCCGCTGGAAGCAACAGCGTCGCTCCGCTGGAAAGCGTCCAGAACAGACCGGCAACTGAACTGTCAAACGAGAACGAAGAAAGCAGCAGGTATTTGGTTAGCGATTCTTTGTAGTAAACCGTTCTCGCGATCGTGGAATGAACTACGTTTTCATGCGAGACGACGACGCCCTTCGGTTCGCCAGTCGAACCCGAGGTGTAAATCACGTAGGCCAGATTTCCTGGTGCGACACCGCTATCCAGTTTGGAAGTGGGCTCTGCGGCCAGAGCGTCTCGCTCTTCTTTCATGAACAGCATTGTCACTTGGCCGTCAAAGATCTCATCCGCGATCGATCGCTCGCTAATCAGAACGGCGGCCCCGGTGTCGTTAAGAATGAACGACAATCTGTCGTGTGGATAGGCTGGATCAAGCGGTACGTAGAAGCCACCTGCTTTGAGCACGCCCAGAATCGCGACGAGCTGATCGACGGATGGTGGCAAGCAAATACCGACTGCCATTTCCGGGCCAACGCCGAGTCGAATGAGACGGTGCGCGAGTTGATTTGCTCTTGTGTCGAGCTCTTTGTAAGTGATCGAATCGTCTTCACACGTGACGGCGATTCTTTGCGGCCACTGTTCCGCCTGTTGTTCGAATAGTTCGTGAATGCAGGTGTGTGGGACCGATTCGACTTGGCCGGTTAACGCCTTGTATAGCTCTTCGCGGTGAGTGTCGTTGAGAATTTCGAGACTGGCTATCTTTTGGAAGGGATCACGAACGACGCTCTCGAGGAGTGTCTCCAGGTGGCCGGCAATACGCTCGACTGTGTGGCGGCGAATCGATCGCTGGTCGTAGTGCAACTCGAATCGCATTCTTTCGTTTTCGTGAATGCAGACCATCTTAACGAGGTATGTGTCAGAACAACTGTAGAAACGATAGAGCGAGCAAGCACTATCGCTATTGGGTAGTTCGACGTATTCAAACGCGAGTTTCATTGAGCCTGACGGCGATTCGCCATCCTGCTGCCCAACAAAGTAATCCTGCCACTGCTCGGCTTGCAGGCTCTGATCCGCTGTGGCCCTAATGATTTCGCTGAATCGTTTGTCGTTGTTCAGCTCGACGTGCAGCGGCAACGTCTTCGAGAAAATACCGAAGGCTTTTTCCAACTCCTCGAACTTGCGACCGTCGAATGTTTGACCAACTACCACGTCCTCACCGTCGTTCAAACGCCAGTTGAGAACCTGCCAACATGTCAGGAGGAGCGTCGAAAGCGTGACGCGAAACTTGGCGGCCACCGAGGACATCGCCGCTGTTAGATCATGTCTTACTTCAAAGCGAAATACCGCTGGATCGAATCGCTCCGTGGCAGCAAACTCCTCTTCAAAGTGAAGTGACTGCTCGGTGAATTGTTGTTTGCTCCAGTAAGCACGGCCTTCTTCAGCTTCATCTTCTTCCATCAACTCGTGCTGCCATTCAGAGAATTGCAGGTACTGGACCACTTCATCGTCTGACTGCGCGGCGGTCGAGCTGATTTCCTGAAACAGGTTTCTGAGTGTGCGCGTGTCGGCACAAATCGCACAGAGAGTTACGACAAGGAGATGGTGATCTGCGGGAAGCACCGCGAGCGCGGCACGTACGAGAGGTCCTCGTTCATAATCAAAAATCTCAGCGGTCTCGGTTGCAATGAAATCGTCGATTTCTTCGTCAACCAGAGCGACGCTGCGCAACTCGACGGACGCAAAGTCAGCGACCACCTGGACCGGCATCGTCATACCTGACAGACGTTGATACGTCGTCCTGAGTATCTCGTGCCGGGCGATGATCTCATTCAGCGCACTCTGCAAGCGATCGACGTCGACTGGGCCAGTCAACATGACCGCGACCCACGCATTGAACGACGGATTCCCCGCTTGCAACGGCCAGAGATGGCGCTGCTGAGGTGATAACCGAAACCCGGTAACGGTTGCGCTACTCATAATAAGAATTCGCTTTTTGTGTGCTTTTATGTGCCTTTTTGTGGCCTACCGCGTCTTTGGATCGGCCATGGCGACGAGGATTTTTCGGTCGCCTGTGTAGGGTGTGCGGCCGTGGGCCACTAACATGTTGTCGAGCAGCAACACATCTCCATGTTGCCAGGGGAACAGCACCGTCGCTTTGCGAAACGCTTCACGCACCTGGTCCAACTCCGCATCAGTAATTGCCGAGCCATCTCCGTAATACGCATTGCGCGGCAACTCGTCAGCTTCGAACGTCGCTTGCAACGATTCGCGCACATCCTCTTCAAGGTTTGACATGTGGAACAGATGCGCCTGGTTGAACCAAACGACCTCACCGGTCTTCGGGTGCGTAGCAACAGACTCTCGCACTTGCCGTGTACGCAGCCGGTCACCGTCGAGCCATTCAAAATCGATCGGCGCCTTGCGGCAGTATTCTTCCACCTCAGCACGATCCTTTGTCTGAAACGCCGTTTGCCACGACAGATCGATCTTCGATCCGTAGTTTCGCGCGTACATGACCTTCTTCTCGATGAAGCGGTCTCTGATCTTTGGATCGAGATGCTGGTATACCTTCCGGCAGTCGGCTATCGGCGTCTCACCACCCGTGAGCGGCGCTTCCGAACAGAAGAAACAGATGCGCATGGGCCAACTCATCGCGTACGAGAACTCGTTATGCAGCGCGATCGACTGTTCCGCAGGATATTCGGTCGACGTGTAGACGTACTTCCCGATTTCAGTCCGTGGCGTCGAGCGCTCCTTGTATTCAAGCAGGTGCGCAAAGGACGTATTGACGAATCGCTCGAAATCATCGGCGGATGAAATCTGAAATCCGCGAAATAGAATTCCACCAACCCTGGTCAGTTCCGCTTCGACATATTCTCGATTGCCGGCCACCCAGTTCGTCAGATCGACATCCGGAACCTCAGGTTTGATAACAAGCGGCAGCGATTCTCCGGGATAGATGCTTTCGGTCCTGACGAGTCTTGACTCTGTCAGATTGATCGCTTTCGGCCTGGCTAGTTTGAACTTCGCGCGCTGTAATCGTTCACGCTGGTGCTGCACAGTTCGCTGTTGCTCTTTTTCAGCCGCGCTCATCATTTCAAACTCACTCAGCCGTGCATCGGGCCGCGCCACGATTGCTTCGAGCAACGTTTGAAAATGGCGCCACATGCGCTCAACCGTCTCTCGGTTGAAGAGATCTGTTGCGTACGTGAGGATGGCAGACAGCCCGTCATCGGCATTGGCGATCTGGAGCACCAGATCAAACTGCGCCACGTCAGGATCGGTGTCGTAAGTGCTCAACGAGAGATTGCTGATTCTCTCACCCTGCGAGCGCGGAGTGTTTTGATAAGTGAACCAAACTCTGAACAGCGAAGTCTGACCGGAACCACGGCCCGTCCTCAACGCATCGACGACCTGCTCGAAGGGCAACTCCTGATTGGCATAAGCGCCAAGCGTCACTTCACGAACCCGTTCGAGCAACTCTTCAAAAGTCGGATCGCCCGACAAATCTGTGCGCAGCACCAGCGTGTTGAGGAAACAACCGATCAGGTTTTCAGTTTCGACGCGCGGACGGCTCGCGATCGGAGAACCGACGATTATGTCGTCCTGACCAGAGTAGCGTTGCAGCAGAAACTGCAACCCGGACAACAACGTCATGAACAGCGTGACGCCTTGTTTGCGGCTCAATGCTTTGACTGACTCGGATAACTCGGGCGGCAATGCGAGGCGGAGATGCGCGCCTCTAAAACTCTGCTTTTGCAGCCGTGGCCTGTCGGTCGGCAACTCGAGCACCGGAAGATCTCCGGACAGCTTTTGCGTCCAGTATTTGAGCTGGTTTTCCATCGCGCTGCCGAGCAGGCGTTCGCGCTGCCAGTGTGCGAAATCGGCGTACTGTATCGGGAGCTCAGGTAGCAGTGCGGTTCTTCCGGTCGTGTGCGCCTCGTAATGTGCGGACACCTCGTGCAGGAACAGTCCCATGGACCAGCCGTCGAACACGATGTGATGGAACGTGACTACAATGACGTGCTCTGTGTCGCCGAACCGCAGCAGGACAGTCCTCATCAACGGACCACGGCAGACGTCAAATGGGCGGTCGATCTCTTCATTCGCCAGGCGGCGCGCAAGACGCTCGCGTTCTTCTTCGGGCAGCGTGGAAAGATCTACGATCGGAATGCTGAAGGTTGACGGCGGCAGGATCTCCTGCACCGGTTGCCCGTCGATGTTTGGGAAAACAGTTCGCAGGATCTCGTGGCGACGGATCACATCCTCGATACTGCGCTCGAGCGCTTTGAGATCGAGTAGTCCGGAAATGCGGAACGGGAACGGGATGTTGTAAGCCGCTTTCCTGGATGAGAGTTGATCGAGAAACCACAGACGCTGCTGCACGAACGAGAGTGGCAAATCGCCGTCGCGTGGCGCCGGCTCGATAGGCGAAAGCATCAACGGTTCGACCGTCGCGCTCGCCTTCTCGATGCGCCCAGCCAACTCGCCGACCGTGGGCGCTTCAAAGAGCCCGATAAGCGGAAAGTCGATTTTAAAAACTTCGCGCAGGCGGGAAAGAACCTGAGCAGCCAGCAGCGAGTGGCCACCGAGATCGAAAAAGTTGTCGTTGATGCCGATGCGTTCGACTTTGAGAATCTCGGACCAGATGCCGGAAAGCATCTCCTCGACCGGAGTACGCGGCGCGACATATTCGCGTCCTGAGATCTGCATTCCCTGAGTTGCAGGCGGAAGCGCCGCGAGATCGACTTTGCCATTTGTCGTCAGCGGAATTGAAAGCACCGGAATGAAGAGCGACGGGACCATGTAGTCAGGTAGCCTGGTCCTTAAGAAATCGCGCAACTGCTCCATCGCATCCGGCGCGTCAGTATTGAAGACGACATACGCAACCAGTCTCTTCCCCACCGGCACGTCGTCGATTGGAATTACGACCGCGTCTGCGACTGATTCATGGGTTAAGAGAATCGATTCCACTTCACCTGGTTCGACGCGATAGCCCCTGATCTTCAACTGCCGATCGATGCGACCGAGATATTCAATGTTTCCATCCGCCAGGCGCCGCGCCAGGTCTCCGGTCTTGTAAATGCGAGCTCCTTGTCGCCGGCTGAATGGATCCGGAATGAACCGCTCGGCAGTTAATTGGGGACGAGCCAGATAACCTCGCGCCAGACCGATTCCACCGATGTGGATCTCACCTGGAATTCCGATTGGGGTCGGGTTCAGATGACGATCTAGTATGTAGAGCTGTGTGTTGGGGATCGGTTGTCCGATCGGCACTGGACCTTCGAATCTTGCACCGCTCGGAACTTTGTAAACGCAGCAACCGACGACCGCTTCTGTTGGTCCATATTCGTTGTAGAGCGCTGTGTTCGGAGCGTTTTCCTGCCAGAAGGAGATTGCGTGAGGTGTAAGTGCTTCGCCGCCAATCACAAAACCATTCGTCGCAACGCTCGCTTCTTGCGGTGTCAGTTGCTGGCTCAACAGTTCCAGGTGTGCCGGAGTGATTTTCACGAGACTGAATCCCGGCTGATTCTTCAAAACTTCTGCCAAGCCTTCGATTCGCTCGCTCTCGGAAACCAGCACCACCGTCTTGCCCGCGAGCAACGAACCGAACAACCCCGTGATCGTGAGATCAAACGAGATCGAAGAATGCACGGGCGCGCCGTTGCCTTTGTCGACCTCGTACGCGTTTACGCACCAGTTTTGCAGGTAATTGACCAATCCTCGATGCGAGATCATCGCGCCCTTGGGTTTGCCTGTGGACCCGGACGTGTAAAGGATGTAGGCCAGATTTTCAGGTGATACTGTCGTCGCAACCTGATCACTGCCAAACTCGGCAACCTTGGACCACTCCGAATCGAGACATACAACGCGCCCGTCGTAATCCGCAAAACTTTCGGCCAGCTTCTCCTCGGTCAAGAGGATCTGAGCGTGCGCATCGCCAATGATGAAAGCGATACGTTCCAGCGGGTAAGAGCTGTCGATCGGAACGTACGCGCCACCGGCTTTGAGCACGCCCAGAATTGCCACGACCATTTCCAACGAACGATCGAGGCAGATAGCAACTGGCACCTCTGGTCCGACGCCAAGCGATTGAAGGAAGCCGGCCAGTTGATTTGCGCGCTGGTCCAACTCTTCATACGTAAACTGCTGCTGACCATAGCTGACGGCGATTTCGTGCGGCGAGCGCTGGGCTGCTGCTTCGAACAATTGCGTTACACACGTGGCGTCGTCGTTCGCAGCAGTCTCGGTCTTGTTCAACTCAACTACGAGCTGTTGCCATTCTTCGTCTGTTAACAACGGCAACTCAGAAACTTTTAGTTCCGGATTAGCGGCAACGGCTTCGAGGATCGCGATGTAGTGAGTGATCATCCGCTCGATCGTCGATCGCTCGAAAAGATCCGTGTTGTACTCAACACTGCCGAAAAGATTCGATCCGAACTGCGCCAATGCAAGTGTCAGATCGAACTTCGAGCTGACGGCCTCGGTTCGCAGCGGCGTCAATACTAAACCTTCGGTTTCGACTTCAGACCGTGGAGTGTTCTCGAGAATGAACGCGATCTGGTAAAGGGGCGAGTGACTCAGATTTCGATCCGGCTGCAATGCTTCGACTATCTTCTCGAACGGCAACTCCTGATGTGCGTATGCGCCGAGTGTAACTTCGCGGATGCGCGCCAGCAGTTCCAGAAATGTTGGATCGCCGCCGAGGTCGGTGCGCAGGACCAGCGAGTTGATGAAGAAGCCTATCAGTCCTTCGAGCTCAGCCTTGGTCCGGTTGGCTACGGGTGTACCGACAACGATGTCTTCCTGGCTGGTGTAACGCACGAGCAAAGCCTTGAACGCGCCGACCAGGACCATGAACAGGCTCGTGTTGTTTTCCGCGCCGAGCCGCTGGAGTTTTTCGGAAAGTCCGTTTGGAAATTGAAACGGTTCACTTGCTCCGTTGAACGTTTGGACCGGTGGCCGTGGATGATCGGTGGGAAGATTCAATACCGGCGGAGCGTCGTGCAGTTTTTCGGTCCAATACGAGAGATGTGAATCGAAAACTTCGCCGGTCAGGAATTCTTTTTGCCACACGGCATAATCGGCGTACTGCACAGGAAGATCGGGAAGCGGCGATGGACGGTTCGCGCAGAACGCTTCGTACAGTGCTGCGATCTCTCGCACGATGATGCCGCGAGACCAGCCGTCCGAAACGATGTGATGCATCGTCAGCGTAACCACGTGGTCCTCGTCATCCAGCCGCATCAGCGAAATGCGAACAAGCGGCCCAGTGGTTAGGTTGAAAGGAGCCAACGCGTCGCGGGTCGCACGTCGTCTTGCTTCAGCTTCTCGCTCGGAGAGCGGAACATCACTCAGATCGATCACCGGCAAGTGAAATGTTGGTGTTGGCGCGACGAACTGGACTGGTTGGAGCTTCGCAGTGTTGAATGTTGTGCGCAGACTTTCGTGCCGCCGCAAAATTTCCTGAAAACTCTGTTCGAGCGCCGCGTGATTGAGTGGTCCCTTCAGTCTGAAGGCGATGGGGATGTTGTAGGCGGAGATTCCGGGCTCGAGTTGATCGAGAAACCACAGTCGCTGCTGAGCAAAAGACAGCGGCCACGGTCCCGCTCCGCTTCTCTTGCTGATCGTACTGATGGACTGGTTGGCAGGAACGCGAATGCCTTTTTTCTTCAGCAACGCATTCAACAACTGCATTCGGTCTTGTGCCAAACCGGTCGTCTGCACTTGTGTTTCGATCATCTTTCAGCCTCGGAATGTGAGCTCTGCGTTCCTCTGCGTTCCTCTGCGCCTCTGCGGTGAAACAATCTCCCACCGCAGAGGCGCAGAGGAACGCGGAGGAACGCAGAGAAAACCAATCACATGAAAAGAGCGTCGTCGCCAAGCGGCACGATCGGCATGACCTGGCGGTCCACGAGGAAATCGGGACGTGGTTTTTCGACGTCAGCAGGAATATTCTCGACGCTGTTGTACGTGACGAACGCAACTGCGCGATCGAATGGGGAGAGATTGCTCGGCGATGCGTGGACGATGTTCGCATCGAAGAACAGCACGGAGCCCGCCGGCCCCTTCGGCGCGACGATACCCTTCGTCCGCACCAGGTTTCCGATTACCTCTTTGCTCAGCGAGTACTTCAGGTCGGCGGTGAGATCGTTGATCCAGGAGGGCATGCTGTGGCCGTTGCCATTTCCATTGCCATTGCCATTCTCATGTCGTGCACTCATGTCGATCACACCTTCAGCATGAGAGCCGGGAATCAGAAAGATTGGACCATTGAACTCCGTCATGTCGTCGAGGAGAACAGCAGCGTTGATAACACGAGGCGTGAGCATCGCATCTTCTTTCTGCCAGAAGATGAAGTCCTGGTGCCACTCCCAAACGTCGCCGCCCAACGCCGCTTTCGCGTTTACCTTGAACTGGTAAATGTAGACGTCGCTGTCGAGCAGTTGCATCGCAGCGTCGACCAGTCGCGGGTGCTGCGACAGACGCCTGAACACTTCGTTCGTCCTGTGCAAGCCATAAACGGAACGCACCATGTTGCCCTGTTTTTCAAGAATTCTCCTCGGACTTGCCTCCGCGAACACCGTCGGGAGTTGCTCCTTCATGATCTCGACTTCCGCCTGAGAAAACAGAGCCGGCACGAAGAGGTAGCCTTGCTCTTTGTACAACTTCATTTCGTCTTTAGTTAAACACATCTCAATCTCCTGAAACTTTCGTATGCGCCTTTTTGTGCTTTTTTGTGGCTACACTTGCTCTAAGAGGCCGGACACTTCTTCAGCGGAGAGCTCGTTGATCTGCATCACGGTGGTGGCGATGTCTTCGACGATCGCCGGATCGTCCCAAACCTTCGCCATGCGAATCAGCAAACTATCGATCGTCGGCGCTTCAAACAGCACTCCGACGGGCAAATCAACCTGGAAGATGTCTCGCAAACGAACGACGATCTGCGTTGCGAGCAACGAATGCCCGCCAAGCTCGAAGAAATTGTCGTTCACTCCGATTCGATCTATCCCCAGAACCTGCGACCAAATTCCTGCGACAACCTTCTGCGCCGCGGTCGCCGGCGCAACAAACTCGCTCTCGCTTTGCGAACGCCCCAGCTCCCGACCGGCGAGCGCCTTGCGATCGACTTTGCCATTCGGCGTCAACGGCATCGCGTCGAGCAGAACGATCGTGGAAGGAATCGTGTACGCCGGAAGTCTTTCTCCGAGAAACTCGCGCAACCCCTGCGTCGTCGCCTGCTCACCATCACGAGCGACGACATAAGCGACCAGGCTGTTCGCGCCGCTTGCATCTTTTCGCGCCAGCACGACTGCTTCCTGGACCATCGGACTCTTCGCAAGCACCGCTTCAACCTCGTCGATCTCGACGCGGAAGCCGCGAATCTTCACCTGGTGGTCTACCCTGCCGAGAAACTCAACGTCGCCACTGGTCAACACGCGCGCGAGGTCGCCCGTCTTGTACATGCGTGCGCCGGGTTCGTTACTGAACGGATTCGGCACGAACTTTTCAGCCGTGAGCGCCGGCTTGTTGATGTATCCACGCGCGAGACTGATGCCGCCGAGATAGAGATCACCCGTGACACTCGCCGGCGCGATATTGAAAAACGGATCGAGCACGTAGACCTGCGTCTGGGTGATCGGACGTCCGATAGGAACGTAATTCGGCCACGCATCCGTCGCATCCGGCAACGTGTAAGCAGTCACGACGTGCGTTTCGGATGGACCATAGTGATTATGAAACGACGTTTCTTTCAACGCATTCGCGAGCGCGATGATCTGCGGCGACAGTTGCATCTGCTCGCCCGTCGCGATGATCTCTTTCAGGTTCACCGGCAGATAGTTTTGCGACATGTACTCATCCGCGAGTTGTCTTAACACGGTGACCGGCAGCGTTACCTTTTCAATCGCCTGGTCCGCGAGATACCGCGCCAACGACGGGACGTCGAGACGCAGCGGCTCCGGAATCAGGTAAAGCGTGCCGCCGGAACGCCAGGCTGAGAACATCTCGTGGAAGCTCGCATCGAAGCTGAACGATGCAAACTGCAACGTTCTCGCCTTCCGCATGTGAACGTCGTGATGCCACTCGATCAGGTTCGAAAGACAGCGATGCGTGAGCCCGATTCCCTTTGGCTCACCGGTCGAGCCTGACGTGTAAATGATGTATGTAAGGTTGTCTGGGGAGACGCCGCTTTCCAAATTGCCCTGACTCTCGCGTGCGATGTTTTCCGCTTCAGAATCAATCGAGACGATCTGCACGCCCGGTATCTCGATCTCGCGCGCGAACTGATTGCGTGTGACCACAACCCGCGCCTTTGCGTCTTCAAGCATGTAGATCAAACGCCCCTTCGGATAGGAAGGATCGAGCGGGACGTACGCGCCGCCTGCTTTCAACACGCCGAGAGCACTGATCATCAGATCGAGCGAGCGGTCGAGACAGATTCCCACCGGCACGTCTGGTCCAACATCAAGCGAACGCAGGTAATGAGCTAGTTGATTTGCACGCCGGCTCAGCTCCGAGTAGGTCATCGACTGATCGTTGAAGACGACTGCCGGCGTATGTGGGAAGCGATCCGCCGAAGCTTCAAAGAGCTGATGCACACAGCCGTCTGCCGGTAACGAGTAATCTTTCTCGGTATCGTTCAACTGGATGAGCAGCTTCTCTGTTTCGCTCGTCGAAAGCGGTGAATAGAATTCGTGTGCGGCGTTGGGATCGGCGGCAATGGCTTCGAACGTGCGGAGATAATAGTCGCCAATGAGATCGATCTGTTCGCTCGAGAGTTCGGCGCTGTTGTATTCGAGAGCAAGTTGCACCTGCGTAGTCGCGACGTTCAGGCCGAAGTTCGCGAGCAGCGCGAAGTTGGTCTCCATGTACGACCTGGCGCTGATGAGTTGCAGATCCTTGAAGCCGACCATGCTCTCGTAGACGTGGAAGTGCGCGAAGTTGAACGCGGCTTCGTAGAGCGGCGCGCCGCCCTGAAGCTTCTGGAGATGCGGCAGCGGGTAACGCCTGTACGGCAGCATTTCGCGCTCCGCCTGGAAAGTTTGGCGCGCGAGATCGATCCAGCTGCCGCGCTCGACTCCGAGACGGAACGGCAACGTATTGAGAAACAGCCCCAGCACTCTCTCCCCATCCTCGACCTCGAGCCGGCCGTTGGTGACGAGGCCCGACATCACGTCCTGTTGACCCGAAAGAATGCTCAAAACTTTGAGATGCGCGGCAAGCAACATGCTCTTGACGGGAACGCTCGCCGAACGCGCAGCGCGTTTGATCCCTTCTGAAACCTCCGCCGGAATCAACACCACATGCGCCCGCGAATTGTGCGCTTCCGGTTTCTGCTCGATTGGGAACCGCGGTAGAACCGTCTTCGCACTGCCGGCGAGGAAGTCGGTCCAAAACTCACGACAGACGTCAGACTCGGCTGCCTCGCGTTCGAGCGCAACGTAATTCCTGTACGAAGTGTTGAGCGGGGTCCACTCTTCATCCGGCTCGCCATTCAGCATCGCGAAATACACTTTGAAAAGCTCCGCAAACATCGACGCTACACTCCAGCCGTCGCAAATCGCGTGATGCTCGACTAAAGCCAACTGAAATGTCTCGTCGCTGCGAACGTGAATGTAAAAGCGAAGCAGCGGCGCGATGGTCCAATCAAATTTCTTGTACTTCTCGTCGGCCATCCAACGATCAATAGCTGCGTCCTGGTCTTCCTCCGAGAGCATGCTTATGTCTTCAAAGTTCACCGGAATCCGCGCCGATCGATGCACAAGCTGCAAAGGTTGGCTGTAAGAGGTGAGATCGAAAGACGTTCGCAAAAGCGGGTGATGCTCGCCGACAACCTGGACCGCGCGATGGAGCTTCTCCGGATCGAGCGGCGCCCTGAGGTGGTAACTGGAGATGTTGTGATACGCAGCGCTGTCGGGAGTGTACTCCGTGTGAAACATCATGCCTTGTTGAAGGCTCGTGAGCGGATATGCATCTTCAACCGACTCAGGCATGCGTGCTCTATCCGCTTCGCTGATGAGACTAAAGGGCGTGTCTGCATGCGGCGTGGGTCCGAGCACATCTTCCTGACTCTCGTTTATGACGCGCGCCAGTTCGGAAATCGTTTGATGTTGAAAGATGTCCTGAAGCGTCATCTGAAGTCCGGCGACATTTGCTTTGGACATCACTTTGATACTGAGGATCGAATCGCCGCCCAGTTCGAAAAAGTTGTCGTGAATGCCGACGCGATCGATTTTGAGCACTTCAGCCCAGATGCCGGCCAGCACTTCCTCGACACCGCCACGCGGCTCTTCGTATTCGCTGGTCGAGACATTCTCGGGCGCCGGCAGTGACTTGCGATCAACTTTGCCGTTCGTCGTGAGCGGCAGTTGATCGAGCACAACGAAATGCGCGGGCGTCATGTAATCGGGAACGAACAGTTGTAGATGCTCGCGTAGATCACCGATCGACGGCGTCTCGTCCGCGGCAACGATGTAAGCGACCAGTCGCTTGTCACCAGGTTCGTCCTCGCGCGCCACGACGACGGCGTCGCGCACGCTGTCGTGTTTACGCAGCGCTGATTCGATCTCACCTAACTCGATGCGGTGTCCGCGTATCTTCACTTGATGGTCGATGCGGCCGAGGTATTCGAGGTTTCCGTCCGGCAGGTAACGCGCCAGGTCTCCGCTGCGATAAAGACGTGCGCCTGGCGAGCAGTCAAATGGATCGGGGACGAAACGTTGAGCGGTCAACTCCGGACGTTGCAGGTAACCACGAGCCACACCCGCGCCGCCGACATGCATCTCGCCGGGAACACCGGTCGGCACGAGCTGTCCGCGCGTGTCGAGTAGGTAGATGCTCCAGTCCGGGATTGGAGCGCCGATGACGCTGCCGAGCGTGTGTCTCTCGGAGTCGGGTCGGCGCACAGGGTAATACGTGACGTGGACGGTCGTCTCCGTGATGCCGTACATGTTGACGAGTTGTGGGGATTCGTCGCCGTGACGATCGAACCACGGTTTGAGCTGCTCGGCTGCGAGCGCTTCGCCGCCGAAGATCACTAGCCGCAGCGCGAGTTGCTGTGTTGTCTCGGTGTGTTCCTCAGCCTGCACGAGCTGATAGAAGGCCGATGGCGTCTGGTTCAAGACCGTGACGCGCTCACGGACGAGTAGTTGGTAGAATTCATCAGGCGAGCGGCTGACGAGATACGGGACGACAACGAGCCGTCCGCCGTAGCAGAGCGCACCCCAGATTTCCCACACCGAGAAGTCGAATGCGTACGAGTGGAATAGCGTCCACACATCGCGCTCGTCGAAAGAGAATGACGTACTCGTTGCGTGCAAGAGGCGCATTACGTTCGTGTGATGGACCATCACGCCTTTGGGCCGGCCGGTGGAACCGGAGGTGTAGATGATGTACGCGAGATTCTCGGAGGAGACGTCGACATCGGGGGTCTCGCGGCTTTGAGATGCGAACTGCGCTTCGTCGTCGAGGTCGACAACCTGAGCTGTGCTCTGAGGCAGGCGGTCGCACAGGTGCGCTTGTGTAAGTAGAACCGAAACGCCGGCGTCTTCGAGCATGAAGGCGAGACGCTCTTGCGGGTACGCTGGGTCGAGCGGCAGATACGCGCCGCCGGCCTTCAGTATTCCGAGTAGCGCAACGACGAGCCCGACGCTCCGCTCCATGCAAACGCCGACGATCTGCTCGGCGTGTACGCCGCGCGCGATCAGGAAATGGGCCAGTTGGTTGGCGCGCTGGTCCAACTCTGCGTAAGTCAGTTGCTCGTCTTCGCCGGCTACGGCCACAGCGTTGGGATGATGACGCACTTGCTTCGCGAACACCTCGTGCAACGTCTCAACGGGGTATGCACCTTCGGTGGACCTCATCACTCCCAACAATTGCGCGCGCTCGCGCGTACCAACGATCTCCAGGTCTGTAATGGGTGTCAGACTCGCAGTCAGCGCCGCGCTCACGAGGGTCTCGTACTCCTCGCTCAGGCGCTCGACATCCGCAGCGCTCCACAGTGACTGGTCATACTGCAATTCCAGTCGCGCTCCGGCGCTCTCCCATCCGACACCCAAACTCAACCACGCCCGGTGAACCTGCACCCGCTCACTGGTGATCTCAAATTGCAACCCTCCTGTTTCCACTGCTGACGGCCACTGGTAGAACTCAAAACCGTAAGCGCCAACGTGAGACTCGGCTTCGTAGTACTCCTGCCATTTCTCGGCCCCCTCCACCTGTTCGCCTACCGCCGCCATTGCTGTCGTGAAGTTGCCTGCAAGGTTCAGCACCACGGGCAGGCGTCGCGAAAACAGTCCCACTGCCGACATGAGTTCTTCATGCCGCCG
>Ga0070694_100000824_pt1 | contig 17383 bp, 15 predicted proteins | sample KBSK1251metaG_FD_65470 | JGI IMG/M metagenome (GOLD analysis project Ga0070694, IMG submission 65470) | Corn, switchgrass and miscanthus rhizosphere microbial communities from Kellogg Biological Station, Michigan, USA - KBS K1-25-1 metaG | ecosystem: Host-associated > Plants > Roots >... | reverse complement strand
CAGATCGCCCGGGCCGGCATCGGGTTCATCCCGGAGGACCGGCGCATCTTCGCGGAGCTCACGGTCTGGGAGAACCTCGACGTGGCGACGCGCGGCGGTCGCGAGGGCGGGTGGACCGTCGAGCGCGTCTTCGAGCTCTTCCCGAAGCTGCGGGAGCTGGTCGGCCGCCAGGGCGGCTTCCTCTCCGGCGGCGAGCAGCAGATGCTCACGATCGCCCGCACTCTCATGGGCAACCCGGAGCTGCTGCTGCTGGACGAGCCCTCGGAGGGCCTCGCGCCCCTCGTGGTCCGGCACCTGAAGGAGCAGATCGCGCGCCTCAAGCAGGACGGGCTCACCATCCTGCTCGCGGAGCAAAACGTCGACTTCTCGCTCGACCTGGCGGACCGCGTCTACGTGCTCGAGAAGGGCCACATCCGCTACCACGGCACCGCGCGCGAGTTCCGCGCCGACGACGCGATCCGGCACCAGTACCTCGCGCTCTAGCCGCCGGGATCGCGACGGCGCCCGCGGACGCCGCCGCTCTCCGGGAGCGGGCCTAGCGGCGGGACTCCGACTCCGCGCCCTGGAGGAAGCGATCGTACTCCTCCTCCGCCTTCTCCTTGGTATAGCCGTAGCGCTGCTGGAGCAGTCCGACCAGCTGGTCCGCCCGGCCCTCCGCGCGGTCGAGCTCGTCGTCGGTGATCTTCCCCCACTGCTCCTTCACGCGCCCCTTCATCTCTTTCCACTTGCCGGCGAGGATATCCCGGTTCATCGCAGCTCCTTTTCGGTTTGGGGTTGGTGTTCGTCGACTCCAGCCCCCGACGACGCAAGGCGCGTGCCGGGCCGCCGTCCCCGCGGTCGGCCCCCGGTTCCCCCGATTCGCGTCGAACCCGGCGTCGTGCACTTCCCGGCCGGTCGCTCTTACCGGGTACGCCGGGCGACGCCCGGCACTCAGAGGGCCGCGCCCTGCCGCCGCAGCTCGCCCTGCACGTCGCCCGCCGGCACGTCGCGCACCGCCTTGCCCGCGCGCGCAGCGAGCGCCGCGCAGACCCCGGCCGCCTGGCCGGTGGCCATCGCGATCGGCATCACGCGGTAGGAGGAGTGCGCCTCGTGGGTGCCCGAGATGCAGCGGCCGGCCACCGCGAGCCGGTCCACCCGCTGCGGCACGAGGCAGCGCAGCGGGATGTCGTAGGCCTCCCCCGACGGCAGGCGCATCAGGAGCGTGCCCTTGCCCTGGGGATTGTGGATGTCGATGGGATAGGTCCCGCGCGCGATCACGTCGTCCCACTTCCGCGCGCCCAGGATGTCCTCCGCGGTCAGACGGTACTCGCCGGTGATGCGCCGGGTCTCGCGCACCCCGACGGTGACCCCGCTCTGGACCACGTACGCGCGCTCGAAGCCCGGCACGTACTTGCGGAGGAAGGCGCCGATCTGGCGCATCTGCCGCCGGGCCTGCCACTCCGCCCGGGTGAGGTCCCAGACGCTCGTGCCGAGCGCGCCGGTGACCCGCGTGCTGTTGACGGACAGCTCCCGCTCGTGCGGCGTCCCGAAGAAGAGGATGTCCTCGCGGGCCAGGCTGAGCTCGCCGGCCAGGCTCGCCTCGCGGACCAGGTCCCACAGGCCGTGGACCCCGCGCCACTGGTCCGGGTGGGCCTGCCGGTACGCCGCGAAGGCGGTGCGCTCGAACTCCACCATGCGGAACATCAGGGTCATCGGCTGCACCAGGCCGTCGCCCTCGCGCCCGATCTCGAAGGGCGCCCCCGCGAGGGCGGCCACGTCGCCGTCGCCGCTCGCGTCCACCACCGCGCGCGCCATGATGACGATCGGGCCCGACTTCGTCTCGAACACGACGCCGTCCGGGCGCGGCGCGCCGATGACCCCGGTGGCGAAGGCGTGCAGCAGCACGTGTATCCCCGCCTCGTCGAGCAGGTCGAGGGCCACGAGCTTGAACACCTCGGGGTCGAAGGGCACCACGAACCCGGTCTGCTGCGACGGGTGCAGCGAGCCGCCCGCCGCCTCCAGCCGCTCGAGGAGCCGGCGGAGCACCCCCTGCACCACCGGGTCGCCCGGTCCGTGGTCGTGAGGCATCAGGTCCGCGATGGCGCCGGGGGGCGCCGCGCCGCGCTGGGTGTGGAAGGACATGAGCGGCATCACCAGCGCCGCGGTGGCGTTGCCGCCCAGGAACGCGTGGCGCTCGACCAGGATCACGTCGGCGCCCGCGTCCGCGGCCCCGATCGCGGCCCCGAGGCCGGCCGGGCCGCCGCCCACCACCAGCACGTCGCACTCGGCCGCCACCGTGGCGGTGCGCGGCGCGAGCGTGATGGTGGTGGGCTCCCGCGGACGCAGCAGCGGCGGCATCCCTCAGCCTCCCGGGCCGCGGCCCGCTTCCGCCTCCCGGCGCGTGCGCTGGTCGTGGAGGATCTGCAGGGCGAGCTCGTTGGTGCGCCGGGCCCGGGCCTGGATCTCGGGCACCGCCTTCTCGAGCCGCGCCTGGAGGTTGCGGCGAAGGTCCCACCAGCGGTCGATGTAGGCGATGAGCTGGCCCGCGTTGACCTGCTTGAGCGGGGGCATTGCGATCTCGAGGTCCTCGAGGAAGCCCGCCACCTTGCTCGAGTACGGCAGGGCCACGAACGGCACCCGGTTGAGCGCGGCGAAGATCAGGAAGTGCAGGCGCATGCCGACCGCGAAGTCGAAGTGGCTCATCAGCGAGAGGAGCTGGCCCGAGGTGTACTCGCCCTTCAGCACGGTGGCCCGGTGGGCGTGCGCCATCCGGGACACCACCGCGTGACAGTGTTGGGTGTCCTTCTGGCGCGGCTCCATCGGCACGAAGACCAGGTCCGCCTCGAGCCGGTCCACCATGTAGTCGGCCGCGTTGGCGAGCAGCGCGTGGTAGTGGGTCTCGTCGATGTCGGGCGCGGCCGATCCGGGCTCCCGCACCGAGAGTCCGATCAGGCGCCGGTTCTCGTTGAGGCCTTCCCGCTGGAGCGCCTCCGCGGGCAAGGGATCGGGCTCGAGCAGGAACGCGGGATCGGCGGTGACCTCGATCTCCCGCACCCCGACCTCCTCGAGGAGCTGGCGGGCCCGACGCTCGCGCACCGTCACCGCGGCGACCCGGCTCAGGGTGTCGCGCACCAGGGTACGGGCGGCCTCGTTGTGGAGCGGCCCGGCGCTCACCGCGTAGACCAGCACCGGCACGTGATGCTCCTGCGCGAGCGCCACTTCGCGGAGGTAGACCGGGGCGGCGTCGTCGTAGAGGATGCCACCGCCGCCCAGGATGAACAGGTCCAGGTCGGCGACCTCGGGCAGCACCTCGTCGCGCGAGAGATCCCGCACCGGCACCGCCCGCTCCACCTTGTGGCGCGCCAAGGTGTCCTTGGCGTCGCGCGAGAAGACGGTGATCTCGCAGGGCACCGCCGCGCGGAGCTGGGCCACGATGGACTGGAGGATCGCCTCGTCGCCCAGGTTCAGGCCGCCGTACGAGCCGGAGATGCCGATCTTGAAGACGCGATCGCCCGCGCGGTCTCCCGCGGTAGTGGTCATGGGCGTGGACACTTCAACTCCTGTGCCACCGCTCCCGCCCCGCCGCGCGCCGCGAAAGGGCGCGTGCCGCGTCGGATAGCCCTCCCGTTCTTCGCGCGGAGGTCAGAACTTCCCGGGTCGGCTCGGAAGGATCTACCCGCCGTGTACCGCCGCGGCCCGACAAGCCGCGCCGCTTCGAGGCGGGCACAGGCCTTGCTTTCCATCCTGCGCATGAGCCGGTCCGATTGGCGGACTCGCATGACCAGGCGCCGCTGGCTCCTCGTGGCGGGCGCGCTCGCGGTGCTGTTGCTGGTGGCCTCGGTGGTGACCCTGTTCTTCGTGGACGAGCCGCTGCGTCGCTATACCGAGGCCAAGATGAACGCGAGCCTCACCGGCTACACGGTCACGATCGGCAAGCTGCGCTGGAGCCCGATCAACTTCTCCCTGGATCTCCGCGACACCGTGATCGTCCAGGATCAGCAGCCCGACCCCCCGGTGGCGAGCATCGAGCGCCTCTACGCGAGCGTCCACTGGCGCGCCCTCCTGTCGGGTCGGGTGGTCGGCGACATCCTCATCGAGCACCCGGTCGTGGCCCTGAACCTGCGCCAGGCCCGGGCCGAGATCGACGATCCGACCCCGGTGAAGGACAAGGGGTGGCAGCACGCGCTCCAGGCGATCTACCCGCTCAAGATCGACGAGCTCCGCATCACGCGGGGCGACATCACCTACCAGGACCAGGGCCCGTTCAAGCCGCTCCAGATCCACGACCTGGAGGTCGCCGCCTCCAACATCCGCAACGTCCACTCCGAGCGCGGCGTCTACCCGTCCCCCATGAGCCTGCGGGCCCGGGTGTTCGACGCCGGCTCCGTGGCCGCGACCGGGTGGGCCGACTTCCTCGCCGAGCCGTACGCCGCGTTCATGGCCGACATCACGCTCGACGGCATCGCGCTCGACTACTTCAAGCCGATCACCAATCGGTACAACCTGACCGTGGACAAGGGCACCCTGTCCGCCAGCGGCGAGGTCGAGATCGCGCCCCGGTTCAAGTCGGTGAAGCTGTGGGCGGCCACCGTGGACGGAATCCAGGTGGACTACATCCACACCCCCGCCCAGGCCGGGGTGGCCAAGCGGGCCGCCCGCGAGACCATCCAGGCCGCCGAGCGGGCGCAGGACCCCGGGCTCCAGCTCCGGGTGGACCGCCTCGACATCGTCAAGGGCACCGTGGGGTTCGTCAACAGGACCACCCCCCAGAGCTACCGGGTCTTCGTCAGTGACGCGGCGGCGACCCTCACGAACCTGAGCAGCCTCCCGAGCGGCGAGACCGCGGTGGCCACCCTGCACGGTCGGTTCATGGGCTCGGGCCCCGCCAGCGCGGGCTTCAAGCTCCACCCGACCCGGCCCGGCCCCGACTTCGACCTCGCGGTGCAGATCGACGAGACGGATCTCCGCACCATGAACGATCTCCTGCGCGCCCACGGGAATTTCGACGTGGTGGCCGGCCACTTCTCCCTCTACTCGGAGCTCCGGGCCCGGAACCGGCAGATCGTGGGCTACGTCAAGCCCCTCTTCCAGGACATGGAGGTCTACGACGCGAAGCAGGATCGGAACAAGAACATCGCGCGCAAGGCGTACGAGGCCGTCGTGGGCGCCGCCTCCAGGGTGCTGCAGAACCGCCCGCGCGACGAGGTCGCGACGCGGGTCGAGATCTCCGGCCGCCTCGACAACCCGAACCCGAGCCTCCTCGCCACCATCGCGGGCCTGGTGGAGAACGCGTTCTTCAAGGCGATCCTCCCCGGCTTCGAGGCCCAGCTCCGCCGCTCGCATCACTGACGCCCTTTCTGATACTCTCGGGGGCATGGCGACGTTCAAGGTCTCCTGTCCCTGCTGCGACGGGCGCCTCACGATCGATGCGGCGCTCGAGGCGGTCATCGCCCACGAGCCGGCACCCAAGGCCAAGTCCGGCCTGGGCCTGGACGACGCCCTCCACTCGCTCAAGGGCGCGGCCGCGCGGCGCGCGGAGCGGTTCAAGGACGAGCTGAAGGCCCAGGAGAAGAAGCCGCAGGTGCTGGACAAGATGTTCCAGGAGGGCGTGAAGAAGGCCAAGGACATGCCGGGCCGTCCCCTCAATCCGCTGGATCTCGACTAGGGGCCGTGGCCGGCGCGGATCTCACCACCGCGCTCCTCAGGCGGGTCAGCCGGTCGTTCTATCTCTCGCTCGCGGTCCTGCCCGCGGCGGTCCGGCCCACCGTCGGGCTCGCCTACCTCCTCGCGCGGGCCTCCGACACCATCGCGGACACCCGCCTGATCGACCGGGCGTCGCGGATCGCGCATCTCGAGACCCTGCGCGCGGCGCTCCGCGAGGGCGACGCGGGTCACGTCGGAGGCGTGGTGCGGGCGACCTCCGCGCCGCAGGCCCTCCCCGCCGAGCGCGCCCTGCTCGAGCGCCTGCCCGAGTGCCTGGCCGCGCTGCGAACCCTGCCCCCGGCGGATCGCGCGAGGGTCCGCGCGGTGCTCGAGACCATCATCGAGGGCCAGATCCAGGACCTGCGCGTCTTCCCCGGCGAGGACGAGGGCAAGCTCGCCGCCCTCGAGACCCGCGAGGATCTCGACCGCTACACCTACCTGGTGGCCGGGTGCGTGGGCGAGTTCTGGACCGAGGTGCACGTGGCTCACCGCCCGCGCCTGCGCCACTGGGACCTCCCGCGCATGCGCGCGCTCGGCGTGCGCCTCGGCAAGGGGCTCCAGCTCACCAACGTGCTGCGCGACCTGCCGCGCGACCTGCGCCAGGGGCGCTGCTACCTCCCGCGGCAGGACCTGGCCCGGCTCGGGCTCGAGCCGCGCGACCTGCTCGACCCGGGCCGCGCGACCGCGGCGCGTCCCCTGCTGATGGAGTGGCTGCGCACCGCGCTCGACCACTACGAGGCCGGCTGGCAGTACACGTTCGCGATTCCCCGCCGCGAGGCGCGCATGCGGCTGGCCTGCGCCTGGCCCCTCCTCATCGGCCTGCGCACCCTCGACCTGCTCGCCGCCTCGCCCAACTGGCTCGATCCCGCGATCGCCCTCAAGGTGCCGCGCGTGCGGGTGTACGGGCTCATGGCCCACTCGCTCGGCACGGTGTGGTCGACGCGGGCCCTCGGCCGCCAGGCCCGGCGCCTGCGCGAGCGCATCCGCCCGTGACCGCTCCCCTCCCGATCATCCAGGCGGACGTCTTCACCACGCGCCCCTTCGCGGGCAACCCGGCCGCGGCGGTGCTCGACGCCGACGGGCTCGACGAGACCGCGATGCGGCGGATCGCGTCGGAGCTGCGCGCCCCGGGGACCGCCTTCGTCTCCCGGTCCACCCGCCCGGACGCCGACTGGCGGCTGCGCATGTTCACGCCCGGGCGCGAGGTCGGATACTCCGGCCACACCGCCCTCGGGGGCACCCACGCCCTGATCGAGGCAGGGCGCGTGCCCGGCGCCCACGTCGTCTACGACACCGCGGCGGGTCTGCTGCGCGTCGAGATCGAGCGGGACGGCGACGGCTGCCTCATGTGGCTCGAGCCGCCGCTCCCCGCGTACCGGGCCCCTGGCCACGACGTGCCGGAAGTGCTCGACGCGCTCGGCCTCGCGCGGGCCGGCGTCGCGGGCTGGGCGCGGCCGGTGGTGACGCCGGACGACGATCTGCTCCTGCCGGTCGTCGACCTCGCCACGCTGCGGGCGCTCGCGCCGGACATGGGCCGGCTCGCCGCGGTGCGCACCGTGCAGCGGGCGCGCGGGGTGCTCTGCGTCTCGCGCGAGACGGTGGAGCCGGGCGCCCTGAGCCACAGCCGCTTCTTCGCGCCGCACTACGGGCTGCCCGAGGACATCGTGACCGGGTCGGCCCACTCGACGCTCGTGGTCTGGCTCTTCGCCGCCGGCCTCGCCACCGCCGAGGGCGGCCGCGCCGTGTTCACCGCCGAGCAGGGCGACGGGCTCGGCCGCCCCGGCCGCTTGCAGCTCGAGCTGACGGTGCACGACGGGCGGCCGAGCCGCGTGCGGGTCGGCGGCCGCGCGGTGACGGTGCTGAGCGCGAGCCTGCGTCCGGACGCGTAGCGCGCGCGGGCCGCCGCCCCGCGCCGCGGCTCAGTCGCGAACGGGGAGCGCGAAGAGCTCGGGCGGATTGACGCGGGCCCGGCCGAGCTGGGCCGCGAAGTGCAGGTGGGGCCCGGTGGAGCGCCCGGTGGTCCCGACGGTGCCGACGGTCTGGCCGCGCTCCACCACCTGGCCCTCGGTGACCGACACGCCGTCCAGATGGAAGTAGAGCGTGTAGAGCCCGAGCCCGTGGTCGAGGACCACGAGCCGTCCCGCGAAGAAAAACTCCCCGAGCAGCGCCACCCGACCCCGGTTCGCCGCCACCACCGGCGTGCCGCGATCGGCCGAGAAGTCGATCCCGGAGTGCGGCATGCGCGGCTGGCCGTTGATGATGCGCCGGGAGCCGAAGCCCTCGCCGGGCTTCCGGCCCGCCACCGGCCGCGTGAACGGGCCGCGCCAGAGCCGCTCGGGGGAGACGGAGTCGTAGAGGGCGCGAAGGCGAACCGCCTCGTTGGCGGCGCGGCGCTCGGCCTCCGGGTCGAGGTTCACCATCTTGTCGGGCAGCGTGAGCCGCTGGACCGGGAAGCCTCCCGACTTGATGGTGAGCGTACCCGCCGCCTTCCGGGGCGTGCCCGCACCGTCCACCAGGCCGATGCGCCACCGGACCCTGCCCGGCTTGGTCTCGAGGTCCACGCCGGCCAGGGCGGCGTACTCCGCCCCGTAAGGGAAGAAGGCCAGGTGCTGGCTGCCCAGGCTGCCCTCCACGTCGCGCGCGCCCCGGGTCCCGGCCACGAAGAGCAGGACCGTGTCCCCTTGACGGGCGGTCGGCGGGACGACCCGGACCTGGAGCGCGGGGGCCGCCGGGGCCGCGGCGCCGGCCGGCCCGGCCGACAGGAGGAGGCTGGCGAGCGCCATGGGCAGCACGGGCCGGCGAAGCATCGGGAAGATCTTACGCTTCCCGACCCGGAAACGCGCGATCCCGCCGGTGGGCGGGGCGCCGGGTCAGGGGTTCTCGGGACGCTGCTGGCGGAGGAACTGCTCGATCTCGGCGACCAGATCGGCGGAGGGCGGCAGCTCGTCCTTGGCGGGGCCGGCGTCGGACGCCTCCGGACCGTCCGCCTCCTCGGCCGGCGCCACCGGCTCGTCCTCCTCGTCGGGGCTCTTGCGCTCGAGCTTGCGCACGTACTCGGAGATCTTCGCGTTCTGGGCCACGATCGAGCTGAGGTTCTGATCGAACTGCTCGGCCGCCTCGCGCAGGTCGGTGAGCTCCGCCTCGGCGTTCAGCAGGCTCAGCACCCGACGGACGAGGGCCAGCGCGGCCCGCGGGTTCTCGATGCCGGACACGTAGTGGGGGACGTTCGCCCACAGGCTCACGGTCGGCACGCTCGCCTCGCGACAGAGGGTGTTGAGGACTCCCACGATGCCGGTCGGTCCCTCGTAGCGCGTCGGCCGGAGCCCCAGGCGCGCGGACAGCTCCGGGTCGTACGAGCTGCCGGACAGCTTGACCGGCCGCGTGTGGGCCACCTCGGCGAGCAGCGCGCCCAGCGTGAGGACCAGCGAGGCCCGGGAGCGGTGGGCCAGCTCGAGGATCGCGGCACAGTAAGTGCGCCACTTGAGATGCGGCTCGATCGCGACCCCGACCACGATGTCCCGCTCCACCTCGGTCGGCTGGGCGAGCGAGAACTCGGTGGCCGGCCACACGATCTCGCGCTCGGTGCGGGAGCCGGTCTTGAAGCGGACGTGGGGCCGGGATAGACCGAAGTGGTAAAAATCTTCCGGGTCGATACTGGCCAGGGGCCGGGACGACCAGAGCTGACTCAGGTAGCGCGCGGCGGTGGTGGCGGACTCGGCGGCGTCGTTCCAGCCCGAGAACGCCAGGATGATGACGGGCCGGCGCAGCTGCCCCGGCTCCTCGTGGAGCGTCAGATACTGGCTCATCGCGCGGCGCCGCCTCCTGATCGGAGCATGCCTGACCGGCCCGGGCGAGGCAAATGAAAGTTGACCTCCCCCGGAGCGCTCCGTATCATTACGACTTGTACCACTGGGACGGAGGATTGCAGTGCCCCCAAGGAGGCAAGTTCCCATGCGCGCATGGCTATCGCTGGCTTCGTTTCTCGGAGGCATCGTGCTGCTGACCTCGGCGTGCGCCACGTCGGAGCAATGGTCGGAGTGGCGGGGCCACACCACCCACTTCGCGTCGGGCACGCACGGGGTGTTCTCGCTGCGGAACAACAACGACGGCTCGAACCCGCGGGTGGCGCGCACCGACGTGGACGCGGCTCGCTCGGAGAACTGGTGGGGCAAGGCCATCACGGTGAGCCCGGAGCAGATCTTCCAGAACTAGGATCGGCCATGTCCCGGTACGATCGCGTCGCGCGGCGCGGCCTCCCGGCCGCCCTGCTGCTCCTCGGGGTTTGCTTCGTGGCCCAGGCCTCCGCGGCCCCGGCGGACGCGCTGATGCCCGTCGAGAAGTACACGACGGCCAAGGCCAAGAACCTCGCGAACGCCCACCGTCTGCGGCTGCTCGAATTCTCGGAGCAGATCTACAACTGCATGCCCTGGCTCTTCGTGTACCCGGGCCACCTCGGCTTCCCCCGGGACAAGGACAGGCCGGGCGACGATCGCTACCTGTCGACGTGGATCTACGTCGATCAGCGGGAGGACCCGGTGTTCGCGGCCCTGCCCCGGGAGCGACGCGTCTCCGCGATGTTCTCCCGCTACGGCGTCGACATGCTGCGGCGCATGGCCGCGCTCTCGGACGTGGTCGACGACGGCGACGTGGCCGGGCTCTCGGTGGTCCTGTCGTGGCTCAAGCCGGGCACGAGCCGGCCCGGCCAGCAGCCGGTGAACGAGACGTTCGCCCTCTTCATCGACAAGGCCACCGCGGCCGAGTTCCTGGCCAAGCGCGTGGGGCCCGATGACTTCATCAGCCGGGCCAAGTTCAATCTGTTCGACGGGGAAAGCCTGGTCGGGCGGGTACCGCTCCAGGTCTGGGAAGACTCCTTCAACTCGACCTACAAGATCGCCAACTACGAGCCCCCCAAGGGGGCCCAGTGCCAGTAGCCGGGTCGGCCTGAGCCCGACCCGCCCCATCCATTTCGACGCGCTGGCCGGCCGTCGCCGCGCTGGTTTGCCTTCGGCGGCCGGTAGTTTGACACCCCCCGGGGGTTCCGCTAGCATCGAATTCAAGCCCCCACGATGAAATTGCCCAATCGCCAGAAGACCCAGTTTTCGCTCGTTTATCTCTTCATCGCCCTCATGGTGGTGTTCGGGGTCCAGAGCTGGCTCCGGGCCCCCCGGACGGTCGACATCCCGATGAGCGAGTTCCTGACCCTGGTGCACGAGGGCAAGGTGCTGCGGGTCTCGCTGGGCGAGCGCGAGATCCAGGGGGTGCTCAAGCCGGGCGCCCTGCCCACGCCCCCCGCCGGCCCCGGCGACAAGCTGCGCCAGCTGCTGGGCGCCGAGCAGGGCCCGACCGTGTTCACGACCGCCCGCATCCCGGCCACCGACGACTACGACATCGTCCGGGAGCTGCAGGCCGCCAAGGTGGAGTTCTCGGGCCGCATCGAGTCCACCTTCTGGCGCGACCTGATCTCCTGGCTCGTGCCGCTCATCCTGATGGCCGGCCTCTGGCTCTTCCTGATGCGCCGGATGGGCGGCGGGCCCACCCAGGCCCTGTCCTTCGGCCGCTCCAAGGCCAAGATCTACGACCGCAAGGAGCTCAAGACCACCTTCGCGGACGTGGCCGGCGTGGAGGAGGCCAAGGCCGAGCTGATGGAAGTGGTGGACTTCCTGAAGAATCCCAAGAAGTACCAGCGCCTCGGCGGCCGCATCCCCAAGGGCGTGCTGCTGGTGGGGCCGCCCGGCACCGGCAAGACCCTCCTGGCCCGGGCGGTGGCCGGCGAGGCCGACGTGCCGTTCTTCTTCCTCTCGGGCTCGGAGTTCGTGGAGATGTTCGTCGGCGTGGGCGCGTCCCGGGTGCGCGATCTCTTCGAGCAGGCCAAGGAGAAGGCGCCCTGCATCGTGTTCATCGACGAGCTGGACGCGATCGGCAAGACGCGGGCCGGCAACACCGGCTTCCTGTCCGGCCACGACGAGCGGGAGCAGACGCTCAACCAGCTCCTCGCCGAGATGGACGGCTTCGACTCGTCCAAGGGCGTGATCATCATGGCCGCGACCAACCGGCCCGAGGTGCTGGACGCGGCCCTGCTGCGCGCCGGCCGCTTCGACCGCCAGGTGGTGGTGGACAAGCCCGACGTGAAGGGCCGCGAGGCGATCCTGCTCGTGCACGCCCGCAACGTGAAGCTCGCCCCCAGCGTCGACCTCCACGTGCTCGCCGCCCGCACCCCGGGCATGGCCGGCGCGGACCTGGCCAACATGATCAACGAGGCCGCGCTGCTCGCCGCGCGCAAGGGCAAGGACGCGGTCGACATGGCCGACCTCGAGGAGGCGGTGGACCGGGTGGTGGGCGGCCTCGAGCGCAAGAGCCGCGTGCTCTCCGAGAAAGAGCGAGACATCGTGGCGCATCACGAGATCGGTCACGCCCTGGTCGCCTCCTCCCTGCCCAACGCGGACCCGGTGCACAAGGTCACCATCATCCCGCGCGGGGTGGCCGCCCTGGGCGCGACCTACCAGCTCCCGCTGGAGGACCGCTACCTCCTCACCCGCAGCGAGCTCGAGGACCGGATCGCGGTCCTGCTCGGGGGCCGGGTCGCGGAGGAGATCATCTACGGCGAGGTCTCGACCGGGGCCCACAACGACCTCGAGCGGGGCACGGAGCTGGCCCGGCTGATGGTCATGCAGTACGGCATGTCCGAGGCGCTCGGGCCCATGACCTTCGGCGGGGGCCAGCAGTCGATGTTCCTGCGCGGCTCGGGCCTGCCGCAGGAGCGTGAATACAGCGAGGAAAGCGCGCGTCGGATCGATGCCGAGACGCGCACCATCATCGATCGCATCTACGACCGGGTCCGCGACCTCCTCACCACCCGCAAGCGGGTGCTGGTGGAGGCCGCCGCCGAGCTGAAACAGAAAGAGACGCTGGAGGGTGACCGGCTCCGGGAGCTACTGGCCGGTGAGCCCGTGGGGGCACAAGGATGATCTCTCTCAAGCGCAGCACACTGGGGTTCGTGGTCCTCGTCACGCTGGTGGTGGGTGCCGGGCTCGGCACGTGGGGAGCCGGCGCGGTGGACCAGATCAAGCCGGCCGCGCCGGGCGGGGTCGTCGGCCCCCTGCCCTCGGGCACCCAGCCCCGCATCGTGCCCGCGGCCCTGCCGATCCCCTCGGGCAGCTTCGCCCAGGTGGCAGAGAGCGTGGCCCCGGCGGTGGTCAACATCAACACCGTGACCCGGGTCAGCGGACGCACGCCGGTGGAGGAGTTCTTCGGCGACGAGATGCTCAAGCGGTTCTTCGGCGAGGCTCCCGAGCGCCAGCAGGTCCAGCGCAGCCTCGGCTCGGGCGTGATCGTCGACGCCTCCGGCATCGTGCTCACCAACGCCCACGTGGTCGAGCGCGCCACCGAGATCGAGGTCGCCACCGCCGACGGCAAGAAGCACAAGGCCAAGGTGATGGGCGCGGACCGCAAGACCGACCTGGCGGTCCTCAAGCTGCAGGGCGGCGGACCCTACCCCGCCGCCAACCTGGGCGACTCCGACCGGGTGAAGGTCGGCGACTGGGTCCTCGCGATCGGCTCGCCGTTCGGCCTGCAGCAGACGGTGACCGCCGGCATCATCAGCGCCAAGGGCCGCTCGATCGGGCAGGGCCCCTTCGACGACTTCCTCCAGACCGACGCCGCCATCAACCCGGGCAACTCGGGCGGCCCGCTCGTGAACATGACCGGCGAGGTCGTGGGCATCAACAGCGCGATCCTCTCGCGTACCGGCGGGAACGTGGGCATCGGCTTCTCGATCCCGGTGAACATGGCCAAGCGGATCTACACCGAGCTGGCCGCCAAGGGCAAGGTGACCCGCGGCTGGCTCGGGGTATCCATCCAGCCCCTCACGACCGATCTGGCCAAGGGCTTCGGGCTCAAGGAGGCCAACGGGGTCCTGATCTCGGACGTGGTCGCCGACAGCCCGGCGGCCCAGGCGGGCATCGCCTCCGGCGACATCATCATCGAGTTCGACCGGAAGAAGGTGGACTCGCCCCAGGAACTGCAGAAGGTGGTGGCCGCGACCACGCCGGGGCGCGCGGTGCCGCTCAAGGTCTGGCGCGACAAGGGCGAGAAGACGCTCGAGATCAAGATCGGCGAGACGCCGGACGAGACGGTGGCGCTCAAGTCCACCAACAAGGGCAAGGGCCTGCTCGGCCTCGACGTGCGGCCGATCACGCCCGAGCTGGCCCGGCAGCTCAACCTGCGCAACCCGGACGGCGTGATCGTCTTCTCGGTCGACGAGGACAGCGCCGCGTCCGAGGCGGGCCTGCAGCGGGGCGACGTGATCCGCGAGGTGAACCGGCAGCGGGTGCGCAGCCTGCAGGACTTCGAGAAGGCGACCAAGGACGTCAAGGACGGCGACCGCGTCACCGTGCTGCTGCAGCGGGGGCCGCAGTCGCTCTACGTCGCGTTTACGGTCGCTCGCGGGTAGCGGGTGGCCTGCTCCCACGGGAGGGAGCGGGCGGGGGGCGGGGCGGCGGGGGGTAGGCCTCTGACCACGACCCGTTTCGTCGTTACGTTGCGTGAGGAGTTCCCAATCCGGGAGCGGTTGCTGTAGGCAATCGCCGGAGGGAACGGGTCACCCGGCCTACCCCCCGCCGCCCCGCCCCCCGCCCGCTCCCTCCCTCCCCGCTTGGTTCTTCCTCCGGCGTTCGACTTCCACATCCCAACGATGCTGCGCCCACCGGCCGGCGTGTGAGGCTCGGCGGCCTGCTCGGGGCTCAGCGGTCGGTGGTGGTGCCGTCGTAGGTTTCGCGGCGGCTCATCTTGCGTTGGAATGCGAGGTAGCCGGCGCGGGTGAGCGGGGGCTTGGCTTGCGCCACCACCTGGCGGCCGACCGCGGCGCCATCAGCTAGCAAGTCCACCACCATCGAGGCGAGGGCCTTGGCGTTGGTCAGATACGTCAGGGCGGGGTCGACGATCTCGTAGTCGGCTCCGTGGGGGGTGCCCTTGGCGCCGCCCACGTAGGGGTGGATGATCGGCATCACCTGCCCGAGGTCGCCCATGTCGGTGGAGCCGGTGCGGTGCTGGATGGTACGCACGTGGTCGGCGCCCACCAGGTCCGCCGCGATGGCCCGGAAGCGCTCCACCATGAGCGGATCGCAGCGAAGCGGCATGTAGCCGGGCAGGGTCTCGATCTCCACGGTGGCGCCGAGCGCCAGCGCGCCCGCCCGGAGCGCCCGGTCCACCTTGCGGTCGGCGTCCGCGATGGCCTCGAGCGACTTGCCGCGCACGAAGGTCTCGAGCCGCACCTCGCCCGGGATCACGTTCACCTGCGAGCCTCCGTGGGTGATGATCGGGTGCACCCGGATCGTGTCCTCGTCGCGGAAGGTCTCCCGCAGCGCGTTGATCGCCATGAGGCCGATCTGCGCCGCGTAGAGCGCGTTGACCCCGAGGTGCGGCGCCCCGCCCGCGTGGGAGGCGCGGCCCACGTAGCGCACCGTCTTCACCACGCAGCCGTTGTTGGACATCGGCACCGCGAGCTTGCCCTCCTCGCGGCGCGGAGTGGCGTGGATCATCATGCCCATGTCCACGTCGTCGAGGTGACCGAGCCTCAGCATCTCCGGCTTGCCGCCCATGAACTCGAGCCGCCCCGCGTCGCGCTGCGCCACCCGCCACTCCACGTCGCCGTACTCCTCGGCGGGCACGCCCACGAAGGCGACGCGGCCGGCGAGGTGGTCGAAGGCGCCCGCCTCGAGCAGGCCCATGGCCGCGCCGAGCATGCCCGCGACCTGGGCGTTGTGCCCGCAGGCGTGCGCGGCGCCCGTCTCTGGGTCGGCGACGGGATGCCCCACCACCACGAGGCCGTCGAGCTCGCCGAAGAGCGCGATCGTCGGGCCGTCCCCGGCCCGCCCCGCCACGTCGGCGCGGACCCCGGTGAGGGCGAGCCCGGTCCGTGGCACGAGCCCCATGCGCTCGAAGGTCTGGGCGACCAGCTTGGCGGTCTTGAGCTCCTTGAACCCGAGCTCCGGCTGCCGCCGGATCGCCTCGCCGAGCGCGATGATCTCCTCCCCGCGCCGGTCGACAGCAGCCTGAACTTTCCGGATCAACTCCGCCTTGGTCATGGAGTGCTCCTTCCGGGAGGCCGCTGAGAAAGGTCCAGTTGCGAGGCGGCGGCCGACGGCGGCACGCGAAGCGTACTCTCCGTACGTTGAGCGTGCCGCCGAGGGCGCCAACGAAGCAAATGGGCCTTTCTCAGCGGCCTCCCGTGACGGCGAGGGTGTGGCCCGTGATGTACGTGGCCTCGTCGGAGGCCAGGAACAGGACTGCGTCGGCCACCTCGTCGGGACGACCCAGGCGGCGCAGCGGCGTCATGCGGTTGGGGCTGTACTCCACGGTCTCGTTCATGCGTCGGAGCGCCTCGCCCACCCGCTCGGTGTCGATGGGGCCCGGGGCTACCGCGTTGACGTTGATACCGTGCTCGGCTAGCTCGAGCGCGACGTCGCGGATGAAGCCGTGCACGCCCGCCTTGGCCGCGGAGTAGGCGGAGCCGCCCTGGTAGTAGGCGGTCCACGGCGTGCCCTCGCGGGCGCCGGAGGAGATGCAGACGATCCGCCCGTAGCGGCGCTTCATCATGTGCGGCACCGCGGCGCGGGTGCAGAGAAAGGTCGAGCGCAGGTTGAGACGCAGGGTGAAGTCCCAGTCCGCGACCGTCATCTCCCAGATGCGCGCGTTGCGGCTGCCGCCGACGTTGTTGACCAGGATGTCGAGACGTCCCTCGCGCTCGACCGCGGAGCCGACGAGCCGCGCGGCGGGCTCCTCCTCGGTCACGTCCCCCACCACTCCGGTCGCGCGCGCCCCGGACGCCGCGATCTCCGCGATCGCGCGCTCGAGCGCGGCGCCGTCGATGTCGCCCAGGACGAGCCGCGCGCCCTCGGCGCCGAGGCGCGCCGCGATCGCCCGCCCCAGGCCGTGGGCGGCGCCGGTGACCACCGCGACCTTGCCGTCGAGCCGTGCCATGCCGGGCATTATAGTCGCGAACGGCATCGTGCGCGGTTGAGGTAGAATTCCTCCGCCAGCTCTCGACCCCAGGAGGATTCGACCCGATGCCGACCCGTCGCGCCCTGTTCAAGCAAGCCGGAGCCGCCGCCGCGCTCGCCGCCCTGCGTCCCATCGCCGCCGCGGCCCAGGCGAAGAAGTCCACACTCACCATCGGCTATCCGTCCACCCCCGAGACCATCGACCCGCACCAGTTCCGCTCGGTGCTGAGCGGCTCGATCATCGGGCTCATGGGCGAGGGCCTGCTCACTCGCGATCCCCAGACCATGGAGATCAAGCCGCTGCTCGCGGAGTCGGTGAAGAACCTGAACCCGAACACCTGGGAGGTGAAGCTCCGCAAGGGGGTCAAGTTCCACAACGGGGAGGACTTCACCGCGGACTCGGTCAAGTTCACCATCGATCGCGCGATCCACTCGAAGCTCAACACCCTGGCCAAGCTCACCTGGCCGCCCTCGTTCGGCCAGGAGATCGTCGTCGTCGATCCCTACACCGTGAAGATCGTCACCAAGGTGCCGGACCCGATGGTGCCGAGCCGGCTCGCCGCCGAGTCCATGAACATTGCGCCGGCCAAGGGGCTCGGCGAGTACGCGGAGAAGTTCGTCACCGATCGCTTCATCGGCACCGGCCCCTTCCGCTTCGTCGAGCACGTGGTCGGCGACCGCGTGGTCGTCGAGGCGAACCCGGG
>Ga0070694_100000823_pt1 | contig 17383 bp, 18 predicted proteins | sample KBSK1251metaG_FD_65470 | JGI IMG/M metagenome (GOLD analysis project Ga0070694, IMG submission 65470) | Corn, switchgrass and miscanthus rhizosphere microbial communities from Kellogg Biological Station, Michigan, USA - KBS K1-25-1 metaG | ecosystem: Host-associated > Plants > Roots >... | reverse complement strand
TCTTCTTCCAGTGGGCCGACCTGGTCGGTTGGGGGTCAGACGGTCACCTCAATTGGAGGCAATGGCGGATCTTCCGGCGGTTCTCCGGTCAGTGCGCCGGTTTCGAGTCCCGGATCGCAAGCAGGTCCGCGTGATCCTGATGGGGGGGGCCGTTCAATCAACAGAATCAAAGATCCGATTAACTAGGAACCGGGTTCAACGTTCCCGTCTGAACAGATCGCGAATCTCTTCGTTGACGATTTCAGTGATTTCGTGACGCGGCAGTCCCGCCAAAACCAGGTGGGCAAGACTTACGCGCAAAGACTTGCGCAGGTCGCTATCGCTTTGTTGTCCCAGACGCTTGGACGACACGACCGCGCCCGATCCGTGTCGCACCCGCAGCAAACCTTCCTTCTGTAACTCGCGATAGGCCGCCGCAATCGTGTTCAGGTTGACGCCAAGGTCGTCTGCGACCTGGCGAACCGGGGGCAGGGCCATCCCCTCGCTCAGCGCCCCACGCGCAATCAACCCCTTAATCTCGTCAGCCACCTGCCGGTAGACCGGCCGTCGATCAGTTTCGTCAATAGTAATGTACATAAATAGTCGATTGTCGCAAGACACTATACAACCAGCCGATTTATTCGTAAATAGTGAAGTTACTTTGCAACCGGTCGGAGCAAATTAGCTGTGGTCAGGGCAAGATCGACGACTTCGGCCATGCCGGCGCCGGAAGCAACGGTGTCGCTCACGAGAAGGACATTTTGGAAGGGCGTTGTTCGCAGCGCAGGCACGGGGGGATGGGGCTGACCGATCATGCCGAACTTCCGGCGGGTGTCTTCATAGAAGGTTTGGGGGGTGGCCGTCTCAATTGCCTCGACCCCGTCGCCCAATTCCGGCATCGCCGCATGAAGACGTGACCAGACGGTTTGCAACACGGATTGATCCTGCTCTTCGTGCGCGGAATGGTCCTCGTGAAATGAAAACCAGTCTTCGACGTTGGTGAAGGTTGAAAGAGTTGCGGGGACCATCCCGTCGGTTGTCGAATCGAAATCCGCGCGCACGGAGAGCGTGAATTGATTGAATTCAGGATTGTAGGATTGATCCTCTTGCCAGTCAGTCAGCGCCAGGATGCGTCTTGAGGAAAGGCTCGCCGCCGTGGATCGATCCATGGCCATGAAGATCTGGTAAGTGCCCCAGGCGCGCATCTGTTTGAGTTGCGCCGAAACGGCGGATGACGTTCGGCCCATTCCGATCAATTTGCCGTAAGTGTCCCACACCGTGAGGTTGCTAATGACTGCTTTCGTGGCAATCACTCGTTCGCCATTCAGCAAGTCAACACCCGCAGGCGTGCCGTCCGGTCCATAAGCAAGACGCAGGACCGGTGCATTCAAACGCAGCGTGCCGCCACTGGCTTTCAGAGATCTGGCCAGAGCATCAGCGAGAGATTGCGCTCCGCCATCGATACTCCAAAAGCTTCCAGCTGCAAGGGCAACGGCAGCAGCTTCGTAACTGCATTCTTCCGTCGATCTCTGCGCGAAGGTTTGCAGCTGCAGGTCAATGAAGCGGCGGAACCGCGATGAACACTTATCGAGAGCGGCGGAAACCAACTTGTGCACAGGACCTGTTTTTGTCGCAGTCGCGATTTGTTTGAGGTCGCGATAGAACTCGATCGCTGCTGCTGAGCATTCAGGAAAGGTCGCAGCCAAATTCTGTTCGAACTGTTTGAGGTCTTCAACGACAAAGACTTCAGCGCCGTCCGGCAGGCGAACTGAGTACGCGGGCGATAATGAGCGAACTGGCGGAGCGTTGACGGGCAACTCTGAAAACACCCGATCGTAAACTCCGCCGCTCTCCCAACCGGAATACAATCCGAAGGTCGGCTCGAACTGAAGCCCTTGATGCTCGACATTCGCGACGCAACCGCCGACCTGCGACTGCCTTTCAAATAAGCAAACGTTGACGCCGCGAGCAGCAAGCAACGCGGCTGCGGTCAATCCTCCAATGCCGCCGCCGACTACGACTACTTCGTAATTCATTGATTAGCTGAGAAAGCGAAGAATCCTGACCGCACCGTTGACCGGGTGCTGTCGCCACAACTCCAGCCCGGCACGAATGTAGGGCTCAAGCAGGATGATCACCGACTGTACCCCATTGAAGACGAGGTGGACCACAAAGCATGGAAGCAGCCGTCCTGTCCGCGCTCGAATCAACGTCAGCACGACGCTGAGCATAGTAATCGAGGAAATGGCCCCAACATTCGGCCAGTACTGCACCACGTGAAGTCCGGCAAACATCGACGCCACCACGATGACGGCCCACCATTGTCCGAGCGCTCTCTGAAAAGCTGAATACAAGAGGCCGCGGTAGATCAGTTCCTCGACCAAAGGAGCAGTGGCCACGGCAATAATTGCCAGGGTCACGGCCGTAGCGCGGGAGCTTTCGAGAATTCGATCCAGATCGGTTTTTTGTCCACCAAAAAGCCCCACCAGGAAAAGGGTCACGATGAACAAAGAGATCGCCAGGGCTGAACTTCTCCAAAAGCCAAAATTCGGGCTCCAACTCCAGCCGAAGACGCCTCTAATTGAACGTTTGCCCAGACGTGTCGCTACCGCCCAAATCAATGCCAGCGTGAGCAGATGCGCCGGCAGCCATCCCAGCACAAACAGAAAGATAAAAGTCTTGTCGGCGACCAGGATTTCTTTAGTGGCCGCCACACCGCGATAGCGGGACGCCAGGTAAGGAATCACGCAAATGTTGGGCACGATGAAGAGCATCGCGATGCTCCCCACCCAGGTCAGGACGGCCCCTACGATGCCCCAGGGCGGATTGTCAGCGCCGGATCCAGTCCCGGTTGAACTCAGATCGGATGCGGGAATGGGCGGCGCAGAAATTGGCTCAGTTGCAAATACAGTTTCGGGCGTTGTGCTCACTTGGTCTTCCACGCTGGAGGTCTGAAGGTGTTTAGTTTTTTTTCACTGAATCGGGAGCTCGATTTTGTCCGTTGTATTGCTCAAGCTTCCGGTAAATCGTCTTGCGCCCAATCGCCAGCAGCTTCGCCGCCCGGGTTTTGTCGCCTGAAGTGTAGTCCAGAGTCGCTTCGATGACACGCCGTTCGATTTCATCCATTGATGAAGGCACGTCGATCTCGATCCTGGAGCTGCGTCCCTCACTGGCCGCCTGGGCTCGCTCGGCGCGCGCCATGGCTTCGCGTTCGGCCGAGATGTTGCCGATGGCGGTCGGCAGATCTTCGAGTTCAATCTGGCGGCCGGCGGCGATAATTACCGCGCGTTCGATGGCATTCTCCAATTCGCGAACGTTGCCGGGCCAGTTATAGGTGACCAGGGCCCGCAGAGCTTCCTTTGAAATTCCGGAAACGAAGCGGCTGGTTCGCTGTTTGTAGTACTCGAGAAAATGAATGACGAGCGGATGGATGTCTTCCCGTCGTTCGCGCAAGGACGGCAAGCTGATCGGAAAGACGGACAAGCGATAAAAAAGATCGCGGCGAAAAGTACCCTCTTCGACGGCTCGCTCGAGGTCGACATTTGAGGCGGCGATTATTCGCACATCGGCCTTCACGATGTCGCTGCCTCCGACGCGCGAGAATTCGCCGTCCTGCAGCACGCGCAAGAGACGCACCTGGGCTGCCAGACTCATCTCGCCTACCTCGTCGAGAAACAACGTGCCGCCGTCGGCTTCTTCAAACCGTCCCTCCCGTCGAGCGCGGGCATCGGTGAATGCGCCCTTTTCGTGTCCAAATAATTCGGATTCCAGCAGTGTCTCGGGAATCGCCCCGCAGTTGAGCTTCACGTAAGGCTGATCTTCGCGGCCCGAGTTGAAGTGAATCAGGTTGGCCAGCAATTCCTTGCCGGTGCCTGATTCACCCTGAATCAACACTGAAGTTTGGGTGTCGGCCACGCTCAGTGCCAGTTCAATCGCGCGTCGAATCGCCGGCGCCTGGCCGATGATGCGGTCTTCGCCATGGCGTTCGTGCAGCGCGCTCTTCAGCCGCATCACCTCGGCCGAAAGATGATCGCGTTCGAGCGCGGTGCCGATTTGGTCGGCGATACCTTCGACCAGAGCTACTTCGTGATCTTTGAATTGGTCGCGTTGCTGGCTCCAAACCAGGCCGAGCAGCCCGAAGGCGTGTCCCGCGATCCGCACTGGCGCAATCAAAGCAGCTCGCCCGCCGAGGGTCGCATTGAACATGATGCGCAGGGGGAACGGCAGATCGGTTTCATGCAGCTTCACGGTTTTTCCCTGCGACAGGATGTCCACCATCGCCGGGTATTCGGTGACGTCGAGAGATTGTCCATGCGCCTCGATCAAACCGCGCACATTGTCGGTCACGGCGTGCGGCGCCGCTTTGAAAGCTGCCAGGCTGATTCGATGTTCATCGGCGTCCAGGACGCCCAGCGCGCAGTAGTCCGCGCCCACCAGCGACAACGCGCGTTCGAGCACCGCGGACGTCACTTCGCCGAAATCCGATCGCGCATTAAGCGCGTTGGCGATTTCCAGGAGGGCCTGGGTCGTCTCGGCTTCCCGTTTCTTGTCCGTATAAATGCGGGTGTACTGATACGCGATGGCCAGTTGCGTCGCGATCGAAACCAGGAAAGCGACCTCTTCGTCAGACCAGTGACGGGTGGTGCGAGTGTGGTGCAATCCGATCAGTCCGAGGACTTCATCATCCAGCACGACCGGCACCACCAGCAGCGAACGAGTCCCCAAACTCTTGGCAAAGAATCGCACTTTATGATCGAGTTCCGGCGCTGAAGTGTCATCGAGCTTGATGGGCTGACGCACGTCGAGATATTGAGTGAGAGTCTTAACGTCAACCGGAATGCGCGCGTCGAGGCTGGAAGGGACCATCTCAGTGGCGCGCCACTCATGGCTGACTCGCAACTCGCCTTCGGGCGTCAATTTAATGACGTCACAGCGATCGACTTCCATCATTTGGCCCAGTTCGGCGACGATCACCTTGAGAAAAGTGTCCAGATTGATTGAAGTCGGCAGCTTCAGGGCCAGCCGGTTGATGATCGATTCACGCGCCTCGTGCAGTTTCAGCTTTCGCTCGAGTGAGAAGCTGGGCCCGGTTTCTGCTGCTGGTTGCATTTCTGATCTTCGATTAAACGTCAGGACGATTATTGGTCGTGCGAATCCTTAGTCGAAAGGTTGGGTCGATCATAACCAACGGCTGCTGAAGTTGCAAAAAGCTGAAAATTGCCGGGCGACGCCAGGCGCGCCGTGGGCATCTGAAATCGCAAGCTGTTTGTAACGGTCTGGAGCGGTCTCGTATAATTTGCGTGAACGAAAACCTAAAGAAAAGTAAACGCAACTTAAGATGCCAATTTACGAGTTTCGCTGCAAGAAGTGCAAAAACCAGATTGAGGTCTATCAAAAGTTTTCTGATAAGCCGCCCACAAAATGCAAAAAGTGCGGCGGCCGCATGGAAAAGATGATTTCGGCCACAGCCTTCCAATTCAAAGGCGAAGGCTGGTATGTGACCGACTATGCCCGCAAAGGCAGCGTGGCGGAAACGGTCGAGAAGGATTTGGCGGCTCCCGAGCCAACTGCGAAGAGCGACGATAAAGCCAAGCCGAAGAAGACGAGCGCCAAGAAAACGGACAAGAAATAGTTTTACCGCTGGAAACTGGAATGAGAGCAAGCATGACAGGTGCGTTGACCAGAGCAAGCAATCGCTGGTCGCGGGCGTTGTTCATCCTGCTGATCATGGCCCTGCTCCTGGGCACGCTTTGGGCCCAGGCCGGCCGGCAAACACATCCAGGTTCCGAAGCTTCTACCATGGTCAACGTCGTCGCCGTGCGCACAAGTGGGGCGGCGCCGATTACCGCAAAAAATATTTCATTCTTCGATAACGGCGTCGAACAGACGGTCAAAAGCTTTGCCCCCGACCTCTCGGCCGCCAAAATTGTCCTGCTGGTCGATAACTCGCTAACGATTCGCGCAGAGGTGGAAAAGCTGGAAGAGGCTGCGCTAGAGTTTGCGTATGAGATTTATGATGGCGATAAGCTGCTGATCGTCGGTTATGACAATAGCGCGGAAATTGTTTCGGATTGGACCGACGATCCGAAAAAGATCGAGAGGGAGCTAAAGGGGTTTCGCAAGAAGGGCGATCCACACCTGTTCGATTCAATCCTGGCGGTGGTCGAGGAGGCGCTGCGGCCACTCTCGGCCCAGAAGCGTGCAATCGTGGTTATCAGCGATGGCCTGGATCGCGGCAGCAAGACAAAATTTAATCAGGCGCTCAGTGCTTTGCAGGCGCTCGACATCGCAGTGTATTGCGTCCAGGCTGAGGATCGCACGCGCGGTGCTATCCGGCGCGATGTACCCAAGCCGCGACAAGTGATCAATGACCTGGCGGAAGGCACCGGAGGTTGGATTTTTCCCATCGATGATCCCCGCACGGCGGCGAAGGCGATCTGTGATGAACTGCGAAGGAACCGCTATGTGCTCTCTTACCTGCCTAAGAGCGTAACGCTCACCGAACCTCGGCGATTATTGGTGATGGGTGAGGAGGGGATTGACGCGCGTTCAAAAACAATGCAGCCGCCTAACTAGATAGTAGTGGTCTCCGTTTTACCGCCTTCCGTTGCGAGGCATTCACGCGCTTGACTCACTTAAGCCGTCATACCCGATCTAGCGCGACTCCACACTAGACGTCAGCATTCAACGAGCTGCGGAGCAGCGGTCAGAATTAAACCCAGGGTGAGGCTGTGCGAGGGCATCTACAAAGTTGACTCACCAGCTCAGCGGTAAATCCGGTATGGGAATCCCGAAGGGATTCAGTCCTCCAGCCCAGGGTTGGCGTTTTTCAGCCAACCCTGGGGAACGGCAGAACCAGGAGATCCAACCCCGACGGGGTTGCGTCAGCCACCGTCAAGCAATATTCAAAACCGACACAACCCTTTTCAGGGTTGCGAATTTGATTTCTTTTCTCCCCAGGGTGGCTGAAAAACGCCAACCCTGGGCTGGAGGACGAAATCCCTTCGGGATTCATACCGCGATTGAATTCTGCCAGATGCCCCTGGTGAGTTTTAACTATATAGTTACCTTTGGGAGCCTTGGGTCAACCGTCTAAAGATAATCGAGCCCCGGAAGGGCGATGCGATCACGAGATAATGAGACGGGACCCTGTTTACTAATTCTCTGTCGCCACTTCGCGGCTCTGCCAATCCAACCAACCATAACCCAAGGCTCGCAAAGCCTCGCCTTGGGCTTAACTCTGACCGCTGCTCCGCAGCTAGCTGAATGTTCACGTCTAATGCATTAGGTTTTCTTTCGTGAATACAAGAAGAAAAGCACCACGATAATTACCAGCAGAATAATCTCCCAAAAAACAAATACCGTTGGATCGAACCGGCCGAACTCATCGCGCGCGTCCAGATAGACGATGAACGTTCCGAAACTTATGCCGCAGACCAGCCAGATGATTTGCCGTTTGGTGTCCCACATTGGATTGGTTTTAGGTCTTTGGATTTTGGACTTTTGTCTTTGAAAAGAGAGCTTGCCATGGGCAGCGCCTTACTGTTGAAGCTTTACCATCATTCGCGGCAGCACGCGCGTCTGTCCATCCATGTCGGCCTGCACTTCGCCGATTCGCCTCGCACCCATATGCTCATAGAAGCCCTCAGCATTCGGATCCGCTGAAAGTTCGAGTTCCGCCAGGCCAAGCTGACTTGCGCGCTGCGTCGTGTGCTCAAACAAAGCGCGTCCGACACCGTTGCCCATCTGCTGCGGATCAATCCACATGTGTTCCAATTCAGCCAGCGAATCGTCGACAACGAGCGCGCAACAGCCAACAATGTCTCCGTCAACAACCGCCACGAAAACTTCGTTGTTGGCAATGAAGTCCGGGGTAATCGTCAGATCGGCACTCCACTGTTCAATCCATCTTTCAGGGTAATGCCAGTGACGCTTGGCGGCATGGGCGATTTCAGTCAACGCTTCTGCTTCATCTGGCGTAGCTCGTCGGATTTGCATGTTCATGATTCTCAGTGGGCGAGTCTAACATGTGAGCGGATCTGTTTGGAGTTCATGCCCTGTACCGCAGACTGTCCAGTCTGCGGATTGGAATGCATGGCGCCCGCAGGCAATCTGAGGCTGTGATGTTGAGCTCCGCAGGCTGGACAGCCTGCGGTACACTGGGGCAGCCCGCGTTACATCTTTCATGGAACGAATCGTCTTTATTGAGCGCGACACAATCCAGGCCGGCTTTCGTCCGCCAAAGTTCGATCACGAGTGGATCGAGTACGGCGAGACCCTGACCGATCAAATAATCGATCGAGTTCGTGAGGCGACCATCATCATAAGTAACAAGCTGTCTCTGGGAGAGGCGGAACTTTCATGGGCGAAGGATCTCAAGTTGATTGCAATCGCGGCCACGGGATCTGACTGCGTGGATCTCGTCTACTGTCGGCGCCGGGGCATTGCAGTTTGTAACGTGCGTGGATATGCGACGAACTCGGTGCCTGAACACGTGCTGATGTTGATTCTGGCTTTGCGTCGGAACCTGTTTGCCTACCGGCGTGACGTGCAGAGCGGCTTGTGGAATCAATCGAAACAATTTTGCCTGCTGACCCACGAGTTGCACGACATCAAGGGCAGCACCTTCGGGATCGTCGGTTATGGCTCGATCGGAAAAGCGATGGCGCGACTGGCTGAATCTGTCGGCATGCGGGTGTTGATTGCTGAGCGCAGAGATGCGGTAGAGACTCGCGCGGGAAGAACTAAGTTTGCCGACACCCTGGGGCTAAGCGACGTCATCAGCCTGCATTGCCCGCTGAACGATGAAACGCGCGATTTGATTGGCGCGTCTGAACTGAAAACGATGAAGCGGAATGCGTTGCTGATCAATACGGCGCGGGGTGCTCTGGTTGATGACGCGGCTTTGATCGAAGCATTGCGAAATGGTCGACTGGCTGGCGCCGGAATCGATGTGTTGCGCGAAGAACCGCCGCGCCAGGGAAGTGCGCTTTTGGATGTTGACCTGCCAAACCTAATTGTTACGCCGCATGTCGCCTGGGCCAGTAATGAAGCCGTGCAAGCACTCGCCGATCAGGTCATTGAAAACATCGAATCTTTTATCGAGGGCAGTCCACGGAATCTGCTGACTTAGTTCTTAGGTCCCAAGCTCCTGCAAGATTTTTTGTTTGGTTTGAAGGGCCCTGTTCCTGGCTGCCCTGGTGGATGGCAATTCGTCCCAGGAGGCATCGCCAAATTTGCCTAAGAGTTCCAACGCTGCTTTGTATTCAAGATAACGATAATCCTGTTTCCGCTTAATTACCGGATAAATCTTCTCGACTTCATTCAAAGTAATATTCCGATAGACAACGACTCGGATATCGACAATGCGGTTCGGATCATCGCCGCCTTGTGAGTCCCATTGGTACCACCCCATTCCGATGTAGTCATGGGAAGTACTCTGCGGCCCGAAGTCTTCATATTGCACAACTACGGTCCTGGATCGCTGCGGTGGGACTGTTGGACTTTTGTGGTGAGAACAAGTTGCGGAAATGGCGGCTACAAATATGAAAGCCGCTGACAGGCCCCGGGTGAAACAAAATCTCATCAGACCTGAACCAGCTGCGTAACTTGTGGGTTACGAGCTCGCAGCTTCGCTCGCCTCGTGCGGGTGCTCTTCCTCAGTCGTGTAGAGATTCAGGATTTCGCGCCCCTGTCTTGAACGCGGGTCGATGGTGCGCAGGTGTTTGCGCCCCTTCATTTCCCAAATCGCGGTGACCACGCCGTCTTTCTCAACGGCCTGGTAGGTTATTTCTTCGTTCTCAGGCACGGCGCCCTGGGTTTCTGCTATTGCAGACTCAACTTCAGACATACAAATTTCTTGATTGCTCCTCTGGTTTATTCGATTGCGGTTTCACGAATTCTGGCACAGCCGCAAAGCCTGTGTCTAGCCGAGTAACGCAAACTGTGAGTTTAAAGCGCCTAACGCTCTCGTCTCGGCAACGCCAACTCGACCGCGCGCCTGGCGTTGACTACGCCCCATCCCTGCCGGTCTACCTCGATATCATGAACGCGCTCGGCAGTCTCAATCAGGATTCGCTTGATTTGCAGCGGCGTCAGCCGCGGGTTTGCCTCCAGGATGCAAGCGACGATCGAAGACACAATCGGCGCGGCAAAGGAAGTCCCATCGACATACTTGTAATCCTGATTGATCACGTTGCCCTCCCGCAGCTTAATCGTAATCAACTGCCGCAACAAAGGAATTCGCAGATCGGCCGCTTCGTCCAGATCCTTATCAATCCCTGAATGGGCTTTGATGGCCGCGCGCAACTCTTTGTCCGGCAGCGCGTGTAGCTCAGAATATAGTTCAGCCTCTTCCGCTGTTGGAGTCCTGGGAAGGATCGGCGCTGCGACCCAGATTCCCGGGGCAATCACCTCGGGCTTTTGCAGGCCGTCGATCGTCGGTCCATACGATGAGCGATACATGCCCCGCCGCGCGCGGTCGAGCGAGTTCTGATCGTCCAGGCCGCCCACAGCGATGCACGAAGGCGCGCTGGCGGGCGGCAAAACCGGGTGGCCCGGCAGGTGTCCCGCGTTTCCGACTGCGCAGACTACCGTCAATCCGGCGCGCGAGCATTTCTCTACGGTCTGGGAAAGCGAGTTGGTCAAATAGCTTTCTTCAAAGTCGCCGCCGGCTGAGATATTAACCACGCGAATTTGAAACTCCTCGGCGTGATCCAGTACCCACTCCAAACCTTCTTGAATTTGCGCTTCGCTGATGCGGCCCGTCCGTCCAATCTTGACCAGCACCAGGTTCGCGTCTGAGGCAATGCCGCGATACAAACCTTTGGCCAGCCCGCCATTGCCGGCCGCGACGACCGAAGTCATCATGCCGTGCCAGCTCGCCACGTCGTTTGTTTCCAGAGAGGTTTGATCGCCATCAGTTGAAAAAATGCTGTGGTAAGCGAGGATGCGATTTTGTGGTTGGGTCAAATCCGGATGAGCATAAAAGCCGGAATCGAGAAAGGCCATCGTCACGCCGCGCCCCGTGAAGCGCTCGTCCGCGTCCATTCTGAGCGGCGTCGGCAGAACAAAATCGTTCTGTTCAAAGATCGCTGACTGTGATTCGATTTGTCGCAGAGCGCGCGTGAACAGGTCGATGCACCGGGAGCAAACCTGCTCGGGATTTGGTGTCGCCGCGTTGGGCTTGATGATCGCCGCCAACTCTTCCGGCACCGAAGCAAGCGTGAACAGGTGGTCCGCCAGACGATCGCAGACAGGGCACACGTTGACCAGAACGCTTACGGTTGTTTCGGGAACGTCAATCAATTCTTTTATCATCGTCAGGTGATTTGGAAATAAGATTTGCAGCAGTCAGTGCGAATCGTAACACGGTACAGAGCGAGCGGGATAAAGAGGCCACTGTCCTCTAAACACTGTAATCTTCTCTCTGCCGGGCGGGGTGCGCTGATCCGCTGCGAACGGACTGGAGCGCAACCGTCCCGGTTGCAAACCGGAGTAAGCGAGACGCTTGCGCTCCAGTCAGTCCCTCAGCGCAGATGTTATGACTACTGCAATTACTCCGCGAAATCCGCGGATTAACTGATCAAAAGCGAAGCGATAGACAGCTCAGTCCGCCGTCCATCTTTTGAAACTCCGACATGTCCAAAGCGATTGTTTGATAACCGAGTTCTCGCAGCTTCGCAGCGAAGTTTGGATGTCCATCCGCGATGAGAACGTGATTGTTAACTTTAATACAATTGGCCGCGTACGATTCGGCCTGATCCACAAGAACGAGATCGTAGCCGGCAAACTGTTTCCGGCCCGCCAGCGTTTCGATTATTGCCAGACGATTGTCGCCAAGATAGGCGATTCCACTCTTTAGATGCAAGAGCGACCTGGTCGCTATCGCTCCCGGTACTGACCCCGTTGCCGACCCGGTAGCTACCGCTCCGAATAGTGAATTCGATTCATTTATGTCGACCAAGCTCGAAGTGTTAGCGAGCTGTCCCAGAAACGCTGCCAGTTGACTGGCGCCAGCCCTGTTGGTCCTTTCAGAGATGCCGATAAAGAAGTGTTTCGCTGCCTGACAAATGTCGCCGCCATCCAGAGTTCCGGGCGCTTCAATTTCAAAGACCTGGGGGAAGAACTCAGCCAATGGTTTCCGGATGCATTCAACTTCACCAGCCCGGCTGGTTGCGCCCGGTCGGGTCAGGATGGCCGCGGACGGAGCAGTAGCCCGACCGTTAGGGAGGGAGCCAACCAGGACTGCGACATCTTCGACGAAGGTTGAATCTGGATAGTCTGGATCAGGCTCTAATCTGATGAGACTCAGGCCGCATCGTTCCAAAGCCGCGCAATAGGCTTCGTGCTGTTGCAGGGCGAGTTGGTAATCAGGCTGACCCAGCGCGGCAGTAGTTAGCCCTTCGGCGAAATTAGGCGCAGGCATGCGGACGATGGCTCGTGTAAACATTGGGACCCACGCCTCCGGCGCCAGTCTCTAACAAAGAGCACGCCCGAGGCGTGCGTACCGGCACAGTCTTCCAAATTCGAGGTCCCGGAGTCAATTTGTTCGCCCACGACTCTACCTGCCCCGTTTGTATCAAGGACGCTCATCTTCAACGTTTAGAAAAAATATCTGTAGCCAAAGGATATGGTTCCGAGTAATATGCTGCACCGGAAGCCGAAAAAACTTTGCCCCTCAACCCGAGGTCCCATCCGAGGGACCGTCTTTTGAAGTCAACTACTTCTCGTTTCGGGTGAAGAGTTAACCCGACAGTAACTTTCAACGGTTAGTCTTAGTTCGAGTCACACCGAAAGTGCAGTTTTCCGAAACTGCGTGCCGACAGCTTCGCGAGCTGTTTTGCAATTTCTCGTCCAATCGGGCGAACCACTTTAGAGACGAAAGGATAAATCGAATGACTAAGCCGAGGTTTGCAAGCCTAACCAGGGTGCTACTGGCGTTTGGTTCCGTACTGTTTGTGCTGACTGTGGCGCTGACGACTGCGACCATGGCGCCGCTCAATGAAGGATTTGAAGCGGGAGGGAAGACCAGTTACGCAGCCGGCAATGTAACGCTGGGCACAGGATCCTGGTTCATGGACGATGCGCTGACGGGGAACCTTTCGACCGACAGAAAGACCGGATCCTGGTCGGCCCGTGTGCGCAATACCGGTTTGCTGCACATGAATTTCAACAAAACCGGCGCCGGCACAGTTACGATTCAACATGCTGTGTTCGGGACTGATGGTTCCAGCACCTGGCAGCTATGGTCCTCAACCAACGGCGGCAGCTCCTGGACACAGGTCGGAACGACTGTGACCACCAGTTCCACGACGCTGCAGACCGCGACGTTTACGGTTAATAACTCCAATGCTATTCGATTTGAAATCCGAAAAGTTTCGGGCGGTGCGAATCGAATCAACGTCGACAACATTCAGATTGGCGACTTCACCGCGCCGACACCGACGCCGACACCGACGCCGGCAGCGAGTGAGCATCTCACCATGGGCAATCCCAGCAACGCTGTGACCAATGTGCTGGTGCCGTTCAACTATTTGATGGAGAAGCCTCAATACTCGATGTCCTACAATCGCGATCGGGGCGAGTCTAACTGGGTGAGCTGGCACCTGAGCACATCATGGTTAGGCAGTGCTCCCAGACAGAATGACTTTCGCGCCGATACAACTCTGCCCGCGGGCTGGTATCAGGTACAGGGCACAGACTATTCGGGCTCAGGCTTTGATCGGGGTCACATGTGCCCGTCGGCGGACCGCACCAGCACTGTCGCTGACAACTCGGCCACGTTCCTGATGACGAACATGGTTCCGCAGTTGCCGGCCAACAACCAGGGCGTTTGGGCGGATTTGGAAAGCTACTGCCGTACGCTGGTCTCTCAGGGCAACGAGCTTTACATCATTTCCGGTGGCGTGGGCACCCAGTTCTTCATCGCCAACGGCCATGTTGCGGTGCCAACCCAAACGTGGAAGGTGATCATCGTGCTGACAAATGGAAGTAACGATGTCTCGCGAGTGACCACGTCGACGAGAACCATCGCGGTGGTCGTGCCAAATTCAGGCACCATCGGTCCTGACTGGCGATCTTACCGGGTCAGCGTAGATCAAGTGGAAGGCATGACCGGCTTTGATTTCTTTTCGAACGTGCCGGCTTCAATCCAGGGAGTGATTGAGGCCACCGTGGATAATCAGTAGCGGTCCTCCAGGCTTGGATCACAAGTGCGGGGCGAATGTCTGTGGCAAGCACAGCATCCGTCCCGCTTTGTAAGCTGAAAGATGATGAGAGGATTAGTTCGTTATTTGAAGTTGGAATCTCAGTGCAGCGATGACCTCTTGGCGGAGCGTCGGTTCTTTCAGGCGACCAAGTTGTCTCACTAGCCGTTGCTTGTCCAAAGTCCGAATTTGATAACAGAGAACGATTGATTCAACGTCAAGCCCCGCGGTTCCGGCAGGAACCAATGTTTCGTTTGGGTAGACGCGGCGATTGTTTTTGCGCGACGTGATTGGGAGTCCATTAACGACCGGCAGAATCTGATTGAGTCTAGTATCGCTTAAGATCAGTACCGGACGGCTCCTTCCTTGTTCGGAACCGACGACAGGATCGAGGTTTGCCAGCCAAACGCTCCAGCGTTCCGGCGTCATGCAACGGTTTCCTCAGAGTCAACGTGCCGAAAGTCGTGCATCACTTCGCTGAGGTCGGCGAGGAATAGATCATCTTTCATCGCTTCCCGCATAAAATCTAGTCGGGTGTCCGGTCGGTTGGTGTGGCCACGCTCACTATTCAGTTTCGAGATCTTTTCCATCAAAGCTTGCTGCTCTGCCGGTTCGAGTTCAGTGATGGCGCGAGCGAGTTCGTCGATTGATTGCATGTGTGGTTCTCCCAAGTGTACAGCTCATGTTATCGCTACCGACGCAAAACAAACAAGCTCAAGTCGATCCGGATCCAGCAATGCGCGTTCGAACTCATGCCGAGGTGAGTTGGAAGGTGGGAAGCGCTGAAATCCGCGCTGGCCAGTGTTGAAATCACTTTCGAATGCCCATAATCCGCTCGAAATTTACCCAACTCTTGAACATGATTCGATAGAGCTCACTGCCGAGACGTAGGTTTCGATCAACTTCTATCTTAGTCGGATTATGACCTAGGCTTTTGGCGAGTCGCTGGTATTGGTAAAGAAGGATCTTCCCAATGTTGTGGCGGCTTGCGTGTCTAGGATCTAAAGTCTGCCGTGCAAAGATGTCTATCACCCTATCATCAAAATGAACCTCACAGCCTAACGGCAGATTAAGAATTTGTTTTGAGTTTTGTAGCGCACTTGACGATGCCAATGGCTCGTCAGTGCTATGAGGAAGAAGAGGCTGATATTCCACAACGCGATATGCGTTCTTAAAATTACCGATGAAATCGATCGCCACGCAATGTGATTTGCCGACATACTTGCGGAGTCCCCTTCCGAGCTGTTGATAGAAGATCCTCTTTGACTCAGTTGGCCTCAGAAACAAGAGGCATTCTACAAAGGGAAGATCAACACCTTCATTCATGACATCAACAACGCATAGTATTTTGAGCTCTCCAGTCTAAAACCTCTCGGTCAGCGCTTTGCGGTCGGCCTTCCGAGTACTAGATAGATAATAATCCGATGGAATTCCTACCGCATTGAAGGCCTGAGCGACTCGTTCCGCATGCCCATGCGAGCAACAGAAGGCGAGCGTCGGTTTCTCCTCAGCGTGTTCCCTCCACTTCTGAATCACGGCTTTGTCACGCTCGGGTATGATTAACGCGCGCTCCAGATCGCGGATGTCATAGGTTATTCCGTTGTGTCTAATAGTCGAATAGTCGACGTCGTCGAAACACCCAAAATAATGGTATGGCGCAAGAACCCCTAGGTCTATACCACTCCTGAGTTCAAATTCAACCAAGACGTTTTGGTTGCATAGTGCGGCAATGTCTTGTCTGTCGCCTCTGAAAGGGGTGGCAGTCAAACCAAGTAGAAAATCGGGACGAACGCGACCGATTAGATCTTTATACGACTTGGCGGCAGCATGGTGAAATTCATCGACGACCAAATAGTCGAAGGTGTTCGGTCGAACACTTGTTCGATTTGATCGCAGCAATTGAATGGTCGCTATGTTTACTTTGTTTAGGGTCTTAAGTGTTCGGCGGTCGGTATGCCTTGAGACGTTCTCTGAACCAAAAACCGCTTCTAACTCGGACTGAGCGACATCTAGGATCTCTTGGGTATGTGCGATATACAAAACAGACTTGGCGGCAAAGTCTTTCGCATCCTCAGCAGCTATTCTCGTTTTGCCCGTTCCAGTTGGAAGCACGATCAGTCCAGCGTCTTGCTTCAACCTATGTGCGGCGTTCAAAGCTCTCAACGACTCTTTCTGAAGGACATTGAATATTCGTCTCTTTGGTGAGTAACCACACGCGCATCTGCCTGCGATAATTTTTCGCCCATCCCGAGGACACAAAAATCCGTAGGCGACAAAAAGTCTTGCGAGATCCATCGCATCGAATATTGCGTATAGACATCCAAGGCGTTCTGCTGTGGCGCAGAATTGTTCTTTGGCAGGATCCAGGACATTCCCGGCCGCGCCAAAAACAGCAAAGCGCAAACCCGATATCTTCTCGAGCCTGTAAATCTGATGGGCAACTTGATGATGCCGAACGGTAGGAAAGGATTTCCCCTTTAGGATAAAAGCTGCGAGTCCGGTTTCACGGCTAACCGTTATCTTGTGAGTGAGAATATCAACTATTTCTACCGGGCCGTGAGGAGTGTCATTCGTATCGAATAATATCGCTCGGACGTACGGTTCTAATTCCTCTCGCTCATCCAACTGTCGAACCGCATTCAGAACCGCAGGTAAAATCAGATCGGCCGGATAGTCACGGGTATCCTTGAAGTTGTCAAAGTCTTCGAGCTTTATTAGTGACGCCATTCGGGTCTAATTTAGAACTAGATAAATCCCGCAAGGACGAGAGATTTGGGAGCGAGGCCAGTGAGCTACTCATGTGGCCTCTTAAGAGCGACGTTCTTAATTCGCCGGCCCCGGACGCGCGCCGACCTTGCGGAAAGCATTTTTCACGCTGTTGGCGTGAGGGCTAAAATCAAAAGTACTACTTCGCTAACCCTCACTCCAACCTTCTCCCAATAGCAAAGCGAAAGACTACGAGCTAAACCCGCGCTTCTTCATCAATGCTTCCACCTTGGGATCGCGACCGCGGAAATTGCGATAGCCATCGGCGGGGTCAACGGTATTGCCGACTGAGAAGATGTTCTTGCGCAGACGCTCGGCGACTTTCTTGTCATAGGGGCTGCCGGCTTCAGTAAACGCGCCGAACGAATCAGCCGTGATCACATCCGACCAAAGATAGCTGTAGTAGCCTGCCGAATAACCGTCGCTGGAAA
>Ga0070694_100000820_pt1 | contig 17428 bp, 14 predicted proteins | sample KBSK1251metaG_FD_65470 | JGI IMG/M metagenome (GOLD analysis project Ga0070694, IMG submission 65470) | Corn, switchgrass and miscanthus rhizosphere microbial communities from Kellogg Biological Station, Michigan, USA - KBS K1-25-1 metaG | ecosystem: Host-associated > Plants > Roots >... | reverse complement strand
TTCAGCAGCGTCAGCGTCGTGAGGCTGCCCCGGGTAGGGTCGAGGATATTGTTCACGCGGTCGCGTGTCAGGCTGATCGACAGCGCACCGAAATGCCGGCGGTCGCGAAGAAAATGGCGGCTCGCTTCGTCACAGACGCGGAAGATGCCGCAATACACGGCGTCGGAGGCCGACGTGCGCCCCACCGAGTAGTAGTAGCCGACCGTCAGGGGCCAGGCGCTGCGGGTGTTGAACGTGATTGCCGCGTCGCCGCCGACGGCCTCGCGGGTATAGACGCCGTACTGCGAGCTCCGCTCCGCCGTCAGACCCAGCGTTGCGACATTGGTTCGGGACAGGAACGCAGGCTTCCGCAGATTGGCGTTGAGCTGATAGTTCATCGTGTCGACGGTCCAGTTGCCCGCGAATGGGTTGCAGATGTACTGGATGCCGGTCGCCTGGTCGACACTCGTGTGTGACGGAAATCCGCCCCCCAGCTTGGTGAAGCGAGCCGACAGATCGAGCGATCGCGCGCCGCCGAAGAAGTTGCGCGCTGTCCAGCCGGTCTGGAGCCGGAAGCACTCTACCGTGGCATAGCCGAACCCGATCCGCGTCTGGTGGCGGGGGCCTTCCTGCAACTGGATCAGGACGCGGACCGTGGAGTCGCCTGGGGATCCGGGCTGCGGCGGCAGCGAGTCGATCATGACGACGTTGACCGAGCTGAACATCCCCATGGTGTACAGATCACGTTGGGTGAGGTACAGCAGGTCCTGATGGAAGGGGGCGCCTGGCCGCACCGACATCACGCGGCGTACGGTGCCGGTATCCACGTCGTGGAGACCCTGAATCACCACCTCGCCGACCCGCATCCGGGGGCCGGGCTGAGCTTCCAGCTCGACCTCCGCGCGCAACGCGCCCGCCTCTGAATCGAAATTCCGGAGCACCTCGGCATAGGGGTACCCGTTGTTCTTCAGTCGCCCCACGATGCTGTCCGCCGATGCCTGGAGCAGGAAGCGGTTGAAGGGATCGCCGACCTGGAGCGGGAGATCTTTTTTCAGCTTCTCGACGTTGAAAATCCCCTCGATGCCCTTCACGTCGAGACGCGTAACCCGGACCGGCTCGCCTTCATGGATGCGGAATTGGACGTAGACATCGCGCGGCGTTCGCCGCACGATCGTGTCCACGGCGGCACTCATAAAGCCGCTTTGGCGATACAGGAGAAGCAGCCGAACGACGTCGCGCCGAAACTCGAGTTCATTGAAGTACCGCTTTTCCCCGAGGCCCAGCCAGCGAACGAGGCCAAAGGTGGCCCACCAGCTCGAATTGGTCGTCGCGATAGCGCTGCTGAGCGTGACATCATCGATGGCTTTGTTACCGACGAACGACAGCTCCCGGACTACCCGCTCACGCTCCTGAGCAGACACTCCGGCCGTCGCCGTGAACACGGCGAGCAATAGAAGACATGCGACGCGCAATTGACGAGATTTGGCAATCGGCTATGTTGCGACACTTGCTCCGCACTGTCAACCTTTTCGACACCGCCAAGAGCGCCCTGTTCCTCTGCATTCTCGCCGCCTGCCACGGTCCGCGGGGGGGGGAGGGGGACGACCGGAACGCGCCGCGGGGTCTGGTCTACTACGAGACCTACGATCCTCGCTCACTCGACCCCGCACTCTCGACCGACGTGCCCACCGGCGAAATGGTCACGCTGCTCTTCGACGGACTCACCGCGTTCGATCCCGACGGGAAGCTACTGCCGGGCCTCTCCGACCGATGGACCGCAGACCGCACCGGCCAGCGCTACGTCTTTCATGTGCGGTCAGGTGTCACGTTTCACGACGGCCGTCCGTTGGTCGCGGGCGACGTCAAGCGCTCGTTCCTGCGCGTGCTGGCGCCCGGGGCGCGGGGCGGTCGCGTCTGGCCGCTGCTCCCGATCGCCGGAGCGCAAGATTACGCCGACGGCCGCGCCCGCGATGTCAGCGGCATCACCGTTCTGGGAGACACCGCGGTCGCGTTTACGCTCACCGAGCCGCTGGCGATCTTCCCCAAATTCCTGGCGATGCCGGTCGCATCGATCGCGCCATCCTCTGCAGCGGGAGGACCCGAGCTGGCCCAGCATCCTGTCGGTACCGGACCGTGGCGCTTCGTGGCATGGCAGCACGATGACTTTCTCCGCTTCGCGCGGAACGAGAGTTACTGGGGCGGTGCGCCGCTCGCCGATTCCCTGACCGTCCGCATCATTCCGGAGCCGTTTACCCGCGCAGCGGAGTTTCTGGCGGGTCGGCTGTCCGTCGCCGAGATCCCCTTCGGCGAAACGGCGAAATGGGAGCAGGAGCACCCCGACTGGCTGCGCCGCAAGCCGGCGCTCCGCGACGTCTATGTTCCGCTCAACACCAGGCGCGGCCCGCTCAAAGACCCCAACGTGCGTCGCGCGATCAATCACGCGGTCAATGTCCCCGAAATTCTGCGCACGGTGTGGAGCAACCGTGGTGTCATCGCCGCCGGCTCCATCCCGCCTGCCCTGGGCGGCAGCGATCCGCTGCGGCGCCGCTACGCGTACGACACCACCGAGGCGCGCCGGCTGTTGCGCGCCGCCGGGTATCCCGACGGCTTCGCGGTGCAGTTGTGGCGCTCGGGAACCAACGTCGAGCTGGGACGCGTCGCTCAGGCGATCCAGGCGCAGCTCGCGGCCGTCGGCATCCGCGTCGAGATCGTCTCGCGCGACGCCTCGAGCATGCGCGAAGCGGTGCGCAAGGGCGATACCGACATGGCGATTCTCGACTGGTGGGCCGATTATCCCGACGCCGACAACTTCCTCTATCCATTGTTTCACACGGCGAGCTTCGGTCCGGGCGGCAACTATTCCTTCTATAGTGATGCGCTGACGGACTCCCTCATCGTGTTAGCGCGTCGTACGGTCGATCAGCCCACCCGGGAAGCGCTGTACCGCCGCATCGACGACCGCGTCTTCCAGGCCGCCCCCTGGCTGTATCTCTGGTTCCCCGTGGACCTGTGGGCGGAGCATCCGTCGATCGACGGGTGGGACGTGCCGGTCATCTTCAACGGCCAACGCTGGACCAAAGCCCGGCTGGTGAAGTGATTCAGCTCGTCGGGCGACGCCTGCTTGCCACGATTCCCACGCTGTTCGGAGTACTCGTCGTCGCGTTCCTGCTGCTCAACGTGGTCCCGGGAGATCCCGTCGCGGAAATGGTGGGCGAGCGGGCCGACTCCGCCACGATCGCGCGGCTCCGCGCGGAGCTGCATCTCGACGATCCTCTCCCGATTCAGTTCGGGCACTATGTCTGGGGCGTCGTTCGCGGCGATCTCGGCCGTTCCTATATCACGCAGCGGCCCGTGCTCGGCGACCTCACCGAGCGATTTCCGAAGACGCTCCAGCTTGCCGGCGCCGCGATGCTGCTCGCGGCCACCTGCGGGATCACGCTCGGCGTGATCGCGGCGATTCGCCCAGGCGGGATCGTCGATCGGTTCAGCATGATGATTGCCTATCTCGGCGTTTCTTTTCCCGTCTATTGGGTCGGACTGCTGCTGATCCTGCTGTTCGCGGTGACCCTGCGCTGGCTTCCGCCCTCGGGATACGGCGGTCTCGCATTCCTCGTGCTGCCCGCGCTGACGCTCGGGACCCGCTCGATCGCCTTTCTCGCCCGCATGACGCGCGGCGCGATGCTGGAGGTGCTGCCGGTCGATTTCGTGCGCACGGCGCGCGCGAAGGGCCTGCCCGAGCGCCGCGTGATCGGTCGCCATGCGCTGCGCAATGCCCTGCTCCCGATCATTACGGTGCTGGGGCTCGATGTCGGCAATTATCTGACCGGCAGCATTCTCACCGAGACGATATTTTCGTGGCCCGGCGTGGGACGGTATGTGCTTCTCGCAATCGAGAAGCGCGATTTGCCCGCCGTCCAGGGCAGCATCCTGTTTCTGTCCGTGATCTTTGTGCTCGTGAACCTTCTTGCCGACGTGCTCTATGCGAAAGCTGATCCTCGCGTCGCTTACGATTAGCGGCGCGGCCTCGTCACTCGCCGCGCAATCGCTCCAGCAGCGAATGACGCGCCTGCTCGAGACGCCACCGTTCAACCGGGCAACCTGGAACATCTACGCCCAGGACGACCGCGGCCGGGTGCTCCTCAATCACAACGGGGATCACTTCTCGGTGCCGGCGAGCAACACGAAGCTCGTCGTGGCCGCCGCCGGGACGGTGCTGTTGCCCGCCGACTATCGCGTTCGGACGAGCGTGTATCCGAACGGGACCGTCACGAACGGCGTCCTGCAGGGCGATCTGATTCTCTACGGCCGCGGCGATCCGACGTGGTCGGAGCGCTGCTACTCGGTGGACACCCTCGCGCCAGGGGCGTGCGACTCGACGTGGACGGCGGTGGACGCGATCGCCGATTCGGTGCGCGCACGCGGGATCAAACGCGTGACGGGACGCGTGATCGGCGACGGGTCGTACTTCGAGCCGACGCTCACCCACTGGAGTTGGGGCACGTTCGATCTCAACTGGTGGTATGCCGCGCCGGTGTCGGGACTGGGATTTCACGACAACAGCGTCGACTTCCAGATCACGCCCGGGCCCTTTGTCGAAGCGCCACCGGTGATTTCGTGGAATCCCGATCTGAGCATGTTCACGTTCGAGAATCGCGCCCGCACGGTGCCGGCGGATTCGGGCACTACGATCGGCGACAACTTCTTCCGCAAACCGGGGTCGCTGGATATCTGGGCCGAAGGCACGGTGGCGCTCGGCCGAACGCCGTGGATCGAGAGCTTCGCGTTGCCCGATCCCAATCTCTACGCCGCCCGCGCGCTCTCGACCTCGCTGCGGAAAAAAGGCATCGCCGTCGAAGGCGGCGCCGCCGGCACCACCGACTCGATGGCGTACCGCGCGCTACGCTGCTGCGGAAGTCCGTTGGTCGAATACCGCGGGCGGCCGCTGCCGGACATCATCTTCCCGATTCTGAACACGAGCCAGAATTGGTTCGCCGAGATGCTGCTCAAGACTCTGGGGCGCGAGGTCGGCGATACCGGCAGCTGGGCGAAGGGGCTCGACGTCGAGAAGCGCTTTCTGATCGACTCCGTCAAGATCGATTCGACCGCGTTCTCGCTCGAAGACGGCTCCGGGCTCGCGGCCGGCAACCTCGTGACGCCGCACGCGTTCGTGCAGCTGCTCGCGTACATGTACCGGCATCCCAAGCGTGCGCCGTTTCTCGCCGCGCTCCCGCGCGCGCAGCAGCTGGGCTCGCTGCTGCGGCGATTTCAGGGGACACCGCTCGAGGGGCGCGTGCTCGCGAAGACCGGCTCGATCAGTCGGGTGAATACGTTGTCCGGCTACGTCGAGAAGGCAAACGGGCGGGTCATTACGTTTTCGATTCAGGTCAACGCGCACGACGTGCGCACGAGGCAAATGCTCGCGCAGATCGATTCCGTCGTGGTACAGCTGGCGCGCTAGTCGTCCTTCTGACCGAACAGGGCCATGTTGGACGAGTGCCCCGGCATGACTTTGGCGGCCGGGTTCAGGAAATGCGCGATCTGGTTGACCGCGATGCACGCTTCTGAGAATCCGGTCGCGATGAGCTTCAGCTTCCCAGGGTAGGTCGTAATGTCGCCGGCCGCATAGATGCCGGGGATGTTCGTTTCCATGGTCTGCGACGCCTTGATGTCACCCTTCTCGATCTCGAGTCCCCATTCGGCAATCGCGCCGAGCGAGGAGACAAAGCCGAGCTGAGGAATCACACAGTCCATTGCAAGCGTTTCCTCTTGCTTCGTCTTGTTATTGAAGATCGTGACGCGTTCGATCCGGTTCGACCCGGCGATATCCTTGAGCTCCCAAAATGTGCGCAGCTCCATCTTGCCGGCGGCGGCGAGCGCTTGCACCTGATCCACGGTCGCTTGATGGGCGCGAAAGCCGTCGCGCCGGTGGATCATGACAATCGATTTCGCGACTGGGTGCAGGTTCACTGCCCAGTCGAACGCGGAGTCACCACCGCCGACGATGAGGATGCGCTTCCCGGCGAACGTGGCTGGATTCAGCACGCGGTCGTGCAGACCCTTGTCGTTCCACTTGTCGACATCCTTGAGCGGAAGCTTGCGCGGGGTGAAGGCGCCGATGCCGCCGGCGATCAGGACCGTGCGACCCGGATACTCGTCCTTGTCCGTCACGATCGTGAACAGAGGCTTACCGTTCTCCTCGCTGCGGCGCAACCCGACCACCTTCTCGGCGAGGTGGACCGGAGGCTTCCATTGCAGCCCCTGCTCCGCCAGCGCCTTCACGAGGTCCTTGGCGAGAATCTTCGGAAAACCGGCGACATCGAAGATGTATTTCTCGGGATACAGCGCGGTCAGCTGCCCACCCACCTGATCCAGGTTATCGATCAGCCGATGTGAGGCCCCGCGCATGCCGGCGTAGAACGCGGCGAACAAACCGGTCGGACCCGCGCCGATGATGGTGATATCTTTCGCGTCTTGCATCGCGCGAACGCTAGCGTGCTTATCGCCCTCGGTCTACTGGCCTGCGGCAGCGCCAGGCAACACGCCGCACTCGGCTGGAGCCTGGGCGGGGAAGCCCACGTCTTTGTCGCGGACGATCGCTTTGCGCGCGATTTCTATCGCGAGCTGACCGGCGGCCGCTTGGACGATACGCTCGCGGGGCATGCGCTGGTCGCGCTGGAGCCTCGAGCCATCCGCGGCGCGACCGTGCTGTCGGCTCGCGGCGCGGCCGCGGCGCGGCTCACGCTCGTGCGCTTCCATGCCCCCCAAAGCTGCGGATCTCCGGCGCGCGTAACCGAGCTGGTGCTCGCGTTTCCTCCGGGCGGAGCGTCCGGTCGCAGCACACCGCCATCGCACGTCACCGTCGTCGCCCTCCTCGATGCCCCGCCGCTCGCGCGCGGCGCCGGTCCGCAACCCAAGCCCCTGTCGCAGCGGAAATCGCTCGAGCTCGTGAACCAGGTCGCGACCCGCGCCGAGTCGCGTGGCTCACTGGTCGCATCGCTCACCCTCGATCCGGACAAGTCCGCGGACGCCGGTGAGGTGATTGCGGTGAGTCAAGGACGGTATGCGGTTGGACTGCGCGCGCGGTTTCGGGTTGGCGATGATACGCTCCTGGTCACGGCAGTGGCCGTGACCGACACCGGCGCTCACAGCGTCCATTGGGTAGTGCGGCCGGTGCGGTCACGTCTCATCAACGGCATGATCCAGTCGGGCAAGGCGAGCCGCTATTCGCTGCGCGGCGCGGTGGCTCGCCCCGACGCCGCCCCGTTGCTCCTGCTGGATGAGATCGCCGACGTCTCGCCGCGCGACTCGCGCGCCTCGGCCGTCGATCCCGAGACGGGGCGGGTCGTGGCGACGCAGCCGCTCGCGCTTCGCTGCCCGTGACGATACGTTCCGCGCGTTCCCCCTCTCCCGATGGGGAGAGGGGGTCAGGGGGTGAGGACTGAAGATCTACACGAAGACCGGCGACGCGGGCGAAACGGGATTGTTCGGCGGCGGCCGAGTCCCGAAGGACGATCCACGCGTGCAGGCGTACGGCGACGTGGACGAGCTGAATGCGACGCTGGGATTCGCCGCCTCACTCGATCCGGCGGGATTCGAAATGGATTTCCTCCAGTCGGCCCAGCGCGACTTGTTTGCGATCGGCGCCGAGCTCGCGACTCCCAACACCGCGAAAGTACGCGCGCCGCTCGGCCCGGAGCGGGTGAGCGCGATCGAGCAGATCATCGACAAGCACGACGCCACGCTCACGCCGCTGAAGAATTTCATCCTGCCGGGCGGCACGCCTAAGGCCGCGGCGTTCCACGTCGCGCGCACGACCTGCCGGCGCGCCGAACGCGCCGTGGTGACGCTTGCGCGCGACGAGCAAATCAATCCAGTCATCATTCACTATCTGAATCGGCTCTCGGACCTGCTGTTCGTTCTCGCCCGAGCCGTGAACAAGCAGGCCGGACGCGCGGATATCGTGTGGTGACTGTTCGCGTCCCGCTCGTCGAGCAACGGGACGCCTCCTACGACATCCTGATCGGGTCCGGCCTCGTCGGCGAGGTGAACCAGATCCTCGCCCGGTACTGTCCCGCGCCGGCCTACGCGATCATCTCGGACTCGCACGTCGGCAAGCTCTTTGGAGAATCGCTCGCCCAACAGGTGTCCGGTGCCGGGTTTCAGGTAGAGCTGTTTACGTTCCCGGCCGGTGAGGGGAACAAGAACCGCGACACGTGGGCCTCGCTCTCGGATCGCATGTTGGCCGCGCATTTCGGGCGCGACTGCGCCGTCCTCGCGCTGGGTGGCGGCGTCGTCAACGATGTCGCGGGCTTCGTTGCGGCGACCTACCTCCGCGGCGTGGCGCTCGTGCAGATCCCAACGTCGCTGCTCGCGATGATCGATTCCTCGATCGGTGGAAAAACCGGCGTCGATGTCCCCGCCGGCAAGAATCTGCTCGGCGCGTTTCATCAGCCGCGCGTCGTCATCGCCGATCTCGACCTGCTCGGCTCGCTCTCGAGCGTGCAGCTCTCGGCGGGGCTCGCCGAAGCGGTGAAGCATGGTGCCATCGCCGACGCGGATTATTTCACGTTCCTCGAGCGCGAGTACGCCGCGATCTTCGCGAAGGACGCGCGCGCGCTGCAGCGCGTGGTCCAGCGCTCGGTCGAGATCAAGGCGCAGGTCGTCGCGCAGGATGAGCGGGAATCCGGCAAGCGCGCGATCCTCAACTTCGGTCACACGATCGGTCACGCGATCGAGGCGACGTCGAAGTACGAGGTGCTGCACGGCGAAGCCGTGGCGATCGGGATGGCGTATGAAGCGCGACTGGCCGAGGAGCTGAGCATTGCCGCGTCGGGAACGGCGCAGCGCGTCGCGACGGTGCTCGAACGGCTCCACTTGCCGCTCGAGCGACCCGATGGCAGTCAGGTCGATGACCTGATCGAAGCCATGCGTGCCGACAAGAAGGTGCGCGGCGGGAAAATTCACCTGGCGCTGCCCAGCAGGATCGGCGCAGCGCATGGCGACGAGGCCACCGGCTGGACGGTGGCCGTCGACGAATCATCGCTACGTCATGTTCTGGTCAACAGATAGCCCACATTCCTTTCCACCTCTCCACACGCTCGAGTCTAATCCTTCGGATTGAGTTGTCCCACCTTGGAGCACGACTCTGGGCAGGCTATTATCCACAGGTGGTGTGGATAGTGGACAAACGATGGAATTACCTCGGACCCAACAATTTGTGATGTGGAAAACCGCGGAAATTTGCACCAAATGGCAGGAAGTCCTATATTGGCGCGTGTTTAGTGGGCCTTTATGGCGGCATGTCACGCCCGTTTCCACAAACAACTCTGGGTCGGGGAGTCTTCTGCATGGCTAGGTCGACCAGCGGCAAGGCAAAGGCCTTTTTCCGTGCAACTCCTTCCGGCGCGTTCGACCAGTACCTGCAAGACATACAGAAGTTACCCCTCATCAAAGATCCAGCGGAAGAACGGCGGCTCGCTCGTCGCGTGCAACGCGGCGATGAAAAAGCCGCCGAGCGTCTCGTCACCGCCAATCTCCGTTTCGTCATCTCCTACGTAAAAAAATATCAGGGCCACGGACTCGATCTCTCGGAGTTGGTCGCGATCGGCAACGAGGGATTGCTCAAGGCCGTCAAGAAATTCGATCCCGACCAGGGCGTCAAATTCATTTCGTACGCAGTGTGGTGGGTGCGCCAGGCGGTGCTCAAAGCACTCGCCGAGCAGACGCGCAGCGTGCGCATTCCGCTGAATCAGAACTCGCAGCTCATTCGCATGAGCCGCACCGAGACGTACCTCTCGCAAGAGCTCGGCCGCGAGCCCACCGACAACGAAATCGCGCAGGCCCTCGAAGACTCGGTTGAGAATGTCCGCACCGCGCGCCGGATGACCGCGGCGGAGCTGTCGCTCGACGCCCCCGTCGATCGCAGCGACAAAGACGCGGCGACGCTGGGCGAGCGGTTCGCGGGACAGGAAGGCGGCGAGATCGAAGAGCGCACCGACGGCAAGCTGATGCGCGAATTCATCGACCGCATTTTCCAGAAGTACTTGACGCCGCGCGAGCGCAAGATTCTCTATCTCTACTACGGACTCGAAGAAGGCAGCGAGGCAATGACGCTCGAAAAGATCGGCGCGCTCATGGGCGTGACGCGCGAGCGCATTCGCCAGATTAGAGAACGGGCCTTCGAGAAGTTGAGAGAATCGCCCGATGGGAAGGCACTGAAGGGGTTCTGGAGAGCGGCCTAAGCACAGAGGCCAAGCGGGCAAGAGGCTGAGGGGCTGTGAGGGACGCGGGGTCAGGAAATCCAATTCCTGACCCCGCTTCGTTTCATGGCTACTATATAGTATGACCGCGCCTAGCCTTCTCGCACGCGACCTCGCCGCAATTGTCGGGGAGAAGCACGTTCGCGAGGCCAGGGCCGAGCGCGTGACCTACGCGATGGACGGACTGCCCACCCACCGCCGTGTTCCCGACCTCGTCGTTCTTCCCGGTACGCGCGAAGAGCTCGTCGCCGTCGTACGACTGCTCGCTGCGCTCGCGGTGCCGTTCGTGCCGCGTGGCGCGGGCACGGGACTTTCGGGCGGCGCGCTCGCGGATGCAGGCTCGGTGCTCCTCGTTCTCATGCGCCTCAATCGGATCGTGAAAATCGACAAGGCCAATCGCCTGGCCGTCGTGGAGCCCGGCGTCGTCAACGCGAAGCTGGGAGCCGCCGCGCGCCCGCATGGCTTGCAATACGCGCCCGATCCGTCCAGCCAAACGGCGTGCACCATCGGCGGGAATGTCGCCGAGAATGCCGGCGGGCCGCATTGCCTGAAGTACGGCGTCACCGCGAATCACATCCATGCGCTCGAAGTGCTGCTCGCCGACGGTTCGCTCGTGGAGCTCGGTAGCCCCGGCGGCGAGCCATGGGGACCGGATCTCGTCGGCGTGTTCGTCGGCTCGGAAGGAAATTTCGGCATCGCGACGCGGATCACGGCGCGCCTGACACCGCTGCCTCGTGCCATCCGCACGCTGCTGGCCGACTTCACCAGCATCCGCGCGGCGGGCGCGGGTGTGTCGGCGATCATCGCCGCCGGCATCGTGCCCGCCGCGCTCGAGATGATGGATCAGTCGTGCATCCGTGCCGTCGAGGATTCCGTGTACGCGGCCGGATACCCGCGTGACGCGGCCGCGATTCTCCTCGTCGAGCTCGACGGGCGCAACGAAACGGCCGTGGTCGCGGAGTCTGACGCCGTTACCGACCTACTGCGCGCGGCCGGCGCGCGCGCCGTGAAGTGCGCGGCGAGCGACGCCGAACGTGAGCGGTTGTGGCAGGGGCGCAAAAAAGCGTTCGGCGCCATGGGACGGCTGTCGCGCGATCTCGTCGTCCAGGACGCCGTGGTGCCCCGCTCCGCACTGCCGGACGTGCTCGAAACCATCTGCGGCATCGCGCAGCGCTACGGCCTCGTGGTCAGCAACGTGTTTCATGCGGGCGACGGTAACCTCCATCCCAACATCTCGTTCGACGCGACCGACCTCGGCATGAAAGACCGGGTCGAAGCCGCCAGCGCCGAGATCATGTCGACGTGCATCGCGGCGGGCGGTACGATTACCGGGGAGCATGGGGTGGGTCTCGACAAGCTGCGCTACATGCCCTTGATCTTCGACGCGGAGTCCTTGGGAGCGATGCAGGCAGTCCGACGCGTGTTCGACCCAGCGGAATTGGTAAACCCGGGCAAGGTGGTACCCGTGCATGCGTGCCGGGAGTGGGCGGGGGCAGGGGCGGGGGCACGAGCCTCGTGACCATCCTCGAAAAAGTCACGGCGCTCCTGGGTGAAGGCGCGGTGCTCGAATCAGGCACCGACCGTGTGCCACGCGTCGCCCCCGGATCACCTGACGCCGTCGCGCTCCTGCTCGGGACGGCGCACCAGGAAGGATGGCGCGTCCGCATCGAGGGCGCCGGCACCTGGCTGCAGAGCGATGCGCCCGCCGACCTCGCCCTGACCACGCGCCGCCTCGACCGCATCCCCGCGATCGAGCCGTCCGATCTCACCGCGACGGCGGAAGCCGGCATCGGACTCGACCAGCTGCGCCAGCAACTCGCCGACCGCGGCGCGTGGCTCGGCATCGACCCACCCGGTCTCGCGGGACGCACGCTGGGCTCGGTCGTCGCGACCGCGTCGGCGGGTCCGCTCCGTCACGGCTTCGGCCCCATCAAGGATCATCTGCTCGGCGTCACCTTCGTCACGGGCGACGGCCGCATGGTGCAGAGCGGCGGTCGCGTGATGAAGAACGTTGCGGGTTACGATCTCACGCGTCTGCAAGCCGGCGGATTTGGGGCGTTCGGGGTGATCGTGCTCGTGCATTTGCGGCTGCGGGCCCTGCCGCGCGCCGACGTGACGTATCTGCTGGAAGGCGCGCGCGAGGATCTCACGCAGGTGGGCGAAGACGTGGCCGCGGCCGGCCTCACGCCCGCGGCGCTCGAGCTCGTTTCACCCGCCCTGGCGCGCCGCGAGCGCTGGGTGCTGGCCGTACGCCTCGCAGGTTCGCCGGCGCTCGTCGCCGCGGATGAAGCGGGTCTCGGCGCCGCAAGCGGCGGCGGCCGCTTCACACAGCTCCGCGCCGAAGAGGCGCACGCCTTCTGGATGCGGCTCGCCGAAGGATTCGCGGTGCGGCCGGTGACGTTCCGCATCGGCGGCGTCCCCACCGCGAGCGACGAGCTGCTCGACTTGCTGCAGCATCAGCTGGGAGACGAGTGGATCTCCGCCTCGCCCGCCGCCGGCTCGATCCGCTGGACCGGCGAGGCGAGCATCGACCGGCTACAGCGGCTGCGGCGTACGTTGGCCGGACTCGAGGTCCCGCTGACGCTCGAGCGCGCGCCGTGGTCCATGCGCAGCGCCGTCGGTCATTTCGGGGCGTATCGCGAAGGCGTCGGCCCGCTCGTCGCGGGACTGCGCCGCACGTTCGACCCCGGAGGAGCGCTCGTCGTGGCCACAGAAGGCGAATGAGGGAGGGAAAGGAAGGCAGAGGAGGGTTCGAAGGGCTGGATGCATGCGTCCACTGCGGCTTCTGCCTGCAGGCCTGCCCGACGTTTCTCGTCACGGGCGACGAATCCGACTCCCCTCGCGGACGCATCGAGCTGATGCGCGCCCTCGAACGCGGCGAGCTGTCCGCCGACGATCCAGCGCTCTCCTACCATCTCGATCGTTGTCTCGGCTGCCGCGGCTGCGAGCCCGTGTGCCCATCCGGCGTCCAATACGGTCACGGTCTCGAGGCGGCGCGCCGGCAGCTCGCGGCGGCACGGGGCGTTCCTCGGCTCGCCCGGTTCGCACTCTGGGCGCTCACGACGCGGAGTGTGAGTCGCGTGGTCTACTGGTTCGCGCGGGTGCTGAGAGCAACGGGAATCCCACGACGGTTGGCTGGGTGGGGGCGGTTCAGGTTCGCGATGGGGATGCTGGCAGCGACGAAACCGTCGGACGGTCGGACGGTCGGACGGTCGGACGGAAAAGCGCAGGCACGGTCAGACCGTCAGACCGTCCGACAGTCCGTCGCTCTCTTTCGTGGCTGCGTCCAACAGGGCCTCTTCTCGCACGTCCACGATGCGACCGTGCGCACGCTCGGTGTAAACGGATACCAGGTCGGCGAAGTGCAGGGCCAGGGTTGCTGTGGCGCTCTCCATGCGCATGCCGGCCTCCTCGACCAGGCGCGGGCGCTCGCGCGGGCGAACGTCGCCGCGTTCGGCACAGGAGATGCGCCCATCGTCGTGAACAGTGCCGGTTGCGGCGCACTCATGAAGGAATACGGCCATCTCTTGGGCGATGAAGCCGGTGAGCGCTTTGGTGCGCGCGTCCGCGATGTGACCGAGCTGCTGGCGCGCGACGGGATGCGTGGGCCGCTGGCCGGCGCGCCGCTCGATCTGCACGTCGCCTACGATCCCCCGTGCCACCTGCTGCATGCGCAGGGGGTTGCCGTTCCGCCGGTCAGGCTGTTCGCCGCCATCCCGCTGCTCGAGCTGGTCAACGTGCCTGGAGCGGCGGAGTGCTGCGGCAGCGCGGGGCTGTTCTCGCTGCTGGAGCCCGAGATGTCGCGCGCCGTGCTGGCCACGAAAATCGACCACCTGCGAGCGGCGGCGCCGCAGGTGGTGGCGACCGGAAACCCCGGCTGCCAGATGCAGATCGGAGCGGGACTCCGAGCAGCGGGCCTCGCCGTGCGGGTGCGCCACCCGGTGGAGCTGCTCGACGAGTCGTACCGCGCCGCCGGACGCTACGAATGACCCAGGCTATTCTCTTCGATTTCAACGGGGTGCTCGTCGATGACGAGTCGCAACACTGTGATGCGCTGCGCAGTATGCTGAGTGATGTAGGCATTTCGCTCTCGCGCGAGCAGTATTACGCAGACTATCTGGGACTCGACGATCGTACCGGTTTCGTGCAAGCATTCCAGCGCGCGAACCGGACGCTCACCACCGAGCTGCTCAATGGGCTCATCGAAGGGAAGTCGCGCATTTATCAGCAGCTGATCGAGCAATCACTCACCATGGTGCCCGGCGCCGCGGAGTTCGTCCGTGACGCCGCGACACGCTACCGTCTGGCGATTGTGTCCGGCGCGCTACGGCGGGAAATCGATCTTGTGCTGAGTCGCACGACGATCGCCGATCTGTTCGAAGTCATTGTCGCCGCGGGCGACGTGCCGCGCTGCAAGCCCGATCCCGCCGCGTACCTCGCGGCCCACAGCGCACTGCACCAGCAGCGTCCGATCGCCGCGCGCGCCTGCGTGGTGATCGAAGACTCGCTTCCCGGACTCGCCGCCGCGCGCGCCGCGGGGATGCCGTGCGTCATGCTCACCACGAGTCATCCGGCCGCCGCACTGCGACAGCGGGGCGCGGCACTCGTCTGGGACTCGCTGTCCGGTCACACCGCCGCGGAGCTTGGCAACCTGTGAGCGACGTCTTCCCCACCGCCCCGCCGGCGACCGTTACCCGCCTGGAGCCCGAGGAGGTCCCGGCCGAGGTGGTCGATCAGCTGCGCGCGGGCGCCGTGGTCGCCCTCGCCGACGTCGCCGTCATCGACCTCATCGGTCCGGGGACCGGCGCCGTCACCTGTCTTCAGGGGCTGCTGACGAACGACATCGAGAAACCCGGCGACGGCGCGTTCGTCTACGGCGCGTTGCTGACACCCAAGGGCATGATCGTGGTGGACGGATGGGCCGCGCGTCACGGATCGCGTGTCCGCGTCACCGTCCCATCTGAGGGGCGCGAGCGAGCGCTGGCGATTCTGCAGCGCTCCGTGCCGCCGCGACTCGCGCGCGCGTCCGACCGCACCAGCGAAACCGCCGTGCTCCGCGTCGCGGGCGCGCACGCCGTCGCGGTGCTGGGTGCGGCTGGTGTGCCCGTACCGCACACCGGCAACCGCGTGGTCGAGGCCATGATCGGCGCAGCGCTGGTGGAAATCGCGCGGACCGGAGATCAGGCCTCCTTCGTGTTTCAACTCTCCATGCCGTCCGATCAGCGTGCAGCCGTGCAGCAACGCCTCACGAGCGCGGGGGCGCATCTCGCAGGCCCCGCGGCGCTCGAGCTCGGCCGCATTCTCGCGGGCTGGCCGCGCCTCGCTTCGGAAGTGGACGAGAAGACGATTCCTCAAGAGGTCCGGTTCGACGAAATCGGCGGGGTGTCGTATACCAAAGGCTGCTACACGGGCCAGGAAACGGTGAGCAGGCTTCACTTCCGTGGACACGCGAACCGCCAGCTGCGCGGTCTCCAATTCGAAACTGACCACCCCGCGGCGCCGGCAAGCGGCTGGAGTGCGGTGACCCACGACGAGCGCGACGTCGGTCGCGTAACGAGCATCGCCTGGTTGCCCGACGGCGGCGGCTCGCTCCTCGGCGGCTGGATCGGGCTCGCCGTCATCCGTCACGAGGTCCCGATCGGCGCGGTGGTTCGCGCGGCGGGACGCGAAGCGCGCGTGGTCGCGCTCCCATTCGCAACGCCGAGCGTTCGGCCGGCGTGACGGTTCTCGTCACGGGTGGGGCAGGTCTCGTCGGCACCCACGTCCTCGACGCGCTGCGTGCGCGTGGGGAGAGACCGCGCGCGCTGGTCCGCGAGCGTTCCCGTGACGTCGTCGAAGGGTTTGGCGCCGAAGCGGTCGTCGGCGACGTGACCGACGAGACCGCGTGGCGGCGCGCGGCCATGGAGTCGGGCATCGACGCCATCATTCACGCCGCGGCGTTAGTGGCGTCCCACGACTCGTTCGATGAGTTCCTGCGGGTCAACGTCGGCGGCACCCGACTCGCCGTCGAGACGGCGCGGCGAACAGGCGCCCGCCTCGTTCATGTCTCGACGGTGGCGGTGTACGGACGGGCTGCCGTGTATGCAGCCGGCAGTCAGGGCGTTACCGAGGACTACCCCTTTCAACCGCTTCCTGACAGGGATTTCTACGCACGGAGCAAGCGCGCGACCGAGGAGATGGTCCGACGCGAAGCCGCGCGCGGAGACATCTCGGTCATTGCGATCCGGCCGAACGTCATTTACGGAGAGCGTGATCAGCTGTTCACCCGGCGCCTGATCGCCAATCTGAGGCGCCGCTTTCTGCCGCGGATTGGTCCGGGCACGAATCATTTGTCGTGCGTCTACGCCGGCAATGTCGCGTCGGCGATTCTCGCGGCGCTCGATGCCAAACCTCAAGCGGGATTTCGCGCGTACAACGTGACCCGGGATGCAGCGCCGCTGCTCACGCAGCGGGAGTTCTTTCAGACCTTTGCCCAATCATTGGGCGTGCGGCCGCTCCAGATTCCCGTGCCGATTCCAGTCATTCGTGTCGGGGTCCGGGTCTGGAGCATGCTGATGCGCGCCCTGTTGCCGGGGCGCTACACTGCGCTGGGAAACGCGGCGATGTCGTTCATTCTCGGGGAGAATCCGTATTCGATCGACCGCATCCAAAAAGAGCTCGGATGGTCGCCAACCATCGACACGCGGACGGCGATCGCTCGGTCGGTGACCTGGCACGCCGGTTGAAGGGTAGTATGAGTGCGACCGGAGGCCGTCGATGCGTTGCCGTCTTGCTGCGCTGGTGTTCACCTCTGTCTCACTCCCCGCTCTTGTCTTGGCGCAGGACGCTCCCCACCCATTTGGGGTGGGTTTCGGCTTTACGGTCGAACAAGGATCGGGCGAGTACGGTCTTGGGGTACAGCTCGGTGGTCAAGTAACGGCGCCGGTGGGGCGGCGCGTGGGCGTTCGCTTCGATGTTGGGTACGCGCACTTCGTCGGGGAGCAATACGCGATCGCTGACGCCCCGTTGTCGGGCAGCGCGACCGGAGGCGGGCCTCCATCGAATACGCTCAACGTCTGGAGCACAACGGTGAGCGTCGCGTTTCGTGAGCCGCCGACCCAAGCGCGTCGCTTGACGTGGATCGCCGGGTTGGGCCTGTACCGAATGAACGACAACGGCCAGATGGATCACTACACGCTGGCTGGATGGAA
>Ga0070694_100000817_pt1 | contig 17467 bp, 15 predicted proteins | sample KBSK1251metaG_FD_65470 | JGI IMG/M metagenome (GOLD analysis project Ga0070694, IMG submission 65470) | Corn, switchgrass and miscanthus rhizosphere microbial communities from Kellogg Biological Station, Michigan, USA - KBS K1-25-1 metaG | ecosystem: Host-associated > Plants > Roots >... | reverse complement strand
CATCAGCGGCGGCGCGGCCCGCTCGTCTCCCGAGCGCCCCAGGGCGAACGCGACCGGCCACCATGTCGAGACCGGCGCGCCCCTTCCACCCGCAAGCACGCTCTGCGCGATCCCGTCGAACGAGCCGAGCCGCACGAGTGCATACAGCCCGAGGCGCGCCGCTTCCGCCTGCGGCGAGAGCGGATACGTCAGCTCGTCCGGACCGATGTTGGTCAACGCGCCGGCCTGGACCAGCCCGTAGACCATCGCGGTCACGGCGGTCGCGTCGCTCTTGTCACCGATCGAGCCGAGCGCTTCCGCCGCGCGCCCCTGCACGATCGGCTCGCTGTCCTTCAACGCGTTCAGCAGCGCGGGACGAGCGGAGGCGTCGCCGATCAACCCCATGGCGAACGCGGCCATCTGCCGTACCTCGAACTCCTGATCGCCGAGCGCCTGTTGCAGCGCCGGGATCGCCTCAGGCAGGCCGACGCGGCCGATCGCGAGCGCCGCGCGCCGTCGCGTGCGCCCTTCTTCGTCCGTCAGCAGGCGGAGGAGATCCGAGGGCGGCGGCGGCGCGACAATCGCCGGACGCGCCTGCGTCGCCGGCACGAGGATGACCGGCGGCGGCGGATTCGGGTCGCGGAGAATCCGTTGATCCTCGAGCCGCAGGATCCATCCAAGCTTCTCTTCCCAGCTGACGACTGGCGGTCTGACGGTCGGGGCGGCGGCGGGCGGCGCCGGTGGGGCGCTGGCGCAGGCGGCGGTGAACAGGAGGAGGCTGACGGCTAGCGGCCTGTGAGCCTTCATTGCGCGATGATAGCATCGCAACAAGCACGCCATTTGACGCCGTTTCAATACATCGCCATCGAAGGACCGATAGGTGTCGGGAAGTCTTCGCTCGCCGAACGGCTTGCGGCACGTCTCGACGCCACGGCCGTGCTGGAGGACGCGGACAATCCGTTCCTCGCGGATTTCTACGCGGGCCGCGCGGGCGCGGCATTACAGACGCAGCTGTTCTTCTTACTGAATCGTCATCGGCAGCTCGTCGGGCTGCAGCAGGGCAACCTGTTCGCGCAGGCGACGGTCTGCGACTACGTCTTCGACAAGGACAAGATCTTCGCGTATCTCAATCTCGACGATAACGAGCTGTTCATCTATCAGCGCCTGTACGATCTGCTGTCGAAGGACGTCCCAGCACCCGACCTCGTGGTCTACCTGCAGGCGCCGACCGACGTGCTGGTGCGGCGGCTGCGCGAGCGCGCCAGGAACCCCGAGCGCGAGGCCTTCGATCCCGACCCCGGGTACCTCCGCGAGCTGAACGAGGCCTATCAACATTTCTTCTTTCACTACTCGGCCACCCCGCTCCTCGTCGTGGAGACCTCGCAGCTCGGCCTCGACGCCGGCGACGAGGCGGTCGACGACTTGATCAGACAGATCAAGACGATGAACCGGGGCACGCGATACTATGTGCCTCGCAGGTAAAATCTCCTCCTGATGGCCTGGTTCAAGAAGACCCGAAAGCCAATCGAATCGACCGAGAAGCCGAGCCGGGTTCCCGAGGGCTTGTGGGTCAAGTGTCCGGGCTGTACGCAAATCATCTACAACAAGGATCTCGACAAGAACCAGCAGGTCTGCCCGAAGTGCGCGCACCACTTCCGCATCACCGCCGCGGACCGGCTCCGCGCGCTGTTTGACGACGGCGAGTGGACCGAGCACTTCCGCCGCCTCACCTCGAACGATCCGCTGAAGTTCACCGACACCAAGCCGTACCGCCACCGCCTCAAGGACACGATGTCGAAGACCGGCATGTACGACGCCGTCATCATCGCCACCGGCACGCTCGACGGTCTCGACGTCGTCGTCGCGGCGATGGAGTACGCGTTCATCGGCGGCAGCATGGGCGTCGTCGTGGGCGAGAAGATCACGCGCGGCATCGAAATGGCGCTCGAACGCCGCTGCCCGGTGATCATCATCTCGTGCTCGGGCGGGGCGCGCATGATGGAAGGCGCGCTCTCGCTGATGCAGATGGCCAAGGTCTCGGCGGCGCTGGCGAAGCTCGATCGCGCCAGGCTGCCGTTCATCTCGGTGTTGACGGATCCGACGACGGGCGGCGTCACCGCGAGCTTCGCGATGCTCGGCGACCTGAACATCGCGGAGCCGAAGGCGCTGATCGGCTTCGCGGGGCCGCGCGTCATCGAGCAGACGATCCGGCAGAAGCTGCCGGACGGATTCCAGCGGAGCGAGTTCCTCCTCGAGCACGGCATGCTCGACCTGATCGTGGACCGCCGTGAAATGAAAGGGACGCTGGCGCGCGCGCTGCGCTTCATGGGCGCTCGGACCGCGCCCGTCGAAGCGGTTGCGGCGATGTCCACGGCCGCCACCGAGCCTGTTGCTTGAACGACTCTTCGCGCTCGAGACCTTCGGCATCAAGCTCGGTCTCGAGAACATCCGGCACATCTGCGACGCGCTCGATCATCCCGAGCGCAGCTTCGTCTCCCTGCATATCGCCGGCACCAACGGCAAGGGCTCGGTCACGGCAATGGTCCACGCCGCGCTCGTCGCCGCCGGGATTCGCGCGGCGCGCTACACGTCGCCCCACCTCGTCCGCCTGAACGAGCGATTCGTCGTCGGCAACGCGGAGGTCGACGACCAGACGCTCGAAACGGTCGCCAACGACGTCCTCAACGCCATCGACCGGCCGCCGACCTTCTTCGAAGCCACGACCGCAATGGCGTTCGAGATCTTCAAACGCGCCGGGGTCGAGGTGGCGGTCATCGAGGTCGGCCTTGGTGGACGCTTCGACGCGACCAACGTCCTCGACCCGCCGGCCGGCGCCATCACGACCATCGCGCTGGATCACGAGCAGCATCTCGGACCCACCATCGACGCGATCGCGTTCGAGAAAGCCGGCATCATCAAGCCGGGAATGACGATCGTCTGCGGCGCGCTGCCGTCCGCCGCGATGGACGTCGTGCGCGGTATCGCCGCGGAGCGCGGAGCACGGATCGTGGAAGCCGCGAATGCCACTCGCGTGGAGAGCACGATGGACGATGGCCGCGCGCGCGTGACCATCGAGACCGGCAGCGGCCGCTACGGCCCCGCATGGCTGGCGCTGCGGGGTGAGCACCAGGTGGGCAACGCCGCAGTCGCGGCGGCGGTGCTCGACGCGGCGCGCGAAAAAGGGCTGTCGATACCGGCAGCGGCGGTCGCACGTGGCTTCGAGACGGTTGAATGGCCGGCTCGGCTCGAGCTGCTGCATCTTCCGGATGGCTCGCGGGTGCTCATCGACGCCGCGCACAACCCCGAGGGGGCGCACGCGCTGCGCGCATATCTCGCCCGGTGGCATCCGGAACGGCCGGCGCTGGTGATCGGCGTCATGCGCGACAAGGATGCCGACGCGATCCTCCGGGAGTTGCTGCCCGTCGTGTCTTCGGTGATCGCGACCGCTGCCGATACGCCACGCGCCATGCCGGCCAACGACCTGGCCGCGCGCGTCAAAGCTATCGATGCGGAGCGATCAGTCGTCGCGTATGCCGACGCAGCCGCGGCCGTCGACGCCGCCGTGGCCACCAGCCGATCCGTTTGCGTCGCCGGGTCGATCTTCCTCGCGGGCGGGGTCCGCGAGCACCTCCGCGGGCGTGATATCCTGCGGTGATTCCTCAAGATCTGACGTGTTTTTCAAGCCAGCCACAGGGTTTCTTCTTTCCGGCGTCGCGTGTCTCTGGGCCGCCGCTGCGTTCGCGCAGGCGCCGGCCCCCGCACCGCCGCCGGGGGGTACGACCACCACGGCTCAAGGGCAGTCAACGGGTCTTCCGACTGGCGTCTCGACCTATTCGAGCTGGAAGTTCGAGCGCATCGGCGACCACTTGCACCTGATCAACCAGGCGGCGATCGAGGGCCCCAATCTCAAGTTCTTCGCCGACGACGTGGACCTGTATACGAATACCAATCGCATCGTCGCGAGCGGCAACGTCGTGTTCACCAATTCAGAGGGGCGCATCTCCGCGGAGAGGCTCGAATTCAACACGGGGACGGGCATCGGGACCTTCTACGACGCGTCGGGCATCATGTCGCTCGGCGCCGCCGCCGGCGCCAATGCCGCGGCCTTTGGCGGCCAGGAGCCGGACGTCTATTTCTACGGCGCGAAGATCGAGAAGCTGGGCCTGCGCAAGTACCGCATCACCAACGGCGGCTTCACGACGTGCGTGCAGCCGACGCCGCGCTGGGAGGTCACGAGCGGCAGCGTCATGCTCAACCTGGACGACTACGCGATCGCCCGCAACACGCTGCTGAAGGTCAAGGGCGTGCCGATGTTCTACCTGCCGGTGCTGTATTACCCCATCCAGAAGAGCCAGCGCGCGACCGGGTTCCTGCTGCCGACCTACGGCACCTCCACGCTGCGCGGCCAGTCGATCAGCAACGCGTTCTTCTGGGCGATCGACCGCAGCCAGGACGCCACGTTCTTCCACGACTGGTTCACGCGAACCGGGATGGGCGAGGGCAGCGAGTACCGCTACATCGCGGGACAGCAGTCGGCGGGCAACGTCCGCCTCTATCGATTCGTGCAGCACGAGACGCAGTACACGCAGTCCGGCGTCACCACGTCGCTCCCCGCGAAGACCAGCTACGAGTTCAACGGCGCGGTGACGCAGGCGCTCGGCGGCACGGCCCGCGCGCGGATGCGCCTCGACTACTTCTCCGACGTGCTGACGCAGCAGCTCTATCACCAGAACATCTATGATGCGTCGCGCACAAACCGCCTCATCGAAGCCGGCGTGAACGACGTCTTCGGACCGTTGTCGTTGACCGGCTTGTACCAGCGGAACGAAAGTCTCAGCGGCAACACGAACTCGTTTCTGTATGGATTTACGCCGCGCGTCAGCGCGCAGCTCGCGCCGCAGCAGTTGTTCGGCGCGCCGGTCTACGCGTCGATGAACACCGAGTACGCGTTTCTGCCCTACCAGTCCATCGATCTCGTCAAGCACCGCGTGACGCAGGACAACAGCCTCGGGCGCGTGGACGTGGCGCCGTCGATGCGCCTGCCCCTGTCGCGCCTCACCTACCTGTCGGTCAACACGAGCGTCGCGCACCGCATGACGTACTACACGCGCAGCTACAATGCGCGCGGGCTCGCGGTCAACGACCCGCTCGTCCGCGACTACACGCAGCTGCGAACGGAACTGGTCGGCCCGGTGTTCACGAAGATCTGGGACACGCCCGACAGGAGCTACTCCGAGCGCATGAAGCACGTCATCGAGCCCGCGTTCACGTTCGACTACACGACGCCGATCAGCAACTACAAGCGGACGCCGCTGCTGACCGACACGTCGGACTTCGTCGTCGGCGGCACGACGCGGCTCACCTACGGGCTGACGAACCGGATGATGTATCGAGGCAAGACGATGGACGGCGTGCGCGGCTCGACGCGCGAGTTCGTCACCGTCGGCGTTCAGCAGACCTATTACTCGAATTCCGAGTCGAGCAAGTACGACACGTCGTATTCGAGCTCCAACACCGGCCGCAAACCGGTGAACCTGTCACCCATCTCGCTGACCACGCGCATCTCGCCCTCGTCGAAGCTCGACGCGAACACGCGCGTCGAATACGACGTCTACGGCCTCGGCCTCGCGATGCTCGGCGTGGGGAGCTCGATCACGGCGGGCCTCAGCTCCGGCAGCATCCAGTTCAGCCGTCAGCACCTGGATCGGAAGTCGCCGTCGAACAGCTATTTCTCGGGCTCGACGTCGCTGCGCTCTCCGAACGGCCACTTCACCGGCACCTATGCCCTGAGCTGGGACCTCACGCACTCGACGATCGTCACGCAGAACGTGCTGGGCACCTACATGGCGCAGTGCTGCGGCCTGCAGCTGGAATTCCAGAAGTTTCACCTCGTGTCGTCGGCGCCGATTCCGTCGGACCGGCGCTTCAACGTCTCGTTCGTGCTGGCCGGCCTCGGCACCTTCTCGAACTTCTTCGGGGCCTTCGGCAACACGCTGCGCTGACGTGAAGGGACTGATCCTCAGCGGCGGGAAAGGCACGCGTCTTCGCCCGCTGACGTACACGAGCGCCAAGCAGCTGGTGCCCGTGGCCAACAAGCCCGTCCTCTTCTACGGCATCGAAGCCATCGCCGAGGCCGGCATCCGCGACATCGGCATCGTCGTCGGCGACACGCAGGCGGAAATCCGCGCCGCGGTCGGCGACGGCTCGCGGTGGGGCGTCCGGGTGCAGTACATCGAGCAGGACGCCCCGCGCGGTCTGGCGCACGCGGTCAAGATCAGCCGCGACTACATCGGCGACGAGCCGTTCGTCATGTATCTCGGCGACAACCTGCTGAACAAGGGGATTGCGCAGTTCGTCCGGGAGTTCGAGGCGCAGAAGCCCGCGGCGCAGATCCTCTTGACGCACGTTCCCGACCCGGAGATGTTCGGGGTCGCGCAGCTCGACAACGGCAAGGTCGTACGCCTCGTCGAAAAGCCGAAGGAACCAATGGGCGACCTCGCGCTCGTGGGCGTGTACATGTTCGGTCCCGACGTCTTCGAGTCGGTGAACCGGATCACGCCGAGCTTCCGCAACGAGCTCGAGATCACCGACGCGATCCAGGACCTGATCGACCGTGGCCTCACCGTCCGCCCGCACATCGTCGAGGGCTGGTGGAAGGACACGGGGAAGCTCGAAGACATGCTCGAGGCGAACCGGCTGATCCTCGAGACGTTCGAGCGGCGGGTCGACGGCGCCGTGGACGCGGAGAGCCGCGTCGAGGGGAAGGTGGTCGTCGAACAGGGAGCGGTGATTGAGCGGTCGACCGTTCGCGGCCCGGCCATCATCGGGCGCGGCGCGCGCATCGTGCACGCCTACGTGGGGCCGTTCACCTCGATCGGCAACGATGTGGAGATCACCGGTTCCGAGATCGAGCACAGCATCGTGCTCGAGGGATCCTCCCTGCGCGACCTGGCGAACCGCGTGATCGACAGCCTCATCGGCAGGAACGTCCGCATCTGGCGCGAGCCGGTGAAGCCGAGCGCGTACCGCTTCATGCTGGGCGACAATTCGGAGGTCGGCATCAGATGGTGAGGTCATGAAGGTAGACGAACCGACGCAGTACACCGCGACGATGGCCAGGGCCACGCGCATCTACGGCGTGAAGACGAAGGTCCTGCGCGTGATTCCCGACGAGCGCGGCTGGCTGATGGAAATCCTCCGCGCCGACGACGCGGAGCTGTTCACGACATTCGGCCAGACGTACGTCTCGGCGACCTATCCCGGCGTCGTCAAGGCCTGGCACTACCACCGGCGCCAGGTCGATCATTTCGCGTGCGTCGCCGGCATGGTGAAGCTCGTGCTGGTGGACACGCGCCCCGAGTCGCCGACCAACGGCGCCATCAACGAGTTCTTCATCGGCACGCACAACCCGATGCTCGTGCAGGTGCCGAGCCTCGTGTATCACGGGTGGAAGTGCATCAGCACCGAGACCGCGATCGTCGTGAACGTCCCGACCGAGCCGTACAACTACGGCGAACCGGACGAGTACCGCCTCGAGCCGCACAACACGCTGCCGTACGACTGGGCTCGCAAGGATGGTTGAGGTCCTCATCACAGGAGGCGCGGGATTCATCGGCAGCAACTTCGTGCGGCACGCGCTGGGCGCGCACGAGGACTGGCGCGTCACCACACTCGACAAGCTCACCTACGCCGGCCGGCGCGAAAACCTGCGGGAGGTCCAGTCGCACCCGCGGCACGAGTTCGTCCACGCGGACATCTGCGACGCCGCGGTGAGCGGCCCGCTCGTGGAGCGCTCGAACATCGTCGTGCACTTCGCGGCGGAGACCCACGTCGATCGCTCGATCATGGCGGCGGGCGACTTCATCAAGACGGACGTGGAAGGGACGTTCGTGCTGCTGGAGGCGGCGCGCCGCGCGCCCGCGCTGAGGCGGTTCGTCCAGATCTCGACCGACGAGGTCTACGGCAGCGTTGCGACCGGCGCGAGCCGCGAGACCGACGAGCTCAAGCCGCGCAACCCGTACTCCGCGAGCAAGGCGGGCGCGGACCGGCTCGCCTACAGCTACTGGGCCACCTACGGCGTCCCGGTCATCGTGACGCGTGCGTCGAACAACTACGGGCCCTACCAGTTTCCCGAGAAGGTCATCCCGCTGTTTGTCACCAACGCCATCGACGACATTCCCGTGCCGCTCTACGGGGACGGACGCAACGTGCGCGACTGGCTGCACGTGCTCGACCACTGCCGCGCCATCGACGTGCTCCTCGAGCGTGGCGTCGACGGCGAGGTCTACAACATCGGCGGCGGCAACGAGGTGATGAACGTCGACCTCACTCACCAGATTCTCGACGGGGTCGGCAAGCCGCGCTCGCTCATCAAGCCGGTGCCCGATCGTCCCGGGCACGATCGGCGTTATTGCCTCGACACCACGAAGCTGCGCTCGCTCGGCTGGGCGCCGCAGGTGCCCTTCGATCAGGGGCTGCGCGAGACGATCGAGTGGTACCGCTCGAACGCGTGGTGGTGGCGGCCGATCAAGGAACAGGACCCGCAGTTCAAGGCGTACTACGAGGCGCAATACGGGCGCTGACGCGTGAGCGGTCCCGTTCTGGTCACAGGCGCCGCCGGCTTTGCGGGCAGTTATGTGGTCGAGGCGCTCGCGGGTCACGGGACGCCCGTCATCGGGTGGACGCATCGCGCGGAGCCGACCGCTGACGTCGCGTCGCTGGCTGAGTGGCAGCACGTGGAACTGCTCGACGCCGCGCAGGTGCGCGAGGCCGCTGCCCGCATCAGGCCCGCGGCGGTGATCCACTGCGCCGGGGCGCCCAACGTCGCCCACTCGTGGCGCGACACGCTGACGCCGCTGTCGGTCAACGTCCTCGCCACGCATCATCTTCTCGACGCGCTGCGGCGCGCCGGCGCGCCGTGCCGGGTCATCGTTCCCGGGTCCGCAACCGTCTACGCGGCGTCCCCGGCGCCGCTGACCGAAGACAGTCCAGTCGCCCCCTCCAATCCGTACGCCGTCAGCAAGCTCGCGCAGGAGGAGCTCTCGCTGCGGGCTGCGCGCGAGGACGGCCTCGACGTCATCGTGACGCGCTCGTTCAATCACACGGGCCCGCGGCAGAGCGCCGCGTTCGCCGCGCCGAACATGGCCAGGCAGATTGCGCTGATCGAGGCGGGCCTCGCCGAGCCGCTGATCAAGGTCGGCAACCTCGACGCGCAGCGCGATTTCACCGACGTCCGCGACATGGCGCGCGCCTACGTCAGCCTGCTCCGCCAGGGAACGCCGTCCACGATCTACAACGTCGCATCCGGCGTGCCTCGCGTCATGCGGTCCGTGCTGGACACGCTGGTCGCGCGCGCGCGCGTCGCCGTGCGAGTCGAGACCGACCCGGCGCTGATGCGGCCCAGCGATACGCCGGTGCTGATCGGCGATGCGACGAAGCTGCGCCGCGCGACCGGCTGGGAGCCGCAGATCCCGTTCGAACGCACCCTCGACGACCTGCTGAACTATTGGCGGGGCGTCACGCACGCCTGAGCCGTATCGCGGCGGCATCGCGCGTGCACACCTCCACCGCTCAGTGAGCGGGGAAGGAAAGGTATGCGCACATTTACGGCGAGCGTCTTCCTGACCGCGGCAATCATGTCCGCGGGCTGCGGCGCAACGCGGAAGGTGACGAGCAGTGTTGCTCCCGGCCCGACGATTACGAACATGACGATCCAGTTCCTGGACCGCGACCACGGCAAGGACGCGGGCAGCGGCGTCGACGTCTGGGTGCAGCGCAACGGCTCGAACGAGATGGCGCACCTGCACAGTGTCGGGACGAAGTTCGACGACCACGCGGCGATTGCGCCGATGGGCGTGCCGGTGTCCGGGACCTTCTACAGGACCGACCTCAACAACGCGCTGCTTCGGATACGGCTGACGCCGGAGGGGCGCGACGACTGGAGTTTCGAGCCGCGCCTGACCGTCTCGTTCTCAGACAACACGAGCCGCACGTACAGCTGGCCGCAGGTGATGCTCGACCAGAATCACCCCGAGAGCGCGCTGAGCTTCTCGTCCGCGGCGCAGAACCCCTAGAAAGGCCTTGACCGCGAGGCGGTCGATCGAAAAGGATCGCTGGCGAAGAAACGTCGAAACAGCCAGCGATCCTCCATGGATACCGCACCTCTCTTCCTCGACCTCGCCAAGCCCAAACCGACGCTGCGCCAGATTGCCGACCTGGTGAAAGCCGGCGGCGCCGACGCGCTCACCGAGGCGATTCCGCGCGCCGACCACGCGAAGTACCAGGAGGTCCGCTGCCGCTCCGCGCTGAACCAGGTGAAGGGGATGCCGTTCGAGTGGACGCTCAACCCCTATCGCGGCTGCACGCACGGCTGCCACTACTGCTACGCGCGCCGCTATCAGACGCAGTTCGAGCTCGGCTCGGACGACGAGTTCGCGTCGATCATCCTGGTGAAGACGAACTTCGTGGAGATGCTCCGGGCGGAGTTGGACAAGCCCTCCTGGGACGGCGAGTACGTCGTCGTCGGCGCGGCGACGGATTGCTATCAACCGATCGAGGGCTCCTACAAGCTGACGCGCGGTTCGCTCGAAGCGCTCTGCGAACATCGCAATCCGACGGGCATCATCACCAAGGGTCCGATGATCGTGCGCGACAAGGACGTCCTCCAGGAGATCACCGCGCGCACCGACTGCAACGTCTGCATCAGCGTCCCGTGCGTGGACGAGGACGCGTGGCGGCAGCTCGAACCGGGAACCGCGCACCCGATGCAGCGGCTCCGGGCCGTGCGCGAGCTGGTCGACGCCGGCATTCGCGCCGGCGTGCTGATGAATCCGATCGTGCCCGGCATCACCTCGAAGCCCGCGCTGCTCGAGCGGACCGTGAAGGCGATCGCCGATCACGGCGCGCAGTTCGTCGGCTGCAACGTGATGTTCCTCGAAGGCGGGACGCGCGACCACTTCTTGCGCTGGCTGCAGCAGGAGCACCCCGGGCTCGTCGACGGCTACCAGCGGCTCTACGCGCGCAAGTACGCGCCGAGCGCCTATCGCAAGGAGGTCTCGGGCCTGGTCTCCGCGCTGAAGAAGAAGTACGGCCTCGACGGCCGGCGGTTTTCCGGGGAAGACGAGAAGCCGCAGGAAAAAGAAAGGCCAGGTGAAAACCTGGCCCTTCCTCTGTAGTTCGGATCCCGGATCCCGGATCCCGGTCTGTAGCCCGCCTAGACCGCTATCGCGTCCGGATCCGACGACGCGATCAGTCGCGGCCCGACCGTCTCGACCTCGATCTTGTCGTCGTGCAGCGCCACGCGGAAGGTGTTGGCTTCCTTCCACATCTGACTGAGCGGCAGCTTGATGCGGTCGTCGATCACGCGCTTCAGGAACCGTGCGCCATAGGCCAGGCTGTAGCCGTCGGTCACCAGCTTCTCCAGCGCGTCCGGTTCGACCGTGACGGCCTTGTTGAACCGCTTCAGCGTCGAGGTGACCTGCTCGATGTACTTCACCGCGATGGCGCGCACCTCGTCGTGCGTGAGCGGCTGGAACAGCACGACCTGGTCGATGCGGTTCCGGAACTCCGGGGGAAAGCGCCGTTCGAGCTCCTTGTTCACGTCCGTCTGAACCTGGTCGATCGGCATCTGGCCCGAGCGGAAGCCGAGCGGATTGGTCAGCTTGCGGAAGTGGTCCGACCCGGCGTTCGACGTCATGATGATGATCGCGTCCGACAGGTAGACGCGCTTGCCGCGCCCGTCGGTGAGCCACCCTTCATCGAACGCCTGCAGGAACAGGTTCAGCAGGCTCGGGCTGGCCTTCTCGATCTCGTCGAAGAGCACCACCGAGCAGGGATTGTCCTTCAACTGGTTCGTCAGCAATCCACCGCGCTCGCTGCCGACGATGCCGCGCGGCATGCCGATCAGCTTGTCCACCGACACCCCGCCGTCCTGATACTCGGACATGTCGATGCGGATCATCTTCTTGTCGTCGCCGAACAGGAACTCCGCGACCGCCTTGGCGAGCTCCGTCTTGCCGACGCCGGTCGGTCCGAGGAACAGCAGCACGCCGTCGGGACGATCGAAGCCGTCCTTCAGCGGTCCTTTGTTCAGCACGAGCCGGTTGGCGAGCGCCTTCACCGCGTTCTTCTGGCCGATGACGCGCGTGCCGAGGCGGGCCTCGATCTCCTTGAAGCGGTCTCCGACGTCGCGGAACACCATGTCCTTCGGGATCTGCGCCGCGTGGGAGATCACCTCGACGATGTCGTCGCTGGTGACCTCCCACCGACGGTCGATCTCCGCACGGACCGCCGCGGTATCCAGCCAACCAATTACCTTATCCGGTAAGTGCAGATGGCGCTGGTACCGCGGCGACATCTCGAGCGCAGTCTCGATCGCCTCATCTACGAGGCGCACCGAGTAATTGCGCTCGAGACGCGGGCGGATGTTGTAGAGGATCCGGCGCGTCTCCTCGATGCTCGGCTCGTCTACATGCACGGTCCGGAAGCGGCGCGACAGCGCCTCGTCTTCCTGGATGTACTCCTTGTACTCGCTCAGCGTGGTCGCGCCGATCATGCGGACCTCGCCGCGCGCGAGCACCGACTTGAACACGTTGGCCGCGTCCGACGGCGCGCCGAGCGCCGAGCCCGCGCCGACCATCGTGTGCGCCTCGTCGACGAACAGGATCAGGTTCGGCCGCTCCTTGATCTCGCGGATCACGTTCTGGATGCGGTCCTCGAACATGCCGCGGAGCATCGTCCCGGCGACCATCGTGTTCATCTGCAGGTTGATCACCTGGCAGTCGCGCAGGCGGACCGGGACCGTGTCGGGCTCGAACTCGATGCGGCGCGCGAGCCCCTCGACGATGGCGGTCTTGCCGACGCCGGGCTCGCCGATGAGCATCACGGAATTGGACCGCTCGCGGTGGCAGAGGATCTCGAGAACCTGCTGGATCTCCTTGTCGCGTCCGTAGACCGGCGCGACCTTGTCCTGGCGCGCGAGCAGGTTCAGGTTGGTGGCGAAGTGCTTGAGGAACGGCGGCAGCTCGAACCGCTTCCGCAGCCGCTCTTCACGCAGCTCGTTGTCGCGCATGCGCGTCGCGATGCGCGAGACGAGCACCTCGGGCTCCACGCCGTGGTGGCGGATGATGGAGACCGGGACGCCCTGGCTCTCCTCGAAGATCGCCGAGAACAGGTCGGACGATTCGATGGTCTGCCGTCCGGCGCGGCTGGCCTGGTGGAAGGCCAGCTTGAACACCAGCTTGGTGGCCGGCGCCACACGCAGCTCGCGTCCGGCGAAGGTCGGGAGCACGTGCAGGTGCTCCTCGAGCGCCTGCAGGATCTCGTGCGGGTTCAGCTCGAGGTCGCGCATGACCTGTGAGAAGGTGTCCCACTCGACCTGCGCGAACGCGAGGAAGATGTGCTCGTTGGTGAGCAGTGCGTGATCGCGCCGTCGTGATTCCTCGACCGCCCGATCGACGACACGCTGCGCCGATTCACCGATCTTGCTCTGAGCGATGTCGAAGTCGTCCACGCCCCGTCGCCTCCTTGACCTGCATCCCCTACGGCTGCGAGTCACTCTGCGTCGAGCGCGTTTCAAGATGCGAGCCAGCGGCGATGGCTGCAGATGCACGGTGTTTAACTCATGCCGCGGACGGCGCTTACACATCCGTCACGGACGAGGTGCCTGCTTCGGAGGTCCTTTCCCTTCCACCCAGCCGTAGTGTGGAGCGGCACGGCCTTCTATAATGCGGGTATGCGGCGACCGCCTGTTTTTGCGATTGTCTGGACCGTTCTGGCCGCATCCGCGGCGGCGCAAACGCCGCAGCCATTCCCGCGCGGCGGCGCGCCACAGTCCCCGCCGGCGGCTCCGGTTGCGCCGAGGCCGGCCGCGCCCGCACCGCCTGCTGCCGCGACAGGAACTGTCGATCCCGCAACGCCTTCCGAGGCGACGCTCGGCTTTCCCGTATACCCGGGTGCACAGTTTCTCGCGTCGTACGACGCGGGCCGGGCGCAGCGCTACTACATCTTCGGAACAACAGGGAGTTTTGTCGACCTCGTCGCGTACTACCGCGCGCAGTTGAAGGAGAAGGGCGATCTCGTCTTCCAGGATCCACCAACGCACATGTTCGAGATCGGAAGGTTCAATAACGAGACAATGGCGTTTCCGCCGGGCGTGACGATCAAGGATTGGACATGGGGCGGATCGAAGGGCTATCCGAACCCGAAGCCCGGCGCGCAGCCGGCGCGGTTCCCCTCGGTGATCATGATCGTTCCCGCGCAGCCCGGAACCGCGACTCAACGCTGAGCATCAGCGATTGTCGTAACCCCACGAGATGTAGTTGCCGGTCTGCTGCGGCACCAGCAACAACGTCGTAGCCCCGAATACCATTCCGTAACGATTGTCGGGCGTGCGGACGATGTTCAACGTCTGACGCGTGCGCACGTGCCAGTCGTACATGCGCTCCCACACGTCGATGCCGACGTCCATGTAGTCGGGGAATTTCTGATTGGCCCTGAGGAACGTGCGCTGCTGTGCACGAATCTGCGTGACGTCGCCGCTCTCGTGTTCATGTTCGAGCGACTGCCTCAGCCGGTCGATCGCCTCCGCGATCTTCGGGTCCGCGGCATCGTCCGCCGCATCGCGCTTCGTCTGTCCGCCCGCGGGCGCGCCGAAGGCCGCCGCCAGTCCCGCCACCAGTCCGCCGCCGATCACGTCGCGCCGTTCCACCATGCGATCCTCCACGTACTGTGACGGACGGCGGCGGCGATCAGTTCTTCACGTAGATCTCGCCGGCCTTCCTGAACTCCTCCGACTTCTCGCGCATCCCCTCGCGCAGCGCGTCGGAGCTGGTGAGGTTGTGGCTCGCCGCGTACTCGCGCACCTGCTGTGTCAGCTCCATCGAGCAGAACTTCGGGCCGCACATCGAGCAGAAGTGCGCCACCTTCGCGCCGTCGGCCGGCAGCGTTTCGTCGTGGAACGCGCGCGCGGTCACCGGATCCATCGCGAGGTTGAACTGGTCCTGCCAGCGGAACTCGAACCGCGCCTTCGACAGCGCATCGTCCCACGCCTGCGCGCGCGGATGCCCCTTCGCGAGGTCGGCGGCGTGCGCGGCGATCCTGTAGGCGATGACGCCGGCCTTGACGTCGTCGCGATTGGGCAGGCCGAGGTGCTCTTTCGGCGTCACGTAGCAGAGCATCGCGGTGCCGTACCAGCCGATCATCGCGGCGCCGATCGCCGAGGTGATGTGGTCGTAGCCGGGGGCGACGTCGGTCGTCAGCGGACCGAGCGTGTAGAACGGCGCTTCCTTGCACCATTCGAGCTGCTTCTCCATGTTCTCCTTGATGAGATGCATGGGGATGTGGCCAGGCCCCTCGTTCATCACCTGGACGTCGAACTTCCACGCGATGTCGTTGAGCTCGCCCTGCGTCTTCAGCTCGGCGAACTGCGCCTCGTCGTTCGCATCGGCAATCGAACCGGGCCGCAGGCCGTCGCCCAGCGAGAACGAGACGTCGTAGGCGCGCATGATCTCGCAGATCTCGGCGAAGCGCGTGTAGAGGAAGTTCTCCCGGTGGTGCGCGAGGCACCACTTCGCCATGATCGATCCGCCGCGCGAGACGATGCCGGTCACGCGCGCGGCCGTCAGCGGGACGTAGCGCAGCAGCACGCCCGCGTGCACGGTGAAGTAGTCCACGCCCTGCTCGCACTGCTCGATGAGCGTGTCGCGGTACACCTCCCAGGTCAGGTCCTCGGGCCGGCCGCCGACCTTCTCGAGCGCCTGGTAGATCGGCACCGTGCCGATCGGCACCGCCGAATTGCGGATGATCCACTCGCGCGTCTCGTGGATGTTGCGGCCCGTCGAGAGGTCCATCACCGTGTCGGCGCCCCAGAGCGTCGCCCACTGCAGCTTTTCGACTTCGTCCTCGATCGACGACTTCACCGCGGAGTTGCCGATGTTGGCGTTGATCTTCACCAGGAAGTTGCGGCCGATGATCATCGGCTCGAGCTCGAGGTGGTTGATGTTGGACGGGATGATGGCGCGCCCGCGCGCGATCTCCGCGCGCACGAAGTCCGCCGGCAGCCCTTCGCGCGCGGCAACGAACTCCATCTCGGGCGTGACCTCGCCGCGGCGCGCGTAGTAGAGCTGCGTGCCGACGAAGCCGGACCGGCGCCGTGCGGCAACCCACTCCTCGCGCAGCTTCGGCAGCCCCGCGCGGACGTCGTGCCCCTGCGGACCGCTGGTGTCGTAGAGCCGCACGGGCGGTTCGCCGCCGGTGAGCGCCACCTCGCGGAGCGGCACGCGCAGCGTTGTCTCCGGTCCGTCGGCGGTCAGGCGCGTGGTGCGCTCTTCGTAGATCTTGCGCGAGCTCGGATAGGCAGTCTCGAAATCAATCATGTGAAATCGGAGGCGGGATCTGAAGGATCGCCGCGCTCCCTCCGCCGGTCTAAACCGGTTCAGGTTCCAAGGGTCTTTCTCAATCCCCACTTGTGTTTGGGATACCCCTGGCGGCCGCGCTGATTATACTGCCTCATGTGACGAGCGCCCAGCGCGGACCGCGGACGCGGTCCGCGCAGCCAGCAATGGGACGCGCGCTCCTGCTCGCCCTCCTCGCCTGGTGGACCTGGCAATTCGTCCCCCATCCGCTCGACTGGTCTCGCATGAACGGGTCGTTCCTCCACCTCGTGAACCTCCCCTTCCACGAGGCCGGCCACATCCTCTTCACGCCATTTGGCGAGTTTCTGACGATATTGGGCGGCTCGCTCTTCCAGGTGATCGTCCCGATCGTCTGCGCGGGCGCCCTGGCGAGACGCGACGACTGGTTCGGCGCCGCGGCCTGCGGCTGGTGGGCCGGGGAAAGCCTGGTCGATGTCGCGCCGTATATCGCGGATGCGCGGGCGCTGCAGATGCCGCTGCTCGGAGGCGGCACTGGTGCTGAGGTGGAAGGCCATGACTGGGAGGGAATTCTCGGCCGCCTGGGCTGGCTGCACCTCGACCACACACTCGGGATGGGCGTCCACGTCGCCGGCAGCGTCGTGATGATCGCGACGCTCGTGCTGGGTGCCTGGCTGCTGTTGAGTGGCCCCCGCACGGAAGCGGTCGAGGCATAATTTCCATATGCGTATGCGCACGAGCATGCTGTTCTGCTTCAGCTTGTTGTTCGTGGCTGGCGCGTCGTTCGCGCAGGCGCGGGGTGCCGCGCCGCCCGTGCAGACCGCGCCCGCCCGACGTCCCGCCCCCGCACCTCCGGCGTCCCGCGCCGGCATCGCCATCACCGTCACCGACCCGCGCGGTCTGCCGATTCCGAGGATTCACGTGACGATTGCGGGCCCATCGGATCGCCGCGGCGAGACCGACAACAGCGGCCAGGTGAATTTCGTCGGCATGCAGCCCGGTACGTACCGCGTGCGGTTCGATGGCGACGATGTCATCTCGTTCGAACGCGAGGTCGTCGTACGCGCCGGCCAGCCGACGGGCGTCGAGGTCATGTTGAATCCCGCGCCGGCGGCTCC
>Ga0070694_100000815_pt1 | contig 17481 bp, 8 predicted proteins | sample KBSK1251metaG_FD_65470 | JGI IMG/M metagenome (GOLD analysis project Ga0070694, IMG submission 65470) | Corn, switchgrass and miscanthus rhizosphere microbial communities from Kellogg Biological Station, Michigan, USA - KBS K1-25-1 metaG | ecosystem: Host-associated > Plants > Roots >... | reverse complement strand
GCAGTTACCTTGAAAAACTAAAGAAGTCACTCGAGCAGGCCTGGGATGGCGATTGGTACCGACGCGCATATTTTGACGATGGCACGCCTTTGGGTTCAGCTGAGAATGACGAATGCCGCATCGATTCGATTGCCCAAACCTGGGCCGTGATCTCAGGAGCTTCCGATCAATATCGCGCCGGACGAGCGATGGCTTCGGTGGATGAGTACCTGGTTCGTCGAGGCGACGGGCTGATCGTTCTTTTCAATCCGCCCTTCGACCGGAGTGGTCTGGATCCTGGTTACATAAAGGGTTATGTGCCCGGCGTGCGCGAAAATGGAGGCCAGTATACTCACGCTGCTCTTTGGACGGTGATTGCTTTCGCCATGCTCGGAGATGGCGATCGGGCCGGCGAACTGTTTGGCCTCTTGAATCCGATCAATCATGCTTCGACGCGCGCCGGCATGCACAAATACAAGGTTGAGCCGTATGTCGCGGTGGGAGATGTTTATGCGGTGCCGCCGCACACTGGCCGTGGCGGCTGGACCTGGTACACCGGCTCAGCAGGTTGGATGTATCGGGCAGCCCTCGAATACATACTCGGATTCAAGTTAAGCGGCGATCGCCTGCGCCTCGATCCGCGCGTGCCGCGTTTCTGGCGCGAGTTTGAGATCACCTACCGGCGTGGCACGACGACTTATCACATTAAGATTGAGAATCCGCAGGCGCTTTGTCGGGGCGTGGCCAGCCTTGAACTCGATGGAGTAAGTCAGCCTGAGGATGCGATTCTCCTGGGCAACGATGGTTTGCCGCATGAGGTGCGGGTCGTCATGGGCGAGAGAGTTTCTAATGTGGAAGCTGACGCGCTCGAAACTCAAAGAACTTCTGGGCAGCAGTGAAAAGGCAGCGTACGCCGGCAGCTTTACCGCCAGGTTTCACTTAAGCTTCATTGTTTCAATTCGTTATTCCAATCCAGCACGACCGTGATCGGTCTGGGCAACGCTTCTTCGCTGGGTGAATTGATCAGGAAACGCTTTCCGTCTGCAGATACGGCATAACGATTGGACGCAGCGAAATTGTCGACTCGCGTTTCGAAGAGCGAACGTGGAACGCCGGCTTCGATTTTTCCGCCAGGTCGAATTTCGACCGCCATGAGATTTCCGTTCGGCGCGAAGTAATAAAGTTCCTTACCGTCACGGCGCCAAATTGGTTGCCGCCCGCCGCCGTTGGAAACCAAAAGCTTTTGGCCACCATCAGGAAAGTTCTGAATGTATATCTCGTCCCTGCCCGACTCGTCTGAAACGTAGCCTATCCATCGGCCGTCCGGTGACCAGTGTCCCTGGCTTTCGTTGAAATCCGTCACCAGAAACGGGAAAGGTTTCTTGTCTCCGAAAAGCGGCAGGACCCAGATATCGCTTTTCCGATTGGCGTTCATGTTTTCATAGAGAATATAACGGCCGTCTAGTGACCAGTCGGTGGGATTCTTGTTGGTGTCTGACTGCAAGAGCAGTGCTTCTTTTCCCGCGCGGTTATAGTCGCACTCGTAGAGATCAGCCGGTCCGTTGCGCGCCGAATTAAATACCAGACGCTCTCCATTCGGAGACCAAACCGGAAAATCATCCACCACTGGAGTGAAAGTAAAACGTGACGCCAGGTTGCGCTCGAGATCGATCAACCAAATATCTTCGTTTGCCACACTGCTCTTGTTGTCGACAAACTGAACGGCGACCCGCTTGTCGTTCGGAGCCAGCACCATGTCCCGGATGTCTCCCTCGATAGCAATCGTGCCGGTTTCTTTGCCGCTTCTATCGAACCACGCATACCGCCGGCTATCTTTCATACCGGCTGAATAAACCAGCACGCCATTTTCCGAAACGGAAAAATAACCCTGCCGCTCATTAAGATTTCGCGCGTAGCCGACTTCGTCCGCAACCGGGAAGGGCTCACCTGAAATGCGTAAACGAGCTTCATCGAATTTTTGCGCCATCAGTCTTTGCTGACGCAGAAAAAGTAGATAACCGGGCGCGTAGACAGCCGCCGATTCGCTGGGGAACAGAAAGGTGCGCTCGCGCGAATCAATCGAGCCGAGCCAGATTCCACTCTGTTCGGCCTTCTCATTTCTAACGAAGAAGATTAAGTGACGGCCGTCCGGTAAGAACGCCGGCCAGCGGTGTGAGTTCTCGCCTTTTGCCGGATCGAAAGAAGTAATTTGCGTGACGGCGCCGCCCGATGCCGAAACACTCTGCAAGGGCGTGAATGGTTGCGGCGCAAAGACAATGGTGTCGGTTGCATTCCATGATCCGCCCCGTCCTTCGGGGGCATCACACAGCACTTCTACTGGCCCGCCTGCTGCTTCGATCTTCTTGAGTTTGCCCTCTGCGAAAAAGCCGATGAATTTACTGTCGCGTGACCAAAAGAGATTCAAGGCGCCGTCAGTGCCGGTAAGTGCGTGCGCGGCTAGAGAATCGATGGCGCGAAGCCAGATGAGTACTTTTCCATCGGTCGTGGCGACGAAAGCCACTTGCCGGCCATTCGGAGAGACAGACAGAGAAGTTATTCTGCTCGTCTTTTCCGGGAGTGAAACGCTAAAGCGAGCGGGATTGATTTCCGGCCGGGGGCGCCAGAAATAAAAGAGTCCGAGTGCCAACGCGAGCGCGGCCACCAGCACCGCCCAAATTGTTCTTTCCAGCACCTTGCCCTTAAGCGTCAGAGTCCCCAGCTTTGTGCTGCCCGAAACTTCTACAGCCGGTGCCGTGCCTGAACCCGAAACAACTTCAAGGGCAAAGGCGAGATCGTTAGCGGAAAAAAATCTTTCGGCGGGATTTTTTTCCAGGCACCTGCAAACCACGCGATCGAGGGCAGGACTGACGCTCGGGTTAATCACAGAGAGTCCCGGCGGCTCCTCTTTGAGAATGGCATTCATGGTTTCGACCGGCGACTCGCGCCAGAAAGCAAGATTGCCACTGAGCATCTCGTAGAAGATCGAACCGAAAGAAAAGAGGTCTGATCGGTGATCAATAGCGACACCGCGCACCTGTTCCGGAGACATATAACTTGCAGTTCCCATTACTACCCCGGGGGCGGTGTCGGAATTGCTCAAGGGTAATTGCGGCAGCGTAGGCGAAGAACTTGTGTGAACAGAGCCGGGATCGAAATCTGGTATTGCTTCCGATAGTTGAAGTTCTTTGCCGAACTGCGGCTGAACAAGTTTTGCCAAACCAAAATCAAGAATCTTTGCCCGGCCCTCGCGAGTAATGAAGATGTTTTCGGGTTTCAAATCGCGGTGGACGATTCCTTTATCATGGGCGGCGGCGAGGCCGGCGGCGATTTGCAGCGCATAATCAATCGCCTTGCGAGTGGTCAGGTTGTTACTGCGCATTCGCTCGCGCAGCGTTTCGCCTTCCAGAAATTCGGTAACGATGTAGGGCGAACCCTGGTGCGCGCCGACGTCGTAAACGACGGTGATGTTTGGATGGTTTAAGGTTGAGGCGGCGCGCGCTTCCTGCTCGAAACGGCGCAGGCGATCCGCATCGGTCGAGAACGCCTGAGGCAGAAATTTGATCGCGACTTTTCGCCCCAATCTGGAATCGGCGGCGCAATAGACTTCGCCCATTCCACCTCGGCCGATCAAGCTGATTATCCGGTAATGGAGAATCTCCTGGCCGGGACGCACCTGGGCTGGATCCTGGGCCAGTAGCGGAGCCAGGAGTTCGACCGCATCAATCTCCAGCAGATTCCAGCCATGTTGATCTGAGGCGAGCAGTGATTCCAATTCGCTGCGCAGTTCGTCGTCGCCGTCGCAAACCCGATCCATAAAGGCGGGACGATCATCAGGGGCCATCTCCAGGGCCTCTTGGAACAAACTATTCAGGTGTTCCCATTGCTCAGGGCTCATCTTGACCGCGTGGGTGCTGAGAATCTTCAGTTTGGCGAAATTCACGATAAAGCCAGGCCTTCGCGGCCCGCCATTCGCGATTGATTGTGATTGGCGAGACCTGCATGACTTCGGCAGTTTCCTCAACGCTCAACCCGCCAAAGAATCTTAAGGTGACAATCCGGGATTTGCGCTCGTCTATTTTCGCCAGGCTCTTGAGGGCGTCGTCGAGGGCTATCAATTCTGCTGCTCGTTCGTGGCTAACCACTGAAGCGTCATCCAGAGGAACGTGAGCGACGCCTGTGCCACGCTTTGTGCAGTTACGGCTACGCGCATGGTCGATCAATATGCGGCGCATGATTTGAGCTGAGACGGCAAAAAAGTGTGCGCGATCCTTCCACGGAATGTCCTGCTGATCAACCAAACGCAAATACGCCTCGTTGATGAGCGCAGAAGTTTGCAGACTGTGCTCGGGGTTCTCTCGGCGCAGGTAGCGCCGCGCTAACTGACGCAGTTGCGGGTACACGAGTGGGACCAGCTGGTCCAGAGCGGCGTCATCGCCTTCGCGCCAGCTAAAAAGCAAACGAGTGATGTCCTGAGGAGCAGAAGCGGTCATAGACCAATCGTCGGGGGCAACGATCGATACTTAACTGCACTAACCAGATCCAGCGGGCCCCGGTTCGAATCCAAAAAAGATTTGGCGGCCATGATAGCACCGCATAGTTCTTCTCGCCATTACAAAGTGAGACACATGTTACCGCCCGTCAGAGATGGCGGAGGATGCGTCAATCGCGATCAGGATTATCTTGAAAGAACGTAAGCAGGGGTGGCGTTGGACATCTATTGTGTGTGCGCATCTTCCACTGTCTAACAATGACTCTGTCATCTTTCTCGTGCGCCACTCTGGTTTGCGCAGGTAAACAAATTCCGCCGGCATTATAAAAATTTTTGGCGTGGCAATGATGTGAATTGGAACGATTTAGCGCTTAATAAGATGAAACAAGGTTTACGGTTTGTCGCTGCACCGACTCTGACAGAGAAGCAGCATCGATCGCCCGGTGATGTTTCGAAATTCGATCATGAAGAGGTCAATCACGTCCCCCCTTTTGCCCTGGCGTCGTGATTGGTAATTGATTTGGTCTCAGTGCCCGGAGGATAAAGCCTGGGGGACCCCAGGTTTGAAATACCCACAACTAACAGTCATCGACTGAAGCAACGATGTTATTACGGGCATCTGTGTGCTCTGGCGGTCGACGACTGACCCAAGAAGGAAACGATCATGAAAAGGAATCCATATCAAAGACTGACCCTGGTTATCGCGCTCACGGCCTTGGTGGGGTTAATCGCAAGTGGGTTTGCGGCTGCGAATAAGAGAGGACTGATAACTCTCAACCGCACGAGCGTGGCCCGCGCCGTGCCGGGGAATAAACCATCACTGGGCGACAGAACCGATCAAACCACGCGTAGCGTCTCGCTCAGCGTCGCGCGCGTCTCCATCGACGCGAACAATCGCCTCGTCGTTTCGATGGATGCAAGTGGCGACCTGCCGGGCGAAATGACTTTCATGATCGATCGCAATGCTGACAACACCATTCGCGGTGGTGATTGGGCGCTGGTCGTCGCGCACGCTGAATACTCCGGCGCCACCGACGACGATGGCGATCAGCCCGGCGTGACGCTGGTGAGACGCGGAACTCTTTGGGGTTCGATCACGGGTGGATCCGTCGTGGTGGATGATGACGGTAAAGCCGTTTCCCTAAGTGGACTGCAACTTACCTTCGGCAACGGAAGCATGGAATTTGATGGCGCGAGCGGCAGCGGTTCTGCGCAAGCTACCGGCTTGCAGGATACCCAGGCGTCAAAGGGTAACCTCGTCGTTACTTTCTAGTCTCACAATCGACTCACTCACATACGAACCCGAAACTAACTGGAGCAGATCAATGAAGAACCTCAAACGCGCCACCCGCCTGGCCCTGATTGCGATCAGCTTTCTATTTTTGGCAAGCACTCAGGCCAGGGCTTCACACTTCCGCTATGCAACTGTCGATTACAAGCCGATTCTCGACGTCAACGGCAATCCGACCGGAACCGTCGAGTTTCACATTCGATCCGGTTGGCGGCGGAGCGCCTTTGGCACGCCTGTTGTAGGTTCGGTTATCAATCCGGAAAGTTTCTTCTTTGGCGACGGTGGGTCAGTGACGGTTTCGCTGACCGTAACGTCTTTTAGTGCGACCGAAGATTGGGTTTTAGGTACTTTCACTGTACAGCACCACTACGTCACCACCGGCCCGTTCACGGCTATGGGTAATAGTGGAGCTCGCATTAGTACACTGCAGGACGGCCATGATGAAAACTGGAGATATGACACTCTGGTTTTCCCTTTCAGCAAGAACAATTCACCGAGCACGTCGCTGCCGCCGGTCATTCCGGTAGTAAAAAACAGCGTCAATCAATTCTTCGTCCCAGTCTCGGATCTCGACCGCGATAACCTCCAGTTCTCGATCGCGCCACGCGCGAATACGGGTGTGAACTCGACTCTTTATCCGCCGCCGGGTCTTTCGATCAACTCTTCGACGGGCTTGATTACCTGGAATACGAGCACGCCCGGCGTCGTGCCCGGCTTGTGGTTTGTGCAGGTTTGGGTCGCTGATTTGGATGCGAACAACAATGTAAAGTCGCGTGTGCCCATCGATTTTCTGATGGACAATAGCTTGAATGCCGGCGGATCATCGCCATCATGCTTAATTAACGGATTGTCATCGCCGGCATCATTCTCAGTTTCGCCCGGGACGCACATTTCCTTCGCCGTAACTGGTAGCAGTCCCAACATCAATCCGGCCACCGGCAATGCTGACACTCCGGTAACCCTTAATGTTTCCGGATTGCCAACCGGGGCCACCATGACTCCATCGCTATCATTCACCGGTCCTTCGCCGGTGAGCAGTACCTTCAACTGGACACCGACAGCGGCTGATGGCGGCGCGCGTACAATTACTTACACCGCCACTGACAGCCAGGGTCGACAGACATTTAATTCAGTCAATGTCTTTGTTGAGACTAATCAGCCGCCCACCGTATCTTGTCCTGCTCCGATTTCGCAGCACGCAGCCTCAGCTGCAGGGGCCACCGTAAATGTGCTCGTCACTGTGCAGGATACTAACGGCGATACACTCACTGTGACCTGGACCGTTGATGGCAACGTGCTCGCTACCCACAGTGTTGCTAACACTGCTTCGCCAACCACAGACACTCTTTCCCAGCTTTTCTCTATTGGGACCCATACGGTTAGCGTATCTGTCTCTGATGGGAAAGCGGCTGCGGTAACTTGTTCGACAACTGTTACGGTCAGCAACTCAACACCGGTCGCCCAGGGTCAAAGCGTCACAACGAATGAAGACACGCCGTTGAATATCACTCTCGCGGCGACTGACACTGACGGAGACACTCTCACTTACAGCTTCAACACTCCGTCGCATGGAACACTTTCTGGAACTGCGCCAAATCTGGTCTACACGCCGAATCCGAACTACGGCGGATCCGACAGCTTCACGTTCAATGCGACCGACGGAATTAATGCTTCAGCGCCGGCAACGATTTCAATCACCGTAAATCCCGTCAACGATCCGCCGACGGCGTCGTGCAGGGATTTGACGCTGACCACCTCAGGAGGCGGAGCTGCTTGCCCGCCGGGCATGGATTGCAAGCAAGGCCCAGGGACAAAGCATTGCAAGGCAGGCGACCCGACTTGTATTCCTACCGTCGGAAGCTGTTCACTTAACGTATCCGGCGAGCAGGTTGATAACGGGTCGTCTGATCCGGATGGTGATGATCTCACTTACACCTTAAGTCCGGCAGGGCCGTTCACCGTAGGCACAACCCCCGTGACGCTGACCGTCACCGATCCCGATGGCGCATCGAGTTCCTGCTCAGCCCACGTCACGGTGACCGATGACACGTTGCCAATCCCGACTGTTGCGAAGCTTGATGATGTGACTGGTGAATGCTCGGTAGCGTTGACGCCGCCAACTGCGGTTGACGACTGTGCCGGCACCATTCAGGGAACCACGACCAATCCTCTTACTTACAATCAACCCGGGACTTACACCATCACCTGGACCTACGACGATGGGCACGGAAATGTGACCACTCAGAACCAACAGGCGATTGTGCAGGACACGACACCACCCGTGGTACCCAATCTGCCGGGCTCGCCGCAAACATTTAACTGGGTCAGCGCGAACACGCCGGCCGGAGCTCCGAGCGCCCGCACCGGTCATCGCATGGTCTACGATCCGGTGCGTCACAAAGTCATCCTTTTCGGCGGACACGATTCCGCAGTCCATCCGACTGGGAATTATGTGCTGACTTCTCATCTGAACGATGTTTGGGAACTCGATACCGCCACCAATGTATGGACTAATGTAACCCCGTCCAGTGGACCAATGCCGGTCGGGCGCGCGGACTTTGGCATGGCCTATGACGTCGCCCGCAACAAAGTCGTTATCTTCGGGGGCGAGATCGACGGCTGGCTCACCGGCGACACCTGGGAATGGGATCCGGCTGCACATGCCTGGGAAGAAAAGACCGCGGCGAGTGTGCCGGTTTATGGCGGGCTATTTGGCCCTGCGATGGCCTACGATCCCAATCGCCACCAGGTAATCCTGTTTGGTGGTCGCGCTTATTATAATTGGGGACAAGCGGGCACCTATGCCTGGGATGGAACCAATTGGATCGATGTCACTCCGGCTGTTTATCCGCCGCCCCGTTTCATTCATGCGATGGCAACCGATCTGGCGCGGTCCAGGGTGGTAATGTTCGGCGGCAAGAACAACGAATATCCGCTAACCGATGCCTGGGAATGGGACGGCAGCGCGTGGACTCAAGTTATACCCGTTGGTCCGGTTCCACCTGCACGAGATGACCCGTCGATGGCTTACGACGCCGCCCGGCAAGTAACAGTCCTCTTCGGTGGTTACGAGCATAGCGATAACGACACCTGGTCCTGGGATGGGAGGGCCTGGTCATTATTACAGCCACAAATCAGTCCCTCCACGCGATCCACTGCGATCGTTTATGATCCGTCGCAATCAAAGCTGGTTCTTTTCAGTGGCGATCTGCAATCCGATACCTGGTATTCACAAACCACGTCAGGGCTACCGACAATCACGGGTGAGTGCTCGGCGACGGTTACTGCACCTGTAGCGACAGACAACTGCTCTGGTCCAATCACGGGGACAACGAGCGATCCGACGACCTATACGTCACAAGGCACTTACACGATCCATTGGATCTATGACGATGGTCACGGAAACACGTCAACCCAGACTCAAACCGTGATCGTGAAAGACACAATGGCGCCGGTTCCGGACGCCGCGTCACTGCCGGACATCACGGCTGAATGTTCTTCGGGGTTGCCTCCGGCGCCGACCGCCACGGACAACTGCGATGGCCGAATCGTCGGCGTCCCCGACAAGACCGGTCCGTTCGGTCAGGGCGACGATGTCATAACCTGGACGTTCACCGATCACGTTGGCAATCACTGCTTCCAGACCCAGGCGATACATGTGCATGACACGACGCCTCCCCAGATTAACGGGTTGGGCAGCAATTTCAGTTGGCTCAATGTCAACGTGCCGACTCCCGGACCCGCAGCGCGTTCAGGTCATCAGATGGTTTACGACTCAACTCGAAACAAAGTGATTCTCTTCGGCGGGCAGACTATTCAGGGATGCTGTGCGGGAGGCCAAACTCTGGCCGGACAACTGCTCAACGACATGTGGGAATGGGATGGAAACACGAGAACCTGGACGCAAATCACTCCCGCGAGTGGGCCCACGCCGCCGGCCAGATCTTTCTTTGGGATGGCCTATGATCCAAACCGTCGCAAGGTTCTGATCTACGGTGGTAAAGAAGAAGCCATCTACTACAACACGAATGACGATACCTGGGAGTGGGATCCCGCGACTCGGATCTGGACCAGCCTGCCGGCCGCCGGATCGATCACCTACGGCGGGTTGCGCGGTGTATCGCTCGCCTTCGATCCAAACCTCCAACAAGTGATTCTGTTCGGCGGCATCATGTACTGGGGCGGTCACGAGGGCGCAACCTGGGCATTTGACGGGGCGCACTGGATACTCAAATCCACCAGCGGACCTGAAGCTCGGACAGCGCAGGCGATGGCCACAGATTTCGCTCGTTCACGCGTGGTCCTATTTGGTGGTTATGACTACACGGCGAACGATTACCACGGGGCCTTCTATCGAGAAACCTGGGAATGGAATGGGAGCTCGTGGACGATGGCTGCTACGACTGGCCCAGCCGGCCGGTACAGCCACGGGATGGCCTTCGACGGCAACCGCGGCGTCGTCATCATGTTTGGCGGAACGCCAGGCGTAGCCTCAAACGACGCGCCGCAATTCAACGAGACCTGGGAATGGAACGGCTCGAGTTGGGCACTTCGCGCCATGCTCAACAGTCCCGCGCCGCGAGATACCGTGCTGACTTTTGACGGCAACACGACAATGATGTTCGGCGGTCGTCAAAGCGCCCAAACAACTTTGGGTGATACCTGGCTGATCGAACAAACAGGTTCGGCCGAGATCACTGTCGATAACGATCACGATCGGTGTTCGGCGGTGGTGAACTTCCCGACACCGACTGCTACGGATAGTTGTGGAACAGTTACAGTCACAACCAGTCCCGTGTCTGGCTCTGTGTTTCCGGTCGGCACGAGCGTGGTAACAGTGACGGCAACCGACATCAACGGGAATCGCTCCACGCGGCCATTCAATGTGACGGTGCGTGATGCTCAAGCCCCGACTCCCGATAGTTCTTCGCTGCCTGATGTGGTGGCAGAATGCTCGGCCAACTTGCCTGCGGCGCCAACCGCCACTGACAACTGCGATGGACGCATTGCCGGAGTTCCGGACAAGACTGGGCCTTTCGGACAAGGCGAGGACTTAGTCACCTGGACGTTTACCGATAGCAAAGGCAATCGCAGCACGCAAACTCAGGCCGTGCACGTTCACGACACGACAGCGCCGGTTCCTGATGCTGCTTCTTTGCCTGATGTTACCGGTCAGTGTTCAGCAAATCTGCCGGCAGCACCCGCGGCCACCGACGCCTGCGACGGGAGGATCGTCGGCGTGCCTGATAAGACAGGTCCATTTGCGCAGGGCGATGACTTAATCACCTGGACGTTTACTGATAGCAAAGGCAATCGCCACACGCAAACTCAGGCTGTGCACGTACACGACACGATGTCGCCGGTTCCTGACGCTGCTTCTTTGCCTGACGTCACGGGTGAATGTTCGGCAGCGATTACCGCGATACCGAAAGCAACTGACAACTGCTCAGGTCCAATCAACGGGACAACAACCGATTCGTTGGTTTATGGCGAGCAGGGAACGTTCATCGTTACCTGGCACTTTAAAGATTCAAATGGCAACGAATCTACTCAGACGCAAAAGGTGATCGTGAAAGACACGACTGCGCCTGAACTGAGTGTGCCGGCGGACGCGACGTTTGGAACCGGGCCGGATGCCACATCCTGCTCGACGATTGTTAGCGATGCGACGATTGGCTCGGCGAACGCGACAGACAATTGCGGCCTCCAGAGTCTCACGCGCTCTGGAGTTCCCGCCGGCAACGTCTTTCCGGTCGGAACGACGACCATCACGTACACCGCGACTGATATTCACGGGAAGGTGACTACCGGCTCGCAAAAGGTGACGGTGCTTGATAACACCAAACCGATTCTCAATGTGCCGGCAAACATCATTGTCGCGACTGCCGCCGATGCAACCTCGTGTACGGCATTCGTTGACAATGCCAGGTTAACGCCGACGGCGACTGATAATTGTGGTGTTGACCTCAACAGCTTCACGCGCACCGGCGTACCCGCGGGCAATAACTTCCCGGTAGGCATCTCGCAGGTGACTTACACGGTGAAGGACATTCACGGCAACCTGACCAGTGGCACACAGACAGTCACAGTCACAGATGCCACTTTGCCGGTCATCACTTTTACCGGAAAGACGATTACTTTGTGGTCGCCTGATCATAAATACCAGACGGTTAAGATTACCGACTTGATCGCTTCGGCTACAGATAACTGTGATCCGAATGTGAACTTGAGCAAGGTTGTTATTTCGATGGTCACCAGCGATGAGCCGGAGAACATTAACAGCGGCGACGGGAATACGTTCAATGACATCGTCATCGCGCCTGATTGCAAGTCGGTTGACCTGCGCGCGGAGCGTGATGGGTCGAGGAATGGCCGGGTTTACACGATCTACTTCGCGGTCAAAGACTCGGCCGGAAACATGCGAACGATAAAGGCGACTGTAGCCGTGCCCAAGAGCCAGGGACCGGGTGGCGCGGCGATTGACGACACGCCTGCTTATCCGCTTCCGCCACCGTATCAGGTCATGGGAAGTTGCCCGCCGTAAACGAGGAATTTCGTTATAGGAATCGGTTAAGGGGAAGACTTTCGGTAGTGGTGCGGTTTGCCGAGGTGGCCCGGGTGTCCCGCCCGTAAATCACGCGCAAGATGTGCGTGCCACGTTCAAAATGCACCAGCCTCTGTTGCGAAGGAGATATCGAGAATGAAGAACTCAAACGCGAGAATACCTTATGGTCGATCCTGGTCAGCTTTGCTTGTGGCCCTGCTGTGCGGGCTGGTCGTGGCGCCGTTAGCATCTCACGCTCGTCTGCAGGCCACAATCACCCTGACCAACAATTCAAGTCGGGAGATAACGCATGTCTATACCTCACCGACCGATCGTAAGGAATGGAGCGAAGACCGTCTGCCCGAGGGTTCAAAACTGCTAACGGGCGAATCCGTAACGCTCAGTAACGTAATAACCGAAAACGATCAGATCAAGATAATTGCCGAGGACAAGGAAGGGTGCTTTATGTACTCGGTGGTTTCGTGCGCTGAACCTGCCACCTTGATCGTCAACAACAGCACGCCCCGGGATTGCGGCAATTAGTATCTGAAACCACCCCGGCCGCCGTTCCTGCGTGGCGCAAACGAAAACCAGGCGGCGTTTCCACGTCGCCTGGTCTCATTTTGGGCAGGTAGTTTTGTTACTTGATTGCTGCTGCGTGAAGTTTCGCAACCGGCTCTGCGAGCGAATTTGAGGCGGGAGCGCTTTCGCCCTTGAACCCATTGTTCCCCAATGGCGCTTTCTGTTCGTTCACATAAGTAAGCCAGGGTCCCGGTGGCTGGCGCTCGCCGGAAGTAATCTCAAAGAACATCTTCTGAATCTGGGCGGTGATTTCTCCGCGCTTTCCGTTGCCGATGTTGATGCGATCGACTGAACGAATCGGGGTAATCTCGGCCGCTGTGCCGCTGAAGAAAAGCTCGTCCGCGACGTATAGCGCCGCGCGCTGAATGCTTCGCTCTTTGATCGTCAATCCCAGCTCGCCGCAAATTTGAATCACGCTGTCACGGGTAATGCCGGGCAGGACTGAAGAAGACAACGGAGGTGTGTTAACAATCCCGTTAGCCACGACGAAGATGTTTTCTCCGGAGCCTTCCGAAACGTAGCCGCGATCGTCGAGCGCGATGCCTTCGGCAAATCCATTCAGCAGCGCCTCCATCTTGATGAGCTGCGAGTTCATATAATTGGCGCCGCTCTTGGCCATCGCCGGCAGCGAGTTCGGCGTCAGGCGATTCCAGGTCGAGACCTGCACATCGACGCCGTGTTCGATCGCTTCGTCGCCGAGATATTTGCCCCAGTCCCAGGCGCCGATGTAACAGGCCAGCGGATTGGGAAACGGATTCACACCAAATGCCGGGTTCTTTTCATCCAAACTGCGGAAAAGGATGGGGCGGATGTAGCACTGATCAAGGCCGCTGCGGCGAACCAGTTCGACTGAAGCGTCACAAAGATCGTCAATCTTCCAGCTATGATCCATGCGATAAACTTTCGCCGAATTCAGAAGACGCTGCATGTGTTCGCGAAGACGGAAGATTGCCGGGCCACGCCTGGTCTTGTAGCACCTGATCCCTTCAAAAACGCTCGATCCGTAGTGCAGAACGTGCGACATCACATGCACGCGCGCATCGGTCCACTTGATGAACTCGCCGTCATGCCAGACAACGTCACAAATGCTTGGAGTGCTCACGTCCTTACCTTTCCCTTTTGTGAACATAATGATTCTCCTTTGGAGACTGCTTTATAAAAACGCGGGGTATCTTTTCGGGCTGATTTAAGAAAGCACGATACTCTAAACTCGCCGGGCTTTGCAAGATGGATCGCTGTCCGCGCATTTTAGGTTTACGATGCAATTTTCTGAATGAATTTGATCGTGGGTACGCGCGCCTCTGGCGTGCTGCTGGTTACGCAGCGTTACTGAATGCGGAGCAATCCAGAGGCGCACACACCGCCGCCGCTTGCTTATGGTTCGGCCGCTTCGTAGGATTCGATTTTGCGATTGCGTTCAAGTGAGAAGGTCCAACCAGCGCGAGTTTTGACTCGGCGCGCGAATGAGCGAGTGGCTCCGGTATGGCTCATTGGCTTGATCGCTCTGCTGTTCGCCGGCAATTGTAACCCGACCCGACAGGCTGAAAATCTACCAACGAAACCAATGACGACTTCGGAAACCCAACCTGCTGCCAACGATCCGCTGGCCATTCACCGGCGCGCAGTTGTAGTTGATATGCACGCTGACACCACTCAACGTCTGGTCGATGAGGATGTTGATCTGCAAACACGTCTCAGCGACGGGCATCTCGATGCCGTGCGCGCCAAAGAAGGCGGACTCGACGCGCAGTTCTTTTCCATCTGGGTCGAGCCCGACCTGTTCGGTGGCGGTGGCGCGAACGCGGTCAAACGGGCCGACGTTCAAATTCAGGCCGTGCATGACCTGACCAAACGGCATCCTGAAACCTGGGAGTTGGCGACCACTGCCGCTGATGTCCGGCGCATCGCGACGAGTGGGAAGATTGCCGCGCTGATGGGTCTGGAAGGCGGCTATGCGATTGATGAAAAACTCGAAAACGTCGAGCGCTTTTACCAGATGGGCGTGCGCTACATGTCCCCGGCCTGGAGCGTGAGCACGAGCTGGGCCGGCTCGTCAGGCGATGAGATCGGGAAGACACGCGGCTTGAACGACTTTGGTAAGCAGGTGATCCGCGAGATGAATCGGCTGGGGATGATGGTCGATGTTTCGCACCTTTCGGATAAAGCGTTCTGGGACATCGTAAACACTTCGACGAAACCCGTAATCGCTACCCATTCAGGTTGCCGTGGGATCACTAACGTACCGCGCAACCTCACGGATGAAATGATTGTGGCGCTGGCAAAGACGGGCGGGGTCGTGAACGTAATCTTCTATCCGGAGCACATCGAACCCGGCTATTCCGAAAAGAAGAAAAAGGTCGATGCCGAGATCGCGCCGCTGGTCCAAAGCGCTTCCGCGGCAGAGAAAGGCGGCGTGGCGCAGAAAAAACTGGCCCGCGATCGCGTGCGCAGCGCCGAGTACATGAAACGTCTGCCGCCGATGTCCGTAACCCGAATTGTCGATCACATCGATCGCATCGTGAAGCTGGCGGGCATAGATCACGTGGGTATCGGTTCAGACTTTGACGGTGTACAGGTGGTGCCGGCTGATTTGAGGTCGGTGGCGGACCTGCCGAACTTGACGAAGGAGCTTTTGAAGCGCGGCTATTCGGAAAGTGACGTCGATAAGATTCTCGGCGGGAACATGCTGAGAGTCATGGAAGCGAGTGAGAAGAATTGAAGTCGCGGCTTTGCCGCCGCAACATGGCGGAAAGGCTCCGCCTTTCCGGGACGCTTTTCTAATTGGTCGAGGCTGCGCCTCGATCGTAACGCGAGGCATAGCCTCGCGTTAATTTCAAAAGGGGGGCTTCGCCGGTAAGGCAGAGCCAGGCAGAGCCTTACCGCAGTGTTGCTGCGGCGAAGCCGCAAAGATTAAGTGTGACCAAACCTATAATTCGAAGGCCGAGGATCGGATTTCATGCTCCTATTAAGGACGGCCTCCACGAGTCCTTAATCATCGCTAAAGAAACGGGCTGTGATGCGGTGCAAATCTTTTCGCGCAACCCGCGCGGGTGGATGGCCAAGCCACTGACCCCGGATTCCATTGACCTTTTCAAGAAAACCAGGAAGCTAACAAAGCTCTCACCGGTCCTGATTCATACCAACTATCTGATCAATTTAGCGGCCGCTGACGAAGCGCTGCTCTTGAAATCGATTGCCTCGTTTCGAGAGGAAGTCGAACGCGCGATCTTGCTGGGCGTTGATTATCTCGTGCTGCATCCGGGAAGTGCGCGTGGGTCGTGCGAGGCGGATGCGATCGAAATTTGCGCGCTCAGCCTTCAGGTTGCGTGCAAAGGTTTGAAGCTGGGACGGCTGCGGATCTTGCTGGAGAATACGGCCGGCCAGGGCGAATGCATCGGCCATCGCTTCGAGCACTTGCGCGCAATTATGAAGAAATGTCCGCAGCTTCCGCTCGGCGTTTGCATCGATACGGCGCATTCGTTTACCGCCGGCTACGACATTCGCGAAGAGGAAGGGCTGGAAGCGACGATTGCAGTCATTCGCCGCACCGTGGGACTGAAAAATGTGCGCGCGGTTCATTTCAACGACTCGCGCGCGCCTTACAACTCGCGGGTGGATCGGCATTGGCATATCGGCGAGGGACACATCGGAAAAGACGCGCTGCGCCGCTTTGCGCAACATCCCGCCCTGGCCCACGCCGCCTTCATTCTGGAAACTCCTTACGACGATCCGCGGGCTGATTTAAAAAACCTGGAAGCGTTGCGATCATTCGTGCAAGGCTGATGCTCGAAGCCCTGGCTCTGCCACCTCGATGCGCGGCAAGCCTCCGACTTGAAGCCCGAATGAAAATCCAAGGCGAACTACTTGAGTTATGGCTCCGCACTCTGATGCGCGGCAAGTCTCCGACTCGCCGTCAACCGCCCCCCCCGTCTTTTTCGGGTCTCCGACCCGTGGTCATAGACCGCTAGATCTTAGGGAGGCCTTCCGGCAAGTCGCAGACTTGCCGCGCATCGGAGTGGCAGAGCCAGAGCTAAAGTTGAACCCTCGAATTGTTTCGGAGGGGGCGAAAGTAGAGCTCCAGCCACGGTGTCACAAACGTTGCGCTTGCCTCGATCAGCGTTCGCGGATATTCTCGTGCGGCTTTTCGCATCCACCGAAGTTAGCTCTCATCCTGTTCTTAATATCTCTGGCCCGTAAGGAGACGGTCAATGTCTGAAAAATTAAAAGCTAAGGACATCATCATCACTGTGGTGGTGGTCATTTTATTCGCAGTCGGATTGGTTCTGGTACTCAACATTTATAAGAGTGAAGGTGAGAAACGCTCGGCATCGGTTTCCGACCTTGGTGAGAAAGATCCGAATCATATCGAGGTCGACGTCACGCTGGTGTCCATAGATCCTAACAAAGGGGACATCGTGGCGCGCCTGGAATTCCTGCCCAAGGGTAGCTACACGAAGGATGATGGTACTTTGGCCCGTGATGTGAAGCTGTTTGTGAACGGCGCCACCGGCAAGCAGGAGACCGATTTTCCCAAGGGCAAGAAAATGAATCCGATGGAAGTCGTCGTCCAAATGTATGACGGCCTGGTTACGGATT
>Ga0070694_100000814_pt1 | contig 17486 bp, 16 predicted proteins | sample KBSK1251metaG_FD_65470 | JGI IMG/M metagenome (GOLD analysis project Ga0070694, IMG submission 65470) | Corn, switchgrass and miscanthus rhizosphere microbial communities from Kellogg Biological Station, Michigan, USA - KBS K1-25-1 metaG | ecosystem: Host-associated > Plants > Roots >... | reverse complement strand
GACGCGCCCTTCATGGTCGCGAAAATCGGCGGTATAGATCGTTTGATTCAAAATGTGATGCATCCGCTGATTGACTCGATCTTTCGTAATCAGGCGTCGGAATCTTCGGCGATGGCCTACCTGCAAAATCGACACGAAGAACAGGAACGTGCCGAAGCACGCGTCCGCGCGCATCTGCTGAAGTATCACGTTGACGTCGTGAACGTGCTGATCTGTCACATCCACCTGCCCGAAGAGTTGATGAAGACCCAGACGGAAAAGATTCTGGCTGAGCAGCGGCAGAACATGTTCAATGCTCAACGCGAAGCTGAAGAGAAACGCATTCAACTTGAGAAGACCAAATCACAGGCCGACAATCAACGCGACCTGATGGCCGCGACGGTAGGTGTCGAGATCGCCGGCAAACGCGCTGAGCAGCGTAAAGCCGAAGCTGAAGGCGAAGCCTCCTATATTTCCCAGACCGGCAGAGCTGAGGCCGAGAAGGTCCGCTTAATGGGTGAAGCCCAGGGCGTGGCTTATCGCGAGCAGGTGAATGCGCTCGGCGCGCAGGGAGTGGCGGTAATCGAGACTTTGAAAGTCATCGGCGAGAAGAACGTGCGCATTACGCCGGACGTTTTGGCTTCCGGTGGCGGCAGCGGCGACGGTGGCGGAATCGGACAATTGTTGCTGCTGAATCTGTTTCGCGAGCAGATGAAGATACCGTCGAACAACGGCGAGAAGTAAATTCAACACGCAGCGATACGCTCGCCTCTGGCGTGCTCAAGGCAAAGCCGGGCCGCCGGAGGCGTAGCGATCAATACAACCGGACTTGATACAAGATGAAGTTACCGATCCTTTCCCCGACATCTCGCTGATACCAGCGATCGAGGTTTTGAAAGTCGAAATGCTCATCCGCAGGCACGACTACGTACGACAACATTGGTGAAGATGCGCGCTGCCGATCAAATGAGGCTGAGTAATTAAGGTACTCGCGAACTCGCTCTCGCAGTTCCTCCGGTGTGATGAGGCTCGTGCTGCCGCTGACCATTGGATCCAGCCGGGAATAAGGAAAGAGGCCCGCATAAAAATTCCAATCGATTTTATCCAGCTCCCGCCAAATTTTCGGCTCGTCGTACCCCAGGTAATATAGCTGCTGGAAAAAGCGCTGTTGATTCTCAGTTTCGCTGACGCCGGGAAAGACCGCCATTCGCGGCGCCCACAAAACCGGCTGCGGTGCTCTGGTCGGCAAGCGGTCGGCCAACGACAAATCTGAAATCAGCACCGCCGATTCCCCGGCGCGGATTTCTCCGCCATTGGTTCTCGCGAGAGAGGTCAGCCGCTCGGCTGTCGGTTTGAATTCATCCTCCACGCTATTGAGATCGTAATTGACACTTGCGGCCAGCCAAACTTCACCCAATCCCAGGAGCAGGGCAAGACAAGCAATCGTCGCGATTCGTTTGTTCGTCAGGACGTTTGAATTCCGCGTGCGCCACCAAAGCCCAGCGGTCAAAACGAGCGCCGCCAGCGCACAGTAGTTACCGATGAACCATTCGTAATGAATTGGCTGAAGCGATCGACCGGTTATTACCTGTTGATTAAAAACTGCAATTACCATCAGGGCCAGCGATGCAGTAAACAGGACGATCGGTTCGCGCCACTGAAAGAGTCGCCGCCGGGATCCAAATGCCAGGAGCAAAAGAACGAGGAGTGAAGCGATTTCCGCAGTGCGGAACAGATCCGGCCGGTGTGTCAGGACCAGCGCCTGGACACTGTCGACCGTGGCAGCCCGTTTTGACAGCATCACGAAATAACCAATCAATCCGGGCAGCGCGAGCGCCGCAATGATGGCCAACAACGAAACCAGACGCCAAAACTCAGCGCGTCTGAAGATCAACCATAAGAGTGCGATGCATGCGAGCCAGGCCGCCGCCGCCGTCCACAGATAAAAGTACGAAAACACCAGCGCCGTAAAAGCCAGACCCGCAAACGCTGCATTGAGTGCACTGCGCCGGCCATGCCGGTGGTTAAGCGCCCGCCAAACGAAGATGCAAAGCAGAAAGAAGAGTGGAAACGCGACGGCTGGCTGATAGAGCCGAAGAAACGGCAAATGATAAACCGACGGGGGCCGCACGTGCTGTGACAGCCAGATGGGAGCCAGATAGCTGAGATTTGGCACATAGCGAACAATGCCCTGTCCCGCCATCAAAGTTCCGAGACAAAGAATGAAGATGACCGCACCGGCCGACAATTTGTGATCGCGCGTCAGCAAATTCAGGAACGAGAAAAGCGCAATTGACGACGCTACCGCGCATAACCCCGGAAGCAACAGGAAGAGCGTTGAGATTGAGAGCCCGAACCAGCGGCCGGGAAGCGCGATCGTGTAAGCCGGAAGCATCTGGATAGAGAAAAGCGATTCGGCAGAGCCGGCTTCACCTCCGCGTCCGGTGTAAGGGTCGTAGCGTCGCGCTCTACCGCGAATCAGCGCCGCAGCATAAGCCGAGTATGCTACTTCGTCCGGGTGAGTAACCGCGTTTGCGCCATTCCAGCTTTTGCCCCGGTGAACGGCGAAATAAATCTGGGGGCAGAGCGCGACGAGCATCATTATAATCGCGACGCCCAGGCCCCATCGCCAATGAATTCGCTCAGTGCGATGGTTCATAGTCACGGGTGCTAGAGTACAGTCTTTAGTTTGTTGAAAATAGATCCGACAAATCTCAGAGCTCGTCGGACAGAAAACTTCAGACAATCGACAAGCGTCTCTTAACTCCGGCGCGCCGAAAGTATTCCTCAGCCCGACTCACATCGCGTTCAATTTGGGATTTCAAATCCGCTATGGATCCGAATTTCTTTTCATCCCGCAGCCGGCGCAGGAATCGAACGCGGACCACGTCTCCGTAGAGGTCATCTGACCAGTTCAGCACATGAGTCTCGACGGAAGTTGTCGTGCCGTCGTCAAATGTTGGTCGCATTCCAATATTGGTCACGCTACGCCGCCACTGGCCATCGAGCAGGGTGGCGGTAACATAGACTCCGCCGCGGGGAATCACTCGATTGTGCGGATGAATGTTGGCCGTGGGAAATCCTATCTGCGTGCCGCGTTCGGCGCCGTGAGCCACCGGACCTTCAACCCCATAAGGTCGTCCCAGCATTCGCCGGGCCAGGTTGACCTGACCTCTGAGCAAAAGCTCCCGGATACGACTCGAGCTCACGCGCTGCCCGCGCAGAGCGACCTCCGGAACTTCATCGGCAATGAAACCGAGCTGGCCGCTGATTCTTTTGAGCAGCTCGATATTCCCCTCGCGATTATGTCCAAACGCAAAGCCGCGCCCGAGATAGACCTCTTTTGCATGCAGGCGATCCTTGACGACTTCGCCCAGGAAATCTTTGGCCCGAATCCGGGAAAACGCTTCGTCGAAGTGGATGACGATTGTTTGTTCGATCCCGAGGACGCCCAAAGCTTCGACCTTCTGATCGAATGTTTGCAGCAGTGGTGGCGCGGACTCGGGATGCAGGACGGCACGCGGATGTGGCTCAAACGTGATCACGGTCGGCACCGCGCCGATTGCTCGCGCGCGCTCCACGACGGTTTTCATGATGAGTTGATGGCCGAGATGCAAACCGTCGAACACCCCGAGCGTCAGGACAGTCGGTCGTGCAATCTCGGCGTTTTCGGTTCCGTGAAATAAGCGCATGTTCAGAGTTCAAGCTTTAGCTTGTCGATTTATTGAGAGGAGCAACCTGAAGGTTGAACTCTAAACTTCATCACTGACCACCAACCCGTCATACGCCCATACGACGCCATCAGGCAAAAGCTTCGAGTCGCGCTCATGTTTGACATCATGGGTGATGTGCGTAAAGAAAGTGCGCTGCGGCTTCAGTTCTGCGACATACTCCAGCGCGCGGTCCAGCCAGAGATGCGTCTGATGCGGGCGAATGCGCAGGCAATCAAGTACCAGCACCTTCAAGCCGCGCAGGCCTTCGATGGTGCCGGGAGGCATCTCGCTCAAGTCCGTCGCGTAGGCGAAATCGTTGAAACGATAAGCCACCACCGGCAAGCGCCCATGGATCACTTCCAATGGGGTGACTTCAAGATCAGGGCCGAGACAAAACGGAGCTCCATTTACGACTGTGTGGGGCACAATCTGCGGCAAGCCTCCGCCAAAGTGTGTCGGTTCAAAGACATATTGAAATATCCGGCGGATATCTTTCCAGGCGCGTTCATTCGCATACAGACCGAGCGCGCCATGACGAAAATTCAACGGGCGAATATCGTCGAGACCGAAAATATGATCCGCGTGACAGTGAGTGATGAGGACTGCGTCGAGGTGCTTCAGGCCAATTCGCAAAGCTTGTTGTCGAAAATCGCTGGAGGTGTCGACGATGACAGTCTGCCCGGCGTGTTCGATGAGCACCGAAACGCGCAGACGTTTGTCGCGCGGATCGTCAGAGGTGCAAGTCTCGCAATCGCAGGCGATCGAAGGAACGCCTGTCGAGGTGCCGGTGCCGAGGAACGTAAGTCTCATAGTCCAAAGTCCAAAGCCCAAAGTCGAAGGCCCAAAGTCGAAGGCCCAAAGTCGAAGGCCCAAAGTCGAAGGCCCGACGGACGTTGGACGTTGGACCTGAGACTTTGGACTTACTTCCCGCCGGTTATATCGCTGGCGCTGAATTTCGACGGTGGCGGCGTAGGGGCGTTCGTAAAGGAAACGTATTGCATGCGCAGGTCTGCCAGAAGGTTTTCCAGCATCATTGCTTCCTGCTCATCGAGATTTCCGTGAGTCTTCTGTTCCAACATCCCCAAAACATCGATCCAGTGTTTTGCCGTTTTGAGATCGACGCCCGTTTCGCCCGTTACCGGGTGCGGCATCATTCCCAGGCTCGCCGCCGCGTTTGAGGCCAACGACATGATCAAGCTGAGAAAGCTGGTCGGATCGTCAAGCGGATCGCCCGCAGAGGATCGCCGTTCCGCGCGGCCAGACGCAGGCGGCGGTGGTTCGGATTGAGCCTGGGCTGGCGGCTCGGTCTGCGCTGCCACTGCTTTGGCTGCATTTTCGACGGCGGCGGCCTGGGCGGCGCGTTCCACCTCTTCTTTTTCCTGCTGGGTTAACTCGCGCGGCGTGCCGTCAGGATTGAAAGGACGACGATCGACGACCTTGAATACTGGTTGTTCTTCAGACATATCTTGGGTGCATGCGCGTGGGCTCGCAGGCCGAACGCTTCATTAGATTGAAATTTTGCTTAATTCATTTTGATCTTAGCACCGGGTTTTGAATAATCGCAAAGGTGCTCATGTCGTGACGGGCGTACCGTCTGCCATGTAGTCAGTACCGGGAGCGATAGCGACCGGGTGAGCCGTGGCAATTCTCAACTTGAAACTTCAAACCTGAAACTCGAAACTAGCTGGCATGCCGAAAACTTTTGCTGATCTGGTTGAATTGATGGATCGTCTGCGTTCCCCGGGTGGTTGTCCGTGGGATCGTGAACAGACTTACGCGACGCTGGCGCCCATGCTTTTGGAAGAAGCCTATGAAGCCTTCGACGCACTCGAGGAAGCGCGCCTGGGACGCCCCGACGACTTGCGTGAGGAGCTGGGCGATTTACTTTTTCAAATCACGTTCTTTGCCCGCGTCGCCCAGGAGCGTGGTGAATTCAACATTGACGACGTGATTGATGAAGTTCACGCGAAGATGGTCCGACGTCATCCGCACGTCTTCGGCGACACAGAGGCGGGTGACTCAGCCGAAGTGCTGCGGAACTGGGAAGCAATCAAGGCGGAAGAAAAACGCGCCGCGGGCAAGGGCCCGGGACGAACTGAGAACGCTTCGATCCTTGACGGTGTTTCGACGAAAGCTCCGGCGTTGATGGAGGCCCATCAGATCTCGACCAAGGTTGCGCGGGTTGGGTTTGACTGGAAAAACGTCGAACAAATCTTCGACAAGATGCACGAGGAGCTGGACGAGTTGCGCGAAGCGATGAGCGCTCATGCTGATTCGAACGACGAAGCGGATCATACTCGCGTTCGCGAAGAGATCGGCGATTTACTTTTTGTCGTTACCAACATTGCCCGCCGCTTGAATGTTGAACCAGAGGCTGCTTTGAAGTTAAGTAACGGTAAGTTCCGTAAACGTTTCGGCTACATTGAAAAGAAATTGCGTGAACGAGGTCTGAAATTTGACGAGACGACGATCGACGATTTGGAAGAACTCTGGCAGGAAGCAAAGAGGGAGAGTTAGCCACAAAAAGGCACAAAAGGCTCAAAAGAAAAAAAACAGGACTAGAGCAAGGAAGCATTTGTGATCCCGTTTTGAGCTTTTTGTGCCTTTTTTGTGGCTCGCTTATTTCACAGCTTCACGATCATCGATTCGAGTTCCTCGCGCGGCGGCGGTTCGACCTTCTTCGTTTTTCCTATACCCTCGTCGCCGATCGCCTGCTCCGTAGACAAGATTCCCGATACTCGCATCTTGAACTCATCCGGGTTCGTCGCATTGTGGCAGGCTTCCTCAAAACTAATTCGATGGGATTGGAGCAGCGCAAAGAGCGACTGATCAAACGTCTGCATCTGATATTGCGAGGCGCCATTTGCAATCGCTTCGCGGATCATAGAGGTCTTTTCTTCGTTGATGATGTAGTCGCGAATCAAGCCGGTCGAAACCATCACCTCAACTGCGGGCACCCGGCCCGAGCCTTTCGCCGCGCGCACCAGTCGCATTGAGATAACGGCTTTAACGATCCCGGCCAATTGGATGCGGACGGATTTTTGCTGATGGGATGGAAACGAAGAGACGATGCGCGTGATGGTTTCAGTCGCGTCCAGCGTGTGCAGAGTAGACAGCACGAGGTGGCCCGTCTCAGCGGCGGTCAAAGCCGTTTCGATTGTTTCCATGTCACGCATTTCGCCAACCAGAATCACATCGGGATCCTGACGCAGGGCGCCGCGCAGCGCTTCGGCAAACGAACGCGTATCAACATCGACTTCGCGTTGCGTCACGAAGGCTTTCTTGTCCCGATGGAGAAATTCGATTGGATCTTCGATCGTAACGATGTGGCCTGACCGGGTCGAATTGATCCGATCGATCATTGCGGCCAGCGTGGTCGATTTGCCGGAACCCGTTGCCCCGGTAACCAGGATTAAGCCGCGCCGTTCCTCACAAATCTTGTCCAACACCGGCGGCAGCCCGAGCGAGCCCGAGTTCTTGGTCTGATCGGGAATGACGCGCAAAACAATGCTGACTGAACCGCGCTGCTGGAAGATGTTGGCACGGAATCGGCCGAGGCCGCTCACGCTGTACGCGATATCAACTTCCGAGAATTCTTTCAGCTTCTGCTTCTGACGATTCGACATGATCGAAAAGGCCATGTCGAGTGTGTCTTCGGGGGCCAGACGGGGCGCTTCGGCGATCGGATGAAGCTCGCCGCCAATGCGCATCACGGGGAACGAACCCACTTTCAAGTGCAAATCCGAAGCAAAATGGGCGGTGGCAGTGACCAACAGGTCGTCGATTTTTATAGGCATGGCAATGCTCGCGCGAACTCATTTCAGTTTCTTAAAGCTTGAGAGGGTTTAAGGGCAAGAAACCGATTGAATAGCTGAGGTCAAAGGCAGTTGGGCAATACGCCGGGACCAAAGTCACTATAGCGGCTCGGTTCAAGACCCGTCAATAACTTTGCGGTTGTTAATCTACCAGGCGCGGAAAGGCTGAGCGTTTTCGCCAGGTACCCGGTTGATTTTAGGTTTTACTCGTGGAAACCGTGCTATATTCGCCGCTTCCCGAAAACCCAATGATTGAACCGCAAACAGGCCGCGAAGAGCGAGTCCAATGGGCCAAGGTCATCGACCATACCCGCTGCATCGGATGTCACGCGTGCACGACGGCCTGCAAGTCTGAGAATGTCGTTCCCATCGGTGTGACGCGAACTTACGTCAAGCACGTCGACGTGGGTGTCTTCCCGCAAACCCGTCGCGCGCACCAGGTGACCCGTTGCAATCAATGCGCGCACGCGCCTTGCGTCACTGCCTGCCCCACCGCAGCAATGTTCAAACGCGCTGACGGCATCGTCGATTTTGACAAATCGATTTGTATTGGCTGCAAGGCCTGCATGGCGGCTTGCCCTTACGACGCCATCTTTATCAATCCTGAAGATCATTCGGCTGAGAAATGTAACTTCTGCGCGCACCGGATCGACGTTGGTTTAGAGCCGGCCTGTGTCGTCGTCTGTCCGACCCAGGCGATTCTGATCGGCGACATGAATGATCAGACTTCGTATGTCGCCCAGATCATTAATCGCGAAGCAGTGAACGTGCGCCGGCCAGAGAAGGAAACGCTACCCAAACTTTTCTACAAGGGCGCGCATCAGGCGACGCTCGATCCCCTGGCGGCGCGCCGGCCGGAAGCAGGACTGTTCATGTGGAGTGAACAGCGTGAATCTCCCGAGCATGTCGTTTCCGGCAATCCGACTTACAGCAATACTTCCGCGGCGGCGCTTTTGAGTTATGACGTCGCCCATTCGATCCCATGGGACTGGCGCGTGAGTTTGTATACGTGGACGAAGGGAATCGCCAGCGGCGTTTATCTGGTGGCGGCGTTGCTGGTGCTGTTCGGAATCGATTATGCGAACAGTCCCATGTGGCTCTGGGCCGCGCCGGTTATTTCGGGAATGTTCCTCGTGATCACGGGCGGTTTGTTGATCTGGGATCTCGAACATCCGGAACGTTTTTATCTCCTCTTTACGCGTCCTCAATGGAAGAGTTGGTTGGTAAAAGGTGGCTTCATAATTTTTGGCTACTCTCTCGTTTTGGCCATGCATTTCTTCGCAGCCATTTTTCTGGTGCGCAGTATCGGGCCGCCGGAGAATCCCTTTACGGCGCCTATGGATCGATGGGTGGTTTTCCTGTTGGTGTGGTGCCTTCCCGGCTTGCCGCTGGCAATAATGACGGCTGTTTATACCGGGTATCTTTTTGCGCAGGCAAAAGCCCGCGACATGTGGCAGAACCCGCTGTTGCCGCCGCATTTGCTCGTCCAGGCAATATTACTCGGTTCCGCGATTTTGCTTCCAATTTCTCTGTGGCTTTCGCCGCTGAGCTTCGAATCGGTCCGGCCGCTAATGGTCCTGCTGTCGATTTCCACGCTGATCCATTTGTTAATGATTTGGGGTGAAGTTTCGCTGGCGCATCCCACCGCCCACGCTCGGGTTGCAATTTGGGAAATGACGCGTGGGCGCTATCGGAAGTACTTCTGGCTTGGACTGTTTCTGAGTGCCCTTGGCGGATTACTCCCGTTGCTGTCCCTGTTTAGTCTCTGGTCATCTCCGCACTTGATGCCCGGCTGGTTTGCAATCGCCGGAGTGTTGCCGGCTTTGGTCGGCATGATGCTCTACGAACACGCCTACGTACAAGCCGGACAATCAGTCCCGCTCGCTTGAAGCGATGAAACTCAGATCCCCCGGCCACGCCGGCGGCCGGAGGCGCGCGCCGAGCAGGAAGCGTGTGAAGAAATGTTGAGCTGTATGCACGACGGCAAGAACCCAATCGGTGATTTTGAAGGTCGCATCAGAGGTAAGGATGCAGTAGAGTTTGCAGAAAAATGGCTGAAGGACGACAAAACAAACAAGGAGACTCGAGAACAATGACGGAGAAAAACTACCTCCTCGGCATGTTTATGGCCCTGCTTCTTCTGGTTGCAGCCGTGCTGGCTTGCAGTGGCGGTGGCAACGAAACTGAGAAGGCGAACAAACTTGTCGATGAAGGCAACTCGGCGGTTCAGGATGCCAAGAAGGATCTTACCGAGGCGGAGCAACTGAAGAAGAAAATGCTGGCAACGGACGTTTCGCAACTTGATGATGCTCGCAGCACGGCGAAAGAGGCGATCGCCGCTTACGAGAGAGCTGAAGCGAAGTGCAAGGAAGCGGCTTCGAAGTATGACGAGGCCAGCCGCCTGAAATTGAACGACAAATTTAAGGAATACCTGGCCCTCAAAGTGAAGGAATACCACAAGCGCGCGGAACTGGTGCAGACGGCCAAAGGTGTCCCGCAGGCCTTGATCGACAGCGAGAGTCGTCAGGGCTGGATCGACAAGGCCAACTCAGTAAATGCCAAAGTCACGGAACTGGGTAAAGAGGCCGACGATTTAGGCGCCCAGGCTGACAAGATTCAAAAAGACAACCCGGATATTTTTAAGTCTTAGATCCGCCTTCGCTTGAGAAACGCTGAAAGCGGCGGGTCGGGCCGACGATCCGCTGCTTAGGCAAATCTGCATTCTCACAGCCGTCATCGCACCGATGGTTACCAGAATTCGCATTGCTTTCACAACTGGCTGCGTCGCCTTGCTGATGACGGCGGCAATCGGTACGCACGCCTCCGGCGTGCCTTCGGTCAGAGCAAGCCAGAGGCTTGCGTACCGCGCCCCGCGCATTTCATCAATGCAAGACAGCGATCCTGAGAGGCTTTCTCCTCAGGAAGCAAAACGTGTCATCGCCGGACGGGCGCAGAGCGTTATTCAAGCGCTCAAAGCCGGCAACATTGCAAAACTTTCAACCTTCGTTCATCCGCAGAAAGGTGTGCGTTTCTCTCCATACGCGTCCGTGCTTCTCGATCAGGATCGCGTCATCAGAAAGAACCAGTTGGCCCAAATGTGGGCGAGCGCGAAGCTCTACAGGTGGGGCGAATATGACGGTTCAGGCGATCCGATCAGGTTAAGCTTTAGAAAGTATCACCGGCGATTCATCTTTGACCATGATTTCTCACACGCGGAGAGTGTTAACTACAACCCGGCGTCGATGAGCCAAGGGAACACTCCCAACAACATTCAGGCCGTTTATCCCAAATCGATTGCCGTCGGATACCACTTCTCTGGCTTTGATCCAAAGGTCAGCGGCATGGATTGGAGCAGCCTCTGGCTCGTGTTCGAGAAGAAGGGAAGTGAATGGTATTTGGTTGGAATCGTGCACGATGAATGGACGATTTGAAGCGGCCAGCTGAACCGCTTTGATCTGATCCGATCGACAGGAGTATCGCTTTTGCGGAGCGCGAAATGATCAAGCTGATCAGAATAACGGGCCTTACTTTTTCCTCGCCGCTGTTCTTATCTTAAATATAAGCCAGCACGCCAACGCGTCTCAGTCGCGCAATAACAGTGTGACGACAAAAAGTCCCAAAGGTCGCTTCGCCGTTCGGTTCTCAGATGCGCGATCCGATCCAGGTAGCGCGGGCATGCTCTGGGGCCGAGTCATCGTCCGAGACTTGCAGTCCCGACGGGCTCTACCTCGCTTATTGGGACGATCAATGCCGGGATGAGCCTTCGCTGCCAGGCGGAGCAATCTGCCACCTTCACGAAATCCGCTTTCTGAGCATGCAACGAACGCTCGGTTGCCGCGAGGAGTTAGTGCTGAGCCGGTACGCGTTTGGCGGATGGGCTAGTGGTCAGCCGCACACGATTCTTGAGGTGCTCATTAATGAAGAGGGTCAAACGGTGCCAAGGTCAGCGTGTTCATGACCGCGATCAAAAAGAGCTTGCAAGCCTCCTCACGCAAGCCCACGGCTAAGACCGACCCCGCCATCAGGAAGAAAGCTGCGCTTACGCTGGTTAAGGCCAAGCCGATGGCCAGGAAACGAACGGTTTGTAAACGGTTCGTGAGCAATTTTGTGTAGCCCAGGCGTTTACGCCTGGGACAACAATTTAGTAGAACCTGCATAGCCTCCTTCAGGAGGCTTACCCAAGTCGATCGCCAGAAAAAAGATCATCCTCGATTATTGATTGGCTCAAGCCTTCGCAAAGCCTCCTGAAGGAGGCTGACCGGAGCAACCGAACAATTGCGTGCCAGGCGTAAACGCCTGGGCTAGAAAAAAAAGGGCTTCTTTCACGTTGTGTGAATGAGAAGCTGGACTTTTTCTACAGGCTTTTCAGCTAATACCCGCGCAATTTCTAACCCTGCTTTCGTTCTCTCTCTTAGTGATACGGATCAACCTCATATGCATTCTGACAATTGTTGTGATCAGTGGCATGACCCAGCCAGCCGCTTGCCAGCCGAGCGAGCCTCAAAGACTTTTCCTGATCGATGACAATAGAGCTTTCATCGATACCAGAGGTCAGGTTGTGATTAGCGCTTCACAAGCCTGGCTGGTGGAGGAAGTCCAGCGCGTTTCAAACAATCTGGGTGGCTTCAGGTTCAGAAATGAACCGCCTACTTCGATTCGCTTTGAAGAATTTTCCGAAGGGCTCGCAGTCATCGGCTGGGCGTTGTGTCCGATGTGTCGCAATCCGTTTTGGGTAAACGGCATCGTTGATGAGACCGGACGGCTGGTGATTCCGCCGATCGACTCGTCCACGCGATATGGCGATTTCCATGAAGGTCTGGCGAGGTATTCGGCCCACGGCTGGGGGTTCATTGATCGAACGGGCCGCATAGTGATTCCGGCAAAGTTTTATGAAGCGGGAGATTTCTCGGAAGGCTTTGCCGTGGTTCGTTCATCAGAAAAGAACCGGTTCGGCTACATCAATCAGAAAGGCGAGTTGGCCATCCCTTACAGCTTTGAATGGGCCGGCGATTTCCACGACGGTCTGGCTGCGGTGGCCATAACGAAAGGCACATATGGTTTCATAGACAAAACCGGCCGCGTCGTTTTTCAAAAAAGAGACTGGTTTGAAGCAGGTGATTTTTCAGAAGGTTTGGCTGCTGTTCAAGTCGAAGTGGTAGACAACAGCGTCTATCGAGGTTACCGGGATCGCAAGTACGGATTCATTGATCACACTGGCAGGCTCGTTGTCTCACCGCAGTTTTATCGGGTCCGGAAATTCTCGGAAGGCCTGGCCCTGGTTATGCAAGGAGGGTCCGGATACGGATTCATCGACTCAAACGGAACGGTCGTCGTCAAACCCGAATACGCTGACGGGAAAAGCTTGTCAGAAGGGTTAGCAGCGGTCGCGGTAAAGACCGCAGATGAAAAGTTAATCTGGGGCTATCTCGACAAGCAGGGCCAATGGGCCATCAGGCCGCAATTTCAGAATGCCAACTCTTTCAGTGGCGGTCTGGCCGCGATCAATTGCGATCAGTACGGTGCACGCTGCCGGGCGTACATCGATAGAACCGGCAGCGTGCGCTGGCCGAAATCATGAGCTAAGGACAACCGCCCAGGACGGTGTACTGGACCCCGCTATCGACCGCTGCTGATCCGTTTTGCGATTTAGGCACAGTGACCTTTGCAGTAACCGTACTGGAATTGCCTGACGAGTCGGTCACCTTAAACGTGATCAAAAGAGCGAATAGACTGGTCTGACGAACTTTGGGCTAACAGCCGCGAGCACAAAACGAGAGGTTGGTTGGAGATTTGTCATTCTGCCGATGACAGAGAAAACGGGCGTTTCGGTTTGTCGAACGCCCGTTTAGACCGCATGGCTGAGTAAAATCGGATGCCGGCTCGGCACGGGGTGATCCATGCCGATTCGCTAGGTCACAATTAGAGTAGTGATGCCAGTTTGACCGGGATAATAGAGGCGCAGCCTCACGTGATATTTCCGTCCGGCGAAGCACTTGTAAGTAATGCTCGCGTTGCGATCCTCACCGCTATCATCATCTGCTGCGAGGTATCGAGGTTGTCCGTTGATCTCCTCAAACAGACCCAGCAGGGTGTCTGACGCGCCTTTGGTTGCGAACGTGTATCTACGTGCTGCCGTCGGTTGAAATACAAAGTCCACCTGTTGTCCGGCAGCAAGCTGTACCGAGGTTGATTGCGATGGAACGAGCGTGTCCGGCTGCGCGGTAGTTCCCGGATACCACTTTGCCACCCAGGTCTTATCCGCGCTGGACAGCGTTCCTGGAGGGACTAATCCGTTCGTATCGTACTGCTGTGGCTCATCGATCAACCCGCGTTCAAATTCGTACTCCATGATCGAATCCGGATCCCATGATGAACCCTGGACCTGCTGGTTACTAAGCTTTTCGAGAATATTGTGAAACGTTGTTTGCCGGGACCAATTGTTCGGAGGCCCACCGAGCGAGTCGTAGACCGCCTCCTCGTGCCACTTAATTCCCGCGAAAGGGTTCTGATGCTCGTGCTCCATACCGAGCACATGCCCCAGCTCGTGCAAAGCAGTGCCCCGACCATAGGGCGTTGTAAGGTCCCAGCCATAAACAGTTGTCGGCTGGTTAAGGGGAACGCTAAGAACATCGCGACCAACGTTCGACGCTGAGCTGCCGTCAGCGACGGAATAGCCGATGCGGACTTCCGCCTCTTCAAGCTGCGTTACCTCCTGGAATTGGAGACCAATCCCGACAGCCTTCCATGTATCAAAGGCTTTCCGCACTGCGTCCGCTTGCACTTTCGGCACCGCGAAGTGGGAAGTACCCGTGAAGAAGCAATAGTGCAGCACCGTGTTGTTCAACCACTTTGTGACGTTCCCCAAAATAGCGGCGGCTCGAAGCCCGTTGGACGCCACGTTCGGAGCCAGGTGAGGTTGCGGCCTTGGGGGAAGACCGCAAAACGGTTTTTTACTCCTGGTCGCAACTTTTTTTGCCGCCTTCACTGCGACTCGCTTCGTATATTTCTTCACAGCCATGATTAGTCTCCTTTGAGAGAAACGGATTAAGCGCGGAAGTCGAAAACCCTCTTCTGCCTAACGCACCAAACCAGGAAGAAAACTAGCATCGCATTTTCTTTTACCCGGATTGCTATGATCAAATCTCGCTAGAGGGACCCCCAGCGACTTAAGACGCCTAGCGAATTCGCACTCAATCAAGGTGCGCGGCGGTGTCACGGGGGGTAGGAATTGTGCTGTCACGAGGCCGATGAAAATTTGGCCAACAGTTCTTGCGCCTGAGTTTGAGCTTCTTTCAACTCAGGCAAGTAATCTGGATCGGGTGTCATTGAAAGGATGGCGTTGAGTTGTTCGCGCGCTTCTGAAGCGCGTCCGACTGCCTGGTAAGCTTCGGCGAGATGCAGGCGAAGGAACGCATTCGTCTTGCCGAACTGCAAGCCTCTTTCCATTTCAGTGACGGCCCTTTGCGGGTCGCCGCCGACTATTTTGGGAGCTTTCAAATCAACCAGACCCAGAACCATGTAGGCGCTTCCGTTCTGATAACCTTCGTCGATCTTTAGCACTGTTTCCATTTCTTTGCGCACGTCACCAAGGCTGGCGAGGCCGAACGAACCTGATTCAAGAGCGCCGCCGTAGTTCGCCCCCAGCCAGAAGTGTCCGTCCGGTTTGCCCGGCTGCAGTTGGGCAGCCATTGTCCCGGCGTTGATTCCGTCACGAAGTGCTCGGTAGCGATATTCGCCGTCGGTGTGCCTGGCGAGGTAATAACTGAATTTGGCCAGCCGCCAATTAGCTTCGTAGCTGTTTGGATCGGTTGTGGCTGCTTGTCGCAACAGAACTATCCCCTGTTCCAAACGCCTCAGATCGTCGCGTTCACGATAAAACTGATCTGCTTGCGCGATGTCCGCAGCCGGCGAGCTGTTACTATTAATTTCATTTGGGGCTGCCGCTTTGGATTGTGATCTATACGAGCACGCTGAGGATGCGAATAGAACCAACAACGACAGGCAAACACTACGGACGAACATACACAATTGATGCTTATAGTGGGCAGTTGGTGCGCCGGCCCTGGTGCGGTTCTGATAACGAATCCAAATGTAATCAAATTCGTCGAGCGCAAGGTTAGGAGACTCACTTAATTCGGTCGTGGCCCGCTGACCGCGGCGGGGTCGCCAGCGTCTAGTCCAAGTAAGACTCGAGGTCAGGCGTGCGAACTCTGATCGGTTTGAAGTGGTTTCCCGCGCATCAATGATATCCTGACCAAAAAACCAACAAATTCATAGGTCGCGGTCGGAAAGGATGCGTTCATGCGGTGAAAGAGTTGAGCCGTCAGGTGGGGTTAGGCACAAGAAAGGGCAGCCGCTGTCGGCCGCCCTTTTTTCGTCGATGCCCGATCATCATTGCCTGACCCGGAAGCCGACTGAATAAACCGTCGGGCTGTTTCCGGCGACGAAGCTCAGCAGGTAGCTGCCAGTTCCAAATCCAGTGGTTTGCAGGTTGAAGATGTACCCGCCGAGGCTCGCGTCATACCTAAAATCGAAGTCGGGATTAGAGTTTCCTGAGTCCCCAAAATTCGACGATGCCTGGCTGCTTGTTTGGATAACGCTGACAGCGTGAACCACCGTCGATTGGGAAGAAACATTTGTTCCGCTAGCATCTACGAGCCGGATCTTTATCGGTATCGTACTCCCCGATTTGTGAGTCTTGGTTTGATCGTAAAGGGCAACGATCCCGTACGCCACGGTGTAGTTCACAAACGTGGGGACCGAGGTATTGCCCGCCAGGTCGGTAGCCGAGACCGTTACAGATTGTGTGCCAATGCTCGCCGTATTGAGGGCACTCCCATTCGGGCTTGATCCTGTGCAGGCTGCGACCCCCGAGAGATTGTCAGTACACATGAAATCGACAGTCGCGGCCTGATTGAGCAGATAGCTTCCAGCCGTTGGCGAGGTAACTGAAATCGTTGGTGGCGTCTTGTCGATCTTAATGCCAATGGTCTTTGGGGACTCGTGATTTCCCGCAACGTCACTGGCGTAATAGGTGATCGTCGTTTCGCCCTCAGCACTTATGCCAAAAGAGGTAGTTGCCGCATTCACCGTGGTCGGGGCGATCGATTGGGCACCGCTTGCGCTATACGTGATGTTCGCTACACCGCTGCCGCCCGCGTTATCTTCGGCCGTCAGTACAACATCGACATTCGCGTTGTTCCAGCCGGCGCCGTTGGGAATTGCCGATGTGCTGGCGGTGCTTGAGGGTGCGACCGAATCCGCCAAGATACAGCCTCCGATCCAGACCCTTACCCGGTTAGGTGAGCCCTGGTTATTGGCGTTAGCGAAGTCCTTTATTCCGTCATTGTTAAAGTCGCCGACGGCGAGCACATTTGTCGCCACATCTGCCACAAGGTTTGGAAGGGCAGTGAAGCCGCCGAGTCCGTTACTGAGGTACACCCTGATGGATCCTGGAGAAATGTTGGACTGGAGAATGTCGTCGTCACCGTCATTGTCGAGATCCGAGACGACCAGTGCATAAGGACGATTTCCGGCGGGGAGTTCCGTAAGAGCTGAAAAGCCGCCCGAGCCGTCACCGATGCGGATCGAGATCGTGCCGGATAATTCGTTGGTAACAGCGAAGTCCTTCTTTCCGTCGCCATTGAAGTCACCTATGCCGATCTCGCGGGCTCCATTGCCGACCGGGACGTCGGCCCCGGCCACGAATCCGCCGTTACCATCGTTGAACCTAAGAGCGAACTTGTTGGCATTGAAGTCCGCAACGGCGAGGTCCGGCCAACCGTCGCCGTTAAGATCCGCCGAGACGATGGACGATAATGCGGTTCCGGTGGGCACAGAGATGATCGAGCCGAAGCCGCCCGAACCATTTCCGAGACGAACTGCGACTTGAATTCCGTCAGGAGGAAAACCGCCACTGGACGTGGCCAGATCAGGATTTCCATCACCGTTAAAATCGGCCGTAGTGATGAACGCTGCC
>Ga0070694_100000812_pt1 | contig 17504 bp, 18 predicted proteins | sample KBSK1251metaG_FD_65470 | JGI IMG/M metagenome (GOLD analysis project Ga0070694, IMG submission 65470) | Corn, switchgrass and miscanthus rhizosphere microbial communities from Kellogg Biological Station, Michigan, USA - KBS K1-25-1 metaG | ecosystem: Host-associated > Plants > Roots >... | reverse complement strand
GTTTTCGGCGGCGCACCACAAGCGGGTGCCGCGGCTGACGCCGCGGGCGCTGGAGCTGCTGCTGGGGGCGGAGTGGCCGGGCAACGTCCGGCAGCTGGAGAACTGCATCGAGCAGGCGGTGGTGCTGAGCGAGCAGGACACCATCGACGTGGACGTGCTCCCGCTCGGCGAGGTGCCGAGCAAGCGGCCCGTCGAGAGCGGCAAGCCCGGGTTGCCTCCCGGTCTCACGCTCCGCGATCTCGAGCAGCAGTACATCCTCCAGACCCTCGACGGCGTGGGGGGCAACCGCACGCAGGCGGCGCGGCTGCTCGGCATCAGCCTTCGCTGCCTGCAGTACAAGCTCAAGGCCTACCGTCACGCGGAGCAGCTCGCGCGACCCGATGGATCGGGCGAGCCCTCGCGCATCGTCCCTCCCGGAGCCCGGCGAGGCGTGTCCTCGCTGAGCGACGTGCTGGTGGCCGACCGCCGCAAGCTGATGATGTCCTGATCCCGCGGGCCGGGACGAGCCTACGCGGCTTGTCCCGGTCCTCCCCCGCGGGTATCCTCGGCGGCTGTGGCCAGCGCCGGTCTCCCGCTCTCTCCCGATCCTGAGCACGCCGACGCCGCGCCCCGCCACGTCCGCCACAACACCGTCGCTCTCGGCATCGACTTCGGGCTGTTCCTGATCGGGCTCTCGTTCGCGTCGCAGAGCACGATCCTTCCCGCCTTCGCCGCACACCTCGGCGCCTCCAACGTGGTGATCGGCGCCATCCCGGCCCTGATGACGCTCGGATGGAACCTGCCCTCGCTGTTCGCGGCCGGCTACACCGAGTCGCTCCCGCACAAGCTCCCGTTCGTGCTCCGCTACACGGTGTGGGAGCGGCTGCCGTTCCTGCTGCTGGCCGCGGTGGCGTTCTTCGTGGCGCCCGCCGCGCCGGCCCTGGCACTCGTGCTCACCCTGGCGATGCTGCTGGTCATCACCAGTGCGGGTGGGCTTCTCATGCCGGCGTGGATGGACATCGTGGGTCGCGCGATCCCGGTCGGCCTCCGCGGCCGCTTCTTCGCGGTGTCGAGCCTGCTGGGCGGTCTCGGCGGCGTGCTGGGCAGCGTGGTCACCGCGTGGGTGCTGGCCCGGATGCCGGCGCCCCGTGGCTACGGTGTCTGCTTCGTCCTCTCTGCGCTGTTCATGGCCCTGTCCTACGTCGCGCTCGCGCAGGTGCGCGAGCCGCGTGCCGCCACGGTGGAGGCCGCCGTGCCGCTCGGTGTCTATCTGCGCCGGGCGGGCCGCGTTCTGCGCGAGGATCGCAACCTGGCCTGGTATCTCCTCGCGCGCGGCCTCGGCTTCGTCGGCAACATGGCCTCCGCGTTCTTCACCGTGTACGCGCTCCGGCGCTTCGGCGCCCCGGACTGGTCGGTCGGCCTGTTCACCACCGCGCTGCTCGCGGGGCAGATCGGGGGCAACCTGGCGTTGGGATCCCTCGCCGACCGGTCCGGCCACGTGGCGTCGCTCGTCATCGGCACGGGCGCGCTGCTCGGGGCCAACGTGCTGGCTCTGTCCGCGCCCTCGCTCGAGGTCTTCACGCTCGTCTTCCTCTTGCAGGGCGTCCAGCTGGCCGCGGTAAACGTTTCCGGCCTCAACGTGCTGCTGGAGTTCGCCCCCGGTCCGGCGGCGCGTCCCACCTACGTGGGGCTCGGTACCACGCTCACGACCCCGGTGGCGTTCGGGGCCCCGCTGCTCGCGGGGCTGATGGCCGACCTCGTGGGCTTCCCCGCAGTCTTCCTGGCCGCGGGCATGGGCGCCCTGATCTCGGCTGGGGTCCTGCTCGGGCGCGTGCGGGAGCCCCGCCGGCGGCCCTCCGGCGTCAGCTGACCCGCGGCCCGGCCGGGGGCCGTGGTATTTTCGCCACGCGGGAACCCACTCGGCTCACGGAGAGTTTGATGGCACGACGCCAGATGTGTGTCTTTCGCTTCGGCCAGTTGGCGGCGGTGATGCTCCTGATCCTGGCCTCGGCCTCTCCCGCGGCCGCCCAGAGCCGGGACCAGATCGCGCGCGGGAAGTACATCTTCGGCGCGGCGGCGGGCTGTGGCTGCCATACCGAGCCCAAGGGCGGCGTCCTGAACGCGGGGGGGCGCAAGTACGACGGTCCGTTCGGCACCGTATACTCCTCCAACATCACGCCCGATCCGGCCAACGGGATCGGGAAGTGGACCGACGAGCAGATCATCACCGCGATCCGTGCCGGCCGACGGCCGAACGGTGAGCGGCTGATCCCGGTGCATCCGTACACCGTGTTCAACGGCATGGCCGAGCAGGACCTGAAGGACGTGGTCGCCTATCTCCGCTCGGTCCCGCCGTCCAGCAAGCCGACGCCGGCCAAGAAGATCGCGGTGCCGATGTTCGAGAGCGTGTTCCTGCCCGCGTGGCTCGCGACCTTCGCGCCGCGGGAGAATCCCCCCGCCTCCGCGCCTACCGCGGGGGTGGCTCGCGGCGAGTACCTGACGCGGGCGGTGACCCACTGCGGCGAGTGCCACACCCCGCGGACCATGACCATGGCCACCGACAACAGCCGGTTCCTGGCCGGCGCGCCCAAGGGCCAGGGACCCGAGGGCTCGGCGGTCCCGAACATCACGCCGGACCGCGACACCGGCATCGACGGCTGGACCGAGGAGCAGATCGCCGACTATCTCGAGAGCGGCAACCGGCCTGACGGCGACGTGGCCGGCGGACTGATGGCCGAGGTCATCCAGGGCTCCTCCGCGGGCTACAAGGACCTCACCAAGGCCGACCGTCTCGCGATCGCGAAGTATCTGAAGTCGATCCCGGCGGTCAAGAACAAGATCGACTAGCGCCACTCATCACCAGCCGGATCGGAGACCGCCGGCGCGGCCCGATCCGCCACAGGAGGGACGATGAACGGTCGACTCACCTTCAGCGCCAGCATGATCGTCATCGGCGGCCTCTCGCTCGGCCTCTTGGCCGGGTGCGCGGGCAAGTCGATGTCCAAGATGGGCAGCGGCGACGTGGTCGCGGATCGCCAGCGCCTGATGAAGTCGATCGGCGCCAACTGGGCCGACATCCAGGCCAAGGCCAAGGCGGGCAACATCGAGGGCATCGCGGTCAACGCGGAGAACATTTCCCTCTACGCCCCGCACATTCCGATGTACTTCCCCGAGGGCTCGGGGACCGAGAAGTCGAAGGCCAAGCCGGAGATCTGGCAGAAGTGGCCGGAGTTCCAGGCGGCGGCGAAGAACCTCGAGACCCAGTCCGGGAAGCTGCGGGATGCGGCCAAGGCCAAGAACGAGCAGGCGACGCAGGACATCGTGAAGGACTTCGGCCGCAACGCCTGCGGCACCTGCCACACTCCGTTCCGCGTGCCGCCCGCCCGCTCCTAGCGCCGCCCGCTCGCACCGCCCGGGGCCGGTGTCATCTCGTCGCGAGACGGCCCGGCCCCGGGGCATGTCTGCTAGACTGCCCACGCCGATGACGCAAGAATTCAAGGTGCTCGTCGTCGACGACGAGCCGGACATCGTCCGGTACCTCGAGCACGTCCTCCATCGGCTGGGCTACCGGACCGCCAGCGCGGGGGACGGGGGCGAGGCCGTCGAGAAGGCCCTGAACGATCCGCCCGACCTGATCCTCCTCGACGTGATGATGCCCACCATGGACGGCTTCGCGGTGTGCCGGAGCCTGCGGGAGCGGCCCGCGACCCGCCTGATCCCGGTGATCGTCATGACCGCGCTCGAGGGCATCGACAACCGGGTCAAGCTGCTCGAGCACGGGGCCGACGACGTGCTCGTCAAGCCGGTGGACGAGCGGGAGCTCGTGGCCCGCATCCAGGGCGCGCTGACCCGCAAGGGGGAGCTGGATCAGCGCCTGAAGGAGCTGACCCGGGTGCAGGACCACTTCGCCAAGTTCGTACCGGAGGCGGTGCGTCGCCTCGTGCTCGCCAACCCGGACGCGCCCGACCTCGACAAGCAGGAGCGCGACGTCACCGTGCTGTTCGTGGACATCAGCGGCTACAGCCGCCTGGCCGAGAGCGTCGACCCCGCCCACCTCAACGCGCTGGTCGAGCGCTACTTCGGCAGCTTCCTGGATCGCATCACCGACGCGGGCGGCGACATCAACGAGACCTCGGGCGACGGCTTCATGGCCATCTTCCAGGACGGCGATCCGGTCGCGCATGCCGCCCGCAGCGTGAACGCGGCCTTGATGCTGCTCGCCCTGACCGAGGCGCTCAACCAGAAGGAGCACGACCACCCGCTCGCCATCCACGTCGGGATCAACTCCGGGCCCGGCCTCGTGGGCTCCACGCGCTTCGAGGGCCGCCGCGGCACGCGGTGGACGTTCACGGCCAGCGGCATCGTCACCACGCTGGCCGCGCGGCTGGCGAGCGCGGCGGGGGACGGGGAGATCCTGGCCGGGCCCGAGACGGTGCGCCGGCTCGGCGGGCGCTACCGGATGGAGCGGGTGGGGCGCGAGCGGCTGAAGAACATCACGGAGGCGATCGAGGTTCATCGCATCATCAGTCCGCCTTCGCGGCGGTAACACCTCCGTTCGTTCTTCGGACTCGCGGCCTCGGGCTCGAGGGACGGCGGGGGGCGAGAGGCGGCGGGGGGGCGCCCCCGAACACGCTGAGTCGCGTCCCGGTGCGTCGTCTCTTGCGGGCCACGAGATGGGGTGGGTTGCGCTTCGCTGACCCGCAGAAGACACGGTTCCGGGGCGACCCCCCGCCGCCTCTCGCCCCCCGCCGTCCCCGGTGGCCAGGACTCGAGTCCAAGGCGTCTCGCAGTCTGTCCGGTAGCGGGCATGATGCTCTCTGCATCGCGCGCGGCGGTCGGCCGCCACGAGGAACTGTTCAGCGTGGGATCGCTACGGGCGAGCGAATGTCGAAGGCGCTCGCAAGAGCTTGGATGTCTGAGCGAGTAGCGAGGGGAGAGACGCAAGGCGGGGTGTGAGGTCCTGGGTATCCGGGGTGGCGTCGGCGCGGGTGGTGGGGAGGGCGATGATGCGGAGGCGCACCGGGAAGGTGCCGGATCCCAGGGCGCCGAGCTGGCGGGCCGCGGCGTAGGAGACGTCGAGAATGCGGCCCTTCACGAAGGGGCCGCGGTCGTTGACCCGCACCTCGGTGGACCGGTTGTTGTCCCGGTTGATCACCCGCAGGCGCGTCCCGAAGGGGAGCGAGCGGTGCGCCGCGGTGAGCTGGTTCATGTCGAAGAGCTCTCCGCTCGCGGTGCGCTTGCCGTGGTGCTGGGTGCCGTACCAGGAGGCGACACCGACCTCCTCGTATCCCTCGGCGGGCGGCCCGGGTGCCGGGACCGGCGCCGGTCGGGTAGTGACGACGGCGGTCGAGCAGCCGGCCAGGAAGGCCAGCGCCGGGGCCATCGCGGCCATCAGGAGCCGGGCGCGCCACATCGGTCTCCCTATCCTGCCATCGGAGGCCCGGATGAGGCCAGGGGGGCACGGCGTCGGGCCGAGACCCCTTGTCTTGTCGGGGGTTTCCTGATATTTGAGTATCCCAGTCCATCGCCCGCGCGAGGAGGGCACGCGCATGTCCCAGGTCTCCCGGCAGTGCCCGCGATCCCGTCGAGTCGCCCCGGTCCGGAGCTGACCGTGCGCCTCAAGCGGGACGACGTGGAGCGCCTGATGGAGGGGCGCCCGGCCGGCAGCACGCTCGAGGAGGCCCTCGAGGTCTTCGAGGTCTTCGCCAGCGGGACCCTGGCCGACGAGATCTACGTGCTCGACGACGTCGCCGGCAAGCGCATCGCCATTGCCCCCGCGGCGCTCAAGGCGAAGTACCGGAAGGAGTGACACGCCATGGCCATCGTCACCATCTCGCACGAGATCGGCGCGGGCGGCCCGGAGATCGGCCAGCAGCTGGCCGACCGCCTCGGCTCGCGCTACGTGGATCACGAGCTCATCTCCAACGCGGCCACCCGCTACGGGCTGCTCGAGGAGAAGCTCTCTCACCTCGACGAGTCGAAGCCCTCGCTCTTCGAGCGCTTCGACGCGGAGACCCGCCGCTACATCACGGTCATCCAGACCGCGCTCTACGACTTCGCGGAGCAGGACAACGTGGTGCTGATGGGCCGCGGCGGCCAGTGGCTGCTGCGCGGCATCCCGCACGTCCTGCGGGTGCGGGTGATGGCGCCGTTCGACGTGCGGGTGAAGCGGCTCGCCAAGAAGCTCGCGGGGCCGATGGGGGAGCAGACCAACCCGCGCACCGTGACCGAGCTGGTGCGCCGTGACGACGCGGAGAAGGCCGGGCGCATGCGCTACCTCTACGAGGTGAGCATCACCGACCCGTCGCTCTACGACCTCGTGATCAACACCGAGAAGCTCTCGGTCGGCGCGGCGGTGAGCCTGCTCGCGGGAGTGGTCGGCCAGCCCGAGCTCGCGACCAGGCCCGAGAGCGCCCAGCTGGTGGCGGATCGCTCGCTCGCCTCGCGCGTCCAGGTCGCGCTCGCCGGCCACCCCGAGACGCGCAAGTACCGCATCACGGTGGAGGCCAGGAGCGGGGTGGTGACCCTCGAGGGCACCGCGGCGATGGACGAGGCCATGGACGTGGCCCGCACGGTGGACGGGGTGCGCGACGTCAAGGCGCGGCAGGTCGACGTGCCGCCCATCCCGCCGTTCGTGGCCTAGGCGGGCCGGCCGCCGCCGATCAGTTGCTCTTGGCGGGGGGGCCGGCGGGCGCGCGCCGGCCCGAGTCCTCGGGCGTCTCCGCGATCATCACCGTCACGTCCATCTTCTGCTTCTTGCGGACGATCTGGAGCGTGACGTTCTTGCCGGCTCGGGTCTCGGCCACCAGCCGCTGGACGTGCCGGTAGTCCTCCACCGGCGTCTTGTCGAAGGCCACGATGACGTCGCCCTGCTCGAGCCCGGCCTGGGCCGCGGGACTCCCCGCGATGGTGGAGCCGACCACCGCACCGGTGGTGCCGTCGAGCCCGAGGCTCTGGGCCAGGTCGGGGGACAGAGGCTGCAGCGCCACCCCGAGCCAGCCCCGCACCACCTTGCCCTTGTCCACCAGCTGGTCGACGACCCGCTTGACCATGTTGATCGGGATCGCGAAGCCGATGCCCTGGCCGGCGGCGACGATGGCGGTGTTCACCCCGATGACCTGACCCTTGAGGTTCACGAGCGGGCCCCCGGAGTTGCCCGGGTTGATGGAGGCGTCGGTCTGGATGAAGTTCTCGTAGGTGGCGATGCCCACGTCGGAGCGCCCGGTGGCGCTGATCACCCCCACCGTCACGGTCTGGTCCAGCCCGAACGGATTGCCGATGGCGATGGCCCACTCGCCCACCTGGAGGGCGTCGGAGTTGCCCAGGCTGGCCACCGTGAGCTCGTGGTCGGGCTGGAACTTGACCAGCGCGAGGTCCGTTTTCGGGTCGGTTCCGAGGATCTGTCCGCGGTATTCTCGTTTGTCGGAGAGACGAATCAGGATCTCGTCGGCGCCCTTGACGACGTGGAAGTTGGTGAGGACCAGCCCGCGCTTGTCGATGATGACCCCGGACCCGAGGCCGGGCCGGCGGAACTCGGAGCGCGAGTCGGGTCCCTCGGAGCCGAAGAACTGATTGAAGAAATCACGGAAGAAGGGGTCGTCGTTACCCTGGGGCAGGTTCGGCCCGCGCCGCTGCTTCGCCCGCTGGATGGTGCCGAGGTGGACGACCGCCGGCCGCACGTGCTGGGCCACGTCGACGAAGCCCATCTGGAGGTTCTCGGCCAGCGCGATGCCGGTCGCGGCCTGTGGACTCGAGGGAGTCGCCGCGCCCCCGCGGCCGAGATGACCGCGCACGAGGTAGCCGCCGCCCGCCGCGGCGATCATCAGCACGGCGATCACGGTGATCAACACCAGGCGGCGGTTCATGTCTACACTCTAGCAGGGAGCCCCCGCGGCGGTCCGGACAACGGCCCCGCGAAAGCGACCGGATGATAGCGACCACCGCCGCGCACTGTCAAGGAAGCCAGTGAGATATCGTCACGTCTGGCCCGGCCTCTTGCTCCTGGCGTCGCTCGCCCTGCTGCTGGTGGCCCTGGTCCGCTGGGGCGACCACTTCCTGTCGCCGGGGCCAGGGGGCGGGATCCACCGGCTGCTGCAGCTGTGGGCACCGTCTCGGCTGCCCGACGAGTCCGCCCCCGGGCCCGTCGTTTCCGCCCCGTCGGCCGGTGGCGAGGCCCCGGTCAGCCCGTCGGTGTCCGTCCCGCCGGTGGACCCCTCGGCGCCCACCCCCGCGGCCGCGGCTCCGGCCCCGTCGTCCATCCCGCCGCCCGCCCCGACCCCGAGCTCGCCGCCGGTGGCGGCCGCGCCCGCCCCGCCGGCGCCCACCCCGGCCCCGCCGGCCGCCCGCGAGCGCAGCGAGGAGCCGCGCGAGGCTGCGCGCGACCCCGCCGCCTCCGGCGCGCCCGTGCCGGCGCCTGTCCGCTATGCACTCGCCCTCGGCACCTTCGCGGTGCCGGAGGACGCCGAGCGCGTGGAGACGAAGCTGAACCAGGCCGGCTTCTCCACGGTGCGCTTCCGGCAGCAGGTGCCCGCCAAGCTCTTCGCGGTGGTGGTCGGCTCGCTCAAGGATGCCGAGGAGGCGCAGGCCACGGTGGAGCGCCTGCAGAAGGAGGGCTACGGCTCGGGCGTGCTGCTGGTCGGCCGCACCGGGGTGACGATCCGGGTCGGCACGCCCACGCCGCTGCGCACCGCGGTGCAGCTGGCCGAGAAGCTGCGCGCCGCGGGCTACGACGCGCGGGTGGCCACCGAGCCCACCCGGGCGGGGCAGGTGAGCCTGCGCCACGGCAACTTCGCCTCCCGCGCGGAGGCGGAGGACGCGAGCCGGGAGGTGGCGCGTCTCGGGGTCCCCAACGAGGTCATCCAGATTCGCTGAGCCCGGCCGCGTGCCGTCGTCCGCCCGGCCTCCCGAAATTGACCGAAAAAACGCCCGGGGGGTACTATCGACCATGCCTCCGAAGAAGATCCTCGTGGTCGACGACGAGCCCGAGGTCCGCAAGCTGATGGAGCATTTCCTCACCGGCAAGGGCTTCGAGGTGCGCGTGGCCGAGAACGGGCGCCTCGGGCTCGCCACGCTGGAGACCTTCAAGCCCGACCTGGTGCTGCTCGACATGCACATGCCCGAGCTGGACGGGGCGGGCACGCTGCGCGAGGTCGCCCGGCGCTGGCCGACGCTGCCCGTCATCATGGTCACGGTCAACGAGGACGTGGAGACCACCTCCCGGCTGCTCCAGCTCGGGGCCGCCGACTACGTGCCCAAGCCGTTCGACCTCGACTACCTGGAGCAGGCGATCGGCATCCAGCTCTCCGCCGCGCGCGGCTGAAGTCGGCTTCGAGGCGGGGCGGGGGTGGGGAGGGGGGCTGCCTCCCGGGAACACGCTGAGTCGCTGTCCCGTTGCGCCGTCTCGTTCGAGCCACGAGACGGACCGCGTTGCGCTTCGCCTTCCCGCAGAAGACACGGTTCCCGGGAGGCAGCCCCCCTCCCCCGCCCCGCCCCGCCCCAAGTCGACGTTCAGCTGACTGCCTCGGGATCGATGTCCGGCGTCGGGCCGGGCGTTGCGGCCATCGGGGGTGCGCCCACGCGCGGTCAGGTTTTTGTGAGGTGGTCGATGGCGGTGCGGGCGGCGGGGGAGAGGTCGACGAAGCGGAGGCCGGCGGTGTCCTTGCGCGACCACATGACCTCGGCGCGCTCGACGGGGATCGGGGGGGCGCCGGGGGCGAGGTCGAGCTGGAGCGCGACGATCTCGCCCGGCTCGAGGCGCCGGGGGACGGCGCGTAGCGCGACACCGGTACGCGAGAGGTCGCTCGTCTCCGCGGTCACGGTGAGCTCGCCGTCCGAGATGGAGACGCGGCCCGCGCGCTGACGCCGCGGCGCGCGCCGGGAGTTGAAGCCGGTCGGCGGCGCTTCCGCCGCGGCGGGGTCGGGGCCGATCGGGCCGAGCACCGCGTAGATCTTCACCGGGATCGCCTTGCCCTTCACGGTGACCTCGCCCAGATCGCGGGCGCCGAAGTGGTCGCGCACGAGGTCGTAGGTCGCCTCGCTGATGATGATCGGCACGCTGAACTCCTTGGTGAGGCCTTCCAGCCGGGAGCCCAGGTTGATGGTGTCGCCGATCGCGGTGTACTCGAGCCGTTGCTCGGAGCCGATGGTGCCGACGACCGCGTCGCCGGTATGGATGCCGACCCCGCACGCGAGCTGGCCGCCGTGGCGCGCCGCGAAGCGCTCCGCGAGCGGCCGCACCCGCTCCTGGAACTCGAGCGCGGTCCGCACCGCGCGCATCGCGTGGTCGGGCGCCTCCAGCGGCACGTTGTAGAGGGCCATGATCGCGTCGCCGATGTACTTGTCGACGGTGCCGCCGTGCTTGAACACCGCGTCGGTCATGACCGTGAGGTACTCGCGCAGGAAGGTGACGACCTCCTCCGGCTGCATCTTCTCCGACATCGAGGTGAAGCCGCGGATGTCGGAGAACAGCACGGTCATGCGCCGCCGGCTCGCGGCCAGCGTGCTGTCGTCCTTGTGGCGCACGATCTCGGCCACCACGTCCGGCGAGAAGAAGCGAGAGAGGCGTCGCTTCTCGCGCTGCTCCTGGGTGAAGTTCTTCGCCACCGTGCCCGCGTAGGTGATCAGGAGCGCGAGCGGCACCGGCACGACCTCCACCCAGTAGCGCGCCCACACGAACGCGGCGTGGCTGCTCGCGAGGTAGGCGGCCGCCGCGGCCGCGACCAGGCCGAAGGCGGGCAGGGGCCGCAGGGCGGTGGCGGTCCACGCCGCCGCCGCGCCCGCCAGCACCGCCACCACCGGCACCAGGAGCCGGGAGGCGCGGCGCAGGGGGATGCCCTGCAGCATCGTCTCGAGCGTGTGGGCGTGGATCTCCACCCCCGGCATGCCGGACTGGGAGGCGAAGGGGGTGGGGAAGATGTCGTGCAGGGTGGGGGTGGTGGCACCGACCAGCACGATCTTGCCCGCGAACACCTCGGGCGGCACCTCGCCGGTGACGACGCGATGGTACGCCACCATGGGGAACGAGCCCGGCCCGCCGCGGTAGTTCACGATCAGCTCGCGGCCCGTCGGTGACGGCCCGCGCGCGAGGCCCGCCTTCTCGGCGAGCCGGTAGATCAGGAGGTCGAAGCCCGGCCAGTCGCGCTCCTGGAAGTCGCGCCGCAGGGTCGCGCGGCGAACGAAGGCGTCGGCGTCGGAGTCATAGTCCGCGGAGCCGAAGCTGGCCTTGCCGCGAACCTCGGGAATGGGCGGGTTGAGCGCCTGCTTCACGAACGAGGCATCGCCCACCGTGGTGAGGGCGGCGGCCAGCACGAGGCGGTCCCGCACCCGGTCGACCGCGGCTCCCAGCGCCCGGTCGTCGTCGGCGCCGTGCAGGGACGGCTCGGTGAAGAGGATATCCATGCCGATCGCGGCGGGCTGCCCGCGGCCCACGATGTCGAGGAACTTGGCGTGGACCGCGCGCGGCCAGGGCCAGGCCAGGTTCAGGCCGTCGAAGTCGTCCTCGTCGATCGTGACCACCACGATGGGGGAGGCGGGCTCCCGAGGCCCGCGCACCGAGAACTGCGCGTCGAGGGCCTTGAGCTCGGCGATCTCGAAGAAGCGGAGGGGATTGACGGCGGCCAGCACCACGACGGCCAGACCGGCCAGGCTTCCGGCGAGGAGCACGCGCCAGGAGGCGGCGAGAGATCGCACCGGTTCGAGCGTAGCACAACGGAAGTTGCTGCCGCCGAGGGGAAACGTCTACACTCGACGTATGCGGGTGCGCTCGATCCTGCTCGCCTCGTTCTGGGTCGCGCTGTTCATCTGGGTCGGCTACAACGGCATGCAGGCGGTCTCCTCCTACTTCACCACCAACAGCATCACCGAGGACGCGTTCCGCGACGCGGCGGACCGCCAGCGCCAGCGCAACCCGAGCGAGCTGTTCTCCTCCGACTTCCTCGCCGACCTGCGCGCCACCGTGCTGACCGGCGCGCGGCGCCAGGGGGTGATGGTGGACGCCCCGAGCCTGAAGGTCACCGCGGAGGGCGGGCTGGTGAAGGTCAACTTCGGCTGGACCTACCGGACGTGGCCGCTCACGATCTGGGGCCTGGACACCGGAGTGCCGGTGCCGATGTGGCTCAGCCGCAGCTTCGACGCACAGGTCGGCCTGCGCCGGTCCTTCTGATCGCGCCGCGATGAGCGAGCGCATCGTGATCACGGAGGACGACGAGGATCTTTGTGGCCGGGCAACGCAGCACGTGCTGGGGGGGCGATGGTGCTCTCCGACGGCGTGATCACGCCCGAGCACCTCCCGCCCGCGGTCCGGCGCGCGGCCCGCGGCGGAGAGCGGCCCGGCCCTGGCGGGCGGCTCGCTCGACGAGGCTCTCGCGGAGTGGGAGCGGAGGATGATCCTGGCCGCGCTCCAGCAGACCCACGGGGTGCAGGCGCGCGTGGCCAAGATCCTCCGGGTCTCCCAGCGCAGCCTCGGGTACCGGATCGAGACGCTCGGCATCCCGGTCCGCACCCCCGACGAGGCGCCGTCGGCCTGACCCGTTTCCTTTCCTCCGACGCTCGTGTATCGTCAGTCTCGATGAAGGTCCGCAAGGCCGTCTTCCCCGCCGCCGGTCTCGGGACCCGCTTCCTGCCCGCCACCAAGGCCCAGCCCAAGGAGATGCTGCCCCTGGTGGACAAGCCCACCATCCAGTACGTGGTGGAGGAGGCGGTGGCCTCCGGCCTCGAGGAGATCATCCTCGTCACCGGCCGGAACAAGCGCGCGATCGAGGATCACTTCGACGCCGCCTTCGAGCTCGAGTACTACCTGCAGGATCGCGGCAAGCTCGAGGAGCTGGCCCAGATCAAGACCATCTCCGAGCTGGCCAGCGTCTCCTACGTGCGCCAGAAGGAGCCCCTCGGCCTCGGCCACGCGATCCTCTGCGCGAAGTCGATGGTGGGCGACGAGCCGTTCGGCGTGTTCCTGGGCGACGACATCATCGTGTCGCGGGTGCCGTGCATGCGCCAGCTCATCGACGTGTACGAGCGCCACGGCGGCCCGGTGCTGGCGGTGATGCGCATGCCGCGGGAGGAGATCGGGCGCTACGGGGTCATCGCGGCCCGCGGCCTCGGGGCCAACGTCTACGAGGTCCAGGACCTGGTGGAGAAGCCCGACCCGCGCGATGCGCCCTCGGACCTGGCCATCATCGGGCGCTACGTGCTGACCCCGGATCTCTTCTCGATCCTGAAGGAGACCGCGCCGGACTCCCGCGGCGAGATCCAGCTCACCAACGGGCTGCGCGTCCTGCGAGGCCGCCGGCCGATCTATGCGGTGGAGTTCGAGGGCAAGCGCCACGACACCGGCGAGAAGCTTGGCTTCCTGAAGGCCACCGTCGAGTTCGCGCTGGCCCGGCCCGACCTCTCCGACGCCTTCCGCGAGTACCTGAAGAGCCTCGACCTGTAGGCACCTGTCGGGAAATTGCCTTGCCGGGCAAGGGTTTGTCCGACGCGGTGGCCGCTCTGTTCATTGACTTCCCGGGGGGATTCTGGGACAATCCGTGCACTTTATTTCAGGGCCGGGAGGTGTCGGCACTTTTATGAAGAGCCCAAAGCGCGCCTTCCACACGGCCTCAGAGCCCGAGATCAAGGCCGGCGAGGTCTCGGACGTCTACTTCGATCGCACCGTCGAGATCCTGCACGCCCGGGGTCTCAACAAGCACGTCAAGGCGGAGATCCGGCTCAAGAGCTTCCCGCAGCCCGACTGGACGTTCGGCGTGCTCGCCGGCATCGAGGAGGCCGCTGCGCTGCTGGAAGGCCTGCCGGTGAACGTCTGGGCCATGGACGAGGGCACGCTCTTCGGGCCCGAGGACACGGTGCTCCTCATCGAGGGGATCTACCCCGAGTGGGCGAAGTACGAGACCGCCCTGCTCGGCTTCCTCTGCCAGGCTTCCGGCATCGCGACCAAGGCCGCCCGCTGCAAGCGCGCGGCGGGCGCGCGGCAGGTGATCTCCTTCGGGGCGCGCCGCATGCACCCCGCGCTGGCGCCCATGATCGAGCGCAACGCGTTCGTGGGCGGCTGCGACGGGGTCGCGGTCACCAAGTCCGCCGAGCTGATCGACGCCGACCCCACCGGCACCATCCCGCACGCGCTGGTGCTGCTCTTCGGGGACACCGTCGAGGCCCTGCAGGCCTTCCACGAGGTGGTCGATCCCAAGGTACGCCGGGTCGCTCTCGTCGACACCCTGCAGGACGAGAAGTTCGAGGCGATCCGGGTCGCGGAGGCGCTCGGCCGTGACCTCTACGCGGTGCGCCTCGACACGCCCTCCTCGCGGCGCGGCGACTTCTACAAGATCCTCGAGGAGGTCCGCTGGGAGCTCGACCTGCGCGGCCACGCGCACGTGAAGATCCTGGCCTCGGGCGGCATCGACGAGTACGAGATCCTCCACCTGAACCCGCTGGTGGACGGCTACGGGGTCGGTACCTCGATCGCCAACGCCCCGGTGCTCTCGTTCGCGCTCGACATCATGGAGATCGAGGGCGTGCCGATGGCCAAGCGGGGCAAGCGCTCGGGGGCCAAGCAGGTGTGGCGCTTCCCGGGCTCCATCCAGAACACGGTGCTGCCCGCCGCCGCGCCGGCGCCGGTGGGCCCCGACGGCCGTCCCGCGGAGGCGCTGCTCAAGCCGCTGATCACCGCCGGGCGCCTGGTACGCGACCTGCCGCCCCCGCGGACCCTGCGCGAGTACGTGATGGAGCAGATGGCCCGCATCGACATCACGGCGGCGCGCAACCCCGGGCTCCGCGGCGACTACTAGCCGCATGGGCGTCCTGGATGAGATCGTCGCCCACAAGCGCGGCGAGGTGGCTGCGCTCAGGGCGGAGCGGCCGGGGGGTGACCTGGTGGCGGCCTGCCGGGGCCTCCCCCCCGCGCGCGACTTCGAGGCCGCGCTGCGCCCGGCGGGGGACGAGCGCGTCCGGCTGATCGCGGAGGTCAAGCGGGCGTCGCCCTCGCAGGGCGTCTTCCGCGGGGACCTCGACCCCATCGCCCAGGCCACCATCTACGCGGGGGCCGGCGCGGCCGCGGTCTCGGTCCTGACCGACGCGCGCTACTTCCACGGCAGCCTCGACGACCTGGTGCGGGTGCGCCGCGCGATCCCGGTGCCGGTGCTCCGCAAGGAGTTCATCGTCGACGAGTACCAGCTCTGGGAGGCGCGCGAGGCGGGCGCCGACGCGGTGCTGCTGATCGTGGCCGCGCTCGACGACGCCGCGCTCGGCGACCTGCTCGCGGCGGCCAAGGGCGTCGGCCTCGGCACCCTCGTCGAGGTCCACACCGCGGGCGAGCTCGACCGGGCCCTGCGCCTGCACCCGCCGGTGATCGGCGTCAACAACCGCGATCTCCAGACCCTCACCACGAGCCTGGCCCCGTCGCTCGCGCTCCTGCCCCAGATCCCGCCGGGGCCGGTCGCGGTGAGCGAGAGTGGGCTGCGGACCGGCGCCGACGTGGCGCAGGTGGTGGCGGCGGGCGCGCGGGCGGTCCTGGTGGGCGAGACGCTGCTGCGCGCGCCCGACGTGGCGGCGACTGTGCGCGAGCTGTCCCTGCGATGAGAATCGAGCGGGTGAGGGAGCGGTCGCCGCGATGAGGGTCACGCGGGTGCGGGAGCGGTCGCCGCGATGAGGATCAAGCTGTGCGGCATCACCAGCCTCGACGACGCGCGCCGGTGCGTCGACGCGGGCGTCGACGCCCTCGGCTTCATCTTCGTGCCGGGCACCCCGCGCCACGTGACCGCCGAGACCGCGGCGCGCATCATCGAGACGCTGCCCCCGTTCGTGACCCCGGTGGGGGTGTTCTGGGACCATCCCGCCGGCCAGGTGAAGGCGATCGCGGAGGAGTGCCGGCTCGGGGCGCTCCAGTTCCACGGCGACGAGGCGCCCGAGGACCTGCTCGAGCACCGGCTGCCGCTGATCAAGACCCTGAAGGTGGCCGGCGCCGCGGACCTGGCCCGGATGCCCGAGTACCGGGTGGCCGCGTTCCTTCTCGACTCGCCGGCCAGATGGAGCGAGGGGGCGGCGCGGCCCCCGATCCCGTGGGACGTGGCCGCGGTCGCGGCGCGGCGGCATCCGGTGCTGCTCTCCGCCGGGCTCACCCCCGACAACGTGGCCCTCGCGGTGCGGCGGGTCCGGCCCTACGGCGTCGACGTCAACTCGGGAGTGGAGGCGCGTCCCGGCCGCAAGGACCCCGCGAAGGTGCGGCGGTTCGTGGCCGAGGCGCGCGCCGCGGCGGCGGAGCAGCCGTGAGCGTGGCGCGCGCGCGGCCCGCCGCGCTGCCGGATGCCAGCGGGCACTTCGGCCGCTTCGGCGGCCGCTTCGTGCCCGAGACCTTGATGCAGCCGCTGGTGGACCTCGAGAAGGCGTACCGGGCCGCGCGCGCCGACGCGCGCTTCCGACGTCGCCTGCGGGAGCTGCTCACGACCTACGCGGGCCGGCCGACCCCGCTCTACTTCGCGGAGCGGCTGACCCGGCACGTGGGCGGCGCGCGGATCTACCTCAAGCGCGAGGACCTCTGCCACACCGGCGCCCACAAGATCAACAACGTGCTCGGCCAGGCCCTCCTGGCCCAGCGCATGGGCAAGCCGCGGATCGTGGCCGAGACCGGCGCGGGCCAGCACGGCGTCGCCTCCGCGACCGCGGCGGCCCTCCTCGGCCTCGAGTGCGAGGTCTACATGGGGCGGGTGGACGTGGAGCGGCAAGCCCTCAACGTCTTCCGCATGAAGCTGCTGGGGGCCCGGGTGGTGCCGGTGGGGAGCGGCTCGAAGACGCTCAAGGACGCGGTGAACGAGGCGCTCCGCGACTGGGTCACCAACGTGCGCACCACCTACTACCTGCTCGGCTCGGTGATGGGCCCGCACCCGTACCCGATGATGGTGCGCGACTTCCACCTCGTGATCGGGGAGGAGGCGCGGGTCCAGAGCCGGCGCGCCACCGGCCGCCTGCCCGATCTCCTGGTGGCCTGCGTGGGCGGCGGCTCCAACGCGCTCGGCCTCTTCTGGCCGTTCATCGAGGACCGGCGCGTGCGCATCGTGGGCGTGGAGCCGGGCGGCCACGGCATCAAGACCGGCAAGCACGGGGCCTCGCTCGGCTCGGGAGCGGTGGGGGTTCTCCACGGCAGCATGAGCTACCTGCTGCAGAACGACGACGGGCAGGTGGCGGAGGCACACTCGATCTCGGCCGGCCTCGATTATCCGGGTGTCGGCCCCGAGCACGCGTACTACAAGGACGCCGGTCGCTTCGAGTACGTCTCGGTGACCGACGCCGAGGCCCTCGAGGGCTTCCAGGCCCTCACCCGGCTCGAGGGGATCATGCCCGCGCTGGAATCCGCGCACGCGGTGGCGCACGCGATGCGCGCCGCGGCCCGGATGAAGAAGAGCCAGATCGTGGTGGTGGGGCTGTCGGGGCGCGGAGACAAGGACGTGCACACCGTGGAACAGGCCCTCGAGGCCGCGCCGGGAGACGGGCGCGGGAGCTACGGCCACGGAGGCGCCGCGTGAAGGCGGCGATGCGCTCGC
>Ga0070694_100000810_pt1 | contig 17537 bp, 17 predicted proteins | sample KBSK1251metaG_FD_65470 | JGI IMG/M metagenome (GOLD analysis project Ga0070694, IMG submission 65470) | Corn, switchgrass and miscanthus rhizosphere microbial communities from Kellogg Biological Station, Michigan, USA - KBS K1-25-1 metaG | ecosystem: Host-associated > Plants > Roots >... | reverse complement strand
GCCTTGATGATGCCAGCCACGGCTGCCCGTGCGAGCGGCTCGTCGTCGACGACGAGAACGCGGAACTTCGTCATCCGGCCGCCTGGACACCCCGGACGCTCGCGAGCGTCGCGGGCATCGTGATTTCCACGTCGGTACCGCCGCCGGCACGTGAGGCAATCGTCAGCGAGGCCGCGGTCCCGTAGCTCCGCTCGAGCCTCGACTGGGTGTTGCGCAGCCCCACGCCTGCGCCGCCATGCAGGTCGAAGCCCGCCGGCAGCCCCGCGCCATCGTCGCGGATGCGGATGCGCAGCCGCCCGGCATCGACGCGCGCGGAGATGTCGAGCGCGCAGGCGCCGGCCCGCCGCGCGATGCCGTGACGGAACGCGTTCTCGACGAGCGGCTGGAGCAGGAGCGTCGGCACCTCGCATTCCTCGCAGTCCGGCTCGATCGCATAGGACACGCTGAGGCGATCCATGAAGCGGACGCGCTGCAGCGCGATGTACCGCTGCACGAACGCGACCTCGGCGCCGAGCGTCGTCGTCGGGCCCGGCGTCTCGAGCGTGGAGCGCATCAGGTCGCTCAGGCCCAGGAGCATCGAGAGCGCGCGGTCGGGCAACCCGGCGCGAATGAGCGACGCAATCGAGTTCAGCGTGTTGAACAAGAAGTGCGGCTCGATCTCGAGCCGAAGCGCGTCGAGCTGCGCGCGGGCGAGGTCCGCCTCGAGGTGCGATTCGCGCAGCGCGAGCCGTTGCGCGCGCTCGGAGGCGGCGGACCCGTAGCCGATGAGCAGCGGAATGGTGGCGGCGATGATGTCGAACATCCATTCGGACTTCGCGGCCGTGGCCAGCGCGCGCGTGAACGCGTACCGTTCGACCGGCGCGAACGGCTGAACGGCCACGATGACCAGCGCATCGACGCCGATGTGCGCGGCAATGAGCACGAGGCCAAGCGCCGCGGTACGCTGCCACTCGCGCGGCCGGCTCCGGGCCGGGTCGGCGAAGCGGGCGCCCTGCGCGACGAGGAGCGGCGCGACAGCCGCCCAGAACCACCAGCAGGCCAGTTCCCAGAGCAGGATGGACACGAACGCGTGGCCATGGCTCGTCATCGAGACGTAGGTCTGCAACGACGCCGACAGCGCCGCCGCGGCCGCCACCACGAAGCCGCAGAGCCAGATCAGTCGCCAGGACATACGACCGTCACATTACAGGCGCCGGCACCCGTGCCACAACGCCCGTGCAGCCAGCGGCGCCGGCCGTGCAGCGAACGGTATTTCGCCGGGCTTGGCTGCAAAGGGGTTGTGCGCGCGGCCCGATGTGGCCAAGATACGCGCATGAGAAAAATCGCGATGCTCGCCGCCGCCCTCGTCCTGGTGACCGTCGCCGTGGCGACGTCACGCGCCCAGTCGCCGGCGCCCTCCCCGGTGATGCCGCGCTACGACAAGGATCGCGCGCTCGTCCTGCCGGCCGACTACCGCCGCTGGATTCTCGCGGGCACCTCGCTCGGCCTGAGCTACGCGGAAGGGGCACCCGAGCATCCGATGTTCCACGAGACGCTCATCGAGCCGACCGCCTACCAGCACTTCGTCGAGACCGGCGAGTTCCGCGAGGGGACGATGCTGGTGCTCATCGTGCACGGCGTCGAGGAGGGGTCGGTGCCGAGCAGGCACGGGCAGTATGCCGCCGCGGTCCACGGCGTGGAGATGGCGGTCAAGGACCGCGCGCGCGTCCCGGCAGGGTGGGCGTATTACGCGTTCGGCGACGCGCCGCGCGCGGGCGCGGCAGCCGCGCAGCCGAACACGTCGGGCACCTGTTACGCCTGCCACTCGAAGAACGCGGCGCGCGACAACGTGTTCCTGCAGTTCTACTCGCTGCTTGCGGCGGCGGCGCCGCCGGCGCCGCGCGCGCGGTGAGGGCGCAACACGTCGTGCTGTCGATGCCGTCGTTCGCGTTCGACTACCGCGACCTGACGTCCTGACGCGTCACGAGCACGTGATCGCCCTCGGGGCGGCCGATCATCACGAAGTCGAACAGATCCCGCTGCAAGGCCAGGACGATGTCCTCCTTCGGGCGGTAGTGATGCTCACCGCGCAGGCTCGCCGCGATCTCGGGATCGTTCACGCATTCCCAGATCGCCTGGAGATGGTCGTACCTCCCGCCCCCGCCCCTGAGCAGATGCTCCAGGTAGTCGCCGCATCGCTCGTCTTCGACCGACGGCCGCACCCCTTCGAAGCCCATGGCGACAATCGTCACGGTCGTTTCCTGCCCGCGGACGAGCGCGTCCACCTGCGCGTGGTCGCGGATGTACGCCGCGGTCGCAGCGGCAGTCATGTAGCTGCCGAGGATCACCTGCTCGGCGTGCGCCGCGGCCGCGAGCACGCCCTGGGTGCCGGCTGACGATCGCGCCGCGACGCGCCGGCCGCGGAAGAACGACTCCCCTTTCGACACGATGTCCGCCGGCGAATTGCCAAGATCGAACCCGTCGACCTTGACGCCCTTCACCTCGCCGGCGACGAGATAATCCGGATCGCGATCGCGAAACCCGAGCGCCTGCTCGGGTGTTCGCACCAGCGCGAGATCGCGGATGCCGTAGTGGAACATCAGCGCGCTGCAGCTGAAGGCGCGCAGGACGTCGATGACGATGGCGATGCCGCGCGCGTCGGCGGCGCCGGCGAGCAGGCTGCGACGGTGAATGTTCACCGCGCGATTGTACGGCCCAGCTTGACCTCGGCTGAGCCAGGCGATACAAGAGCTTTGCGACGACATCGTCGCATCAATGCCCGCCACCCCGGAAATCATCCTCCTCGTCGACGACATCCGCGATCACGCCGTCAACTACGAGGCCGCGCTCACGCGTCACGGGTTCCGCGTACGCGTCGCGACCACGGGAGAGGAAGCGCTCCGCCTCGCGCGCGAGGTGCTGCCCGACTGCGCCGTGATCGATCTCCGGCTGCCCGACATGTCGGGATGGGATCTGTGCCGAGAAATCCGGAAGCCGAACCCGGCGGATCCGCCGCCGGTCATCGTGCTGACGCCGGAGGTGTCGAAGAAGTGCGCAGAGGACAGCGCGAAGGCGGGATGCAACGCGTGGCTCGCGCATCCGACCGTCGCCGACGATCTGGCGCGCACGGTCCGCCAGGTGCTCGACGCCGAGACCGACGCGCCCGTGTCGACGGACGAGGCGCTGCTCGGGCTCAGGCACTGCCCGGGGTGCGAATCGCCGAGCATCCGTGCGGCGCTGCGCGTCGGGGCGGTCCAGTACTACTGCTGCAAGGCGTGCAGCTTCTGCTGGCGCGCGGAAGTCCTTGCCGAGAAAGTGTAGGCGGCGGGTCTAAAGAGACCCGCCGTCACCTCATGCGCTACGGGACCGCCCGACGGCGCACGATCAGCCGGTAGAGCATCAGCAGGATCACTGCGCCGAGAAACGACATCAGGAATCCCGCTGCCTGATTTGGTCCGTAGAAGCCCATCGTGCGCCCGATGAAACCGCCGAGCAGCGACCCGGCGATACCGATCAGCATCGTCACGATGATGCCGCCCGGGTCGCGTCCGGGCATCACGAGCTTGGCGAGCGCGCCAACGATCAATCCAAAGACAATCCATCCAATCACATACATGCAAACCTCCTAAGACACATAAGGGCCTGGCGTGACGGGCGGCGGCGGATCCTGGACGGGGATCGGCGCCGGCTCGTCGAACGGCGTATCGGGAATCTCATCCTCGTTTTCGCGATCGTGATCGCGCGGCTGGGGCTCGGGGGGAGTACGGCTGTGGTCGGGCGGTGTCTGCATGTTCAGGCACTATGCGATTTCGCTGCCGCGCGGGTGTAACCTGTTGAGGCTTGCCTCGACGAAGGCGGGAGGACCGAACGTGAAGCGACTGTTTGTCCTCGGGCTGACCTCTCTGCTCGCCGCGACCGCGGCCTACGCTCATCATTCCTTCGCGAGGGACTACGTGGAGGATCGGCAGATCTCACTCGAAGGCGACGTCGTCAGCTTCGAGTACCGCAGCCCGCACGCGTGGGTCTACTTCACCGCCAACGACGGCCGCGGCGTGCTTCGCAAGTACGGCGCGGAATGGGCGAACCCCAGACGGCTCGAACAGCAGGGGGTTGGCGCGTCCCAGATCAGACCCGGCGACCACGTGATCGTCAACGGCGCGCCGAGCCGCAGCGAAACCACCTACAACGTCCACCTGAAGAGCATCCACCGGCCGGCCGATGGCTGGAAGTGGCCGGGCTCGAGCGGATTTCGACGCTAGCCGCTATGCGGTGATCGGCTTCGCCACGAGCGGCATGACCGGCGTGATCGGCGCGACCGCCTCGGCGTGCGGGTGCACGTGCGAGTGCAGGTCGCAGACCTCGCGGTATTTCTCCGCCTGCTTGTAGAAGTGGCCGATCGAATAGCCGCACAGCAGCGAGAACGCGTGCGTTTCCGCGAGGTTGTTCCAGAGGACTTCCACGCGAATGGCGGCTTCGGTCCGTCCCTGCTTCCAGAGCACGTCCACCATCTCGCCGAACGCGCGAGCCGGCGTACGCTCGCGTCCGCGAAGCGTCTGATCGATGACGTTACCGATGCTGCGCCGGAAGAGCGAACCGACCGGCGCGTGGTCGACCATGAACGTGCCGAGCACCTCCTCGGCGTCGAGCATGACGAGGTCGCCGAGGTGCCTGGCGGATGACACGTCGATGAGGTGCTTTTCGAGCGCACGCTCGATTGCGGCGCGATGTTCCGGCGTCACGATCACGATCGCCGGCTGACCCGCGGTGAGCCCTTCGCTGAGGAACGTGCCGACCCGCTCGAACAGTTCGGCCTCATCACCGTAGAACTGGACCGCGTGATGATGCTCGGAAAGCCCGCCGGGGTTGTTGGTGACCATTGGTTTGGCCATCACCATAGCACTTGCCCGCACGTTCGAACCTCGACCGTCACCGGAATTTCTGGCCCCGGGGACTCTATTCGCCCGTACGGCCGAGCTCCCACCAGACGCGGCGAGCGCTTTCGATGGCGGCGCGGCTCTCGAAGCCCGCACCATGCGGCACGCCGTGCGAGGCGAAACCGATGCGGCCGTACAGCGCCGCGAGCGACGCGACGTCGACAACTGACGGCGCGTCGGCAATCTCCACCGCATGTCGGAGCTCGTGGCCGAGCGCCGCGATCAGCGGCTCGTCGGTCAGGGCGCACGACAGGCGCACGTTGACGTACCGCCTGCCGCCACCGGCCGCCATGAACGCGAGCCGGCCGAACAGACGCGGCGGCATCTGACATTCCATTTCCACATAGACGATGACGTCCGATGCATCGAGCCGCGTGACCAGATCGCGGAACGCCGACGAGCGCGCCATCCCTTCGTTGATCTCGACGCGCAGCCGCGCGTCCATCGTGCGAACGTGTCCACCGTCGCGCGGCTCCTGCCCGCCCGCGATCGACGCGACGAGCACCAACACCCCAAGTGCGAAGTCCATGTCCCCATCCTCGGTGCGCGCGGCGACGCGGTGGCAACGTCCGCGCAAATTCGGGCGTGGCGGCTAGAACGCGACGCGGAACCCGAACTGCACCATGCGGGCCTGGTAGGCGAGGTTGCTGTTGTAGGACGGCTTGCCGTAGCTCGCGCTCGTCTCCGTCAGCGTGTACGACCCGTAGTTCGCCCGGTTGAGCAGGTTGAACACGTCGACGATGCCCGAGAGCCTCCGGGGGCCGAACGCGATCGACTTCTGGACGCGCAGGTCGACGCGATGGAGCGGGAGGCCGACGAAGCTGTTGCGCGGGATGATCGTCCCGTCGGGGCGCAGCCGCTGAGCGCTGCCGAAGCCGGTGTCGCGCAGGTCCGATCCGTAGCGCACGGCCATCCGCTGCCCGGAGCCGTAGAAGTAGAGGCCGCTCACCTGGATGCCGAGACCCGGCGAGTAGATGCCGTTGACGACGGCGCGATGCCGTTGATCGGTCGTGGCGGGACCGTACTCGCCGCCGATGTCCTTCGCGACCGCGAACGGAAGTTCCGTGCGCGTCAGCACGCCGTCGACGCGCGAGACGACCGGCGGCGCCGGCGTGCCGTCCTTGAAGTGCGAATAGGTGTAGGTCGCTTCCGCCTGCCAGTTCCTGCCGAACCGCTTGTCGAAGCTGGTCTCGAGCCCCGTGTAGTTCGACCACCCTTCGAGGAATCCGAACGGTACGACGCCCCAGTCGGGAAACGGACGGTGCGCCAGGTCGGTCGTGTACTTGTAGTTCGCGCCGGTCGCCGGGTCGTACGCGAGGTTGATGTTGTAGTCGTTCTCTTCACCGCGGCCGCCGGTGTAGACGAGGTTCGCCTGCAGGGACATATCGCTGCCGATCTGGCGCTGCACGCCGAGCGATGCCTGGCGTGCGTACGGCATGCGCCGCCACTTGTGGTTGATCTCGTCGGTGATCGAGCGGCGGAAGCAGCCGGGCGCGTTGCCGTTCTGATCGCAGGCGTTGGCCATCACCTGCGCGAAGGTCGGCGCCGGACCGTTGAACGGGTTGACCGCGAAGTCGGCGCGCCCGTCGTAGAGCGCCTCGGCGCCCGCCTGGTGCAGCGCCTCCGCCGTCTGGTGCGCTTCGTCGGTCGAGGCCTGCGAGTAGAACAACCCGTACCCGCCGCGGATGACCGTCTTCTGGTCGAGCGTCAACGCGAAGCCGAGGCGCGGACCGACGTTGTTCAGGTCGTACGGGATGTCGTCGTCGATCCAGGGCGTGAAGACGGTCCCCTCGGAGTTGCCGCCCGCCTGCACGTCGTAGCGGACGCCGAGGTTGAGCGTGAGGTGTCCGTTGACCTTCCAGTCGTCCTGCAGCCACGCCGCGTAGAGGTTCTGCGGCACCTTGTAATGGAAGTTCGTGCTCGACACGTTCATCGAGAAGCGCCTCGACAGCGGCGACAGCGGCGCGAGGTTCCACGTCGACGCGTCGTTCCACACCGGGAAGAGCGACTCGATGTTGGCGGGCACGGGGCCGTTGGTCGCGTCGAGCACGCCCGTGCACGACGCGCACCAGAGGATGATGGTCTGTTGGCGGATGTACTCGCCGCCGATCTTCACGTCCTGGCGGCCGAACCGGTCGAACCCGAACGTGTAGTCGTCACGGATCGAGTAGTTGTTCTGCGTCTGGTCCTGGCCGACCGCCTGGCCGATCGAGTAGCCGCGCAGGCTGATCACCCTCGACCCGCCGCAGCGCACGGGCGCGTCGGGGAAGCATCCGCCCTTCCACGTCACCGCCGCGTCGCGCGTGTAGTTGAAGAGCGACGCGCCCCCTTTGATCTCGTTCACCGTGCGCGTCCCGAGCACCTGCGTCAGCGTGCTGAACATTTCATCGCTGTGACGCTGCTCGCGCCGCGCGGTCGACGGATGGCTGGTCGCGCCGCCGGTGCCGCTGTTCGGCAGGTCGTTGTAGTACTTCTGGAAGCGCGTCATGAAGTGCGTCTCCGGCGAGAACTGCACGTCGCCGCGCACGATCCCCTTCCGCTGCCGGTTTCTCGCGGCCAGGTCGATGTTGAACGCGGGATACGGGCTCGAGAACGTCACCGTCTGCGGCTGCCGCTCCTGCTCGTAGTTGCCAAAAAAGTGGATCCGATCCTTCCGTATGGGTCCACCGAAGGTCGTCACGACCTGCTGATCCTGGTAGGGCACGACGCGACCCTGGATGAAGTCGGACGCATTGAAGCGATCGCTGCGGAAGTAGCCGGCGACCGTGCCCGCGTACGCGTTCGTTCCCGATTTGGTCACCGCGTTGGCGAGCATGCCCGACGACCGTCCCTGCGTCGCGTCGAAGCGGTTGGTCACGACGACGAACTCGGCGATCGCGTCCAGGCTGTAGCTCGGTTGGTTCTGGTCGGTGCCAGGAATGAGGTGGGTGATCTGCTGGCCGTCGATGTTGATCTGCGAGTAGCCCTGGCGCGCCTGGGGGATGTTGCTGCTCTCGTTCTGCCGGCTGCCGGGCGCGAGCATCGCCAGGTCCATCCAGTTGCGGCCGTTGATCGGCAGGTCCTGCATCTGCCGCTTGTCGATGTTGCCCCCCAGCGTCGACGAGGCCGTGTCGACGAGCGGCGCCTCGCCGCTGACGACAATCGACTCCTGCACGGTCGACACCGACATCTGCAGGTTCAGCACGGCGGTCTGCCCGACCTGCGCCGCCACGCTTCTGCTGGCCGTGCCGAACCCGGGAAGCTCCGCGCTCACGCGGTACTCCCCGATGCGAATCGGGATGCGGTAGCCGCCCCGTTCGTCGGTGACCGCCACGAAGTCGTTGCCCGATGCCGTGTGGACGGCGGTGATGGTGACGCCGGGCAGCACGCCGCCGCTGCTGTCGGTGATGGTGCCGGTCAGCACCGCTTCCTGCGCGAACGCGGTGCGCGGCGCCGCGAAGAGCGCGCAGAGCATCAAGCCACGAGTGATCACACGTCGACTGTTCACGTCCCGCTCCTTGTGTCGTTGGAACCTTGCGAAGACCTGGAGACGCGGAACAGCAAGCAACGGTCCAGCGGCGGTAACAGGCTGATTTGTCGAACGTTTTCAGCGATGCGCGCGGGCGCGGAGGCCTCCGCTGCGCGATCAGCGCGCGTCAATCACACAGCTTTGTGGAGACTTCAGCAGCGCGAGGCACATCTTGGTGCGGGGGTGGGGGCGCGGGACGATTACGAGGGGACAAACATGTCCCGCGCGCCGGCGCGCGCGACACTAATGCGTCGTCGTGCGGATGGACGAGGGGAGCGCGCTCATCACGGCGCGATGCATCGCCACGATGGCCGGGTCGGCCTTCAGCACCGCGTCGTAGTGCTGGCGGAAGCCGCCGGGCGCGTCGCCGGCGGTGAGCAGCTCGCGCGTCTCGACCAGCAGCATCTGGGCCTCCGCGCTCACTTGATCGGGCGTCATCGGCGGGCGCGCAGCCGTGGGACGCCGGCGATCGTTGGCGTTGCTGATGAGCTCGTCGACGCGCACGATCAATTCCGAGATCGGGTGAAGCCACGAGAACGCCGAGTCGCGAATGAGCAGCTGCAGCATCTCCCCGGGCGTGACGGCGCCGTGCCCCTTTTCGTAGGCGGCGCGCTCGCGCTCGATCAAAGCCTTGTGGAGATCCAGGAGGGTTCGACGGACCTGGCTGAGGCTTTCCTGAGGAATCATGGTGTAGTTTAATCTGTTCCGTGCGCGCCGCGGTCCTGCTCCTTACGCTTGCGCTCGCCGGATGCGCGGCACACGAACCTCCTGTCGGCGCAATTCCGACGCCCACTCCCGCCGCCTCCCAGGCTCGAGCGATCGACCAACTCATCGAACGCGGTTGTTACCGATGTCTGGAGCAGGCATACGACTCGGCGATGGCGGCCTCGGATCGCGATCGCTCGTTCGAGACGGCGCTGCTGCTCGCCGCACGCGCCAAGGAGCTCGGCCTTCCCTTCGCACCGTGGCTCGACAGAGCGCGCGCCTCGACGCCGCCCGGTCCCGACTGGCCCGACTATCTCGCCATCGTGCAGGCGCTGCGGATCGATCAGCTCGCTGACGACCGCGACGTCGTCCTCGTCGATACGCTGAAGAATCGCGCGTCGCCCCAGACGGTGGCGGGCTGGCGCACGGACCTGGCGGCGGGCGCCGGCTCGCCGCTGCTGCGCACGTACCTCGAGCTCTCGCTCATCTGCCAGTACGTCGTCGAAGACCGCAACGTGACGATTGCCGAAGCGGTGCAACGTTTCCGTGACGTGCCGCTGGTCGAGTACCGGGCCGGCCTGTGCGGGCCGTCGCAGGCGCCGCACCTGGTGGCGGTGCGCGACGCGGTGCCGGAATTCGCGGACGTGGACTTCGCGCTGGGACGGTATGCGGCCGACATCCCGCAGCAGCCGGATCAGGACGAAGCGCTTCGGCGGTTCACGGCGGCGCGGGCGGCGTTTCCCGATTCGCCCGCGATTGTCGCGAACCTTGCGGCGCTGCGGCGCGACCGCGAGGAGTGGACCGACGCGCTCGAGGCCTACGACTCGGTGCTCACCCTGGTACCGACGCATCGCGACGGGCTGCTCGGCCGCGTGGTGACGCTGTCACACCTGACGAGGTACGAGGACGCCGTCGCGACCGCGACGCGCATCCTGGAGCTGGGCAGCTGGTTCACGGGCGAAGGCTATTACTGGCGCGCGTGGAACGAATATCACCTCGCGCGAATACACGAAGCGCGCGCGGACACCGACAAGGCCAAGGGGCTGATGCACAACGCCTCGGTTCTCGTGCTCTCCGGGATGATCGAGTGGCACGAGCGTCGGCTCGACGAGAGCGAGGCGGAGCTGCAGGACGCGCTGACGCTCGACGCGGGCCAGTGCGAGGCGGCGTTCCTCCTTGGCTCCGTGCGCGCGGAGCGGCGCCAGTGGGCCTCGGGCGCGGCCGCCTTCGAGCTCGCGCAGCGGTGCTACGACCTGTCGGTGACGCTGCGGCGCGAGACGATCGACCGCATCACGGCCGGGCCCGGCAGCGAGGAAGGGAAGGCACGGCTGATTGCGCGCCAGCAGCGCGCGATGGTCGAGGAAACGCAGCACCGCGACGAGGCGGCACAGAACGCGGCGCAGCTGCAGAAGCGCGGCGGCGTGTAGGTGCATACGGCGTACGGGTACGTGCTGGTGTTCCTCGGCGGCGGGCTTGGCGCGGCGGCGCGCCACTGGGTCAATCGCGTGGCCATGAACATGGTGGGACCTGATTATCCGGCGGGCACGCTGATCGTCAACGTCGTGGGATCGACGGTCATGGGGATGCTCGTGGCCTGGTTCGCCTATCGCGGCGAGACGACGACGGCGGCCGAGCGGTTGTTCCTGACGACCGGCGTGCTCGGCGGCTTCACGACGTTCTCCGCGTTCGCGCTCGACACCACCTTGATGTGGGAGCGCCACGACTGGCCGGCCGCACTGGTGTATGCAGGCTCGTCCGTGTTTCTCTCGATCGCCGGGCTGATTGCAGGTATGTTTATCGCTCGGATTCCGCTGTTGTAAGACGTGGGCGGGTCCAGCCGGAGGGTCACATGCGCTCGCTCATCGCATCGCTCGTCATCGTTGCCGGCGCGCTCGTCGCCGCGCAGCGGGCGCCGCAACTGCCTGCCCCCTTCGCCACCGACTCCGCGAACAACGCTCCGCGCGTCGTTGCGGCGCCGGCGGGCGCGCGCCTGCAGGTGCCGTTGGGATTCACGGTCGAGACGTGGGCCTCGGGCTTCGACATGCCGCGCTTCATGCTGCTCGCGCCCGGCGGCGAGATTCTGCTGTCCGACAGCGGCGCCGGCACCGTGTCCGTGTTCGCCGGCGGGAAGGCCGCGGGAAAGAAGACGCTGCTCACGGGACTGAGCCGCCCCTACGGGCTCGCGTTCTGGCAGAACTACCTGTACGTCGCGGAGACCAATTCGGTGAAGCGCTATCCCTACGACGCGAAGGCGCTCACGGCCGGCGCGGGACAGGAGGTCGCGAAGGTGCCGGGTGGCGGCAATCACTGGACGCGCGGGATCGTGTTCGACCGCGCCGGGCAGAAGATGTACGTGAGCGTCGGCTCCTCGTCGAACATCACGCCCGACCCGGAAGAGCGCGCCGCGATCAACCGCTACAACCCCGACGGCACCGGCCACGAGATCTACGCCGCCGGCACGCGCAACCCGTCGAGCATCCACTGGTATCCGAACAGCGACACGCTCTGGGTGACCGTCATCGAGCGCGACGGGCTCGGCGACGATCTGCCGCCCGACTACTTCACGCACGTTCAGCAGAGCGGTTTCTACGGCTGGCCGTGGGCGTATTTCGGTGCGCATCCGGAACCGCGTCACAACGGGCAGCATCCCGAGCTCGTGCAGAAGACGATCACGCCGGACGTCGCGCTGCCGGCGCACAACTCGCCGCTCGATTTCGCCTTCTACACTGGAACGCAGTTCCCCGCCGAGTACCGCGGCGGCGCGTTCATCACGCTCCACGGCACGTGGAACCGCTCGCAGCGCGCGGGCTACAAGGTCGTCTACGTGCCGTTCCAGAACGGCCGGCCGTCGGGCGCGCCGAAGGACTTCCTGACCGGATGGATGATTGCGCCGGGCAACAAGGACGTATGGGGACGCCCCGTCGGCGTGATCACGCTGACGGACGGCAGCCTGCTCGTGTCGGACGACGGCGGGAAGAAGATCTGGCGGGTGGCGTACGGCGGGCAGCAGGCAGCGGGCAGCAGGCAGTAGCGCTGATTCCGCGGGCTGCCAGCCGCCAGCTACATCGGGTCGTTCCTGATCCCGTCGAGCACCGACGGAAAGCAGTCGGGGCAGATGCCGTGGCTGAACTCGGCCTCCGAGTGGTCTGACAGATAGCCTTCGAGCTGCTGCCAGTACTTGTCGTCGACGCGAATCTTCTTGCAGTAGGAGCACATCGGCAGCAGGCCGCGCAGCTGCTTCACGTTGGCAAGCGCCTGTTCGAGCTCGCCGAGCCGGCGCGCCATGCTCTCCTGCAGCGCCACCATGCGCATGCCGACCTGGGTCCGCGCCTTCAGCTCCGCCGCCTTGAACGGCTTGACGACGTAGTCGTCCGCGCCCGCCTCGAGGCCGGCGGTGATGTCGGAGGTCCCGGCCGCGCTCGTCACCATCAGGATGTAGAGCGGCGGAAACGTCGGCAGCAGCCGCGCGCCGCGACAGAGGTCCACGCCGTCGATGCCCGGCATCATCCGGTCGAGCACGAGCACCGTTGACTGCGTGCGCGCCTGGATCTGCGCCCAGGCCGCGTGCCCGTCCTCGGCAACCGCGACCTCCGCGCCGCATCCGGCCAGCGCATGCATGGCCAGCCGCCGGCTGATGGGGTCGTCGTCGGCTATCAGAATCTGCATGGGCACTCCTCGTGTGTGCCGAGTAGAGCAGGGAACGTGCCGGGCTTGGGCCGGCGTTTCGCGCGAATTCAGGCCGTTATCGACCGATCACACCTGGGACCTGTGCGGAGCGTGCACGGAATCGTGCGTCTGGCGCACAGTGCGCGGGCGAAACCACAAAAGTGGCCGCGTCAGCGCCCCGCAAAGAACGACGGGAGCGGCATGTCGCGCATCGTCCGGAGGCCGGGCGCCGCGGTGATGACCTGCGGGATGGAGTTCACCGTCATCGACGCGGTCGCGATGTCGCCGTGGATGCCGCCCTGCACCTTCGAGTAGATGCGCGGCGAGCCGTCGATCAGCACGGAGTCGAACGACTCCGGCGCGCCGAGATAGGCATCGAGCTGCAGCAGGATCTTCGCGTCCTCGCCGACGTAGCCGACGCCTTCCTGGCTGAGGCCTGCGACGTAACCGGGATCGACGGCGAGCAGCTCGCTGCAGACTTCTTCCTCGGCGATCCAGGGCCGCACCTGGTCGGTCACCCGTGTCAGCGTCCATCCCATCGCGTCGGCGATCATGTGGAGCGACTCGGTGAAGCCGACGTGCCGGACGGAGCCGGCCTCGACCTGCTGCTGGAACTGCTCGCGCGTGAGCCCCGCGCCAATCTTCTGCTGGAACGGCAGCCTGCGGATGCGCGCGTCCTGCACCCGCCGCACCTCGATGCGATTGACCTGCTCGCACACCGACGTCAGCGCAATCGGCAGCGCGTCCATCGTGAACCCGGGATTGACGCCGGTGCCAAGCACCGCGACCTTCGCCTTCCGGGCCATGGCATCGAGCTGCTTGGCCAGACGGCGGTTGTGCGGCGCGGGATAGGCAAGCTCCTCGGTCGTCGACACGACCGGCAGCCGGAGCTTCAGCAGCTCTTCGAGCTGCGGCATCACGCGCCTGAGCGACGACGAGGTGCAGAGGACGGCCACGTCGGGCTTGGCCGCCTTCGCGGCCTTCCTGAGGTCGCCGCTCACCTTCACACGTAACCGTCGGCCCAGCTCCGTGACGTCGCCCATGTCGCGTCCGACCTTGTTGGGGTCGATGTCAACCGCGGCGACGATGCGGAAGCCTTTGCGGGCGGCGAGCTGACGCGCGACCGCGGCCCCGATCGGTCCCAATCCGACCTGCATTACTCGAATCGTCATAGTCAGTGGGCAGCGCGCAGTGGGCAGTGGGCAGTACGTGATTCAGTCATGAGGTCGTAGGTCGTAGGGGCCGACCTTCAGGTCGGCCCCCTAATGTAACATTCGCGGGTGCGCTCACGGCTCGCGCGTTGCGCAACGTTTATCGCCCTGGTGATCGCGATCAACGCGCAGGCATCGCAGCGATTCGATCGGCCGCCGCCGGGCGCGCGCTCGCCGCGCAACGCCAGCTACGACATCGAGGTACGGCTCGAGCCTGGCGAGCGTACGTTACACGGACACGAACGCATTCGCTGGCGCAATATCAGCGCGAATCCAGCGAGCGAGCTGCAGTTCCATCTCTACTGGAACGCCTGGCGCAACGCGGAGTCCACCTGGCTGCGCGAACGCCGGCTGGGCGGCAACACGAACACGCCGCGGGCCGATGCGTGGGGCTCGACCGACATCACGAGTCTCCGCATCATCACGCCGGGCGGCGTCGACGAGCTCACGCCGCGATTGCATTTCATCTCGCCGGACGACGGCAACACCGCCGATCGGACGGTGGCGTCGGTGCCGCTGCCGCGTCCCGTCGCGCCCAACGAGATGCTCGAGATCGAGATCGACTGGAGCGCGAAGATCCCGCGGCCGTTCGCGCGCACCGGGTACATCGACGACTACTACTTCTTCGGCCAGTGGTTCCCGAAGCTCGGCGTGCTCGAAGACGCGGGGTGGAACACGCATCAGTTCCATTCCGGGACCGAGTTCTACTCCGACTACGGCGTGTACGACGTGCGGATGACCGTGCCGCGCGGCTACATCGTCGGGGCATCGGGGCGAGAGGTCAGCGTCGGCGATGGACCGAACAACATGGTGGTCCACCGGTATCAGGGCGAAGACATCCACGACTTCGCGTGGGTGACCAGCCCGGACTACCTCGTGCGGACGCGATCGTTCACGCATCCGACGCTGCCGGGCGTGGAGATGCGTCTGCTCCTCCGGCCCGATCACGCCGGCCAGGAGGATCGGCATTTCGACGCGGCCGCCGCGACGCTGAGGTACTACGGAGAGTGGTTCGGCCCGTATCCGTACGGCAACCTCACGATCGTCGATCCGGGGTTTCAAAGCGCGAGCGGCGGCATGGAGTATCCGACGCTGTTCACCGCCGGCACGCGATGGATTGCGCCGCGCCGCGAGATCGACGTCGAGGAAGTCACCATCCACGAGGCCGGCCATCAGTGGTGGTACGGCCTGGTCGGCAGCAACGAGTTCGAGCACGCGTGGATGGACGAGGGGATCAACCAGTTCTCCGAGGCGCGCACCGACGAGGTCGCGTTCGGCTCGCGCAACTTTCTGTCGCGCCGCTACTTCGGTGGCGTCATTCCGTGGGTGTTCAACGACATTCGGGTCGAGCGCGAATGGGACGAGGGCCTTGCGGGCTATCGCGCGCAGGCGGAATCCGACGCCGAAGCCACGCCGTCGTTCCGCTACTGGCCGTCGACCGGCGGCAACATCACCTATTTCAAGACCGCGCTCTGGCTGCACACGCTGGAGAACTGGCTCGGCTGGCCCACGCTGCAGCGCGCGATGTCCACGTACTTCGACCGGTGGAAGTTCCGTCATCCGCAGCCCGCCGATTTCTTCCAGGCCATCGGCGAGGCCGCCGGCCGCGACATGACGCCGTTCTTCGACGAGGTCTATCGCGGCTCGAACACCTTCGACTACGGCGTCCAGCAGTTCACGAGCACCCCGGCGGGCAAGGACAAGTTCCGCACGACGGTCGTCGCACGCAGGTTCGGCGAATCGGTCTTCCCCGTCGACGTGGTCACGACGTTCAACGACGGATCGAAGAAGAGCGAGCGCTGGGATGGCGTGGAGCGCCGCATCATCTACCGGTACGACAGCACGGTGCGCGCGCGATCGGTGGCGGTCGACCCGAACCACGTCCTGATGCTCGACGCGAACTACACGAACAACAGCCGGACGCTCGACTCGCGCGCGGGCGACGCGAGCCTGAAGTGGAGCCTCAAATGGATGGCGTGGCTCCAGGACTTGCTCGTCACCTATGCGTCCCTGGTCTGACGGCTGGCGGCGCGTGCTTTCGGCGCCCGTGGTCGTCGCGGGCGTGTTCCTGGTGACACTGCTCGCCGCGCTGCCGCTCGCGCTCACGCTCCGCGGGATGCTGCAGGACCATCTCGGCTCGAGCCTGGCGGCCAACGACGCCGCCGACGGCGTGAACTACGACTGGTGGCAGGAGTTCAACTCCCAGACGAGCGGCATCGGCACCACCTTCACGCCGTCCGTGATCGGGTTCGCGACGACGCTCGACAGCGTGAGCGGTCTGCTCGATCGACGGACGGTGATCACGCCGATTGCGTCGGCGCTCGCTCTCTACGTCGCCGCGTGGATGTTCCTCTCGGGCGGCATCATCGACCGCTACGCGCGCGGCCGCCGCGTCGGCGCGCACGGCTTCTTCGCCGCGTCGGGCACGTTCTTCTTCCGCTTCCTCCGCCTCGCCGTCGCGGCTGCCGCCGCGTACTGGTTCCTGTTCGTCTACGTCCACCAGTGGCTGTTCGCGAGGTGGTACGTGAACATGACGCGCGACGTCGCGCTCGAACGGACGGTCTTCTTCTGGCGGGTGCTGATGTATGCGATCTTCACCGCGCTGCTGGCGGTGACGACCATCCTGTTCGATTACGCGAAGGTGCGCGCGGTTGTCGAGGACCGGCGCAGCATGACCGGTGCGCTGATCGCCGCCGCGCGGTTCATCGTCCGCCATCCCGGGCGCATCGCAGGAATCTATGCCCTGAACGCGGCCGCGTGGGTGGCGATCGTCGCGATCTGGGCGGTCGTGGCGCCCGGCGCCGGCGGATCGGGAGTCTCGATGTGGGCCGGGCTCGTCGCGTCGCAGTGCTACATCCTGGCGCGACTCATAGTGAAGCTCCAGGTGCTCGCATCGGAAACGGCGGTCTTCCAGCGCTCGCTGGCCCACTGGGGATATGCGGCGGCTCCGTCGGCGCTCAGACCGGACCCGCCGGTGGTCGACAGCATTAGTGAGCCGCGCCCGGCGCCATGCGGCCCTTCGGCCGCCGCATGATCAGGATCAGCGGCAGCAGCATCAGGAAGATCCCGCCGAGCAGCCGGAACAGCCACACGAACGACACCATCGATGCCTGCTGCAGCAGCATCCCGTGCAGCGCGCCATACGCGCGCTCGGTCGCGGTCACCGCGTCCACGCCCCGCGCCATGAACGCCGCCTTCATCTGCGCGAGCAGCGACTGCGTCTGCGGATCGTAGAGGGTGACCCGTTCGCCGAGCACGGCGGCGACCGTCTGGCGCTGGCGCGTCAGCATCGTTCCCGTCACCGCGATACCGACGCTGCCGCCGATGTTCCTCATCAGATTGAAGAGGCTCGTCGCGTTGCCCATGCGCTGCTGAGGGATTGCCTGCATGGTCGCCGTCGTCAGCGGCACGAAGGTCAACGCCATGCCGGTGCCCTGCAGCGCCTGCGGCCAGAAGATGTCCCAGTAGCCGGCGTTCAGGTTGAGCGAACCGAGCCAGATCAGCGTCATGCCAGCGACCATGAAGCCAAGAGCG
>Ga0070694_100000806_pt1 | contig 17587 bp, 17 predicted proteins | sample KBSK1251metaG_FD_65470 | JGI IMG/M metagenome (GOLD analysis project Ga0070694, IMG submission 65470) | Corn, switchgrass and miscanthus rhizosphere microbial communities from Kellogg Biological Station, Michigan, USA - KBS K1-25-1 metaG | ecosystem: Host-associated > Plants > Roots >... | reverse complement strand
CCGGTCGCATACAGCGCGTCCAGGAGCGGCTTCACGAGGGCCGCGTTCGCGCGATAGGCGCGATGCCGCCCCATCGCGACCCGGCCGACCAGGCCGGCCCCGCGGAGCCGCGCCAGGTGGGTGGACACGCGCGGCTGCGCGAGCCCGAGGCGCGTCGCCAGGTCGCTGACCGTCGCCTCGCCCTCCAGGAGGGCGGCCAGGATCGCGAGCCGGGAGGGATCCCCGAGCACGCCCGCCACCCGCGCCACGTCTTGCATCGCCCGCATCGTGGCGGTAGTATACCGCGCATACACATATCTCTCTACTGAGATATATAGGAGGGACCCCGATGACCACGACGAGCACCATGACCGGCGGGGCGGCCGCGATCCGACTCTCGGGCGACCGGGTGATGGCGGCGGCCGCGGCGGGGCATCTCGACGCCGAGGCGCTGGCCACCGCGGCCGCGTTCCGCACGATCGCGGGCTGGACGCTGGCGCCCGCGCCGCGAGACCCGCGCGCGCACGTGCGGGCGGCCCACGCCGAGGCGCGACCGTACCTGACGCGCCTCACCCGGCACTCCGCCGACCGCGAGGTCGCCTCGGTGATGACCGCCGATCTGTTCCGCCGCCTCACCCGACGACCGGCCGCGCCCGGCGCGGACCACGCGCCGGCGCCGGGGCCCACGCTGGATCCGGCGCGCTACACCTACACCCCGCGCAAGGTCCTGCGTCGCGTGCTCGACCACGCGCTCGACCACCTGAACCAGATCGACCAGTGGCGGGCCTGGCGGCGCGACGGGGTCGTCCCGATCCCGACCGACGGATGGGCGTCCTCGACGGTGACGTTGCCGGAGGACCGGCTGCCGCTGGCCGGCGCGGACCTCGAGGCGTGGCTCTGGCGCATCGACCAGGCGATCCGCCTCCTCGGCGGCCGCGCCGACGAGCTGACCGACGACGAGCTCGACTGGGCGCCCCCGGACGGCGGCTGGCCCCTGCGCCGCGTCGTCCACCACGTGGCCCGGTGCGAGGGGCTCTACGCCCGTGCGCTCGACGAGGCCCCGTCGGAGGATCCGCGGATCGGTTACGAGCGCTCCCGCCGGCTGCTCGAGGCGCGCCTGCAGACGGCGCGCGACCGCGGCGACGATCCGTCCGTCGTGTACGTGAGCCTCTACGGCGTCTTCCACAGCCCGGACACCGCGGCGCGCGAGGTGCTCGATCTCGAGCGCGGCCTGATCGAGCAACGCCGGACGGAGGCCGGGCGGTGATGCCGCCGGCGGATCCGATCGCGGCGGTCACCCATCCGGATCCCTATCCGTACTACCGCGAGCTCGTGGCGAGGACCCCGCTCTATCGGGACGAGGCACTCGGACTGTGGGTGGCCGCGAGCGCCGACGCGGTGACCGCGGTCCTGGCGAGCCCGCTCGGCCGCGTGCGCCCGGCCGCCGAGCCGGTTCCCGCCGCGCTCCGGGGCTCGCCGGCGGCCGATATCTTCGGACGGCTCGTGCGCATGACCGACGGGCCCTCTCACGCGCCCATGAAGCGGGCGGTGTCGGCCGCGCTCGAGTCGATCGACGCGAACCGGGCCCGGGGCCACGCCGAGCGGTGGGCCCGGACGCTCGCCGCGGAGATCGACCCGCGGTCGAGCCCGGCGCGGCTGGACGACTTCACGCTCGCGCTGTCCGCCCACGCGATCGCGAGCCTGCTCGCGGTGCCCGACCAGGCGCTCGGGCACGCCGAGCGATGCGTCGGCCAGTACGTGGGCGGTCTCTCGGCCGGCGGAGGCGCCGAACGCCTGGAGCGGGGCAAGCGGGCCGCGGCAGATCTGATCGGGCTCGTCCGATCGCGCCTCACCGCGCCGGAGCCCGCCGCGACGTCCCTGCTCTCCGTCCTGAGCCGGGAGGCGGGGCGGGCCGGATGCGGCGACACCGGGGCGATCGTGGCGAACGCGATCGGGTTCATGACCCAGGCCTACGAGGCGACCGCGGGCCTGATCGGCAACACGCTCCTGGCGCTGGCCGCCCGCCCGGAGCTCGCGGCGCGGCTCGCGACGGACTCCGGGCTGCTGGACGACGTGATCCGGGAGGTGCTGCGCCACGATCCGCCGGTCCAGAATACCCGCCGCTTCGTCGCCGCGGACGGCGTGGTCGCGGGCCGGCGCATGGCCGCCGGCGACACGATCCTGGTGGTGCTGGCCGCCGCCAACCACGACGCGGCGGCGAATCCCGCGCCGGAGCGCTTCGACGTCGCAAGAGAGCGCCGGCAGACGTTCACCTTCGGGACCGGCCCCCACGCCTGTCCCGGCGAGCAGCTCGCGATCACCATCGCGCGGGCCGGAATCCAGGCGCTGCTCTCGCACGGCGGCCCGCTCGGGTCCCGGCCCGGGGCGGTGGCCTACCGCCCATCCGGTAACGTGCGCATCCCGCTCTTCGCGAGCGGGACGGGGTGAGCTACCGCAGCACCGCGAGCTTCTTGCGCTCGATCAGCTCGAGGTCGATCTGGGCGCCCAGGCCCGGCGCGGTCGGCGCGCGGACCAGGCCGTGCGAGTCCACCTCGATGTCGGCGACCAGGCCGTACTTCTGCGCCTCCGCGGGCAGCAGCACCTCGAAGAACTCGCAGTTCCGGATGGCCATCGCCACGTGCAGGTTGGCCACGTTGTTGAGCGAGTTCCCCCCGTGGTGGATCTCGAAGTTCATGTGGAACCCCTCGGCCAGGTGCGCCGCCTTCAGCAGCGCCGAGATCCCCCCCTTGACCGCCACGTCGCCCCGCAGGTAGTCGGTGGCGCGGGCCACGATCCAGGGCGCGTAGGCGGTGAAGCCGCCCGGCGCGTACTCGGTGGCCAGGATCGGGATCGACAGGTGCTGCTTGAGCTTGACGTAGTTGTAGAGATCATCGTCCGCGAGCGGGTCCTCGTACCAGTAGTAGCCGAGCCGCTCGATGGCCCGGCCGACCCGGATCGCGGCCGGATAGTCGTAGGCCCAGGTCGAATCGAGCATGAGCGTGAAGGCGTCGCCCACCATGCTCCGCACCGCCTCACAGATCTCGATGTCGACCCGCGGATCGGTGGGCGGATGGATCTTGTAGGCGGTCCAGCCGGAGGCCTTGAAGCGCGCCGCCTCCTCCGCGTAGGCCTGCTTGGACTGGAGCACCGCGGAGCTCGCGTAGGCGGGGAGTCGATCCCGGTAGGTGCCGAGGAGCCGGTGGATGGGCAGCCCCGCGACCTTGCCCGCGATGTCCCACAGGGCCACGTCCACCGCGCCGATGGCGCGCCACGTGGTGTGCCGGCTGCGCGAGAGGAGCGCCTGGTAGAGGCGCTCCCGCTCGAGCGGGTCCTGGTCCATCACGAGGGGCTTGAGCGCGCTCATCAGCGACTCAGCATCGAACTGGGCGCCGCGGCTGGCCGAGCCCAGGAACGCGTGGCCCTCGACGCCTTCGTCGGTGCGCAGCGCGAGCAGGCCCAGCTGGCTCTGGCCGCCGAACTTCCCGGTGTGCCGGCCGTAGGTCGTGGCCGGGATGTTCTCCCACGCGAACAACGTGAGGGTGACGTCGGTGATCTTCACGAGACTCCTTCCCGCCCGCGAGCCGGGCTGTCGGCGCTGCCCCGAGCGTACACCGATTGCGGCGGGCCGATTCTGCTAGATTGAGGCCGTGAAGCCGAGCCCGCGTCCTGTGACCTCGCGTCCCGCACCCGCGCCGCCACGAGACGGTGTGGTCCGACTCTTTCGCGATCGTGGCGGGCGCAACGGCAAGACGGTTACCGTGATCCGCGGACTCCCCGAGCGCGGCCCCGCCCTCGAGGCCCGGGTCGCCCTGATGAAGCGGCTGTGTGGAGCGGGCGGCACCCTCAAGGACGACGCGGTCGAGATCCAGGGTAATCACCGCGAGCGACTGGCCGAGCACCTCCGCGCCGCGGGCTACACCGTCAAGCTCGCCGGGGGCTAGTCGACCTCCTTGAGCCGCAGCACCTCGGGGCGGCCGTCCATGAACTCGCCCATCTTCCGCCCGAGCGCCTTGAAGTAGTCGGTGCCGCGGTGGGCCTCCACCGCCGCCTGGTCCGCGTAGCGCTCCATGAAGACGTAGGTCTGCGGCGCCTCGGCCCGGTGCAGGGCATACAGGCGGCAGCCCGGCTCATTGGCGTTGACCTGGGCCACCAGCTCCTTGGCCACGGCCTCGAACTGCTGCTCCATACCCGGCTTCACCTTGATCGTCGCGACGATGCCCAGCATCGGGAGCCTCCCGCGGGACGCCCGGTGGGCACCCGCCGTTCGTGGGATGACAACCTCCGGCCACGGCACAACCAAATTTTGTAGCGCTCACGCCCCGACTCGCGGCTACGACCGGAACTATGTTCAATACAATCAGATGCTTGGCCGCAGTGTCACGCCTGGAACGCGTCTTGCTGCTGGGCCGGGCATGAGAACTCAAGATCGCGTGCACGGGACCCGGGAAGCCGCCGCCAGGCAGCACATCAACGATCCCCACCCGCCCGAGGTCCGACGCCGCCGCGGCCGGCCCAAGGGTAGCACCGGCATCAGCCGGCGCCATCCCGACTCACTGCTGGCCGCGGAGATCGCGAAGTCCCCGCTCGCCACGGTGTACGCGAGCCCGGACGGCGAGCTCTACCACGCGGTGTGCAAGACCGCGCTCGAGTTCCAGGGCCGTCGCGCCCAGCTGGAGTTCGACTTCTACTGCCTGCGCTGCATGGAGCACGTCGCGCTGCCGCAGTTCGCGCTGAGCCGCATCCGCTTCGACATGCCGCGGCCGGCCGACGTGGTGCTCCCGGACTGGGCCACCAGCATCGTCGCGTACCAGTAGGTCCGGCGAGCGCGGCCGCCCGGCGCGGCCGGCTCTCTCCCGCCGACAGGCCCCTCGGGCCGGCCGCGTGGAACCTCTCCTCCCACGCCGCGCACGCGTCGTCCACCACGATCACCTGAACGCCACGCTCCGCCGTGGGCCGGGCCGGGCTCTCGACGCCCGCGTCGGGCCGAACCACGCGGGGCCGCATGTCGATGGCGGTGCGCTCCATGTCGGCCGAGTGCGCCGAGGCTGGCAGGCGGCTTCTCCATTGTCAAGGTCGCGAGCCCGTGCCAGCATGCGCCGGTGCTCATCGAGGACCCCGACGACCCGCGGGTCGCCGACTACCGCGCGGCGATCCGCGGCCGAGGCGACGGGCCCTTCCTCTGCGAGGGCCGCCTGCTGGTGCGCCGCCTGCTCGCCTCGCGCTTCCGGGTGCGCTCGGTACTCGCCACCGCGGCCGTGCTCGAGGATCTCCGCGACGCCCTCGGCCCCACGCCGCCGCCGGTCTTCGTGGCGTCCACCGCGATGATCCGCTCGATCTTCGGCTTCCATTTCCACCGGGGCTGTCTCGCCCTCGGCGAGCGGCCGGAGCGGCCGACCTCCCCGGAGTCCGTGGTCGACCCGCCCGGCCCGCGGGTCGTGGTCGGGCTGGACGAGGTGACCGACCCCGACAACGTGGGCGCGATCTTCCGCAACGCGGCCGCCTTCGGGGCCGCGGGCGTGCTGCTCTCCGCGGGCTGCGCCGATCCCCTCTACCGCAAGTCCATCCGCGTCTCGATGGGGGGAACGCTCTCCACCCCATTCGCCCAGGCGGAGTGGGGCGCCGCGCTCGACGCCCTGCGCCGGGCCGGCTACACGCTGGTGGCGCTCAGTCCCGACCGGGACGCGGAGGCCGTCGGCGAGGCGGCGGCCCGTCTCGTCTCCCGGCGGCGCGCGCTGATCGTCGGCGCGGAGGGCGTCGGACTCGGCGCGCGCACGCGCGAGGCCGCCGATGTCCACGTGCGCATCCCGATGGCGCCGGGCGTCGACTCGCTGAACGTGGCCACCGCGTGCGGCATCGCGCTCCACCGTCTGGGAGCGGTATCATGAGCGACGGGCCCGCATGATCCGCATCGGCACCTCCGGCTACAACTACCCCGAGTGGCGGGGCACCTTCTACCCGGAGAAGTTCCCGACCGGCAAGATGCTCCCCTACTACGCGGAGCGGTTCTCCACCGTGGAGATCAACTACACCTTCTACCGCATGCCCAACGCCAAGACGGTGGCGGGCTGGGTCGCGGAGACGCCTCCCGGCTTCTCCTTCACGCTCAAGGCCCCGCAGCGCATCACCCACTTCGCGCGGCTGCGCGACATCGGCGACCCGCTGCGCTACTTCCTCGACACCGCGGCGGGCCTCGGCCCCAAGCTCGGCACCGTGCTCTTCCAGCTCCCCCCCAACTTCAAGAAGGACCTCGACCGCCTCGGCGGGCTCCTGGACCAGCTGCCGGCCGGGCTGCGCTGCGCCTTCGAGTTCCGTCACGAGAGCTGGCTCGACGCCTCGGTGTACGCGCGGCTGCGGGCGGCGAACGCGGCCCTCTGCGTGGCCGACACCGAGGACGCCACGACCCCCCTCGAGACCACCGCCGACTGGGGCTACCTGCGCCTGCGCGACCAGGGCTACACCGAGGCCGACCTCGCGGAGTGGGCCGGCAAGATCCAGGCGCTCGGGAGCGCGTGGCGGGACACGTTCGTGTACTTCAAGCACGAGGAGGCCGGGACCGGCCCCGCCTTCGCCCGCCAGCTGGAGGCACTGCTCCCGCGCTGACCGCGCCCGCCGGCCCCCCGCGGGGCCGGATGCGCTCGATCGCGGCGGCCATGTCGATCCCCTCCCCCAGGACCGGCCGGAGCGGGTCGGCGGTCTTCTCGAAGCGCGCGACGATCGTCTTCAGGTTGAAGCGCGCCGGATCCAGGCGCGGGGTCACCTCGCGCCACTCCAGCGGGCACGAGGCGGGCGCGCCGGGCAGCGGCCGCAGGGAGAACGGGGCCACGATGGTCTGCCCGTGCCCGTTCTGCCCGAAGTCGATGTAGACCTTGCCGCCGCGATCCCGGAGCGGCCGCGCCACCGTGGAGATCTCGGGCTCGGCCTCGACGCCGAGCACGGCGAGCAGCCGCGCGAAGGTGCGCGCCTGCTCGTAGGTGTAGCGGGCGCCCAGGGGCAGCAGGATGTGCAGCCCGGTGGCGCCCGACGTCTTCACGTAGCTGGGCAGGGCGAGCCCGTCCAGGATGCGGCGGAGCGCGAGGGCCACCCGTACCACGTCGGTGAACGGGGCGCCCTTGGGGTCCAGATCCAGCACGAGCCAGTCCGGCCGCTCGAGCGACGGCACGCGCGAGGCCCAGCAGTGGATCGGGATCGCCGCGCTGTTGGCCACGTAGCGCAGCATCTCCGCGTCGTCCACCACCAGGTACGCGATGTCCCGCTCGGTGTCGCGCGAGTAGATGCGCTCGGTCCGCACCCACGCGGGCGCGAACTCCGGGGCGTCCTTCTGGTAGAAGGACTTCCCGGCGATGCCGTCGGGGAAGCGGGTCAGTACCAGGGGCCGATCGCGCAGGTAGGGCAGCATCCACGGCGCGACGCGCTCGTAGTACTCGATCAGATCCGCCTTCGTGTACCCCTCCGCGGGCCAGAAGACCTTGCGGAGGTTGGTCGGCTTGAGGCGCGGCCCCGGATCGGGCGCGGGGGCCGCCGCGGCGGTCGGCTCCGTCCCGGGCTCTCCCGCCGAACCGGGATCGATCGGCTCCGCCGTCTCCCGCCGGCAGTCCTCCGGCTTCCGGTCGTCGCGCAGGCCGATGAACGTCGGGTGGCGAAGGCCGCCGTCCTCCGTCCAGTCGGTGAAGCGCACCTCGCACACCAGGCGCGGCTCCACCCAGTGATGCCCGCGCCCGGCGGGGACCGCGCCCGCGTCGAAGGGCGGCGTCGCGCGGGCGAGCGGGGCGAGCCGCGCCCAGATCGCGGCGAGGCCGGCCCGATCGAACCCGGTGCCCACCTTCGAGACGTAGACGAGGCGCCGCGACTCCGCGGCGCCCTCGTAGAGGCCCAGATGCAGGGCGCCGAAGTGCCCGCGCGCGCCCTGCGGATCCGTATAGCCGCCGACCACGAACTCCTGCCGCTTCTGGCACTTGATCTTGATCCAGTCCCGGGTCCGCCCGCCCGAGTAGGTGCTTCGCGCCTTCTTGGCCACGATGCCCTCGAGCCGCTGCGCGGAAGCCGCCTCGAAGAACGCGTGCCCCTCCCCGACGACGTGGTCCCCGTAGCGCACCGGCCCGAGCGGGGGCACCAGGAGCCGCAGGCACTCCTTGCGCTCGACGAGTGGCCGCCGCCGCAGGTCGCGATCGTCGAGCAGGAGGCAGTCGAAGAAGACCCCGACCGCGGGCTGCCGCCGAGCCGCCGTCTCGACGTCCCGCGGATCGGTGAGCGCCATGCGGGGCTGCAGGCGCTGGAAGCTCGGGCGGCCCGCGTCGTCCAGCGCCACGATCTCGCCGTCGATCACGAAGCGATCGATCGGGAGCACGCGGAGGGCGCGCGCCACCTCGGGATAGCGCCCGGTGGTGTCCTGCCCGCTCCGCCCGTACAGGGTCACGCGCTCGCCCCGGCGGTCCGCCAGCACGCGCACGCCGTCGTACTTGATCTCGTAGAGCCAGGCCGGGTCGGAGAAGGGCCGCTCGGCGAGGGTGGCCAGCGTGAAGGGCTGGGCCCGCGCGTCCACCTCGCCCCGGGGAGCGCCCAGCGACTCGAGGCGGGCACGCACCGCGGCGAGGCGGGCCGGGCGATCGGCCATCTCCTCGACGGTGAGTCCGGAGAGCACCGACTGTGGATAGCGCTCGATCAGCTCGGTGGCCCCCGGCGGCAGCGCGGCGCCGTCGGCCTTCTTGAGCAGCAGCCAGTCGCGGTCCTTGCCCGACATCCGCGCGAGGGTCCAGCGACCGCGCATCTTGTAGCCGAAGATCTCCACCTCGAGCTTGCCGCGCGCGAGCTGCTCGAGGGGATCCGTCGGCTTGGTCGCCCGGTACCAGCCGTAGTCCCACACGATGACCGAGCCCGCGCCGTAGTTGCCGGCGGGGATGACGCCCTCGAAGTCGCCGTACTCGATCGGGTGGTCCTCGACGTGGACCGCGAGGCGCTTCTCCTCCGCGTGCCCGGACGGCCCCTTGGGCACCGCCCAGCTCTTCAGCACCCCGTCCATCTCGAGGCGCAGGTCGTAGTGCAGGCGCCGCGCGGCGTGCTTCTGCACCACGAAGAGCCGCCCTCCGGTGGGCAGGCGTCCCCCGAACGGCTCGGGGGTGCGATCGGGATCGCGCTTCTTGCGGTAGGCTTCGAGCGGCGGCGGGCGCTCGCCTCCGAGCGAGTCCGGCACAATCCCTCGCCCCTTCGCGGCGGGCTCACCCCTATCCGGTGCGGTCGCCATCGGAGACTTGGAGCATAGCCGTCCCGGTGGTAGTGTGCAAAGTCTCACGGCCATGGCTCCTCATTCCATCGGCTCGGGCACGATCTCCTTCGGGCTGGTCTCCATCCCGGTGAAGCTCTACACCGCGGCGTCCAGCGGCGGGGTCAGCTTCAACCTCCTGCACGCCAAGTGCGGCAGCCGCATCAAGCAGCAGACGTTCTGCCCGGTGTGCAACGAGGTGGTGGAGCGCGGATCGCTCGTGAAGGGCTACGAGTTCCAGAAGGAGCAGTACGTCCGCTTCACCGACGAGGAGCTGAAGTCGCTCGAGGGCGAGGCCTCGAAGGTCATCGACATCGCGGAGTTCGTCCCGCTCCCCGCGGTGGACCCGATCTACTTCGAGAAGACCTACTACCTCGGCCCGGACAAGGGCGGCGAGAAGCCCTATCGCCTCCTCGCCGACGCGATGGCCAAGAGCGACCGGGTCGCGCTCGCCACCTTCGTGATGCGCGGCAAGGAGAGCCTGGTCCTCGTCCGCCCCGCGCAGGACGGCCTGATGCTGCACACGATGTACTTCGCCGACGAGGTGCGCGACTTCGGCGAGATCGAGAAGGGCAAGTCGGTGAAGCTGCGCGACGGCGAGCTCGAGCTGGCCGAGCGGCTGATCGGCGAGCTGTCGCACGACGAGTTCAAGCCCGAGCAGTACCAGGACGACTACCGCAACCGCGTGCTCGAGATGGCGAACTCCAAGGTGGAGGGCAAGGAGATCACCGCCGCGGCCCCGGAGGCCCAGCGGGCCCAGGTGATCGACCTGATGGACGCCCTCAAGCAGAGCCTCGCCAAGCGCGGTGGCGCCGAGGAGCGGCCCGCCGCGGCGGGAGCGCCCGGCGCCAAGAAGCCGCCGGCCAAGGCGCCCAAGCGCGCCGCCGCGCCCGACAAGGACAGGAAGGCGCAAGCCGGCCGGAAATGACCGCCTTCTCCACCCACGAGGTGGCGAAGATCCTCGGTCTGCCGGACTCCAAGATTCGCGCCTGCGCGCGCGCCGCCCTGCTCACGCCCACCCGCGGCCCCGGCGGGCGCCTTCGCTGGTCCTTCCAGGATCTGCTCCTGCTCAAGACCACGCGCGGCCTGCTCGAGGCCCGCGTGCCCGCGCGACGCATCCGTCGCATGCTGGCCTCGTTGAGGCGCCAGCTGCCCGGCGACCAGGCGCTCTCCAGCGTCAGCGTCTACGCGGACGGCCGCCGGGTCGTGGCCTGGGACGGCACCGCGCGCTGGCAGCCCGACTCCGGCCAGTTCCTCTTCAGCTTCGACGCGACCGCGGTGGCGGTCCCGGATCCCGTCCGGCCCGTGGCGGCCGCCCCCGCGGAGCCGCCGGCCCGCTCCGCCGGGGAATGGTTCGATCTCGGCTGCGAGCTCGACACGGCCTCGCCCGGCGAGGCGCGCCATGCCTACGAGCAGGCCCTCGCGCTCGATCCGGGCCTGGCCGACGCCCACGTCAACCTGGGACGCCTCCTCCACGCCGCGGGCGAGGCCGCGCGGGCCGAGACCCACTACCGCGCGGCGATCCAGCACGCGCCGGACGATGCCATCGCGCACTTCAATCTGGGCGGCCTGCTCGAGGAGCTGGGCCGGGGGGGCGAGGCGGTCGCGTCATACCATCGCGCCCTCGCCGCCGATCCCGACTTCGCCGACGCGCACTACAACCTGGGCCTTCTGCTCGATGCACTGGGCCGGCGCCCGGCGGCGATGACCCATCTGAAGGCGGCCCGCCGCCTCTACGCTCGCCGCTCCGCCTGAGCCGGCCGGGCGTCATCGCGGGATTCGGCCGGATCGGTGACACCCGGTGTCAGATCCGACTCCCGCAATGGCCTTCCTGGCCTGCTGTTTCAGGTAGTTAGATGCCTGGCAACTTCATTGCATATCCTCCTGATCGTTGGCCCGCACTCATACCAAGAGGAGACCGCAATGAGGACATTGATCGGGTGGACCGTGGGCGCCGCGTGCGCGACCGTCATCGTGACCGGCCTTTCCGCGCTTCCCGCCCCGGCCCAGGAGACCAAGAACGACCGGCGCGAGATCCGGCAGGACACCCGCGAGATCCGCGGGGACCGCAAGGAGATCGCCAAGGACACGAAGGAGATTCGCGGCGACCAGAAGGAGCTCCAGGCTTCCCAGAAGCAGCTGCGCGAGGCGTACAAGTCGGGCGACCCCGCGGCGATCAAGGCGGCCCGCGAGAACTACCAGAAGAGCCGCGGCGGCCTTCGCGGTGACCTGAAGGACCGGCGTCAGGACGTGCGCGATCTGCACCAGGACAAGCAGGATCGCCAGGAGGACGTGCGGGATCTCCACGAGGACCGGCGGCAGGTGCGGACCCGTCAGGCCAAGTAGCCCACACCCATCCGCAGACCCCAAGGGGGAGCGGCCCATCGGGCCCTCCCCCTTCTTCTTTCTTGCCGGCGCGCCGCGCTAGCTCGTGTCCGGATGGCGCTCGTGCCAGTCGGTGAGCGACTGGTAGGCGCACGCGGCGGCCAGGACGGTGTGCTCCTCCCACGCCCGTCCCATGAACTGCAGGCTGGTCGGCAGCCCGCGCGGCCCGAACCCGTTCGGCACCGCCACCGCGGGCAGCCCCGCCCCGTTGCCGACCGCGCCCATCACGTCGCGCGCGGTGCCGCGGATGGCGCTGCGCACCTGGCCGTCCAGCGGGGCCGCCTCGGCGGCGCGGCCCGGGGCCACCAGGGCGTGGAGCGGGGCGAGCACCCGATCGACCTCGCGCGCCATCACCCCGCGCAGGCGCAGGGCCTTCAGGTAGTCCTTGGCCAGGATGGCGTCGCGCGCGTAGGCGGTGTAGCGGTCCTCGGGCGCGGTCAGGCCGCGGATCGCTCCGCTCTCGATCAGGTCGTCGAACGCGCTGGCCGCCTCGGCGAACAGGATCGTCCGGGTGATGTCGTCGTAGGGCAGCTCCGGCAGCGCGACCTCCTCGACGGTGCCGATCTGCCGCAGCACTCCGAGCGAGCGCTCGAAGCTCTCGCGCACCGCGTCCTCGCAGCCGTCGGTGACCCCCCGCAGGACGCCGAACCGGAAGCGCCGCCCGGCGGGGTCGGCGGGCTCGTGGCGGAACGGCCGATCGACCGTGGTCGGGTCCGCCGGGTCGCGGCCCGCGACCGCCTCGAGCACGAGGCCGCAGTCGTCCGCGGTGAGGGCGAGCGGTCCCAGCTTGTCGAGCGTCCAGCAGAGCGCCATCGCGCCGTGGCGGCTCACCCGGCCGTAGGTCGGGCGCAGGCCCGCCACGCCGCAGTTGCCCGCGGGCGAGAGGATGGAGCCCCACGTCTCCGAGCCGATCGCGAACGGCACCAGCCCCGCCGCGACCGCCGAGCCCGAGCCGCTCGAGGAGCCGCCGCTCCAGGCGTCGCGGCGCCAGGGATTGACGCCGGGGCCGGTGAACGCGGCGTTCGGCTGGCGGTAGCCCATGCCGCCGGCCAGCTCCACCATGGCGAGCTTGGCGCAGAGCACCGCTCCGGCCTCCTCGAGCTTCCGGATCGCGGTGGCGTCGAAGTCGAATACGCGATCCTTGAACGGGGCCGCGCCCCACGTGGTCGGGATGCCGCCCGACGTCGCGAGCAGGTCCTTGGCCCCGTACGGGATGCCGTGGAGCGGCCCGCGGTAGTGGCCGGCCGCGATCTCGCGCTCCGCGCGGCGCGCCTGCTCGAGGGCGCGGGCGCGCGTGACCGTGACCACCGCGTTGTAGCGCCCGCCCAGGCGCTCCAGCCGGTCGAGGAACGTCTCGGCCAGCGCCACCGGGGAGAGGCGCCGGTCGCGGATCAGCTCGCCGAGCCGCCGCACCGGGGCGAAGACGACGTCCTCGGCCTTCACGGGATCGCCCGGTAGGCCGCGAAGGGCTGGCCCGGCTCGTCGGCATTGGTGAGGCGCACCGCCCGGAGGGCGTGCGCGGCCTGCACAATGCCCTCGATGGCGGTGCGCACCCCGGCGAGCTCTTCCGCGCTCAGCCGGCTACCGTAGCGCTCGCGCACCAGCGCGAGCATGGTCTCCACCTCCGCGCGGACCGCCTCGGGCTCGCTCATCGCGCGGGCATTCTAGCGGAGACGCGGGTCGAGTGCATCCCGGAGTCCGTCGCCCAGCAGGTTGAAGCCGAGCACCGCGAGGAAGATCGCGAGACCGGGCAGGGCCGCCACGTGGGGCGCGACATTCATGTACTGCCGGCTGCTCGAGAGCATGCTGCCCCAGTCGGAAGTGGGCGGCTGGACGCCCAGGCCCAGGAACGAGAGCCCGGCCAGCGCGGTGATCATCCCGCCCACGTTCAGGGTGACCGCCACGATCAGCGGCGCCAGGCAGTTGCGCAGGACGTGGGTGAGCGACAGGCGCAGCTCGGACACCCCCAGGGCCCGCGCCGCCTCCACGTACTCGGTCTGCTTCACGGCCAGCACGGTGGCCCGCACGATGCGGCCGTAGAACGGGATGTTCACGATGGCGACGGCCACCATGCCGTTGACGAGGCCCGGGCCGAGGGTGGCGATGATCGCGATCGCGAGCAGAAAGTACGGGAACGCCATCAGGGTGTCGATCGAGCGCATGACGACCTGGTCCACCCAGCGGCCCACGAAGCCGGCCAGCAGCCCGAGCCCGGAGCCCGCCGCGGCGGCGAGCGCGGTGGCGGCGAGGCCCACCACCAACGAGGTGCGGGCGCCGTAGAGCAGCCGGCTCAACAGGTCGCGGCCGAACTCGTCGGTGCCGAGGACGTGTCCGGTGGTGAGTGGCCGCGCGAGCCGGCGCGCGGTGTCGATGGCGTCCGGGTCGTGCGGGGCGAGCAGCGGCGCGAGGCCCGCGGCAATGCCGAGCACGACGACCAGGCCGAGGCCGAACACCGCGCTGCCGCTCTTGCGGAACATGCGGGCGGCCTCCGCGAGGCTCGAGCGGCCCGCGGAGGCCGCGAGGGTGACCGCCGCGCTACTCATAACGGATGCGCGGGTCGAAGACCGCGTAGAGCAGATCCACGATCAGGTTCACCAGGACGAAGGTGGTGGCGATCAGCAGCACCCCGCCCTGCACCAGCGGATAGTCGCGCGCCTGGATGGCGCGCACCATCATCGAGCCGAGCCCCGGCCACGAGAACACGGTCTCGGTCAGGATGGCGCCGCCCAGCAGGTAGCCCACCTGCACGCCCACCACGGTGAGGATGGGATTGAACGCATTCTTCAGCACGTGGCGCGCGATCACCGCGCGCTCGGCCAGGCCCTTGGCCCGCGCGGCCCGCACGTAGTCCTGCCGGATGATCTCGAGCACGCTCGAGCGCGTCAGCCGCGCCACCGCGGCCGCCGAGGCGGTTCCGAGCGTGACCGCGGGCAGCACCAGGTGCCAGAGGAGATCGGCGAGCCCGCCCCCGTACGGGGACGCCATGCCTGCGGAGGGCAGCCACCGGAGCGTCAGGGCGAACACGAGGATCAGCATGATGCCGGTCCAGAACACCGGCAGGCTCACCCCGGTCACCGCCACCGCCATGCTGAGCTTGTCGAGCCAGGAGTACTGCCGGGTGGCGGACAGGATCCCGGCGCCGAGCCCGAGCGAGATCGCGATCACGAGCGCGCCCGCGGTCAGCACCACCGTGGCCTTGAAGCGCAGCAGCACCTCGGGCAGCACCTCGCGCCCGAGCGGGATCGAGCGGCCCAGATCGCCCTGCAGCACGCGGCCCATCCACTGGAGGTACTGGACCGCCACCGGCCGGTCGAGGCCGAGGTCGCGGCGCAGGCGCTCCACGTCCTCCCGGGTGGCCTGCGCGCCGAGCATGATCGCGGCGGGGTCGCCGGGGGCCAGGCGCATCACCCCGAAGACGAGCAGCGACACCCCGACCAGGACCGGAAGCGCGAGCAGGATACGTCGGACGAGGTAGCCCTGGAGGCCGCCCCCGCCTACTGCAGCCACACCTGCTTGAGCACCAGGTCGAAGTTGGGGTGGAGCTTGAATCCCTGCACCCGCTTGCGGTGCACGATCACCTGCTTGCCGTGGTCCACGAAGATCCACGGCGCGTCCTCCATCACCAGGCGCTGCGCCTCGCGGTAGAGGAGGATGCGCTCCTTGTCGTCGATGGTGGTACGGCCTTTCCGGAGCAGCTCGTCGACGCGGGGGTTCTGGTAGAAGCCAGCGTTGAACGCGGGTGGGAAGCGATCGGAGGACAGCAGCATGTACATCATGTGGTCGGGATCGCCGATGGAGGGGTTCCAGGACATCTCGGCCATGTCGGGGCCGTCGAGGTATTTCTTGAGATAGGCGCCCCACTCCATGGTCTGGATCTTGGCGCGCACGCCCACCGCGGCCAGGTTGGCCTGGATCACGGTGCCCATCTCGACCGGCGACTGCATGCCGGAGCCGGACTCGGGCACGTAGAACGTCACGTCGAATCCGTTCGCGTAGCCGGCCTCCTTGAGGAGCGCCTTGGCCTTCGCCGGGTCGTAGGGGTACCGCTGGGTCTTGTCCTCGTGGTAGGCGCCGTACACCGGCGAGAGCGGGGTGGTGGCCACGATCGCGGTGCCCTTCAGGATGTCGCGGATGATCGCGTCTTTGTGCACCGCGTAGTTCAGCGCCTGGCGCACCCGCCGGTCCTTGAGCGCGGGGTGCCGCGTGTTGAGCGCCACGTACCAGACCGCGGAGGAGTTGGTCTCCGCCACCACCACGTCCGGATCCTTGCGGAGGTCGGCCAGGCTGTCGGGCGGCACGTCCATGGTGAGGTCGATCTCACCGGTCTTGATCGCGGAGAGCCGCGCCTGCGCCTCGATGATCGGCACGTAGATGGCCTGGCGGATCTTGGGCGCGCCGCCCCAGTACTGGTCGTTGCGCGAGAGCACCACCCGCACCCCGGGCTCCCACGCCTCGAGCTTGAAGGGCCCGGTGCCCACCGGGTGCTTCACCACGTCCTTGCCCCACTTCTTGAGCGCCTCGGGGCTGTAGATGTAGAGCGAATGGTGAGCCAGGTACTGCAAGAACGGGGTGAGCGGGGCCTTGAGCCGGATCTGCACCGTGCTCGGATTCACCACCTCCACCCCCGCCACGTTGCCGAGGAAACCCTTCACGTACGGGTAGGTGCCGGTCGCGTAGAACGGCCCCTGCTCGTTCAGCTGGCGGTCGAAGCAGAACTTCACCGCCTCCGCGGTGAGCGGGGTGCCGTCGTGGAACTTCACGTTAGGCCGGAGGTGGAAGGTGTAGGTCAGCCCGTCCTTGGAGATATCCCAGGACTGGGCCAGGCCGGGGACGATCTTGTAGGTGCCGAGCTCCTGGGCGGTGAGCCCCTCGAACATGCGCTTGATGACGCGTGTCGAGTTCAGGTCCGTGATCTGGGGCGGATCCATGGTGACCGGCTCGGCGAGCAGCCCGATCACCATCGCGTCCTTCGGCGGCGCCGCGACGGCGGCGGACACCAGCACCACGGCCAGCAGCACCAATCCGATTCCCCACGCGCGGCGTCTCGACATGCGGGCCTCCTCCGGGAGAGTGAAATGCTACGCATCTTGCCCCAACGCCCCCGGCTTGGCAACGGCCCGGCGCGGCGCTAAGATCCCGGCCTGGGAGGACCTCCAAGATGGCCAAGCGAATGCTCTTCATCGGCGCGGGCGCGATCGGCAGCTACCTGGGCTCGTTCCTCGCGCGGGCGGGGCACGACGTGGTGCTGGTGGACCCGTGGCCCGAGCAGGTCGAGATGATCCGGAGCCGGGGCATCGCGGTGACCGGGCCGCACGATCCCTTCGAGGCCAGGCCCACCGCCCTGCACGTGCACGAGCTGCAGCGCCTGGGCGCCGACTTCGACATCGCCTTCATCGCGATGAAGGCCTACGACACCGCGTGGGCCACCTGGATGGCGCTGCCCCACCTCAAGCCGGCGGGCTACGTGGTGTCGGCCCAGAACTGCTGGAACGATCCGATCGTGGCCGGGATCGCGGGCGCGGAGCGCTCGGTCGGCCTCATCATGTCCAAGATCGGGGTGGCCCTCTGGAAGCCGGGGCAGGTCGAGCGCGGCATGGAGAAGGGGCAGGGCGCCGGCCACGACGTCTTCCGGGCCGGCGAGCACGACGGGCGGATCACCGAGCGCGTCACCGAGCTGGCCGACATCATGAGCGTGATCGACGGCGCGCGGCCCACCGACAACCTCTGGGGCGAGCGCTGGTCCAAGCTCTGCGCCAACTGCATGGGCAATCCGGTGCAGGCCATGACCGGGCTCGGCAGCATCGAGATCGCCGCCCAGGCGCGCGGCCGCGAGATCACCGTCCGCATCGCGCAGGAGTCCGCCGCGGTCGGCCTCAAGCAGGGCTACCGCATCCCGAAGTTCAACGGCCGCGAGGCCGAGCAGTGGGCCCAGGCCGGCCGGCCCGACGTCTACGCCGAGCTCGACGC
>Ga0070694_100000805_pt1 | contig 17593 bp, 12 predicted proteins | sample KBSK1251metaG_FD_65470 | JGI IMG/M metagenome (GOLD analysis project Ga0070694, IMG submission 65470) | Corn, switchgrass and miscanthus rhizosphere microbial communities from Kellogg Biological Station, Michigan, USA - KBS K1-25-1 metaG | ecosystem: Host-associated > Plants > Roots >... | reverse complement strand
GACCTTGGCGAGCAAATCCACGCCGGGTTCGTAATTGGCTTTTTGCTTCCCTTCCTTGTCGATGCCCTTGTCTCCGGTGCGCACACCCACGACTCGATCGTGTTCGTCGTAGAGCATCTCAGCGCCGGGAAACTCAGGAAAAATATTCACGCCGGCGACTTCACATTGTTCACCAAGCCAGGCGGTCAGGCGATTGAGCGAGACAATGTAGTAGCCGTGATTGTTCAGCGGCGGCGGGTTAATGGGTGAGCGAATCGCGCGCCTGGACGTGAGATAAAGAAACTGGTCGTCTTTGACTTCGGATTCGAGCGGCGCGCCTTTGGCAACAAAATCGGGAATCAGTTCGGCCAGCCCCTTCGGATCCATAACCGCGCCGGATAAGATGTGGGAGCCGACGGATGCGCCCTTTTCGATCACGGCAATTTGGATCTCACCGAGATCGGTTCCTTCGCTTTTTGCTTTTTCGATCAGTTGGGTCAGATGCAGAGCACCACTGAGGTTGGCCGGCCCGGCGCCGACAAACACAACATCCATTTCTAAAGATTCACGTTCCAAATCTATTGCCTTCCTCTCGACGCGATTCTGCTTTTGTACAGGCGTTCAGTGAAACCGCCATCTTTAAGAAACGCCTGCTCCAGCTGTCGCAATTGTTGATCTAAGAGATAGTTTGTTTGATGGACAGCTCAAACTTCTTCGAAGTGCCCGAGGCCTGACTTCCCTCAGCAATATTTTGCCGACCGCTGCGCGCAGCTTGAACCATCTGATCGAGCGTTCGTGATCGCCGATCGATAAAACGATCACAAAACTTCACGGTGCAGTCATAGACTAACTCCGCGTGCTGAAATGATTTGAGTTCACGATATCCCCCGTGTGGAGGAATGAGACCTGGTCCCATCTGAATTCCGTTACTTCTTGAGATCGGTCGTATAGTATCATGTCCCGAATCCGCTCCGCCTATGAAGAAAACTTTTTCATTTCGCAACATAATTGTTCTACTTACGGCATCGTTATTATTGAGCTCAATTACCGTTGCTATTACAGTCTTACGGAAAATTACCTACTCTGCGAAATCTTCTCCACAACTAATCCTCTGGGCGTGGGAACGTCCGACTGACTTGCGCTTTATCGACGCAAAACACGTTGGCGTTGCTTTTCTGGCTAAATCAATTCTCCTCAGATCTGACGACGTTCTGGTTCGGCCGCGCCTGCAGTCTTTACAACTGGTCGAAGGCACAAAGGTAATCGCGGTTACCAGAATCGAAACGGACCGCGACCACAAAGCAACTCTTTCAGCCCGGCAACGCGATGCGGTCAGTCACGCGATCGCTGACCTGGCGTCTCTACCGAACGTATCAGAAATCCAGATCGATTTTGACGCAACCAAATCAGAAAGAAGTTTCTACCGCGATTTGATTAAGGATGTCCGCAGCCATCTACCGGCCCAATTCAGGCTATCGATAACGGCGCTCGCTTCGTGGTGCATGTCTGATGATTGGATTTCCGATCTTCAGATTAACGAAGCCGTCCCTATGCTGTTCCGCATGGCCGGTGATGGCAAACACATCATGACCCGCCTGGACGCAGGCGATGATTTCAATGCGACCCCGTGTCGCCAGAGCTATGGCATTTCATTAGACGAACAACGCCCCAAACTCTTCCCTTCTCGCAAGCTCTACGTTTTCAATCCTGACGCGTGGACCGAAGAGTCCCTGCGTGAAATCTCGGAGTCAAGACGATGAATCGTTTTCCCCTGAACCCAACATCTAAATTTGCTCGCAGCGGTCGCGCGAAGCGGATCTTAATTCTCGCCGCATTGATTATTGGCCAGGTACTGGCGATTCCCTTTCTGCTTCCGCAACGCACACAAGCCTGTGGGCCTTTCTTTACCGATGCAATTTTCGTATTTTCGAAGCACCCTGACTTTCCTCTCGATAAGTTTGCCGCAGGCAAACTCGGCGTCGTCAGCGAAACGTGGGCTCGCTCGTATTTGGTAGTCGCTTATCGAAGTCTCACAGGTGACTCCTTGAGCGAGGCCGAGGCCAAAGCGATCAAGAGTCTGTGGGACGACCGTCTAAACAACTCCTTCGATTATTACAGCGACAGTTGGGTAAAGGACTGGAACGAAGCCCGCAAGGCTGCGGGGGCAACCGCTCCGGTGGAAGTGCAGGTTTACCGGAACCGCGAGAAACCGCGAGAATACGAATCGTTCCTCAATTGCCAGCAAGACGCTTTCATCAACGCTACGAAGCTCTTGAATGAACGGGTGAAGCTGTTTGGCGTCAACAGTCCGCAGGTGCAGTCGTGGCTGGCGGCGCAGGACACGGTCTTCTCAAATTGTGGCGAGGGCCGGCATCTGCCCAAAGACGCCGCCGCAGAACTTCCGGACCTGCCTCAGTTGCTGCGTGCCGATCGTGCCTATCAAATCGCCGCCGCCAACTTTTATTCAACGAACTTCGACGAAGCGAAACAGCAGTTTGAAGCCATCGCTCGTGATAAGGGATCTCCCTATCAGGTCATTGCTCCCTACATGGCGGCGCGGTCCATGCTGCGCAAAGGAAGCTTTGCTGAAAAGGAAGATGAGGGCCGGCCATTTCTGAACGACGCGGAGACGCGTCTCGGTGCGATACTGAAGGATAATTCTTTAAAGGATTCGCATCACGCTGCCGGCCGACTTCTTAATTTGGCGCGCCTGCGGGCGCACCCTGAAGAGAAGCTGCACGAACTGGCCCGCGAGATCATGAAAAAGGACGCGAGCCAGGACTTCAAACAGGCCGTCTGGGATTACACGATTCTGATGGACAAATATGTTGAGGCCGAAGATGAAGCGGCCAAGCGACAATTGCCGGCGACTCTGGGTTCGGATGATCTGACCGATTGGATTGTGACTTTCGAAGGTGACCTGGCCACAGGTGAGGCCCATGCGATCGAGAAATGGCAGAAGACGAAGGCGCTGCCATGGTTAGTTGCCGCGCTGGCAAATGCCGGAGGCAAGCAGCCGTTGTTGAATGAGTTACTTGCCGCCGGAGCAAATGTGAGCTCTTCATCGCCGGCTTTTCCGACCGTCGCTTTTCACAGCGTGCGCCTACTGAAGGAAGCGAACCGGGCGGCCGACGCGCGGGCGATGCTGGATAAAATTCTGGCCGGTGAGCGTCAGCAGCTGAATGCTTCGGCTGTGAACCTTTTTCTTGGCCAGCGGATGATGTTGGCGCAGAATCTGAATGAGTTCCTGCAGAATGCGCCGCGGGTTCCGGCGGGGTTCAGTTACAACGATGACGGTCGCGAACTTCCTGACGAGGACAGCGCTCCGAAAGCCGCTGAAGCGCCGAAGTCTCTTTTCGACCTGGATGCCGCCAACGTCTTCAACAAAGCGATGCCCGTAGCAATCATGAAAGACGCCGGGGGCTCAAAAACTCTGCCGGCAAATCTTCGTCGCGATGTGGCCCAGGCTGCCTTTGTCCGGGCGGCAATACTCGACGATCGCGAAACAGCGATCCAGGCCGCGGCGTCTCTGGAAGCGGAACTGCCGCAGCTCAAGGAATATCTGGAGGCTTATCAAAAAGCGACGACGCTTGAAGGCCGCCGCTTTGCCGGGGCGTTTCTGACTCTGAAGTTTCCGGGCTTGCGCCCATTCGTTTCTGCCGGTGTCGGCCGAACCACTGCGGTCGACGATGTGGACAGTTATCGCGACAATTACTGGTGTACCGAGCCAACGACACCTCAGAACGGGTCACCATCAGAGGACGCGCAAACTAAACCCAAATCGGTCGCGGCACCCGACTTTCTGAAAACCGCGCAGACTCTCGCGGCGCGCCAGTACGCCGCACTACAGGCGTTCGGGCCCGGTCCGAACTACCTTTGTCGTATGTCAATTGAATGGGCCCAGAAGAATCCGACGGACCCACGCGCCCCGGAGGCTCTGCATCTGGCGGTGAGATCTACGCGCTACGGATGCACTGACAATGACACTGGACGTTGGTCTAAGGCGGCCTTTGACTTGCTTCATAGTCGTTATCCCAATACGACCTGGGCCAAAAACACGAAGTATTGGTTCAAATAAATTAATTGCGGACGCACGACCACAGTGCGCATGTGAACCGGTGAACGAAAACAAACATACGAATGGCTTAGTCAACGAAACCAGTCCGTACCTTCTTCAGCACGCGCACAATCCCGTCGATTGGTATCCCTGGGGCGAAGAGGCCCTCGAAAAAGCACGGAAAGAAGGAAAGCCGATCTTGTTGAGCATCGGATACTCGGCCTGTCACTGGTGCCATGTGATGGCGCACGAATCTTTCGAGAACGAAGACATTGCGCGCTTGATGAACGAGAACTTCATCAATATCAAAGTCGATCGTGAAGAGCGGCCGGATCTCGATCAGATTTATATGAGCGCAGTTCAAATGATGACAGGACATGGCGGCTGGCCAATGACCATGTTTCTGACTCCCGAAGGCGTTCCCTTTTATGGTGGCACCTATTATCCGCCCGCTGATCGATACAACATGCCTGGCTTTCCTCGGGTGCTCCTGAGCGTGGCGGAAGCTTACCGTTCGCAAACGGACCAGGTTGCGAATACGGCGACGACGATGCTTGGCGAGCTGCGGCGCATGGGGCTGGCAGAAGAATCTCGAGATGTATTGACAGCTGAAGTTCTCGACAATGCTTCGCGGCGTATTGTGGCTAACTATGATCGGGTGCACGGCGGCTTTGGCGGTGCCCCCAAATTTCCGCCCGCCATGACACTCGAATTCCTGCTTCAGACGCAATATCGAAACCATTCCGATGAACTACTGAGCATCATTACGGAAACGTGTCACAAGATGGCCGAAGGCGGGATGTACGATCAACTCGGGGGCGGATTTCATCGCTATTCGGTCGACGCGAAATGGCTGGTACCGCATTTCGAAAAAATGCTTTACGACAACGCTCTGCTTTCACGCCTCTATCTACACGTCTACCAGCTCACCCGCGACGAATTCTATCGGCGGATCGCTGAAGAGATTCTGGACTATGTCGTGCGCGAGATGACTGATTCGAGCGGGGGCTTCTATTCCAGCCAGGATGCGGATTCTGAAGGCGAAGAGGGCAAGTTCTTTGTCTGGTCTCAGCAGGAAGTAATCGCTGCGCTGGGCCAGCCGGAAAGCGCAATTTTTTCTGATTACTACGACGTAACCGAGCGTGGGAATTTTGAAGACCATAACATCCTTCACGTTAAGGCTTCCCTTGAGGCTGTTGCTTTGAAGCACGACGTTTCGGTCGAACGCGCGGGTGAAATCATTGAAGCAAGTCGACGAAGACTATTCGACATTCGCGAGAGTCGAATTAAGCCTGGTCGCGATGAAAAGATCCTAACTGCCTGGAACGGTTTGATGCTCGCCAGCTTTGCCGAAGCGTCGGCGATTCTTGATCGGGAGGACTATGGTGACGTCGCGCGGGCAAACGCCAAATTCCTTCTTTCGCAGCTTAAGAAAGACGGTTTGCTGCTGCGCACGCACAAAGCCGGCGAGTCAAAACTCAATGCGTATCTGGAAGACTACGCAAATCTGATCCACGGCCTCATCGCCTTATACGAGTCAACCGGCGAACTGGAGTGGTTTGAAAATGCGCTTGAGCTTGCTGACAAGATGGTCGAGCAATTTTGGGACGATGAAGCCGGTGGATTTTTCTTCACCGGCAAAAGTCACGAACGGCTGATCGTCCGATCGAAGGAATGGTTTGATAACGCAACGCCATCAGGTAACTCCGTTGCCGCGCTTTCGTTGCTAAGGCTGTCGCTTCTGACCGCTAACGATGACTATCGCAGGCGAGCTACTACCGTACTTCGCTTGATGGCCGATCAGGTCCGGAGGTATCCGTCGGCGTTCGGCTTCACTCTAACTGCTCTGGACTTTTACCTGTCTTCTCCGCTCGAGGTGGCAATCGTCGGAACCCGTTCAGATAGTCGCCTGGACGGCCTGATTCGCACATTTTGGCGTCGCTATCTACCCAATCGTGTTTTGGCCTTATGCACGAATTCCTTTGAGGCGGCAGCTTCCCACATTCGACTTTTGGAGGGCAGGAACACGCTCGATACCCAACCGGCAGCCTTTGTTTGTGAAGGATATTCCTGCAAGACCCCTGCTCTGACTGCCGAGGAGCTGGAGCAACAGCTCACCGCGAAATAACGACGCGGCCCCGCCTCGTCGTCTTCATCGGTCAAAGACAACTCAAGAACTTCAAACCAGGACACCACCCGGAAAACTCGCACAATCTCGCGGTTTCAGCCAGAAAAGCGTTGACTTAGCCGAGCCTTGCCGCTATTCTGACATGGCCAACAATGTTGGCCACTGCTGTATGCGCATCAACAGCGCAGGTAAACGTTAAGAGATTCGGACCTCAGTTTCCCTCCCGCCAATATCGTCAAAGAAAAATATGCTTAAGCTTAATTGGAAGAGTCTGCTGTTGTTGGCGGCCGTAGTCTTGGTCGGCGCCGTTGTGCTGGTTGGAGGTCTTGTGACCACCCTGCAACTCCCCTTACTGGGTTGGACGGGCATCGCCCCACTCGTCATCCTAATCGGAATTACTCTAATTTCCGGCTGGTTTACCGTTCCCGTTACCAATGTTGACGGAACAAGCCAGAGCAGTAAATCAGTCGCTGATGCCTTCATTTTTCTCGCGGTAATGATGTATTCCATGGCGCCCGCGAACAACTTCGGCCCCGCCATCATTCTGGCAGCAGTTGTTGGTTTCATTTCATCGCTATCCGTATCGGGACGTTGGCAGAGAATTTTTGCAATCGGCAACTCGGTTATCTCGACTTTCGTAGCTTCCCTCGTTTATCGAGGAATGCTGCTCGCGCTCGCAGGTGGTGCCGCTTCCGCCGGGAACAATGGTCCGGTCCTGGACACTCTGCTGTTCCCACTTTGCGTCTTTGGACTTGTCCACTACGCGCTCAGTACGTTCGGAAATGTTGGGTTCAGCTCGCTTTGTCTGGGTAAAGGCCGGGTGGTCGTCGCACAGGAAAGTCTGGTTTGGACCGTCATAACCCAGGTTGCGAACGTCACCTCCGCGGCATTGTTTTATTCAGCTATTCACGGCGCCGGCATTCCCTTCCTATTCGTTGGGGGCTTGATTATTGGTTTAGTCCATTTGCTCTATCGCTTCAATGAAAAGCGACTAGCCGAAGTAAGCCGCTCACAAAACGAGAAGCTCAAGTACATTGAGGAAATTGCCGATCTGCACATGAACACGATCGAATCACTGGCGATTGCGATCGATGCTAAAGATCAAACGACCCATGGACACGTGCGGCGAACTCAAATTTATGCGACCGAAATGGGCAAGTTGCTGAAGGTCAAAGAGTCTGAGTTGCGGGCACTAGTGGCCGGCGCTTTACTGCATGACATCGGCAAGCTGGCGGTCCCCGAATACATTCTGAACAAGCCGGGCAAGCTAACTGAGGCGGAATTCGCCAAGATGAAGATTCACCCCACGGTTGGTGGCGACATCCTGAAGCGAGTGAACTTCCCTTACCCGGTCGAAGACATCGTCCGCTATCACCATGAAAAATGGGATGGTAGCGGCTATCCCAGGGGACTTCGGGCCGAACAAATCCCCCTGGTCGCGCGAATTATCTCAGTCGTCGATTTCTATGATGCGACCCGCTGCGACCGTCCCTACCGCAAGGGAATGAAACGTGAAGACTCACTCGCGTTGCTGCAAAAGATGTCCGGCAGCTCCTTCGACCCGAAGGTCGTCGATATGTTTATCCAGAGAGTCACCGAGTTCGATCAACTGATCGGGCGTGAAGACATTGGGGAGCAGGTAGCTTCTGAAAACCTCGACTCCTCAAATAAATCCCGGCCGGACGCCGGGCTGGCCTCTGATGTCCTGGGTTCGCCGGACAACGAAAAAGGGTTCCGTTCAATTTCTGAAGCCCAACGCGAAGTCTTTGCGCTGCATGAAATCGCCCAGACAATCGGCTCGTCCCTGAACATGCACGACACGGTGACGTTGGTGTCGAATAAATTACGCGCGATCGTGCCCTTCGACACCTGTGCAATCTTTATCGTTGACGATCGATCCGGCAAAGCTGTGGCGATGCACGTCGTCGGCGATAATGCGGATCTGTTCCGGATGCGACGTTTGAATATCGGGGACGGAATCACCGGGTGGGTGATCGCAAATTCGCGCTCGATGTGCAACTCGTCGCCCGAACTCGACCTGGTCGGTCTCCCGGATGAAATCTCGCGCAGTTTCCGTGGGGTCCTGGTTTCACCGCTCATTCGCGAAGATGGTGCTTTCGGCGCGATTTCACTGTATTCCAAGGGTCGCACATCCTACACAACCGAGCATGTTCGCCTGCTTGAATCCGTGGCCCAGCATGCGGCATCAGCGCTAAACAACGCCATCACGTTTGAAAAGACCAAAGAAAGCGCACTTACCGATCCGCTTACGGAGCTGCCGAACGCGCGCGGCTTCTACATGATGCTTGAACAACGCCTGGCAGAATGTGAGCGCCTGGGGCGTGAGCCACTTTCGGTCATCAGCATGGACCTGGATGACTTCAAACAGATTAATGATCAGTGGGGCCACGCCATCGGCGACCGCTTGCTGGCCAGTGTCGCAAATGTAATCCGCAAGGAGCTCAGACAGATGGATATCCTTTCGCGCTATGCGGGCGATGAGTTCGTTGCAATTATGCCGATGGCCTCGCAATTAATGGCTGAAGGAATTGGCGAGCGCATCCGCAAGGCCGTTGCAGATCACAAATTCTCAGTACGTACCGGTAAATCCGTTGCTGTCGGCGTCAGCCTGGGGGTCGCAAGTTTTCCCAATAACGGGGAGACGACTGAAGAGTTGCTGACATTCGCTTCGCGCAACATGCAACGCGACAAACACACACGAAAAAATCTCCACAACCTGGCAACGATGCCGACGCCGGCCAGAATCGATCACTACACCTGAGCCGGAATCAAATCAGCAGAAGTTAAATCGGTCTGACAATTTCGTCTTCGCTGTTTTGCGTGGTCAGATCTCTCGCGTATAATCCCGAGGGTTAGCATTGATATGTGTTTAAGGCCAGCATAAGCTGGCCGTTCACATTTGAAGGCGAGACTCAAACCGGTTAATGAGCAATCAATCAGGCGAACAAAGAGATCAGGCGAAGCGTGCCTCGTCCAGTGCGGTGACCGTGTTGGATCCACCAAACAAGGCTTCAGCTTCAGCAACTCAATCCAACGAAATCGGCGAAGATCGCGAAACTCTGGTCGAAATTCTGCGCCAGATGGTGCTGATTCGACGCTTTGAAGAGAAGTGCGCAGAGTCCTACAGCCTCGGCAAAATAGGCGGTTTCTGCCATTTGTACATTGGGCAGGAGGCCGTCGGCGTCGGTGCGATTTCAGCCTTGCGCGAAGATGACTACGTGCTCACAAGTTATCGTGAGCATGGTCAGGCTATCGCCAAGGGCATTTCTCCGGATGCCGTAATGGCCGAATTGTATGGCAAAGCGGGTGGAGCCTCGCGCGGCAAGGGCGGCTCGATGCATATCTTCGATAAGCAACTTAATTTTCTGGGCGGTCACGGAATTGTTGGCGGCCAGATTCCCCTCGCGACTGGAGTCGCATTTGCCTCGAAGTATCAGGAAACCGACCGGGTAACCCTCTGTTTCTTTGGTGAAGCGGCGGTGAACCAGGGTGCTTTTCATGAATCGCTCAACATGGCCCAGCTGTGGAAGCTGCCGTGTATCTATATCTGCGAAAACAACATGTATGGGATGGGCACTTCGCTTGAACGAGCGATGTCTTTACAGAATGTGGCGCAAAAGTCGTGTGCCTATGAAATCGCTTCAGAGTTTGTCGACGGTATGGACGTCTTGAAGATGCGTCAAGCAACTCAGCGCGCGATTAAACGGGCGCGTGAAGAGCACTTGCCCACGCTGATTGAGGCTCGTACTTATCGTTACATGGGCCATTCCATGTCAGACCCGGGCAACTATCGCACGCGCGCCGAGATTGAGAAGCATCAGGAGCGAGATCCAATCAAGTTATTCATCGATTCGCTCAAGACGAATAATATTATTGGTGATGACGATCTGGCTCAGATCGAAGCGCAGGTGAAAAAAGACGTGGAGCAGTCTGTGCGGTTTGCCGAAGAGAGTCCCTTACCTGACGAAAGCGAACTGTATACCAACATATACGCCAACCCTCTTTAATCAAAATCAAGGATTGAGAAAATCAAACAATGGCTGTAATGACAATGCGCGACGCTTTGAACCTCGCTCTTGAAGAAGAGCTGGCGCGCGATCCTTCCGTCTTTCTGATGGGCGAGGAAGTTGCTGAATATCAGGGCGCTTATAAAGTCACGCGTGGCTTGCTGGAAAAATTTGGGCCCAAGCGAGTGATCGACACGCCAATTACGGAACTCGGATTCGCCGGACTGGGCGTCGGCGCGGCGATGGCGGGTTTGCGGCCGATCATTGAGTTCATGACCTTTAACTTCTCGATACTGGCCACGGATCAGATCATTAATTCAGCAGCGAAGATGCTGTACATGTCCGGCGGCCAATTCAAAATCCCGATTGTCTTTCGCGGACCGGGAGGCTCGGCCTACCAGGTCTCGTCGCAACACTCGCAAGCAATCGAGTCGTGGTATGCGTATTTTCCCGGGCTTAAAGTGGTAATGCCTTCGACTCCGGCAGATGCTAAAGGTCTTTTGAAGAGCGCGATTCGCGATGACGATCCCGTAATTTTTATCGAGCAGGAACGCATGTACGGTATGAAAGACGAAGTCCCCGAAGATCCGGATTTCACGATTCCCCTGGGGGTCGCTGACGTTAAGCGTGAAGGGACCGATGCGACCATCGTCGCGCGCTCGCTGATGGTGCCGACAGCCCTAAAGGCCGCCGAGGAATTGGAAAAGGAAGGCATTTCCTGCGAGGTCATCGATCCGCGCACGATTCGGCCCCTCGACATCGAAACGATTGTGGCCTCCGTCAGGAAAACGAACCGGGCGGTCATCGCCGAAGAATCGCATCCCTTTGCCAGCGTCGGGGCCGAGATCAGTGCCGAAATCATGGAGCAGGCTTTTGATTTTCTTGATGCTCCGGTCAAGCGCGTCTCGGGCGCGGACGTCCCAATGCCTTACGCTAAGAATCTCGAACTACTGGCGATTCCGGACGTCGCACAGATCGTAGCTGCCGTGAAGGAAGTTTCGTATAAGTAGACTGTTACTCGTCAGTCGTCAGTAGCTGTCTCGGTAGCTTCGCGGTTCGATTAACAGAGAACCGAGAGGCCAGCAACAACTGACTACTAACAACTGACCACTGACTATTCAAAACAAAAATGGCTACTCAAGTCGTAATGCCGAAACTGTCGCCCACAATGGAAGAGGGGCAGCTTGCGCGTTGGCTTAAAAAAGAGGGTGACAAGGTTTCGATGGGCGAACCACTCGCCGAAATCGATACCGATAAAGCGACCATGGAAATGCAGGCGCTTTCGAACGGCGTGCTGCGCAAGATTCTGATCAAGGAAGGCGAGAGCGCGCCTCTGGGTCAGCCGATTGCCATTATCGGTGAAGCCGACGAAGACATTTCCGACTTGTTGAAGACTGCATCAGCGGCGCAACCCGCCCAGGCGGCCGCCGCGCCTGAAAAGTTACCTGAGCCAGATGCTACGCCGGAGCCTGAAACGCCTGAGCCTTCCGTCAGCGCCGACGGAAAGAAACCTCAGGAGTCTGCCGCACCGTCCGGTCGGGTGCTGATTTCGCCCATTGCGGCTCGCATGGCTGCGGAAGCCGGCATCGACTTAAAGTCTTTGCGCGGCAGCGGTCCGGGCGGCCGGATCGTAAAAAGCGACGTTGAAGCTGCCAGGACGCAAAAGCCGGCGGCGCCCGCGCGAAAGCTGGCAGCCCCGCCCCTTACCGTCCCGCGCACGGCTCAACCCGGTACTGTTTACGGCCCATCCGGGTATCGTGACGAACCCCTTAGCGAGATGCGTCGGACCATTGCCCGGCGCCTGGTTACGTCACTCGGACCAATCCCGCATTTCTTCCTGACCAGTGAGATCGACATGGAACGGGCCGCAGACATGCGTCGCTCGATCAACGAACTCTATCCCGATGCCAGGGTCAGCATTAACGATCTGGTTATCAAAGTCGCGGCCGTGACTTTGATTCAGCATCCCCAGGTCAATGCGTCATTCCAGGACAAGACAGTTCGCTTTTACGAGCATGCCGATGTCGGCGTTGCCGTAGCGACCGAAAACGGTTTGATAACTCCAATCGTGCGAGCGGCCGAGTTGAAGTCGCTGGTAGAGATCGCCGGCGAAGTTCGCGAATTAGCAGATCGGGCGCGGGCGCGAAAGCTCAAGCCCGAAGAATACACCGGCGCAACGTTTTCGATTAGTAATCTCGGAATGTTCGGCATCGAGGAGTTTACCGCCGTGATCAATCCACCCGAAGGTGCAATTCTGGCCGTCGGCGCCATGGCTCCGAAGCCGGTGGTCAAAGAGAATCAGATCGTAATTCGCCAGACAATGCGCGTGACCATGTCCTGCGATCATCGGGTTATTGACGGCGCGGTAGGCGCGAAGTTCCTCCAAACATTCAAGCAGATAATGGAGAACCCTTTATATCTTTTTGTCGGCTGACCTCCATGCCAGATTTGTGTGGGATAACAGATCGGGGTTACTACCCGATCTTTTTTTATTCTCATGCCGAACACCAGACCAAATAGCGGCGCCGGACCGCACCTGGCGCTGATAGCGGTTCAGATTTTTTTCGCCACCTGGCCCATTGTCGGCAAACTGGCCCTGCGAACACTGCCGGCAGTTGCCCTGGTAGGCTTGAGGGTCGCCGGCGCATCATTGGTGCTGCTCCTGCTCGCCCGAATCAGTGGCAACCTGCTTCCGATTGAGCGCCAGGACTGGCCGCTGCTGGTTGTTTCGAGCGCACTGGGGCTGATCCTCAACCAGTGGCTGTTTGTGAAGGGCCTCTCGATCACCACGGCAATCAACACAAGTCTACTGAGCACCTCAATTCCCGTTTCGACGTTAGTCATAGGCATGTTCCTGGGAACTGATCGCACCACCTGGCGACGGATGCTGGGAATCGCGCTGGCGGCGGCAGGGGTCTTGTATTTGATTGGGCCAGGCCGGAGTGACTTTTCATCTGCTACACGGGTTGGCGATCTGCTCATTGTCGCGAACTCTTTGTGTTATGGCGCCTACATCGCTGTTTCCAAGGATCTCGTAGGAAAATACAACTCGCTGACCGTAATCACCTGGATATTTATCATCGGCAGCGTGGCGACGATTCCGCCCGGCTTAATCAGTTTGAGTCAGATTCAGCTGAGCAATGTTTCGTGGAAGGTTTGGATCGAAGTGGCGTACATCATCGTCCTGCCCACGGCTATAACCTATTACCTGAATGCCTGGGCCCTGGCTCGCGTGCCGCCGAGCACCGTCGCCGTCTATATTTATCTCCAGCCACTCATCGCGTTTGTGGTGGCCCCGATTGTTCTGGGTGAAACGCTCGGCGCCCGCGCGCTGATTTCGTCACTACTAATCTTTGTGGGAGTATTCATCGTAACTCGGTCCCGGCGCCGACCGGATATAGACGAAACCAAAATTCTGGAGAGCATCTAGAGATTTCACCGTGCGAACTATGGCGTGGATGGTTTCAATAGTTCTGATTTTGTTCTACGCAGTCGGCAAATTTGCCTTTCATGACACAAGCCTGATCGCTTATCTGCCCTACATCGCGGCTAGCGTGCTGTTGCTGGATTACCTCCTCGCACGTTGGTCAAAAAAATCAGCTCGACCAAATAGTTAGCGCAGGTTGTGACTGCACGACCGGCAAGCGCTTCGCCTTCGAGCGTTCAGGGTATGGCAGGCCGCGCAACGCACGTACATTGCCCGGGCGAACAAATGCATAATGACGTAGCTACCGCCCAGGATCGCTACCGCCAATCCAACATTGATAAGAGTACTTTTCAGGGGGAACTCTCCGATGGTACGCACGCCCTGGCGTGCTTTGTTCAAGCAGCCCTACTTGACCGCGCGTCTCGCGCCCGCTCGTCACGCCGAGTCGCCTGCAACTGTGACAGGTAATCCTTTCCGCGATCGTATCCCTGACGAAACGCCGGCGCAGTCGAATCGTCGCCATGCTTTGCTTTCAACCTGGCGCTTACATCTTCGCATGATTTGCCGCGACAGTCAGGATGTAAAGCTGATTCAAATCCCAGACGGTATTTTGCTTCATCCGAATTGAAGTTGCCGCCCTGATTTGTGTAGTGCTCCAGCTCAGCATCGCGCAAGCCAATCCACCAGTCCTCACGGGCAGCGTCAACCGATTCGGCGCCGGAGCGCTGTAATACGGCACGTGCGCGTTCGGCAGTCTGCTCGTTGTCTGCAAAGGCCAGGACGACCGAACGGCCCCGCCGCAAAGCGTCTTCATACACAAACAATTCGTCTCGCGGCACGCCCTCAGCAATTCCCTTTTCCATGGCATTGCCTGCCAGAGCTCCCGCCGCGGCTCCACCCGCTCCAAAAATGGCCGCGCCAATGAGTCCGAGCGCGAGCACCGGCCCGACTCCCGGGATCAAAAGACTCGCGACCGCGCCAGCCTCCAAACCGCCTGCGACACCCAAAGCAGCTCCAACGGCGCCTCCGACAGCGGAACCCATTCCGGGCTGTTCCGTCTCAGTGGTTGGGACTTGTGCTTCAATTTCGGCCTCCGGAGTGTGCGGTGAGAGTACGCTAATGTTTGTTTCCGGAATATCAAATGACCGAAGAATCGCCGCTGCGCGTTTCGCGTCGGCAAAAGAATTAAAGATTCCTACGATGCTGTCCATAGTTAAGGCCTCCTGCTGAAACTCCCTTGCGCGCACTGTGCCAGCCCCTTTTCTCCAACCGCGGATATCACTTGTAAGGCGATCGCAACGCAATCGATACACAAGTGGCCCTCAGAGCGTACGTGTGCCATTCACGACTTGATTGCATTTGGTGATTGAGCCCGACGAAACGACTATGTTAAGGTGTGGGCCATGACGGCGCCCGAAGAACAAACCGAATTCGACATGATAGACAAGGAATGGCCAATGTCTGTCGGCGACGGCAAGGCCACTCGCAAGAAGAGGCCTCGCATCCTGGCGATTACGACCGACTGTTGCACCGGTTGTGCAGGATCGCCCGCGTGCATTGAATATTGTCCGATCGAAGCCTGTATGTTCTGGGTGACGGACGAAGATCATCCGCCCTTCGGCCGCATCGAAGTAGATCCTTATCTCTGCATCGGCTGTCAGAAGTGCACGAGCAAAGGTCCTGATGGAGCTTTTCTCGACGGTTGTCCCTGGGATGCGATTGAAATGATTCCGACGGACGACTGGGAGGCAATGCACGGCATCGTTCTGCCGGATTCACCGCCGCCTCCGCCGGCGGATGTAGCGCAGGTTGTCTAACCTGCGCATGATTTGTGCCTCGAACGGCCGCAGGTTAGACAACCTGCGGTACACTAATTCAGCTCTTCGGTGCGAACGCCACTCGTGACGCCAGCGCTGCCAGCAAGTAACAGGCACTTCCCATCAACATCGCTGCCTGGAATCCGGCTATTAAAGCGACAAATACCGTCGTCACCGATCCGATAACAGACATGATGCCGTTCAGTCCCCAATAGAACGGCGGCGCCGCCAACGAGCCGTCTCCGGTTCGACGCAGCCCACCCGGAAACGGCATTCCCATCGCCAGCCCGAGTGGGGCAATCAAGGCAATTGCGACCGCGATGCGGCCCCAAAGCGGAAGCCACAGCAGCGCCGGTACAAGTCTGGGCAGGGCCAGAGCCTCTAACGCGCCAATTACCGCAACGGTCACGCACGCCAGCCACATTGGAAAGCGCGCACTCAGCGCGCTACCAAGGCCTCCGAAAGCCAGCAACGTGAACAACAGAACTGAAAGCGAGTAAATCGGATGGCCGACCAGCAGTGTCAGGTTTTGCAGTAGAGCGAGTTCCACCGCAATGAAGCCAAAACCGAGAGCGGCAAAATAAAGGAGCGAGCCGGCATACGCCGGAACCGAACGCTTTCCTCCCGCATCTTTCCCTGCTTTTCGTCTGGGCATTCCCAACACTGCAAACAACAGCAGCAGGCCGACGCTGGGAGCGAGCAACCACTTCACCAGACGCTCAGCGATCGTGCTGGGCATTCTGAACGGCCGATCGATTGCAAAATAAAACGGACTGTCATCCCACACTGCGCTGACATATCGTGGCGACGCAGCGTCATATTGCTCAAGCGTCTTCCTTCCTGCCAGGACGTCAGCAATCAAAGGTGGGGCCGTTCCGCCCGGCATGATGACCGGATTCGCCTGCGTCCAATTCTGCGAAATCTCTTTCAGTTCCGCGTCGGTAAACGGGCGCTTGCGCAACATGAAGAGCATCTGCGGATAATCGTTCGGACCCGCCTGCTTCTCCATCAGCACGACAATTCTTTTCGCCGCTTCGGTGGCTCCCAGGGTTGCAACCGCATTCGAAACCAAACGCGGGATATCCATCTCCCAACGCAATACGACCACGATCCCGTTGTCGCTGAGGTGATCGTAATAGGCGCGCATCGCCTCAGTTGTGTAGAGATAATTTTCCGAGAGCGATAGCCCACCCGACGCAACCGAAGCCCATGAATCGACAAAGCCAAGCAGGATGATGTCGAACCTTCGATCCGTGCGGCTGATGAAGTTTCGGCCTTCACTGAGGACAGTTTCCACATCCGGCCGATCGTACAGATTGCCGGCGCGCGCGCCGTAACTGCGCACAAACTTCAGCATCAGCGGATTCATTTCAACCGCCGTTACCTTCCGACTACCCGAAGCAAGAGCGGCCACCACGTCCGGTCCGCCACCTGGTCCGATGATCATCGTTTCGGCATTCGGTGTCAGTCGAAACGGAAGCGCCCGGTACGAGCCGCGCATGTCCTGCACGCTTTCGAGTTTGCCGTCCCAACCGCGGATGCCCGTCCAGGCGTCCGAATCGATGTACAAACGTGCGAAACTATTCGGCAATCCTTCCACACAATCGATGCGGGAATAGGCATTCCATCCCGTCTGCACAATTTTCGATCCCGGCGAGGCATCCATCTGGTTACGCATCGCTTTGGTCGTCCCCGGTTTGACCCGGAAGGCGCCGAACTTTACGGCAGAGAACGCGGCGCCGGCTGTAAGCAGGACGGCGATGACCGCCACGCCTCGAATGATTCGTGAGGTTGGGGCCTGAGCTTTTGCATTCCCGGTCGAGGTGGGCGACAAACTTATCAGCAAAGCGGCCACAGCGGGCGCCGTTGCGCCAACCAGCAACGCGGCCTCCCCACCGAATATATGCAACAAAAGCGTCACCAGGACCGCTCCCAGCGCCGCACCCACCAGATCATAAAAATATAGTGAGCTCGATTCCGATCGATGCAGATCGAAAATAATCGATAGCGCCATGCCGGCGAGGAAGAAGGGCAACAGCGGCGCCAGAAAATAGAGCGGCAGCCGATCCATTTCAAACGGGTAACGAACCAGCAGCCAAAGGCAGAGCGGAATCGCGGCCGCATAAAGCAGCGTCACCAAACTGGCGGCATTCATGG
>Ga0070694_100000804_pt1 | contig 17612 bp, 7 predicted proteins | sample KBSK1251metaG_FD_65470 | JGI IMG/M metagenome (GOLD analysis project Ga0070694, IMG submission 65470) | Corn, switchgrass and miscanthus rhizosphere microbial communities from Kellogg Biological Station, Michigan, USA - KBS K1-25-1 metaG | ecosystem: Host-associated > Plants > Roots >... | reverse complement strand
CGTCGACAAGCTGACGTATGCGGGCAGCCTGTTGAACCTCGAGCAGGCCCTGAAAGACCCGCGCGTCACCTTCGTGCAGGCCGACATCGCGGACCGCGACACGATGGCGCGCGTCTTCGCGGAGCACCGGCCGTCGGCGGTGATCAATCTCGCGGCCGAAACCCACGTCGATCGATCGATCGACAGCCCCCATCCGTTCATCGACACCAACGTCGTCGGAACGTTCACGCTGCTCGAGTCGGCGCGCGCCTACGCCGGCTCGCTCGATGCGCCGGCGCGGGCGGCCTTCCGGTTTCTGCACGTGTCGACCGACGAGGTGTACGGCACGCTCGGGGCGGCCGGACTGTTCAGCGAAGAGACGCCGTACGCGCCGAACTCGCCGTACGCGGCGAGCAAAGCGTCGGCGGATCATCTGGTCCGGGCGTACTTCCACACCTACGGCCTGCCCGTGCTGATCACGAACTGCTCGAACAACTACGGGCCGTTTCAATTTCCGGAGAAGCTGATTCCGCTGATGATTCTCAACGCGATCGACGGCCGTGCGCTGCCGATCTACGGAGACGGCGGCAACGTGCGCGACTGGCTGCACGTCGAGGATCACTGCGCCGGCATTCTGCTCGTGCTCGCGAAGGGACGCGCGGGTGAAAAGTATAATGTCGGCGGCGGCAACGAGCGGACCAACCTTGCGATCGTCGATCTCATCTGTGACGTGCTCGACGAACTGGCGCCGAAGGCCGCGAGTCATCGCACGCTGAAGACGTTCGTCCCCGACCGTCCGGGCCACGACCGCCGGTACGCGATCGACGCGACGAAGATCCGCCGCGAGCTCGGATGGGCGCCGCGGCGCACGTTGGAGACGGGTCTCGGCGACACCATCCGCTGGTACCTCGGACATCGCGACTGGTGCGAGCAGATTCAGAGCGGGCGGTACGATAGACAGCGATTGGGTCTTGGGTAACGCAACGATCAACGCAGAACCCGCTGAACACGCAGAGAAATATTTCTCTGCGGATTCTGCGTGCTCTGCGTGTTACGTCGTGGGTGCGATCGCAGCGTGGCATTGAACGGCATCATTCTCGCCGGCGGATCGGGCTCGCGTCTTCATCCGCTGACGCGCGCGGTCAGCAAACAGCTCGTTCCGATCTACAACAAGCCGATGGTGTACTACCCGCTGTCGACGCTGATGCTCGCGGGGATCCGCCGGATTCTCGTCATCACCACGCCGCACGATCAGGACGGGTTCAGACGCCTCCTCGGCGACGGCGCGGAGATCGGACTGCAGATTCAATACGCGTCGCAGCCGACGCCCGGCGGCCTCGCGCAGGCGTTTGTCATCGGCCGCGAGTTCATCGCCGGCGACCGCGTCGCGCTCGCGCTGGGCGACAACATCTTTTACGGCGCGCATTTCACCGACTATCTGCGCCGCGCCGCCGCCCGCGAAACCGGCGCGACGGTGTTCGGGTATCAGGTTCGCGATCCCGAGCGCTACGGCGTCGTCGAGTTCGGCCCCGACGGCACCGCCGTGAGCGTGGAAGAGAAACCGGCGAAGCCGAGATCGTCGTACGCTGTCACGGGGTTGTACTTCTACGACAACCAGGTCGTGGACATCGCCGGCGGGCTGACGCCGTCCGCGCGCGGCGAGCTCGAGATCACCGACGTGAATCGGACGTACCTCGAGCGCGGGCAGCTGCGGGTGGAAAAGCTGGCGCGCGGCATCGCCTGGCTCGACACCGGCACCCACGAGTCGCTGATTCAGGCCGGCAACTACATCCAGGCGCTCGAGGAACGTCAGGGTCTGATGGTCGCGTGTCTCGAAGAGATCGCGTTCCGCATGGGATATATCTCCGCGGATGATCTCCTGCGCCTCGCGCACGGGATGGCGTCGAGCGCGTACGGGCAGTATCTGTTTCGCGTGCTCGATCAGGAGTCCTGATCGTGCGCGTCGTGCCGACGGAGCTGCCCGGCGTCCTCGTCATCGAGCCGCACGTGCATCGAGACGGCCGCGGGTTTTTTCTCGAGACCTATCATGCCGATCGGTATCGCGGGCACGGGATTCCCGGTCCGTTCGTGCAGGACAACCGCTCGTGTTCGACCGCGGGCACGCTGCGCGGCCTGCATCTGCAGCTCGCGCGCCCGCAGGGCAAGCTGATCCACGTCGTCGACGGCGAAGTCTTCGATGTCTCCGTCGACGTCCGCCGCGGCTCGCCGACGTTCGGCCGCTGGGTCAGCGTCGTCCTCTCGGCCGAGAACTTCAGGCAGGTCTACGTGCCGCCCGGTTTCGCGCACGGATTCTGTGTGTTGAGTCCGCTCGCGCAGCTCGAATACAAGTGCACCGAACCGTACGATCCCAGATCTGAAATCGGCATCGTCTGGAATGATCCGACGCTGGCGATCCAATGGCCCGTCGCCGATCCGCTGCTGTCCGATCGCGATGCACGCCACCCGACGCTCGCTGCGCAGCTCGACCTGCTGCCCTCGTATTCTGTCTAACGCCCGCAACGAGGATCCCCGGAATCTTTCACACGCGTCACACATTTGATACCTGCAGAAACGTAAGAACGGCCACGAAAATCGTCGGTTTCCAGCGGCCCTCTCTCGCCCGATCCCGCTGTTTTTCGAAGAAAACCGATGGGCACGCCGCTTGCCCCTAGGAGGGCACAGTCGCTGGTCTGATTACGGCAGGGCGCCGTGAATGCTGGGGGAGCCAGACCAGTGGAGCAGGGGGGCATCGCAATAACGCGGTGCCCTTTTGTTTTGTACTGGTAAGATTTCCCGCCACTAAGACCCTCTCGGCATTTCCGTAGTCCACAGTTGACCGTCAATAGTCGACAGACGAAAGTCGACGTCACCGACCGTCGGCAACTGTGAACGGTTAACTGTCAACTGTCGGATTTCTCCACAGAGGAGAAGAACGTGACCAGGCGAGTCCTGCTGCTGGCAGCCGCTGTCGTCGCCGTGTCTCTGCCCCTTCCTCCGGCGGTCCGCGTCATCGCTGACATACCCCTTCCCCGGACGTTGACGGCGCTTGTGGCCGCGAACGGCCTGACGCGTGACTCAAACGGCGACGGTCTCGCCGACCTCGTAGCGGCGCGCGTCATCGTCCCTGCGAACCCGTCGCTGGCCGATCTCGAGACCGCCACGAATCTGGCGGCCCGTCTTGGCTACGAAACGACGGCGCTGACGCTTCCGCTGGTCGTTCGCGACACCGATATCGGGCAAATGGCCTCTTCGGCGTCGACGGTCATTCCGATTCTCGTCGGCCGCGACAACCGCTTCATCAAGCGCCTGGCCGAGGTGCGCGCTATCGATCTCTCGAGTCTCAAGCCCGGCCAGGGGCTCGTGGCGGCCGTGCCCTCGCCGATCGGTCCGGGCGGGAGTGCCGCCGGCATCGTCATCGTCGGCGGAGACGACGACGGGACGCTGAACGCCGGGATCGAGCTGGCGGCGCGCCTGCCTCGCGCGTGGGGGATGAGCGGCATTGCCCTGCCCGCCATCGGCGATCAGGCAGTCCGTTATCTTCGGGCGCACGGGATTACGGCGAGCGAGCCGGGCATCATGTCGATGCTCGTCGACAGCGACAAGCGCGGCGTCGCGCGCATCGCGCTTCGCGTCGACATCGCCGAGAGCGACGGCGCGCGCGCAGTGAAGGCGTTCGAGGATCTCGAGCTCGCGCACCGGCGCGGCCAGGAGCCGAAGACGCTCAACTTCACCAATATCGCCACGACCGCGATCGATCTCATGAGCGGCGTAAAAGTTGTCGGACACGCCAACGTGTCTCGCACGGGACTGAATCAACGGACGCTGACGCCGCCAATCGATCCCGACGAGCTCGCGCCCGATTCGCCCGGCGACCGCGGCGCTCCTGCCGCCGGGGGCGGTGGAACCGCGGCCGCGCGCAACTTCGATCTGACCAACGCCCTGACGATCGACGGCTGGTATGGTGACGCGTACGCTGATCTCATTCCCGACCGGACCGACGCGGTCATCGTGCTGGGTACGCCGGCCGATGCGTTCGGCGCCACGCACATCGCCGCGCGTCTCGGCCTCGAGACGACCGGCATCACGCTGCCACTGACACGAGCAGCCGACAAAGTCCGGACGCCGGAGCGCGAGCCGAGTCCGATTCTCGTCGGCGCATCGAACGCGCTGGTGCAGCGCCTGGTGAAGATTGGAAAAGCGCGCATCGACGATCTCCAGGCGAGGGAAGGCGCCGTGGAGATCGTGCCGAGAGCATTCGGCAATGCGACGGCCACCGTCGTGGCCGGTCAGGATGCCGCCGGGACGGAAGCGGCGTCGATGTATCTGGCGCGTCGTCTGCCGTACGTGTGGGACAACACGCGCGGATCGCTCTCGCTGTCTGAAGTGGCGACCGAGGTGAATCGATTCCTGCAAGCTCGCAGCGCCGCAGGCCAGGCGAGCCAGATCGACACCGAGCTCGACACGATCCTCGCGGACGTGACGACCAAGACGCTCGACTCGCTCGACATCAAGCTGTACGTCGAGCGGGCGGATCCGGCGCTCGAGAAGTACGCGGCCGACAAAGCGCAGCGCGCCGGCGTCAGCGCGCCCGTGAAAGTCTCGAGCGTCGGCGTCACCGATCCGGTGACGGTCTTCGACGAAACGATGCAGGTGCCCTGGGAAGTCGACGACTTCCGTGCGAAGTTCAAGACGAACGTCCTGCCCACAGTGAAAGCAGGGTCGAAGGTCGATCTCGAGCTCCGCGTGAGCGAATCACCCGAAGTGCGGCGCGGCCTCGCCGACGACGTGCGCGCGCAGCTCGCGCAGGCTGGCGCTGTGGATCCGCGCGTTCGCGTCCTGTCGGCGTACAAGCAGGGCTACCTCTGGATGACCGAACAGGTGATTCCGGAGTTGAAGGGCAAGGGCGCGAAGGCCATTCACGTCAAAGTCGCCGAGTATCGCCCTGACCTGACGAAGAAATACAAGTTCTACATGGTGCCGAGCCGCTGGGTGCACGAGCTGTATCCGGTGGACGAAATCTTCCTGCGCGATCTCGCGATCGCGAAGGACAACTTCTCCGTCGAGCTCGTTTCGGATCCGAAGGACATCTACACGGTCGAAGCGACGGACGCGGCGGGCAAGGTCGTCTACCGCGGCGCGTTCTCGCCGAAGACCGTGGAGCGTGAGTACCTCGACAAGTTCCCCGGATGGTCGCGCGTCCTCGTGACCACCGGCTGGCTGTCGGCGTCGGTCGACGGCGCCACGGTCGCCGACGAACGCATCGCCACCGATCCGGAGCGCTTCTGGGACCACTACCAGTCGAAAGTGCTTCCGCGGATCTTCGACAACGTGATGAAGGTCACCGACAATCGCCCGCTGCCCGACAAGCAGCCGTTTCATCGCGATCTTGATATCGAGGTCTGGATGAGCGAGCCCGACTTCAGGATCGGCGTCGACGAGGAGCTCATCTCGTCGCTCGAAGCCATCCACGAGGATCTGTACTTCGTCACGCTCGACTTCTTCGACGCGCTCGGCCGCACGACCACGAGGCGCCGGCTCGCCGCGCCCGGCAAGATCTTTCCGATCATCCATCCCGAGCGTGCCGGCAGGCCGGGCGAGGTGAAGATCCACTACGCGGGCAACGCGTCGACGAGAGCCCGGATCGAGGTCGCGTACAAAGAAAAGTCGGCCGAGCGGCCGACGCGCATATCTCGCGATCTGACGAAAATCGACACGACGCCCGCGGTGGTGCATCGCGTCGTCGCGCGGAGCGACCGCCTCAGCGAGATCGCGCTGCAGGTCGAAGCCAAAGACGATCGTGAAGCCGTTCGCGCCGCCGACGCGCTCGATGCGCTCGCGCGTCTGCATGCGGCGGGCTTGTACCGCGACGCGTTCTCGTTCGATCACGTCGACCGCGTGGCGGTGACCATTGGCGTGAAAGAGGCGCGCTCGCGGCGCGTGCTGAAGTCGACCGGCGAATTCCTCCCGTCGAACGTTCGCAGCGCCGGCGCCGCGCGCCCGTCTTCGCCTGCCGGGAAGCCGCTGGTCACATGGGATCACATCATCAGCCCCGACGAGAGCGAGACCATCGTCGGTCAGCTCGCCGCGTTTCCCGAGGTCAAGGCGTACAAAGCGGGCAGGTCGTACCGCGGCCGCGACATCTCGATCCTCGAAATCACGAACCCGACGGCGAGCGAGCTGGTGTCGCTGCCGAAGCTCTCCGCCTACAAACCGACGATCCTCATCACCGGCCGTCAGCATGCGAACGAAGTGTCGTCGACGAGTCACATCCTGCGCCTGGCGGAACTGCTCGTCGGCGACAAGAGCTACAGGGACATCCTGAAGAAGGTGAATGTCGTCCTGCACCCCGTCGAGAATCCCGACGGGGCGCAGATGGCGTACGACCTTCAGAAGCTGACGCCGACGCACATGCTCCACGCAGGCCGCTACAGCGCGCTCGGAATGGACGTTGCGTCGCAGGTCGGGCTCGCCGATCCGCTGCTGCCCGAGTCGCTCGTGCGCACGCGCGTGTGGCGGGACTGGCTGCCCGACATCTACCTCAACCCGCACGGCTACCCGTCGCACGAGTGGGTGCAGCCCTTCGCGGGCTACGTGCCGCCCGGATTCCGGACGTACCTCTCGACGCGCGGCTGGTACACGAGCATCGGCACGCTGCGCGATCCGCGCTATCCGAATCACGGCGAGGCGACCGAGGCGCTGCGCGAAGCGATCGTCCGCGAGATCAACGTGAACGCCGACGTCCGCGCGATGGATCTCCGTCACCAGGCGCGGTACCGCAAGTGGGCGTACGGGTTCGGACCCTACGTCTTCAATCAGGAGATCTACAAGGACACGGCGATCTACTACAGCGATCCGGAAACCGGCGAGCCGAGTGGCAGCCGCCGCGTCGGCGCCGGCCGCGGCGGGGGTCCCGCCGGTGAATCTGGTGGCGGCGGAGGCACGGGCCGTTTCTCGATGAACGCGTGGCCGCAGGTGACGTTCTTCAGCGGCGGCACCGAAGCCCCCGACGAAACCGCGCAAGGCGAATGGCTGAACCTCGTCGCGAAAGCGGGATTTTCGTACTTGATGGCCAACGTGAAGTATCTTCGCGACGGCCAGTACACCGTGCAGCGGATCGACGAGGACGCCACCCGCGATTCGGTGTCGCTGACGACGCTGCGCATCCGGCCGGTGATGCCGGGCAAGACGCCGGCGTCACCAGGGCGTCCGACGACGACGACATCTACGCCAGGGCCAGGGACCGGAGGCAAGTAATGGGAGGATCAATGCGCAGAAGGTTGATCGGGTTTCTCGCCGCTCTGGCATGGGCGGCCGCCGCCACCAACGCTCACGCGCAGAACGCGCAGATTACCGGCGCCGTCAAGGACGCGAGCGGCGCCGTCATTCCAGGCGCCACCGTCACGGCGCGAAACGCCGACACCGGATTCGTGCGCACGGCCGTGACCGACGGTCAGGGCGACTACCGGCTGCCGTCGCTCCCTCCCGGCCGTTATTCGGTGTCGACGGAGTTGACCGGCTTCAGCAGCGAGACACGGCCCGACATCGTCCTCATCATCGAGCAGACGGCCATCATCAACTTCACATTGAAGCCGGCGGCGATCTCCGAGACGGTCACGGTCACCGGCGAGTCGCCGATCGTCGATACGACGAAGTCGGACGTGTCGACGGCCATCTCGACACAGCAGATTCAGGATCTGCCGGTCGCCTCGCGCCGCTGGATCGATCTCGCGATGCTCACGCCCGGCACGTCGCAGGACAACATCCGCGGCTTCTTCTACCGCGGCAACGTGAACCTCGGCGCCGGCACCCGCGAATATTCCAACGGCTTCGTCGTCGACGGCGTGAACAACACGTGGGCCGAGATGGGCGAACCGCGCCAGAACTTCGCGATGGACGCGATCCAGGAATTCAAGGTCTCGACGTCGACGTACAAGGCCGAGTACGGGCTGGCGACGGGCGGCGTGCTGGCAGTCGTCACCAAGTCGGGTACCAACCAGCTCCATGGGTCCGGGCTGTTGTTCTTCCGCGACGCATCGATCACCGCAAAGGAATTCTTCCAGACGACGAAGCCCGACTACCGGCGGTATCAGTACGGCGGCACGATCGGCGGTCCGATCGTGAGGAACAAGACGCACTATTTCTTCGCGTACGAGGGCACGAAGGAGAATCAGTTTTTCACCGTGAACGCGCGCGGGCTGTGGCCGCAGTACGAGGGGACGTACAAGAGCGCCCAGGATCGCTGGACGTACAACGTCAAGGTCAATCACCAGTTGACGCAGACGCAGAGTCTCTTCGTGCGCTACGGCGCGGAAGACGAGTACCGGCCGATCATCACGACCGGCGGCCGCACGCATCCGACCGCGAGCTTCGACTTCGCCGTGCCGCGCAGCTCCGCCGTCGTCGGGCACTCGTCGGTGCTGAGCGATCGCGCGCTGAACGACTTCCGCTTCCAGTACGCGTACGCGAAGTACGAGGTCTCGCCGCCCTATAGCCACGGCGACTGGGAGCCGGGCGACTTCGCGGCGCGGCTGCCGCTCTGCCAGCCCGTGTTCAACTACCCCTCGATCCAGATCGGCGGCTGCGGCAACGCGCAGATGGGACCGGAAGGGCGATGGGAACTGAAGGACGACTTCTCGTATCTGATGCGCGGCCTCGGCGGCACGCATCAGTGGAAGAGCGGGTTCGACTTCAGCTACGTGCCGTTCGAGGGAGACAACACCGGATCGCCCTTGGGCAGTTGGACGTTCCCGCGCGATGTCCCGTACGATGTGAACGATCGAACGACCTGGCCGACGCGGTACCAGAACTCGCTGCCGACCTACGGCGACATCCCGGTGAAGATCTTCGCGGCCTATCTGCAGGACGACTGGCAGGCGGCCGACGGCCTCACGTTCAATTTCGGCCTGCGCTACGACCTGCAGATCGGATCGTTCAACGAGAACGTGCCGGATCTGCTCGGGAAGATTCAGGACAAGCTCGGACGCGACGGCACATTTCCCTACGACGTCTCAGCGATCAGACAACCGCGTCCGAACCGTGGCGACAAGAACAACTTTGGTCCGCGGGTTGGCGTCGCGTGGGATCCGGCGAACAACGGCGTCACCAACGTGCACGCCGCCTACGGGATGTTCTACGACAACATGCGGACGCTCGTAAACTTCGGCGAGCTGACATGGCCGCAGGGGAAACCAATCGACCTCACGAACCCGTCGTACCCCGACCCGTTCGCCGGGCGCACGCGCGAAGCGTTCCTCAGCAACACGCCGCCCACGATCACCGTCGGCAGCAACGGCCAGATCAACATGTACGCGCACCAGGTCAACGTCGGTCTGAACCGGATGATCACCCGCGACCTCGCGGTCACGGCCGACTTCACGTCCGTCTACCGGTACGGCGATCGCGACACGGTGGAGATCAACCTGCCGGATCAGGTGACGCGTGTCCGTCCCTATCCGCAATTCGTGCGCGTCAATTTCTGGCAGCCGACGGCCGACAACTTCTACAAGGCACTGCTCGTCAAGGTCGAGAAGCGGATGTCGAGTCGCTACCAGTTCCTCACCTCGTACACGTTGAGCAAAGCCGATGACGACAACGTCGTCAGCAACCGCATCGATGTCTACGGGTACTCGAAAGTGCGCCGCGCCGGCACGGCCGATCGGCGCCATCGTCTGGTCGTGAGCGGCATCGCGCAGCTTCCAGCGGACGCTCAGATCTCTGTGATCGGCGACTTCCGTTCGAGCCTGCCGTTCACCCCGACGAGCTCGCTCGGCGATTTGAACAACGACACGCTCACCGGGGATCTGCCGGCGGGCGTCCTGCCCGGTTCCGGCTGCCGCAGTCTGAACCTCGACACGATCAATGCGTTCCGCCGCGGGCGAAACCTGACGGAAGTGACACAGGTCGATTGTCCGACGTTCGCGAACGTCGATCTGCGCTTCTCGAAATTCTTCCGTCTCGGCACGAGCCGGGTGGAGTTCATCGCGCAGTTGTTCAACATCTTCGACCGCGCGAACTTCAATACGCCGAGCAACAACATCGGCGCCGGCAACGATGCGGTCACCGGCCGTCCGCTGTTCGGCACGAGCACGTCGCTGCTGCCGAACATCAACGCCCCGTCGCGGCAGGCGGAGTTCGCGGTGCGGTTCCAATTCTGAAGAGGTCTGGTAGGTCGGGTAGGTCAGGTGGGTCGGGTCCGACCCACGCGACTCACCAGGCCAGGATTAGTCATGAAACGCTTGGTTCTCGTTCTCGCCTTCGCATCTCTCGGCGGCGCCGCCGGACGGACGCAGTCGTCGATCGCGTCCGCGTCGGCGCTCGCCGATTTCTTCAAGCCGGGCGTCGTCTTCCAGGACCGCAACAACGACGGCGCCGTCGATTTCGTCAACGCACGGATCGTCCTGGCGGAGAATCCGACGGCCGGCGAGCTCGCGGCGGCGGCCACCGTCGCCGCGCGGCTCGGATTCGAAACCTCCGCGATGAACATCCCGATCGCGCGCGCGGGTGAGGCGCCCGCGATTTTCGTCGGCGCGAAGTCGCTCGCCGGTTCTGGCGCCACCGCTGACGCGCTTGGCGGTGCGGGGTTGAAGGCCGGAGATGGTCTGGTTGCCGCGTTCACGGCGTCGGGCCAGCCCTCCGTCGCGATTCTCGGCGCCGACGAAGCGGGGCTCGCCGCGGCGGCCGTGATGCTCGCCGGTCACCTGCCATATCTGTGGGATCAGAAGAGCCCGGCCACCGACAAGATTGCTGACGACGTGAAGCAGTGGCTGACGGCGAAGAGCATTTCGGTGTCGTCCGCGATCGTGCCGGCGATCTTCGTGAAGAGCGGCGGGGAGGGCGTCGATCGCCTCGCCGTCGACGTCCAGACGGCGAACGGCGGCGATCTCTTGAAAAGCCAGGTCGCGCTCAGCCAATTGAAGGCGACCGGCGGCCGCGATCCGAAGCGCGCGTTGTCGTTCGCGAACATTCGAACCCTCGCCGTCCGTCTGCGCGCGCCGGGCGCGGGCAGCACGACGATCGATCTGCCGCAGGTCGCTGCCGCGGCAACGGCATCGCCTCCGGCGCCTCCGGGCCGCCGCCCGGGCGGCGGCGCGAAGGAAAACTTCGACCTCTCGACCTTCTACGCCAACGAAGGCGCGCTCGCCGATTCGGATAACAACCTGATTCCCGATCGCGTCGACGTGTTGCTCAGCGCCGATGGCGATGGAGCCGAAGGTATCGTGGATCTTGCGGCGCGCCTCGGCCTCGAATCGACCGGCGTCGCGCTGCCGATCGCGAAAGCGCCGAAATCGATTGCCTCAGCCGAGGGCGAGCCAATCCTCGTGCTCGTGGGTGTCGCTCATCCGCTCGTCGAGGAGTTGATCAAGAACAACAAGTGGACCCGGCCGTCGCTGCAGCCGGGCGAAGGGCTCATTCAGATTGTGAAGAAGGCTTTCGGCGAGAAGAGCGCGGTCATCGTGTCGGGCGGAGACCCCGCCGGTGTGGCTCGCGCGGTGCAGCAACTCGCCGAGAAGTTTCCGCACATCTGGGCGAAAGGCAAAGATCGCACGACGCTCGACGATGTGGAAGACGATGTCCGGAAGTTCGTCGCCGGGCGATCGCCAGCCGGGCAGGCGGCGATGAGCCTCTACAAGATCGGCATGCTGGCGGCGGCGCTGCAAGGCAAGGATGTCGCGAGCGCGCGCGTGAAGGTCTTCGTCGAGAAAGCCGCGGACGGCCTGGCCGATGTCGTGCGGCAGGACGCGACCGCGAAGATCAAGGCGGGCACGATCGCCGTCGACGTGCAGAACCTCGATGTTCAGAAAGGCCGCGCGATCGTCAACGACGAGTTCGACGTGGCGTCCGAAGTCGACGAGTTCTGGACGAAGCTGCGCACGAAAGTGATTCCCGCCGTCAACGCCGTCAGGAAGAAGAAGCCGGCGGTGACGGTCGAAGCGCGGCTCAGCGAGCCGCCCGAGCTGCGCAGGCAGATCGAGGATCAGGCGCGGGCGGAGCTGGTGAAAGCCGGCGCGGATGACACGACCGTGAAGGTCACGGTGCTCTCGGCCTACAAACAGGGCTACGGGTGGCTGGAAGACGTCGTACGCCCCGCGCTGGCCGGGAAGCCGGTCGAGTCGATCACGATCCGCTTCGCGGAAATCGGCGCGCCCGCCGGCTGGAAGCAGCAGGGCATGTTCGTCCCGACGCGGTGGCTGCTCGAGCTGTACCCGATTGACGAAATCCTCGCGCGCGAGCTGAAGATCGACGTGAAGAGGATCCGATTCGAGAAGATGCCGATCGGATCGCCCGTCTACGAAGTGATCGCGACGGGCGCCGGCGGATCGGAGCTGCTGCGGCGCACGTTCGAGCCGAAGTTCGTCGAGCGGCCCTTCTTCGATCGGTTCCCCGATTACGAGCGCGTGCGCGTCACGACGGGCTGGATCACCGCCGACGTCGCGGGCCGGCAGGTGACCGACGAGCGGATCGCGACCGATCCCGAGCGCTTCTGGGATCGCTTTCAGGCGAAGACGCTGCCCGCCCTCTACGATCACGTGATGGCGCTCGGCAACGGCAAGCCGCGCGCCGAGGACGCGCCGTTCTTCGGCGAGCTGACCGTGGATCTCACGCTCAGCGAGCCCGAGTACCGCCTGCCGATCGATCAGGAGCAGATCGCGCCGCTCGAAGCGATCCACGAGGAACTGTACTTCAACACGCTCCATTTCTTCGACGTCATGGGACGGTTCACGCGGGGCGCGGGGCTCGCGTATCCCGGTCGCATCATTCCCGTCATGCACCCGAAGTCCGACGGCAAACCGGGCCACGCGAAGATCACGGTCACCGGCTTCGACGCGCCGCGGCCCTCGGTGGTCCTCGAGTACGTCGAACGCAGCGGGCGCCGCGGCGAGATGCGGCTCGACATTCCGAAGATTGCCGTCGATCGGCCGCAGACGCTGGCTGCGGCCGTGCGGGCGGGGCAGAACGGCGTCGAGCGGCTGGACGTCCGCGTCAAGGTCGACACGGAAAAGGACGAACGCGAGGCGCTCGTCCAGCGTGCGGCCGAGGAACGCGTCGACCGCGCGATCCTCTCCGCGCAGCAGGCGCAGGCGGTGCTCGCGAACCTCGATCGGCTGCGGAAGGCCGGACTCTATCGCGACGCGCTCGCGTATCACGATCTCGGCGCGCTGCGGGTCTCGATTGGCTGGGAGCACGACGCGAAGCCGGCCGACCTCGTCGCATCCGTGGAAGGCGGCAATCCCGCGCCGTTCCCCGACATCACGCGTTATCCGGCGACGAATCTCCAGTGGGACACGCCGATTCCTCCGCCCGAGGCGTACGGCGTGCTCGCGAAGATGTCGACGTTCAAGGAGGCGACCGTCTACAAAGTCGGCAACAGCTACCTCGGGAAAGACGTCTGGGCGATGGATCTGATGCCGCCCGTCGACGCCTCGCACTGGTCGCAGGCGAAGCAGACGACGATGAAGCCGACGATTGTCTATTCGGCGCGCCAGCACGCGAACGAGGTGTCGTCGACGAGCCATGTGCTGAAGATGGCGGAGCTGCTGCTCACCGATCCGGCGTACCGCGCGAAGCTCGACAAAGTGAACGTGGTCATCCATCCGATCACGAACGCCGACGGCGCACAGCTCGCGTACGACCTGCAGACGATCAATCCAAGCTACATGCTCCACGCCGGCTATCTCGGCGCGCTGGGCGTCGACGTGACCAACGCGCAGTGGGACTCGGATCCGATTTATCCCGAAAGCGGCATCCGCCCGAAGATCTGGCGCACGTGGCTGCCGGACATCTTTCTGAATCCGCACGGCTATCCGACGCACGAGTGGGTGCAGCTCTTCTCCGAGTACGCGGCGTGGGTGCGCACGCGCGCCGTCGAAACGCGCGACTACTGGACGATGCGCGGATGGTGGATGCCCGGGTTCGCGTGGCTCGACGACGCGCGCTATCCGCGCCACAAGGACGAGCAGATGAAGCTGCTCGCCATCATCACGGACTACGCGAAGGCGGCGCCCGGCACCGTCGCGATGAACGATCGCGCGTACGAGCGCTACCGGCGCTACGGCTTCGATTTCGATCAGAAGAACTTCAAGCTCGATTTCACCAACGGCGTGCTGATCTACAAATCGATCAAGGGCGCGCGCGCGAATCCGGAGTCGAACGATTTCATGGCGCGGAACCCCAACGTCACGATCTGGGAAGGATCGACCGAGGCGCCCGACGAAACCGCGCGCGGCGATTGGATGAAGCTGGTCGCGAACGCCGGCCTGCAGTGGGACAAAGCGATCCTCGAATATCTCGTGCAGGGGCGCCACGACGTGGAGCGCAAGCTCGAGCCGTTCTGGAACGGCGTCAGCCTCTCGATGAACCGACCGAGACCGCCGAAACCGGTGAAGAGCGACGAGAAAAAACCGACGACCGAGGAGATCAGATAGGCCGGGTGGGTCAGGTAGGTCTGGTGGGTCAGCTTACGAGACCTACTAGACGCACCAGACCCACCAGACCCACCCGTCCCACCAGACCATGCGCATCGACATCAACTCCGACATGGGCGAATCCTTCGGCGCCTACACGATCGGCCACGACGCCGGGCTCATGAAATCGATCACGTCGGCGAACATCGCCGCGGGATTTCACGGCGGCGATCCGTCCGTCCTGCGCGAGACGATCCGCATGGCGAAGGCGCACGGCGTCGCCGTCGGCGCGCACCCCGGCTACCCGGATCTCGTCGGCTTCGGCCGCCGCGCGATGGCGGTGTCGCCGAAGGAAGCCGAGGACTTCTGCCTCTATCAGATCGCCGCCGTCGCCGGCGTCGCGCAGGCCGAGGGCGTCCGCATGCAGCACGTGAAGGCGCACGGCGAGCTGTTCAACGTGGCCGCCAGGGATCGCGAGCTCGCGATGGCGATCGCGCGCGCCGTCGCCGCGTTCGACGGCTCGCTGATTTTTTTCGCGATGCCGCGATCCGAAATGCTGGCCGCGGGCCAAGCGGCCGGACTTCGAACGGTCACCGAGGTGTTCGCCGACCGCGCCTACGAGCCTGACGGCGCGCTGGTGTCGCGGCGCAAACCGGGCGCCGTCATCCACGATGCCGACGCCGTCGTCGCCCGCGCCGTCCGGATGGTGAAGGATCGATCGATCGTCGCCATCGACGGATCGGTAATCCCGGTCGAGGCCGACACGATTTGCGTACACGGCGACACGCCGGGATCGGATGATCTCGCCGCGAAAATCCGCGCCGGCTTCGAAGCCGCCGGCATTACGGTCAAACCCGTGGGGTCCAAGTGATGGTCAGCCCTCAGCCCTCGACGCTCACCCCCGACCCCTCAACCGTCAGCCCCGATCGTGGCAGCGCCCTCTTCGGCTGGTGGCGCGAGGCGGACACGCGCGCGCGCCGCGCGTTCGTGGCCGCGTCGCTCGGCTGGATGCTCGATTCGTTCGACGTGATGCTCTACGCCATGGTGCTGGCGGCGCTGATCGAAGATCCGACGCTGCAGTTGTCGCTCGCGACTGCAGGCATCCTGAACTCCGCGACGCTGCTGTCCGCCGCGGCCGGCGGCATGGCGTTCGGCGTCATCGCGGATCGCATCGGGCGCAAGCGCGCGCTCATGGCGGCGGTGCTGATCTTTTCGATCTTCACGGCGGCCTGCGGGTTCGCGCAGTCGGCGGCGCAGCTCGCGCTGTTCCGCGTCTTGCTCGGTCTGGGGTTCGGCGGCGAGTGGGCGACCGGCGCTGCGCTCGTGTCCGAATCGTTTCCGGCGCGGCACCGCGGCAAGGCGCTCGCCTTCGTGCAGAGCTCGTGGGCGATCGGCTACGGACTCGCGGCGCTGGTCAATCTGCTCGTGATGCCGCGCTGGGGCTGGCGCGGCGTCTTCTTCGTCGGCGTCCTGCCCGCACTGTTCACGCTCTGGATTCGCCGCCGCGTCGAGGAACCGCCGATGTGGACGTCGGCCGCGCCGGCCGAGCGGGGGCGGTTCAGCATGCTGTTCACGCCGCGAGTGCGCCCGATCACGATCGCGATCGCGCTGATGAACTCGTGCTGTCTGTTCGCGTGGTGGGGCCTCAACGGCTGGGTGCCAGGCTACCTGAGCCTGTCACCCGCACGCGGCGGCATCGGTCTCGCCTCGTCGACGATGTCGTGGTTCGTGATCGCGATGCAGGTGGGGATGTGGTTCGGCTACGTGAGCTTCGGCTTCATCGCCGATGCGATCGGCCGCAAGCGCACGTACGTCATGTATCTGCTGACCGCCGCGGTCCTGCTCCCGCTGTACGGCATCCTGCGCGCGCCCGTCGCGCTGCTGCTCCTGGGACCGTTCGTCGCGTTCTTCGGCACCGGCTACTTCAGCGGCCTCGGCGCGCTCGTCGCCGAGCTGTATCCGACGACGGTGCGCGCGACTGCGGCCGGGTTCTGCTACAACTTCGGCCGCATCGCGAGCGCGGCGGCGCCGTACACCGTCGGATCGGTCGCGGCGACGCGCGGCTTCGGCGTCGCGTTCGCGATCGCCGGAGCCGCCTTTCTGCTCGCTGCCCTGACGTGGATCTGGATTCCGGAGACGAAGAATCGCGAGCTCACGTGAATTGCAGATTGCAGATTTCAGATTGCAGATTGATTGCAGATTGATTGCAGATTGCAGATTGGTTGCAGATTGCAGATTGGTTGCAGATTGCAGATTGGTTGCAGATTGCGGACTGATGTGCTGATGCGTCATTGGCAGACAATCAGCAATCAATCTGCAATCTGCAATCTGCAATCTGCAATTTGCAATCTGCAATTGCAAGGATCACTAGGCCGTTCCGCCGCCTCCGCGAACGTACTTGTTGAAGTGTTCCAACGTCCGCGTCCACGCCAGCTTCGCGGCGGCCTCGTCGTAGCGCGGCGTCGTGTCGTTGTGGAAGCCGTGCTGCGCGCCTTCGTAGATGAACAGCTGATAGTTCTTGTTGTTCGCCTTGAGCGCCGCCTCGTAGCCGGGGATGCGCGCGCCGATGCCTGTGTCTTTCGTCGGGTCGGCGTAATGGAGCATCATCGGCGCCTTGATCTTCGCCGCGTCCTCCGCGCTCACCGGCGCTCCGTAGAATGGCGCGCCTGCTGACAGATCCGCACCGAGACGCACGGCCAGGTTGTTGACGACGCCTCCGCCGAAGCAGAAGCCGACCGCGCCGAGCTTCGCGTTGGATTCGGGACGCGCTTTCAGCCACTGCGCCGCGGCGACGAAGTCCTCGAACATCTTCGGCCCGTTGACCTCGCGGAATTTCACGGCGCCCTGCTCGTCGTTGCCGGGGAAGCCGCCGACCGACGTCAGACCGTCCGGCGCGAAGGCGATGAAATTCGCGACCGCGAAGCGGCGCGCGACGTCTTCGATGTACGGATTGAGGCCGCGGTTCTCGTGGATGACGAGAATGGCGGGCAGCTTGCCGCTCGCGTTCGCCGGCCGCGCGAAGTATCCCTTGATGCTGCCGTTGCCCTGCGGCGACTGCACCGTCTCGTAGCCGAGCTTCAGCCGTTTGTCGTCCTTCGGGACCTGCTGCGCCCATGCGTAGTTCGGCCGGAGGCTCTCGAAGATCGCGGCGACCGTCAATCCGCCGACCGCGAACTTGCCCGCGCGATCGAGGAAGTCGCGGCGGGTGATGTCGCCGTGCTGATACTCGTG
>Ga0070694_100000803_pt1 | contig 17638 bp, 15 predicted proteins | sample KBSK1251metaG_FD_65470 | JGI IMG/M metagenome (GOLD analysis project Ga0070694, IMG submission 65470) | Corn, switchgrass and miscanthus rhizosphere microbial communities from Kellogg Biological Station, Michigan, USA - KBS K1-25-1 metaG | ecosystem: Host-associated > Plants > Roots >... | reverse complement strand
GCCTGTTGCACGTTCATCCCAAACTCGATCATGTTCAGCAAGGTTTGCATCGTCAGCAGCACCTGCGCATCCGCGCCCGGCGTGCCGATGACCATATGCGGCTGGCCGTCTTTCATCACCAGCGTGCCCTGCAGAGTGCTGCGCGGCCGCTTGCCCGGAACCAGCGAGTTCGCCTCGCCCGGCTCGAGCTTGTAGTAATCACCGCGGCAATTGAAGATGAACCCGAGGCCGCCCATCACGACGCCGGTGCCAAACGCGCTGTGCAGGCTGGGCGTAAAGGTGATCAGATTGCGCGAGCTGTCGACGGCGGCGATGTAACTCGTATCGCCATCGTGATCGCCGTCGCCCGCGACCGTCACTTTCACCGGACGATCAAGTGGTGTCTTGTCGCTGGCGAATTTCTCGGCGGTGCCGGGACGGAAATCGAGCGACGCGGTACTCTTGTCGATCATCGCGCGCCGCTGCGCCGCATAATCCTTCGACAGCAAACCTTCGTAAGGAATCTTGATGAAGTCGAGATCGCCGAGATACTTGTCGCGGTCGGCGAAGGCCAGTTTGGTCGCTTCGACGCTGGTATGAATATAGTCGGCGCTGTTATGGCCCAGAGCCTTCAAGTCATAGCCTTCGAGAATTCTCAGCGCGAACAATTCTGCGGGACCCTGTGAGGCTGAAGCATTCTTGTAAATTTGATAGCCGTGATAATCGATCGAGATCGGCTCTTCGACCTTGGCGGTGTAGTTGGCAAAATCCTCGTAGCGAAACAGGCCGCCGTTTTCTTCTGAGAATTTGGCCATCTCGCGGGCAATGTCGCCTTTGTAGAAGCGATCGCGGGCGGCCTTCAAAGCCTCGTGGCGTCCTTTAGCTTTGTTTTGAGTTTCGGCTTCGACCAGTCGCTTCAGGGTGCGCGCGAGATCGGGATTGCGAAAGATCTCGCCAGCTTGCGGTGGACGATTGTGGGCGTAGTAGAGTTTTACCGACGAGGGATACTTGCGAAGCTTCTTCTCAGCCAACGGCACCGTAAACGCGCGCGCCAGCGAATCTCCCACGGGAAATCCGTTTTCCGCGAGATCGATTGCTTCCTTCAAAACTTCACCAAAGCTCATCGTGCCCCAGCGGTCGAGCAGGATGTACCAGGCATCAACAACCGCCGGAACGGTGCCGGCTAGCAGTGAATCGCTGATCGGCAGCTTGCCGCCGTTATGTTCTTTGTACCACTCGATGGTGGCCAGTCGCGGCGCCGGGGCTTCGGCGTTAACTGAATAGACCTTTTTAGTCTTCGCGTCGTAAAGCAGAATCGTCGCGTCCGAGCCGACTCCATTCATTGCCTGGTCGACGATCCCCAGCACGGCCTGGCCGGCGACGATCGCATCAAAGGCGTTGCCGCCTTTTTCCAGAATGCGTTCGGCGGCGCGAGTCGCCTCAGCTTTCATCGACGCGACGGCAAAGTGCTGACCGCGGACGATGGGACGCATGGTTTTGTTGGCACCGCTGGAGCCTTCTTCCTGAGTCATAGTGGTCCCCGCAAAAGAACAGATGATGATAACGACAGCCGCAAAGTTTAGTAATCGCATGTGACCTCCTTAAGGCGCCGCGAAGAGTCTTCTCGGATTGTCCCGCTTGATTGGTTCCAGATGCTAACGCCGTGCGCCGAAATGAGCAATACCAGAAGCCTACGTGGTACGGGCGTCCCGCCCGTGAGATCACGCGCAAGATGCGCGTGCCACATTAATCAGAACTCACGCTTCGGGGATTCCTGTTCGGCCCCGACACGGCCGGCCTGGATCTTTGCTCGCGAATAATTCTCGCCCTTCATCGGTTCACCGGCGATGCGACGCAGCATGGCGATTTGCCCTACGTGCGTCAAAGCGTCCGCAATTGGTCCCTGGAAAAGACGCTCACACGAGGCATCAAGCTCGCTGTCCGAAGCCAGATAATCATCAAAGCTTTTCAGCGCCGCGTGAAACCTTTCGATCTCTTTGTCCCATTCAAGCGGCTCTGCGTTGTTCCAGGTCTCGTGACCCTTAGCGATCGATAGTGCCCAATCAAGCAGATCGCCGATGTGCGCCAGAATCTCCGCCGGCGTGCGCGTGGTGTCTGAAGCTTTGAAAGACGCAAATGAATCGGACGCGCCCCGCACAGCTTTGGCGCCACGATAGGCGAGGGTGGCGACAGTGTGGCGCAACATTTCACGTTTTTGATCTAAGTCACTCATGATGTTGTCTTCAAACCCGAAACCCGAAACTCAAAACTCGAAACTAATAAGCATCCTCGCCCCGCCACATCACCGGCAACGTCTGCAGAATAATTTTCAAATCGAGCAGCAGTGACCAGTTTTCGATGTAGTACAAATCCATTCGCACCATCTCGTCAAACGGCAGACGGTTGCGCCCTGAGACCTGCCAAAGGCCGGTGATCCCGGGCTTCATGTCGAGCCGCTTGCGATGCCAGAGCTGATAGTTTTCCACTTCGTAAGGAATCGGCGGGCGTGGACCGACGATGCTCATGTCGCCGCGCGTGACGTTAAAGAGTTGCGGCAATTCATCGAGGCTCGTCTTTCGCAGAATTCTGCCGATTCGCGTGATTCGTTCATCGGCGCGCAGCTTGAAAACCGGCCGATCGTCGTCGCCCAGGTTGGAATCAGGTAGCCCGCTGATGTAGGCGCGTTGATATTCACGATGACGGCTGTCGTCGGTGTCCGCATGCATTGTCCGGAACTTGTAAAAGAGAAATATCCGGCCGTCCATGCCGACGCGTTCCTGTTTGTAGAACACCGGGCCGCGCGAATCGAGCTTGATTAGCAAAGCGATCAGCAGCCAGAGCGGAGCCAGCAGCGCCAGAGCCAGACCGGCGACGACCAGATCGGAAGTTCGTTTCACGACGCGGGCGCCGCTCGAGAGAGGCGAACGGAACAGTGTGACCATCGGCAGCGAGCCGACCTGATCGATCTCAGTTTTGCTGGGCAGGCAATTCAGTAGCGTCGGTGCGATCCGAAACTCAACACCGCGGCGGCGGCCGGTTTGAATCATGACATCGAAAAGCGCTTCGCCCGGAACGTTGGGATCGGAAATGATGACCTCATTCGCGCGCGATTCGCGGATGGCTTCCGGCAGGTGCAGCAGATCTCCGATGACCGGCACACCTTCGAAGCTGGCGGACGCGTCTGGATTGCTTGTGTCGTTGTCGATGATTCCGATCACGCGATAGCCAAGTTCCGGACGCGCCCACATTTCGCGAATGCAGAGCGCAGCTTCGGGCCCGCGACCCACAATCAAAGTGGGAATAAGATTAATTCCTCGCCGGCGCACCAGGATTTGTCCGGAGCGGAAGACCATGCGCACCAGAGCGATACTTCCAAACGCCAGCAGAAAATCCAAAACGAAAATGCCGCGCGAGTACGAGTAGGTGCGGAAGGCCGTCCCGCCGCGATACATGAACGCCGCGGCCACGATTAGCAACGAACTGATCGCAATCGCTTTGAAGACGCGTGCGGCATCGTCAACAAACGAGAATTCACCGCGCACTCGATACAAATCGTAGTAACGAAGCAGCAGCAAACGGATGGGAATAATCAGCGGCAGGAGGACGGCGTATGGCGCAAATTCACGGCTCCAGCTGAGCGAGCCGCTCCCGGCGCGGTGAATTATCGACTCGTAATGACGAACATAAAAAGCGACAACGAAACTCAGCATCACCAACCCGGCGTCGGTCAGGAGCAAGAGGGTCTTAACCATCGGCACGACCCAACGCGGCGCGCGGGCCGCGGCGCGCACGTCGCTGGCCGCGGTGGTGAAGTCTTTGACGAGTGTTTCAGCTTTCAAGGCTTTACGGCTCTGCCGTCCGATGTGCGGAAAGGCTCCGCCTTTCCAACAACCAAACAGTACCCCATTTGAGGCTACGCCTCAGGGTTCGACGAAGACCAGCTCTCTCCCGATGAATCTTAGATCATCTTGGCATCGGGTTAGCGTTGTATTTTCGTCAGCGGGCGTCAGAGTACCGACTTTAGTCGGGCCCTCCGCCGCTGAATGAAAGCCCAACTAAAGTTGGTACTCTAACGCCGGCCAACTCTAATCCAGGATTAACTTAACGACCTCATCGCGCACGCTGGTCGCTTCCCGAGCATTCAACCCAGTTTTCTTATCGACCCTCAATCCGTCAATCTCTTCACGCGAACTGACTCGGATTAGACGCCCATCACCAACGAGCGCTTCATCAATCGCAGCCCATTGTCCCGCGTAGACGCTGATGGCTGGAACACCGAGAGCGGCAGCTTCGCGGTTCATTGTCCCTCCCGCGCTGACTACTAAATCAGATGAGGCGATCAAGTTGGCTCCGTCAAGAGCCTCGGCCGGCATTATCAAGTTCGACAGATTGCGCTCTGCAAACGAAGCGCGTTGCGCATCTGTCCGCGGAATCAAAATGATTTTGACCCGGTCGCGTGAACTTAGATTCAGGATCAACTCATCGAACAATTCGTTTTCAAATCTATGATAGAGCGCCTCGCGCGCCGGCGGCCTCGCCACCACCAGCACATCTTCGCGGTCAACACCAAGCCGGCACAAAGTATCTGTAAAGTTTGGATCGGGCTTGAAATCGGCGAGATAGACGTCTTCCTTGATGCCGTCGTACCGGTGAACCTTTCGCAACGATGCCCCGTATTTTCGCAATTCCTTCGCCGGAAAAGCCCGCGGCACGATGACCTTCGAGGCTAAACGAAACGCCAGGTGATTCGCCGGCTGATGCTCGTAATCCATTAATGTGACGGACTTGATTCCCAGCGCCGCGGCGGCGGCGATGTGCGCGTAAGAGTTGTGACTGACCGCGAGATCGAATCCGCGATCGCGCGCCCATTTGCGCAGCGACGCGGCGCGGCCCACCAGGTTGCCGGCTTTGCCGCGAATCGTACCACCGCCGTGCCGGCCGATGACGTGCGGCATTATGCCGGCGTTGATCGCCAGTTCGACTGTCTGGGCAAAATCGCGCGCGGTGATTTCAACCTGATGGCCGCGGGCGGTGAGTTCAGGAATCAGAGCATGAAAGAAGGGCACATGCGGAGAGTTGGCGAGATCGATCCAGATTCGCATGGATTATAAATGTAAAGCAGACTGTCTAGTCTGCTTCACCTTCAGGATGGCGAAAGAGTCGCAGACTAGACAGTCTGCGATACATCAATCCGCGCCGACGACCGGATTCCGCAAGGCGCCGACTTTTTCGATCTTCACTTCGAAAACATCTCCGGCCTTGAGCAGCACCGGCGGCTTGCGAAAGATCCCGACGCCGTCCGGCGTGCCGCTCGCAATCACATCGCCCGGTTGCAGGGTAATGCCCTGGGACAAATACGAGACCAGGTGGGCAACTTTGAATATCATCCTTGAAGTGTTTGACGACTGCATCACTTCGCCATTGAGCACGCCTTCGATTTTCAATGTCTGCACGTCCTCGATCTCATCCCGCGTGGTGATGAATGGCCCCAGCGGCGCAAAGGTATCGAGGCTCTTGCCGCGCGTCCATTGACCATCGCCGAATTGCAGGTCACGGGCACTGACATCATTGATAAGTGAATAACCGAAGACGAATTCGAGCGCTTCGGCTTCGCTGACACGACGGGTGGTGCGACCGATAATCACCGCGAGCTCAGCTTCAAAGTCTACCTGTTCGCTGATTATTGGCAGGACAATCGGCGCATTGTGCGCGCTCAAAGCATTCGGCAGTTTGTTAAAGAGCAGCGGCGCCTTCGGCAGCTCTGCTCCGCCTTCCGCGGCGTGTTCCGCGTAATTGCGGCCAATCGCGAGAATTTTGCTCGGATAAACAGCAGGAAGAAACTCGATGGAATCGAGTTCGTAGGCAGTGGCCTGTCCGCCTCCGCCCAGCGCCTGACTGCGACCGAGCAGTGAACTGATCGCTTCGAGCGCGGAAGACCCACGCTCGATCACCTCCACAGTGTCCGTCACCTCAAGCAGCCAATCGGGCGGATTGCCGCCGGCGCTTTTGACGGCGCGAGCCAGCTCGGACACATCGCAAACGACATCGCCGATTAAGATTCCCAGGCGCTGCTGGGCCGCGTCTTTGGTTTTGAATTGTGCCAGTTTCATTTGATTGAAATTTTCGTAGCGATGGGCACCCTCCCTAACGGTCAGGTTTCTGCCTCACTCCGGCATCGGTTCGTTTGGAATAACTTCTCCGGCGGCCGTGATTATCAGTTGATGATCCGGTGTGATGTGTTCGCCTTCCATGGTCACTTCCTCGCCGCTCGGCATTTCCACCGGCAGGTGATCGAGGAAGCGCTCAGCGTCAATCGCCGACATGCAGCCGGTGCCCGCCGCGGTCACGGCCTGTCGATAGACTGAATCCTGGACATCGCCGCAGGCAAAGACGCCAGGTATATTTGTCGCGGTCGAATGCCCGTTGGTTTTGAGATAGCCGACACTGTCCATGTCGATTTGTCCTTTGAACAGATCGGTGTTGGGTTTGTGTCCGATGGCGACAAAGACACCTTCGCAATCAAGCGTGAAATGCTCGCCGTCATCCGGGTTTGTGATTCGCACGCCGGTCACGCCGTGCTCTTGCGTGCCGAGAATTTCCGTCACTGACGCGTTCCAGATGAACTCAATCTTCTCGTTTCGAAACGCCTTGTCCTGCATGATCTTGGACGCGCGCAATTTGTCGCGCCGGTGCACGACGTACACACGCGAAGCATAGCGCGTCAAAAATGTAGCTTCTTCCATCGCTGTATCGCCCCCGCCCACGACGACGAGACGCTTGTTTCTAAAAGCCGGCAGTGGCCCATCGCAGGTGGCACACGCAGAGACGCCGTTGCCGCCGAACCCGTGTGGCGTTTTGGCTTCGCCCGGGATTCCCAGCCACTTCGCCGACGCGCCTGAGGCGATGATCAGCGTTTCAGCTTTGATGATTTTGGTATCGGTGTGAAGTGTGAAAGGGCGCTCCTGCAACTCGACTTTGTTAATCCACTCTTCCAGAAACTCAGTGCCGAAACGCTCCGCTTGTTGGCGAAACTGCATCATCAATTCCGGCCCTTCAATGCCTTTGGCAAAGCCCGGATAGTTCTCGACGTCGGTCGTGATCATCAACTGTCCGCCGGGCGTGGTCTGTTTCTCGGTGTCAGCGGGCGCATCGATGAGCAGCGGAGTGAGGTTCGCACGAGCTGTGTAAATTGCGGCAGTCAAACCGGCTGGTCCCGAGCCGATGATGACGACTTGCCGGCGAAGTTCTTCTTTGGTCAAGCGTGGTTGAGCTCCTTTTTGCGTCCGAACCGCGTGACTAGCTTGCGGTTCATCAGCGATGTCAGTCAATTGTCAGCGCAGGAAACCGTTCGCTTTCGCTCCCGGTTCAGTAACTAATCACGGGATAATGAGTTGGCGTTTTCGGTTGCGCGTATAGTATAAATAATAGCGTACGAGTTAGTCGAACCAGGCAAGCCCTGACCTGAGATTTCCACCGAACGTTCGACTCCGTTCCGCGAACCATTTTGAATACTGACTCGGGCGAAAAAAATCTGGCTGATTCCACGGCTCCGATTCGCACCATCGGTGTGCTCGGCGCCGGGACGATGGGCCACGGCATTGCTCAGGTAGCCGCCGTCGCCGGCTTTGAAGTGATTCTGCGAGATGTTGATGAGTCTTCGCTCGCGCGCGGAATGCAGTCGATCGAGCGTAATCTGGCCAAAGGTGTTCAACTCGGCAAAGCGACGGCTGAAGATCGCGAGCAGGCGCTGGCACACATCAATCCGACCGTTGAGTTGAGAGATCTCAAAGCGGCTGACCTCATTATCGAAGCTGCGCCGGAGAGTCTCGATCTGAAGCAAAGCCTGCTGCGAGAATCTGAAGGCGTGACGTCCCCGCATTGCATCTGGGCCAGTAACACTTCGTCTTTGTCGATTACCGAAATCGCCCGCTCGGCGGCCCGGCCCCAGAACGTGATCGGCATGCACTTTTTCAACCCGGTCCATATCATGCGCCTGGTCGAAATCGTAGTTGGCGCCCAAACAGACCAGACAAATATCAATGCCGTCAGGGCAGTAGCCCGGAGCATGAAAAAAGAACCCATCGTCGTCCGTGACGTTCCCGGATTCGCGTCCAGCCGCCTGGGCGTAACCCTTGGGCTCGAAGCTATGCGCATGGTTGAACAGGGTGTTGCCAGCGCGCGTGACATCGACACTGCGATGGAACTCGGCTATAACCATCCGATGGGTCCCTTGCGTCTCACCGACCTCGTCGGCCTCGACGTGCGGCTTAGCATTGCGGAGTATTTGCACAGTAAACTTGGTTCAGAAGCGTTTCGCCCCCCCGAAATCCTGCGGCGGATGGTCAGCCAGGGAAAGCTCGGGAAAAAGAGCGGCGAAGGCTTTTATAAATGGAATGAACACGAAGCTTCGCAAAAAGCTTATACTTGATTCGAAACGAGTGTTGGGAGCATTAAAAGCTAAGTGGCAACCGTTATGAGTACCCCTTACCACAACGAAGAGAGACGTTTTGCACTCCGCATGGCGCTCAGGCTTCCCATCGTAGTCTCGGGTCGGGCTGAGGACGGTGCGGCCTGGAGCGAACCCACAGAGACTGATGACATTTCCACATCAGGCGCCTTGTTCCACCTTAACCAGAAAGTAAGTATCGGCGAGAAGCTCTATATCCGCGCCCACCGGCCGGACGGCTCGCCCACTGAAGCAACCGCGACCGTGGTTCGCCTTTCGCCGGCCATCTACGGAACGGCGCGGGTCGGCGTCCAGATCGCCGAGCCGTCCGAAAACTGGACCCGCCTTTTTGTTTCCTGGGTCGCCGATGAGCAAGCGGCCACACCGGGAGACTCTTAAGCCAAGCGAAAAAGAAAGCAATCCACAGATTAAGCAGATAGGAAATGCTGGTTCTATCTGTGAAATCTGTGGATTGTTTTCGTTTTGTTTTGGTCTCGCTTTATGGTTTACTTTTCGGAAATTTCATAACTGGAGCAGATTAAATTGAGCCAATCATACGAGACCATTCTGGTTGAGCGCCGCGAACGCGTCGCGATCGTTACCATCAATCGTCCGGATAAGCGAAACGCCCTGAACATTCAAACCCGTGCGGAAGGTGCGGCCATCCTCGATGAGTTGCGTGAGGATGATTCGGTTCGCGTGGTGGTTTTGACCGGCGCCGGTGACAAGGCGTTTATCGCGGGCGCCGACATCGCTGAGTTCGCGACGCGCACGGCCATCGCCCAGCGTGAAGTGATGCTCGAGCGTTCACTCTTCAACGCCATCGACGGCTTTCCGAAACCAATTATTGCGATGGTGAACGGTTATTGTCTCGGCGGCGGATGCGAAGTCGCGCTCGCCTGCGACATTCGCATTGCGAGTGAAAAGGCTTCGTTTGGTCAGCCGGAAATAAATCTCGGGATCATTCCGGGAGGTGGCGGCACGCAACGTCTGACCCGTCTGGTGGGCGAAGGCAAAGCGATGGAGATGATCCTGACGGGCGAAATCATTGATGCGCAGACTGCCTTTACGATTGGCCTGGTGAACCACGTGGTCGCGGCCGATCAGTTGGAAACCAAAACGATGGAGATTGCCAATCGCATCGCAGATAAGAGTCCCATCGCTCTACGGCTGGCCAAGGAAGCGGTAAAGATTGCGTCGCGGTCGAATCTGGATGAAGGTCTGAAGCGCGAGGTCGATCTTTTTGCACTTTGTTTCTCAAGTGAAGATAAAGACGAAGGTGTCAAAGCGTTTCTTGAGAAGCGCAAAGCAGAATTCAAAGGAAAGTAGCGATACGCGCGCGTAATGTGGCACAGACTTCAGTCTGTGGTGATTGCTTGCTCCACAGACTAAAGTCTGTGCCACCTGCTATTGAATATGACGAGCGATTTAGAAAGCAAGAAATGGTCGGTAATCAGCGAGCGTGGCTGTGAAGCGAGCAGTGTGACCCACGAAGAAGCCCGTCGCCTGGTGCATCGTTTAGGAGCGGAGGGCGGCCACGGGTTGTGTATTATCAGCGATGAAGCGGCCCGCCGGTTGAATGAAAACGCCTCTGTAAATTTTGAAGCAACTTCAACGACACCCGCTTAAATCGGGATCTGCCGAACGATTGGTCGAAGCCCTTCCTCGCCCCGTAGGGGCGAAATATTTATAGGACCTAATCGCTCAAAAATTTTTCGAGCTCCGTTAGGAGCGAAACAGGTGTCGCTCCTCCGGAGCTTGTGATGGATAGGCGACCTGGGAGCTATAAATATCGCGCTCCTAACGGAGCGAAAACCCGCGTCGCCCACTCGCTGGGTCTTAACAAAGACCCGCGCAAACGCTAATCAATCATCAACACGACTTTCCCAAAGCTTTCGTTCGACTCAATGCGTTTATGGGCCTCGCGCACCTGCTCCATCTTAAAAACTTTATCTATCACCGGCCGGACCGCTCCCGTCGCTAACAGAGGCACCACCTGCTCCGCAAACAGACGTGTTGCTGTGGCTTTCTCTTCCGGCGATCGCGTGCGCAGTGACGTGCCCATGATGCGCAGTCGCTTGCTCATCACGATTGCATAATCAATTTCGGCTTTCGAACCACTGGTGGTGCCGACAAAGATCAGGCGGCCTCTGGTTGCCAGCGATTTTAAGTTCGCTTCCAGATACGCCGCGCCCACCAAATCGAGCACGATTTGAACACCCGCGCCGCCCGTCCAATCTTTTGCGGCTTCGGCAAACCTGGCCGGTTCGCCCTCGACGACAACTGACGCGCTCAAACCAAATTCTGTTGCTCGTTCAAGTTTGTCAGCGGTGCGCGACGTGCCATAAGCAAATCCGCCGGCAGTCTTCACCAATTGAATCGCGGCCGTGCCCACACCGGAACCAGCGGCGTGAATCAAAACGTGTTCGCCGGTGGTCAATCCGCATTGAGTAAACAGTGCATCGTGGGCCGTCATGAATACTTCCGGGATCGCCGCAGCTTCGGCCCAATCAAGATTATCCGGAACGCGCACCAGATGATTTTCGGGCACCGTGACGTACTCAGCCTGGCCACCGCCGCCGATAATTCCGAAAACACGATCGCCAATCTTCCAGCTGCGAACTTCTTCGCCGGCGGCCTCGACTTCACCGGCGAATTCAATCCCGGGAACGTCCTGCGGATAACCCGGTGGCGCGGGATAGCGCCCGAGTCTTTGCAGAATGTCGGCGCGATTCAAACCGGCGGCGCGCACGTGGACACGTACGCGATCGAGCGAAGCGGGCGGTGCGTCGGGGACGTCGCGGATTTCGAGGCCTTCGATGTCGCCGAAGGACGTGATGGTGATAGCTTTCATAATGTCAGCGAGTGATTGAGTTCCGCAGTCAGTACCATCCGCGTAAGCGGATGGATCGTCCACTCACCGGAGAAGTTCCCAGAAGTAACTCTTGAACCCACCCGCTGACGCGGGTGGTACTGACCTTAGTGCAAGACGTTCCGCGCCCGCTTTACCACATTCTCCACATTGAATCCCAGATTCTTGAGAGCCACGTCGCCCGGAGCCGAAGCGCCGAATCGATCGAGGCAAACTACATCACCCTTCGGACCAACGTAGCGATCCCAGCCGCCGCGCACGCCGGCCTCGATGGCCAGGCGGGCGGTAATCGATGGTGGCAGCACCTCGTTTTTGTAGTCTGACGATTGCTCTTCGAAAAGTTCGGTGCAGGGCATCGAGACTACGCGCGTGGGAACGCCGTCGGCTTGAAGTTGATCACGGGCTTCGAGAGCGAGTGAGATTTCGGAGCCGGTGGCGATCAGGATTAGCCTGGGCTCGACCCGGTCGCTATCGCTCCCGGTACTGACCTCAGTGCCTGTCGCACCCGTTGCTTCCGCCAGGACATATCCGCCGCGGCGTAAGCCTTCAGCGGAAGCAAACTTTTGCCGATCTATCAAAGGAACCTTCTGTCGCGTCAAAGCCAGGGCCGTGGGCGCATGACGACGAAGAATTGCTAAGCGCCACGCCTCGCGCACTTCATGGACGTCTGCCGGGCGAATCACAAACAGGTGAGGTATGTTGCGCAAAGCGGCGATGTGCTCGACCGATTGATGCGTTGGGCCATCCTCACCCAATCCAACCGAATCGTGTGTGAAGACATAGATGACCTGAACTTCCGACAGGCAGGCGAGGCGAATGGACGGCCGCATGTAATCTGAAAAGGTCAGAAAGGTCCCGCCGTAGGGAATCAGTCCGCCGTTCAGGGCCATACCTGTCATGGTGGCGCCCATGGCATGTTCGCGCACGCCGAAATGAATTATCCGGCGGTCATAACTGCCAGCTTCAAAGTCGCCGCCAACTTTGATATCCGTGTTGTTCGACACGCCTAAATCAGCCGAACCGCCGATTAGCATCGGCAGGTGCGGCGCGAGCGCATTGATCACTTGGCCGCTGGCGACGCGCGTGGCGATTGCTTCCGCGCCGTCAAACGAGGGCAGGTGCTGCTCCCAGTCGTCCGGCAGCTCGCCGCTGATGGTTTGTTGCCAAAGCTTGCCAATTTCTTCATGTTCGGCAGCGAAGCTTTTCACCAAATCATTCCACTCGTTTTCATTCTGTTCGCCGCGATCGATTGCTTTGCGATAGTGGGCCAGCACTTCATCGGGCACGTAAAACTGTTTGTCTTCGGGCCAGTTGAGATGCCGCTTCGTTTCGCGCACCGCCTCTTCGCCGGGCGGATCGCTGTGCGCTTTACGCGTGCCGGCGGTCGGCATGCCGTACCCAATTGTCGTCTTCACGGAAATGAGCGATGGACGATCAGCTACCGATTGGGCGTCGCGAATTGCCGCTTCGATCGCTTCCAGATCGTTTCCATCTGCGACGGTTGAAGTATGCCAACCGTAGGATTCGAACCGTTGCGGCACATTGTCTGAGTAAGCGAGATCGGTAAAGCCTTCGATCGTGACGTGATTATCGTCGTAGAGGTAAATCAATTTCCCGAGTTTTAAATGGCCGGCGAGCGAGGCTGCTTCGGCAGCGACGCCTTCCATCAAATCGCCGTCCGAAACAATCGCGTAAACGTAGTGATCGATGATCGGAAAATCCTTTTGGTTAAATTTCGCGGCCAGATGCGCTGCGCCCATGGCCATGCCGACGCCGTTGGCAAAGCCCTGGCCCAAAGGTCCGGTCGTAATCTCGACTCCCGGTGTCAAAACGTTCTCGGGATGGCCGGGAGTTTTCGATCCCCATTGCCGAAAATTCTTGATCTCTTCGAGCGGCAAGTCGTAGCCGGTCAGATAAAGCAGCGAGTAAAGCAGCATACAACCGTGTCCGGCCGACAACAGGAAGCGATCGCGATTTTCCCATTTGGGGTTTCGCGGGTTGTAACGCATGAATTTTGTCCACAGGACGTAGGCCATGGGCGCGGCGCCCAGAGGCAATCCGGGATGGCCGGATTTAGCTTTCTGCACTGCGTCAATGGTCAGGGCGCGTATCGTGTTAATCGAAAGTTGATCGAGTTCAGGATTTCCGTCTGTTTGCTGCATGCGTGCGCTCATGTCTGTTAGTTTCAGGTTTCAAGTTTCAGGTTTCAAGTCTGCATGGCGTTCTATCTGCGCGATTGCCGTCCTTGCGACCAAAATGTTCAGGTAAAGACGCAAAGTCGCCAAGGAATCCCATCACCAAGCAAGGCACACCTAACGATCTTGAAGACGAGACGAAAACTTGTTGCATTACACAGGAGATTTGAAGCGTGAGCATCGCACAACGACGGGATTTCGTCCAGCGAATTCCATGGCAAATCTTTGCCTCCAAATGGTACATTTCCTGCGGGCAGAGATGCCCGCGAACCGCACGCAGGATGCGTGCGCTGCTAACCTATGAAAGCGCAAAATCTCAATTGTCCAAATTGTGGTGCGGCCGTTTCGTCCGAATCGCCGCAGTGTCGATATTGCGAGTCGAAGCTGGCGACAGTCGCGTGTCCGTCGTGCTTTGCCATGATGTTCATTGGCAGCAAACACTGTCCGCGCTGTGGTGCGTCGGCAATTCAGCGCGCGCCGGCAGAGCTGTCAGTAATGCGCTGCCCACGATGCAAAGTGGATATGTCATCGGTGCAGATCGGAACTCAGACTATGCGCGAGTGCGAAAAGTGCGCCGGGGTCTGGCTGGATGTGGCGGCCCTTGAAAAGATTTGCGCCGACCGGGAGCAGCAATCGGCTGTGCTGGGCGGAGCTTCTCCGGTGCCGTCGCATGAGTTGCAATCTGAGCAGAGAATTCGGTACGCGCCTTGTCCACAGTGCGGTCAATTGATGAACCGGATAAATTTTGCGCGTTGCTCTGGTGTGATCGTCGACATTTGCAAAGGCCACGGCACCTGGTTCGACGCCCAGGAACTGAGCGCAATTGTGCAATTCATTCGCGGCGGTGGATTAGAAGTGGCCCGCCGGAAAGAAAAGGATGAAATCGAATTTCAGCGACAGCAGTTGCGAATGGAAGAGATGATGGCCGCCAATCGCACGAACTCGGAAGTGTTTTATCGGTCGGATGCCGAGCGCCTGAGCGGGCTTTCGGCAGCAGGAGACTTGCTGAAGTTTTTGCTGGAGTAATCCGACGAACCAGGATCGGATCTTGCGGCTTTGCCGCCCGATGTGCGGAGAGCCTCCGGCTTTCCGGGTGACATTCTGTTTCTTTTTCCGCGGCGAGGCTCAGCCTCGCCGCGTCCAGATCAAAATGGGAAGGTCGCCCGGAAAGGCGGAGCCTTTCCGCACATCAAGCGGCTGAGCCGCGCACCAAACCGTTAACCTCCTCAAAAATGTTTCTGCCTCGCCGCCCTTCGCCACAAGAAATCAAAAGATTCCTCGAACGATCTCAAAGCTTGCCGCTTTCCTACGAGCCCGCCGGGATTGCCCGGGAGGCTCCGCACGGATTCAAGATCGATGAAGTGAGTTCAGTCATTGGCCACGGAGCGGAGACCTTTGCCAGGGCTAAACAGGCCTTGACGAATTGGAAGCAATTTGAATTGGGATGGGTCGAGCTTCATCCGCGCGGCGCCCCGATTGAAATAGGATCGGTCGTAGCCGTGCTGGTGCGACATCTCGGCTTCTGGTCGCTCAATGGCAGCCGCATCGTTTATTTGATTGATGCAGACCAAATGAAATACGGGTTCGCGTACGGAACGTTGGCAAATCACGCCGAGCTGGGTGAAGAAATTTTCGAAGCCAGTTTTGATCCGGCTTCACAAGAAGTGAATTACCGCATTCGCGCGGTTTCGAAAGCGCATGCGGTCGCCGCGCGAATTGGCTATCCGTATACTCGATTTCTGCAGGATCGTTTTCGTAAAGATTCGATAGCGGCCATGCGACGCGCAGTCAGCGGTAGTGGCACAGACTTCAGTCTGTGAAGCGTGAATGAATCACAGGCTGAAGTCTGTGCCACTACTGCGCACGACGGAGGCGTGCGTGCCGATGCTAATTCGGATCGTCGTCGTCATCCTTCTGGTTAGGATCGCGCCGATGGTAGATGTCATAGTTCGATAAACTCTCGACTTGTTCGAAGTCCCGCTCCAGAAGCTCAGTCAGCTCATCGCGTTGCTTTTCGATCCCTTCATCTTCGTCCTGTATTTCCTGTTTCACGATGAGCCAGCGAATGTCGCGCGCCCGCGCCATATCCAGAATCTCTGCCGGCGAATAAGGATTCACCGTGTGATCGAATAGCAAGACAGGGAATTGTGGCGTGCGACCCGTGGTGAAATAAAACAGGTCTTCACCCGGCAGGACGAGGATGCCTTCTTCCCGGGGAATGTGTTCGTCGGTGTAACGGACCAACTCTTCGAAATTAGGAATCCAGTCACCCCGTGTCGCCATTCCTTTTAATTGCGGCAGTGAGGAACGCTGCAAGTCCCCATCGTCAAGATTCGCGTAATCCAGGCGCTCGTGCGCCTTCAGATAGAAGCTTCCGGAAATCAAAAGCGAGATCACCACCAGCACTGTAAACGGCAACTGAAACCAATAAAAGTCTTTCCCGGATTGAGGCGTCGGTCCGGTCGGCGTTAAACGAGTGCGACTCAGGTCTGCGATTGTAGACGCGAGCAGAATCATGAACAGCGGCCAGATGGCATAAGTCGATCCCCAAAGCTGTTGCGACATGAACGCTCCGTGAATAGTAGCGATGAGGATGAAGGGCAGAACGATGGCAGTGCCTCGCCGCCGTTTGAACCGTGCGATGGCGACAATTGCGGCAAAGACGATCAGCACTGGCCAGACGTTCAGCAGACGGTCCGCGCGCTCAGACGAATCGCTGTCGCGCAGCAGATAGATTGCCGGCCAGACAAACGGCGTAGCCATGAAGAGGACCGAGACTGCGGGCAGCAGGCGATTGTCCGAGCGACGATAAAGCCACAGACCAACTGTGCCTAGAGCAACGAGCGCCAACCAGAGGATCAGGATCTTATCTGAATAGATGCCGAGCATCTCTGCGCGCGCGGGCGTGCGACGCGAAGCCGCGAATTGAATCGTCCAATGCCAATAGTTCCTGAGGCCGGCCGTGAAACTGATCAGCAGCACTCCCAACCCGAAAGCGAGAGCCGCTCCGGTAATCGTCAGCAGGTATGGTCGTGACGACTCGCGCCGCGCGATTTGGACTGCAATCAACAAGACCAGCGCCGGTATCGCACTGACAATCAGAGCCAGTCCCGTGTTCTGTTTGACGAATAAGGGAACGACCAGGGCCGCACCCGCCAGAAGCGGCCACAGCCAGGATGACCAACTAGCCTGCTGTAGACCGGCGCAACCGCCCCTCTGAAGCAAGTAAATGGCCAGCAGAATTGCAAACGTGCAATCCGGATCATAAAAAGGGTGCGGAAAGATTGAATAGATACCCAGCGGAATCAAAGGCAGCGTCAGCAGGATCGCCAACCAACGCGACCTGCTCCCACGGTCCCGCAGGACGTTGACTAGAATTCGCCAAGTCAAAACCGTCGCCAGTCCATTCAGCAGGGCACAGTAAACTGTCGTATGCCAAAAGACCCGACCGCCTAACTTAATCAGCGCGGCTTGAATCAGGAAAGTCAGCGGTGCGTAAGGGAAAGGAAAATCACGATAAGGAATTTGACCCTGGGCAATGCGATGAGCGTTCTCCAGGATGTAGCTGAGATCCCAGAGGACCGCCAAACGCGAATTTTGCCAAACAACGATCGCAGCGGCGGCGAGAGCAAGCAACGAGGCCGCAACCCAGTCGTGTTTACGATTATCCGGAATACGCGCGCCGGCGGTGTCTGATTGGTTCATTAGTACCCGGTTCAAGTTGAAGAGGTTGGGTAGTCTATCCGTGGGAATTTACGAGCGTCAACAAACCGCCTCGGCCGGACAGTTACTCTTGCGCGTTTTGCCGAATCAGCTGCGAGCAGCGCCAGAGTTAAGCCCAAGGCGAGGCTTTGCGAGGGTAAATATATAGTTGACTCACCTCAGCAACCCGAAGGGTTGCAAAGAAAGTAGCCGGTGGTCGGAGTCCCCGGAGACCACCGGAATGCGATATTAATTGGGTCGCACCCCGGAGGGGTGCCAGATCCTTCGCTGTAAGAATCTTTTACGTTGACCTGACGTCTGGCACCCGTTCGGGGTGCGGTCATGACTAATGACTTTTCCGGTGGTCTCCGCGGACTCCGACCACCGGCTACTTTCTGGCAACCCTTCGGGTTGCGCTGAGGTGAGTCAACTATATAAATGCCC
>Ga0070694_100000801_pt1 | contig 17657 bp, 17 predicted proteins | sample KBSK1251metaG_FD_65470 | JGI IMG/M metagenome (GOLD analysis project Ga0070694, IMG submission 65470) | Corn, switchgrass and miscanthus rhizosphere microbial communities from Kellogg Biological Station, Michigan, USA - KBS K1-25-1 metaG | ecosystem: Host-associated > Plants > Roots >... | reverse complement strand
GCATCCGATCGGGCGTGGCCTCGTCGTGCGTCAGATCCTCGTGCCGCGCCAGGAAGTACCGGAACCGATGGACCGAGATGCCTTCGTACATCGAGCCGCCGCCCCCCCGATATGAGGACGTGAACACCTCGACCTCGTGACCGGCCGCCTGCAACCGCTTCAGGAGCGCGACGAGCCAGGGGGCAATAACGTCGTCGCGAGAGCGGGGAAATGCCGTCATGACGTGAAGAATTCGCATCGGGTGTGGAATTACTATACCGCTTTCCGCCTTCCCTCGGGCAGTGGTATCTTTCGCGCGCTTCGGACTCCCGACCCCATTCTTGAGGCATGCTCCTGGCGGAACCTGCGACCACCGGCACCCCACGCCGGCACAGTTGGTGGATGCGAGCGCTCCAGGCTGTGGTACTGGTTGGCGCCGCGTATTATCTCATTGAGAAGCAGATCGCGCCGCATTGGCCGGACATTCGCGCGCGGCAGCTCGCCTGGCACCCCGTCCCGCTCCTACTCGGCTCGGCTCTGGTCCTCGGCACACTCGCCGTGCTCCTCGGCGCGTGGATCACCAGCCTGAGGTGGTGTGCGGTCCGAACCTCCGCCCTGGACTCGGCCAAAGTGTGGTTCACCGCAAACCTGGCCCGTTTTCTCCCCGGTGGCGTGTGGCAGTTCGCGAGTTTGGCGGTCATGGCATCGCGCTACGGGATGAGCACCGCCGCCGCGACGGCGACCGTACTACTCGAGCAGATCGTGCTGCTCATTACCGGGCTCGCGGTGGTCGCGGTGTTCACGCCGGCGGTCGTGCAGGCGGCGTGGTGGCAGGCCGCCCTGGTCGTTGGGATCCTCCTTGGCGCCGTGCTATTGGCGCTGCCACGCCCAGGATCACCATTGGGCCGCTGGTTGGGCCGTTATGTGCCCAGCCTCAACGAGGTCTGGTCACAGCTCGGCGCGCAGCACCTGCTGTTGTTCTTTGTCATTCTCACCGTGCCCTGGCTGATGTACGGGACGGCGTTCCGACTCCTCGCGGGCGGTTTGCTCGGGTCAGAGACCGTCGCGGCGTCGTTGGGCTTCTATATCGCCGCGTTCACCGGGAGCTACCTGGCCGGCGTCATTGCGGTGTTCGCGCCCGCGGGATTGTTCGTCCGTGAAGCCGCGCTGATCGGCGTGCTGACACCCGTCATCGGCGGCGCTGACGCGGCGATTCTGGCCGTCGCCTCGCGCATCTGGCTGACCGCACTCGAGATCTTCGCTGGCCTGATCGTCCTCGCCTTGCCGAGTACGCCGAGCGCGTGACGACAGCGACGCGGTCTCCCCAGAGCACTGAGTACGTGCCGGCGCGGCCGCATCTCCTCGCGTTGGGGATTCTCTCGCTGTTCGTCGTGATCCTGTCGTTGCCGATGCTTTCGGGGCAGTGGCTCGCCTCAGCCCACGGTGACCAGTACTCGAGCGCATACGCGTTCTACTCGTGGGAAGCGGTGGAGTGGCGCTCGACGGGGAGCATCCCGCTCTGGAATCCCATGATCATGGGCGGCCTGCCGTTCCTCGCCGTGGTCACGCACGGTGACATCCTGTACCCCACGGCGCTGCTACGCTACTTCCTGCCGGTGCATGTGGTGATGAATCTCGCGTTTGTCCTGCACTACATCCTGGCCGGCTGGTTCATGTATCTGTTCCTGCGACGGTTCGCCGTTTCGTGGGCCGGCGCGGTCACAGGCGCGCTCGCCTATCAGCTGTCCGGGATCATGATTTCGTACGTGCAGCCGGGGCACGACGGCAAACTATTCGTCTCGACGTTACTGCCTCTCGCATTCCTCGCGCTCGTGGTCGCGCTGCGGGACCGGCGCTGGTGGGGCTACCCGCTGCTCGCCATCACGGTCGGCCTGTGCCTGCTGAGTCCCCACGTGCAGGCGACCTATTATCTCCTGATCGCGACAGGGTTGTTTGCGTTGTACTTGACGTTCGGGGAAGCGACCACCGAGCCGTTGCGACCGCGCCTCCAGCGGCTCGCGCTGGCATTCGCCGCGATTGTCGCGGGCTTCGGCCTGGGGATGCCGCAGCTGCTCCCGTTCCTCGAGTACATCCCACACTCGCCGCGTGCCGCGGGATACTCGGTGGGATATGCCGGCTCAACGTCGTTCGGCATTCCGTGGGACCATGTGCCCGAGTTCTTCATCGCGAGCTTTGTCGGACACGTGGAGACGTACTGGGGCTCGAACCCGCTCAAGTACCACTCGGAGTACCTCGGCCTGCCCGTCATCGCGCTCGCCATTCTGGGCTTCGGCGACCGACGACGTCGGCTGGTTTGGTGGATGGCAGGGATCGGCGTGCTATTCCTGCTGATCGCCCTGGGCGGCGCGACGCCATTCTACCATCTGTGGTGGGCTGTGATGCCCATGGTCAAGAAGACGCGCGCCCCGGGTATGGTCTTCTTCGTGGTCGCATTCTGCGTCGCGACGTTCGCCGCGTTCGGCGTTACCCGTTTGGAGCGCGGGGAAGGGCGGGTGCAGCGCGTCCGGATCTGGCTCATCGCGGCCGGCGTGATCGCCTTGCTCGGGCTCATCGGCGTATTCGGTCAGCTGGCGGTTTCGCTTGCGCCGCCGGAACGCGTGGGCGCCGCGATCGCACACGGCAACGCGATCCGCGTCTCTGCGCTGATCGGAGCGATTCTGCTGGCAGCGACGGCGCTGCTCACCTGGGGACGTCTGCAGGGGAAGGTGCCGGCGGTGGCGTTCGCTCTCGGGCTCCCGCTGCTCGTGGGGCTCGATCTGTGGCGGGATGGCCGGCATTTCTGGACGTACTCTCCGCCGCCGGCCGCAGGGCTCTACCGCACGGACGAGGTGATTACGCGCCTCCAACAGGCGCCGAAACCGCTGCGCGTGCTCGACCTTGGACCGTTCACACAGAGTGGGCCCGTCTATCCCCAAAACGTGCTCATGGCGCACGGCATTCCGCAGGTGCTCGGCTATCAGGGAAACGAATTGCGCTATTACGACGACCTGCTGGGCGAGCGCAATGTCTGGCGCTACCTGCTGACCTCCACGCGCCTGTGGAACCTGCTGGCAGTGCGCTACGTGTTGATTCCCGACACCACCGGTTTGCCCGGCTATCACCTCGTCCAGGGGCCCGTCACGACTGCCGTGGGGACGCGAGCCTATGTGTATGAAGCCGATACGGTCCCGCCGTACGCGCGTGTGATTCCGGCGGCGGTGAAGGTCACCAATGATTCGGCGATTCCACCAACACTCGCCGATCCGCGCCTGCCGGGATACGATCGTGTCGTCCTGCTGCCGTCGAACGCACCCGTCAACCCGCCGCAGCTTCGCGCGATGCCGCCGGCATCGCCCGCCAAGGCACGCGTCACGGCGTGGGATGCAGGGAAGATGACTGTCGAGCTGGATCCGGCGCCCCGCGATTCGAGCTACGTCATCATCGCGGAGAACTGGTACGTCGACTGGCGCGCTCAGGTGGATGGCAAATCTGCATCGGTGCTCCGCGGTGACAACGCCCTGCTCACGATTCCCGTCGCGCCCGGAGCGCGCAAGATTGAGCTCGATTATCACTCTCGCACCTATGCGCGAGGGAAATTGATTGCCTTCATGACGTTGTTGATCGTGTTGGCGGGATTCATCGTACCACCGCTGGTCGCGAGGAGAAGGGGCGGTGGCTGAAAAAGCACTCGTCGTCATTCCGACGTACAACGAATCCGTGAACCTCGCGCAGATCCTCCCTCAGATCCTCGCTCAGGATCCGCGGCTCGACGTGCTCGTCGTGGACGACAACTCGCCCGATGGAACAGGCGCCATCGCCGATGAGATGGCCCGCGCGAACCCGCGCGTGCATGTCATCCATCGAGCAGGCAAGCTCGGCCTCGGCACGGCGTACATCGCCGGCTTCAACTGGGGGCTGGAGCGGCCGTACGACTTCATCTTCGAAATGGACGCCGATTTCTCGCACGATCCGCGGCATCTTCCCGAGTTCCTCACGGCTATCCAGGATGCCGATCTCGTGCTTGGCTCGCGCTACTTGCAGGGGAAGGTGACGGTCGTCAATTGGCCGATGAGCCGTCTGATGCTATCGTATCTGGCCAATATTTACGCGCGCTGGTTTACCGGGCTGCGAATTTGGGACCTGACGGGCGGGTTCAAGTGCTTTCGCCGGCGCGTACTGGAAGCAATCGACCTGACCCAGGTAGGTTCCAACGGCTACGCATTCCAAATCGAGATGAGCGTCCGGGCATGGCGAAAAGGGTTCAAGCTCCGCGAAATCCCGATCGTCTTCGTCGATCGGACCGAGGGGCAAAGCAAAATGAACAAAGCCATCGTGCGGGAGGCCGTGTGGAAGGTGCCGCGGCTCCGGGTCATGGCCTTGTTCGGCCGCATTTGATCGGCCTCCCGATCTATAAGATGACGGGATCGGGCAACGATTTCGTCATGATGGACGCGCGTGTATCGCCGCCCAGCGATTGGACACCTCAAGACATGCAGGCGGTGTGTGCGCGGGGCACGGGAATCGGAGCCGACGGAGTCGTGTTCGTGGGTCCCGGCAGCAAAGCCGGATCCGCCAAAATGGTCTACTACAATGCGGACGGGTCTCACGCCGCCATGTGCGGCAACGCGGCCCTCTGTAGCACGACGCTGGCGGACCACTTGGGGCTCGCGCCCGGCTCCGGTATGGAGCTCGAGACAGACGCCGGCACATATCGCAGTCGCACGGGGTCGGTGGGACGCGCCGAGCTGCATCTGGCGCCGGTGGAGCCCCCCAAGGCTGTAGCCAAACTCCAGCTCATCGACGGCGAGCGCCAGGCCGCGCTCGGGCGGGTCGGCGTGCCGCACCTTGTCGTGGTGGTCGACGATGTCGACGCCGTGGCCCTGATGGATCGTGGCCACGCGCTCCGCTTTGATGCCGCGCTCGCCCCGGACGGGGCCAATATCAACTTCATCTCGGCCGACGGAGGCGGACCCGTCTGGCGAATGCGGACCTACGAGCGCGGCGTTGAGGGTGAAACGCTGGCCTGCGGCACGGGCGCAGTGGCGGCCGCGTGCGCCATCGAGCAATGGGGACTCGGCAGCCTACCGGTCGACATCCAGAGCCGCAGCGGCCGGCTGTTGACGATCCGTGCGGCCAAGGCTGCGAACGGCCGTTATGACGATGTGTGGCTGGTTGGAGAGGGGAGAATGGTATTTAGGGGTGTGATTACATGAACGGCTTGTCCACATTTGTTCACATCGTTACTTAACATAACATCTATTATACGAAGTTGATTGCTACGAAACCGCGCCCTTTGTGAGCTCCGCCAAGCGCACTTTCGCCTCGGTCGCCGTCCCTTCTTTCGGGAAATCTTTCACAATCCGCTGGTAGTCCGCGACCGCCTTCGCGGTATCTCCTGCCACGACCCACGCACGGCCGGCATCTGACAGCATCTGCGCTTTCAAGAAATCGAGGCGAGCAGCCTCCGCACCGGACTCATATGCCTCTCCAGCCTCACGGAAACGGCCCAGGTTCTCGTAGGCGGCGCCCAAAAGCCCGTAGGCCTGTGCCCGGTAGGCCCTGCCCGCCTTGGGCGCATTCTCGCCCAGCACGTCCACCGCCTGCTGGGGCTGGCCTTGGAGCAGCCGCACGTTGGCCAGGAGCAGCCGGGCCTCCTCCGCCGCATTCGTACCGGAATAGTTCTCGATGATCCGCGCGAGCTCACTCGCCGCGAGCGGCAGGTTCTGGTTCTCGAACGCGAACCGGGCACCCTGGAGGTCGCGACTCGCGACATCCTGAGACTTCTGCTTCGTCACCTGGGTCCACAGGAACAGCCCAACTCCGACAATGAGGATCGCGCCGATCCAGGACGAGATCGTACGATGGGCGCGAACCCAGTCGAGAAAACGGTCAGACGTTGGCTCTCTGCGGGCTGTCGGCGCGCTTGGCGTTGTCACTGGAGTAGCCTTTGCACCGCCGCGGGTTGCACTCGGACTCGTCATGCGAGATTCCTCGAATGATCAATGATCAATGACCAATGTCGAATGATCGCTCTTCATTGGTCATTGGTCATTGATCATTGGACGTTTTCAGTTCATGCCCCTGGGGTGACTCGAACACCCGGCCAACGGTTTAGGAAACCGCTGCTCTATCCACCTGAGCTACAGGGGCAGGTCCGGGGGCGTAAGCGGCGAAATGTACGTGAGTTAGGCGTAGTGCAGCAAGGCCTCCGCGCGTCTCCCCTGAAGGCGCTGGCGCCCCTTCAAGAAGTCGAGCTCGATCAAGAAGCTGAAGCCGACTACGGCGGCTCCCGTAGCACTCACGAGCTGCGCGGCAGCGTTAGCAGTGCCGCCGGTCGCCAGGACGTCGTCCACGATGAGGACGCGGTCCCCGGGCTGCACCGCGTCGTGGTGCATTTCCAGCGCGTCGGTTCCGTACTCGAGGGCGTACTCGACCCGCTGCGTGGCCGCGGGGAGCTTCCCCGGCTTCCGGATCGGCACCAGCCCTGCCCTGAGCTCCAACGCAATCGGCGCGCCGAACAAGAACCCACGGGATTCGATCGAGACGACGCGCGAAATCCTGGCGTCCCGAAACGGATCCGCCATCGCTTTTACCACCATTTTTAACAAGCGGGGATCCAGCAGCACGGGCGTCACATCCTTGAAGACGATGCCCGGCTTTGGAAAATCCTTCACGTCGCGGATCGCGCGCCGGGTCATATCCACAATTTTGGATATGTCGGATGGTTTCGATTTAGCGGACGTCAAAGGACCTCGGCAGATCAAGTTCTAGTGGAACTTGAAGTCGTTGGACGTCATCCACGCGCGCGTGCGACGGTCCGCGTCGCAGGGCACCCTCGAGCTTCTCCAATTCGGCGTCCGTCCCTTCAGACACAACTTCAACCGAACCGTCGGGCAGGTTCTGCGCATAACCGCCGAGTTTCAGCCGTACGGCTTCATGCATGACAAACCACCTGAACCCGACCCCCTGAACGCGCCCCCGGATAATCCAGCGGCGGCGGCTCAAACGGACGAAGCCTTCCGGCGCCGGCGGCGCAGGTACACAAACACGCCGATGATGCTGATCGGAATCAGCGCGAGGATCGCCCACGTCACGTAGCGATGGATCTCCTCGCCGCGCAGCGCTCCCTCGTGCTGCCCGATGAAGAAGCCGATCCACGTGAGAATGGCACACCACAGCGCCGCCCCCACTGCGGTGTAAAGGATGAACTTCGGCAACGGCATCCCGTGCAGGCCCGCAGGAATGGAGATGAGGTGACGAATTACCGGGAAGAGTCGCCCGATCAGCGTGCTGATTTCGCCATGCTCGGCAAAGAAGCGCTCCGAGCGCTGCAGGTTCTTCTCGCTCAGCAGCACGTATTTCCCGTAGCGCTGAATCAGCGGCCGGCCAATCAGGCGTGCGCCATAATAGTTGGCGAGCGCGCCGATGATGCTCCCCAGGACGCCGCTCAGGAGTGCCAGCGCGAAGCTCATCTCTCCTTTCGCAGCCCAATACCCGGCTGGCGGCATCACCAGCTCGCTGGGCACCGGCAGAATCGACGACTCCATGGCCATCAGCGCCACGATCCCTGGATAACCGACGGCGAGGAGGGTCTGCAGCAGCCAGTCGATGAAGCGCTCAAGCATCGAAGCCGTGCTCCCCCACGAGCGGCACGAAGCGCGCGTCGCCAATTGGAGTCGCGCTGACGCCGGCAGCTGTGCGCCGAACGAGCGTCAACGTCTGCGCGCCGGCCTTGGCGCTGAGGGGAATGATCATAGTGCCGTCCGGTGCCAGCTGCTCGACCAGCGGTGGGGGGATCTCGGGCCCGCCCGCGGCAACCAGGATTGCGTGATATGGCGCGTACGCGCTCCAGCCCAGCGTGCCGTCACCTACGAGTAAGGACACGTTGGACACCCCCGCTGTCCTCAGCGCCGCCTGAGCCGTCTCTGCAAGTGCGCGGACGCGCTCGATCGAGAAGACTTGCGAGGCCAGCGCGCCCAGCAGCGCGGTCTGGTACCCTGACCCGGTGCCGATCTCGAGCACCCGTTCGGTTCCCTTCAAGCCGAGCGTCTCGAGGTAGCGAGCCTGGGTAAAAGGTTGAGAGATCGTCTGTCCACGGCCGATCGGCAACGACGCGTCCTCGTACGCGCGATGGCGCACGCCTTCGGGAACGAACAGATGACGCGGCGTCGTGGCGAACGCGCGCAGCACGGCGAGGTCGCGAATGCCCTGTGCCCGCAGCTGCTCGACCAGCCGCGCGCGGTACCCGCCGTACGCGTCGCGGCTCGCCCCGCCCGCCCCCCCTCCGGTCACTTCCCGAGATCCCACTTCTTCACGACTTCGATCAGTTTGTAGTTCGTCAAATCCACGTGCAGCGGCGTGACCGAGATGAACCCGTCCCGCACCGCCTGGAAGTCCGAATCCGCGTCACCCGACCACGTCACCCGCCCTCCCCCGATCCAGTAGACCTCGCGGCCCCAGGGGTCCTTCATCGTGGCGATCTCCTCATGAAAGACGCGGCTCCCCAGGTGAGTCACCTTCACGCCTTTGACTTGATCGCCTGGAATAGGCGGCAGGTTGATGTTGAGCAGTGTTTCACCCGGGAAATTCTCGACGCGCACAATCCGCTGGACGATGCGCTCGAGACCCGCGCGGTGACTCTCCAGGTGTTCGAGATCGAAACTGCCGTAGGAGATGGCGACGCTCGGGACTCCGGCCGCAAGACCTTCCATAGCGGCGGACACGGTGCCCGAATAGAGCACATCCTCCCCCATGTTGGGGCCGTGATTCACGCCTGAAAAAACCCAGTTGGGCCCGTCGGGCATGAGCGCGCCCATCGCCAGCAGCACACAATCGGTCGGCGTGCCGTCCACCTGGAACGCGCCGTCGGAGCGGCGATGCGCCCGCAGGGGACGGTGCAGCGTCAGTGAGTGTGACGTTCCGCTCTGCTCCCGATCGGGGGCGACAACGGTGACCTGTCCGACGGTCGAGCAGACGTCGGCGAGCAAAGCGATTCCCGGCGCAAGGACGCCATCGTCGTTCGAGACCAGGATGCGCAGCCCCCCCCCTTCGCCGGACTTCGTGGGAACGGGCGGTGGTACTTCGTCAGCGGTCGGGTTCGTCACTGGCTCAGGTCGCTCCCACTAGAATGCGTCCGGCGTGACGCGCAAAGGCCCGCACCATCCGCCAGGTGTCGCTCCAGGGACGAAAGTGACTGCGTGCGCCATAAATCGTCGGCACTTCAACTGAGGCGACGCGGAAGCCTGCGCGCAGCGCATCGAGCAGGAAATTCGCTTCATACTCGTAGCGATCGCCACGCGGCCGCACCCGCACCGCCAGGTCTCGTGTGAACGCCCGGAATCCCGTTTGCGCATCAGGAACCCGCTGCCCACCAATCCGCGTGGCGAGTGTCGCTGAGAGCCAGTTGGTCACGCGGCGCGACGCGGGCATGGCGCCGTTCCGGTCGCGCGCGCCCAGGACGAGATCGGCGCGCCCCTCCGCGACCGGCTGGACGAGGCGCGGGATCTCCTCGGGACGATGCTGCCCGTCAGCGTCCAGCGTGACGATGATCGCCGCCCCAAGTCTGATCGCTTCAGCAACGCCGTCGCGGAGCGCGGCACCCTTGCCGAGGTTCCGCTCGTGAATGAGTACGCGGTCCGCAAGCGCCGCGTACGAGCCGTCGGTGGAGCCGTCATTCACCACGACGACCCTGGCATTCGGCACTGCTGCCCGCGTGCGGCTCACCACATCGCGCAGTGTCGCCGCCGCCTGGAATGCCGGAATCACAGCCACGACCGACACGTCAGCTGCCTCCCCCTCCCCCTCCCCCTCCGCCTTCCAGGATTCCCAGCACCGACTTCAGCTCGGCCCGCAGCTCCTTGACGGTTTCGGTTGCGAGGGCACGCCGGGCCTCAGGCTTGAGCTCTCCCGAGCGGCGGTACTGCTCGATCTTTTGCCGGGCTCCTTCAATCGTGTACTTCTCAGTGTACAGGAGGTGCTTCACCAGCATGATCAGCTCGATCTCACGCCGCTGATAGACGCGGTTCCCTGAGCGGTTCTTGGCCGGATTCAGGAACCGGAACTGGCTCTCCCAGTACCGCAGCACGTGCGGCTTGAGATCGGTGAGCTGGCAGACCTCCCCGATCGAGAAAAACTCCTGCACGGGTTGCGACGTCCCGCCGGTCACGGTTCCGTGCCCCACTGTTCGGCTTTCAGCTCGCGCTCCATCAGGTCGGCGATGGCCTGGCGCGCCGGCTTGTTCTTGAACAGGATGTTCGCGACCTCGCGCGCGATGGGCAGCTCCACCCCTTCCCGTTCCCCCAGCGCAACCGCGGTGCGGGTCGTATTCACTCCCTCGACGACGGCTGCCTTGCCCGCGAGCGCCTGCTCCAGAGTCTGCCCCTGCCCCAGCGCCACACCCAGCGTCCGATTGCGCGACAACGCGCCGGTAGCGGTGAGAATGAGGTCGCCCATACCCGCGAGCCCGGCGAACGTCATGGGCTGGGCGCCGAGGGCAACACCGAGTCGCGTAATCTCGGCGAGCCCGCGCGTGATCAGCGCCGCACGTGTATTGAACCCGAGGCCCAGCCCCTCGAGGATCCCGGCGGCAACCGCGATCACGTTCTTGAGCGCGCCGCCGAGCTCGACGCCGACGACATCGGTATGGGAGTAGACGCGAAAGTAGCTCGTGGAAAACACCTGCTGCGCACGCTGCGCAACCGAATGATCTGCGGCCGCCGCTACCACAGCAGTGGGTTGGCGCTGGAAGACTTCCAACGCAAATGACGGTCCGGACAAAACCGCGATCGGCGCGCCGGCGGGAAGCACTTCCCTGAGGACCGACGACGGACGCTCGAGATGGTCGGGATCCAACCCCTTCGATGCACTGATCACGAGGGGCGTGGAGCGCTCGAGCGCGCGCGCCGCCTGCTGCATCACGGGCCGCACGACGTGCGCCGGCGCGGCCGACACCACCACCAACGCTCCCGCAACGCTTCTCGCCAAGTCACCCTCGGCGCGCAGCGTCGGCGCGAGCGCTGCGTTGGGAAGAAACATCTCGTTCACGTGGCGCCGGTTGATGCTCTCAATCACCTCAGACTCGCGCGCCCACAACGTGACGTCTTCGCCTTTCCGCGCGAGCAGATCGCCGAGCGCCGTCCCCCAGGCTCCGCCCCCCACGACGGCCACCTTCATGAGTGGGCGGCCCCCCCGCCCCCGGCGCGCGTGCGAAACCGATTCTCGGTGCCCGCGACCAATCGCGCGATGTTTTTTCGGTGTGCGAAAACGATGAGCGATGCCAGAGCAACGCTCGCCCAAAACACGTGCGGAGCGTCAGGCTGGAGGAGTGAGACCGTAACCGGCACGGTGAGCACCGCGACAATCGAGCTGAGCGAGACGTAACCGGTCAGCCACAGACAGAAACCCCATACCGCAAGGGCGATGAGCACGGACAGTGGCGCCAGCGCGAGAAACATTCCCGCGGCGGTCGCCACGCCTTTGCCGCCTTTGAAGCGCACGTAGGGCGAGAACATGTGCCCAAGGACCGCCGCCACCCCCACTGCCACCGCCAGCCATGGCGGATGCGAAAACACGAGCACCGGCACGGCGCCTTTGGCGATGTCGAAGAGCGCTACCGGAATCGCGTACTTCCACCCGAGAGTCCGAAAGACATTCGTAGCGCCGAGGTTCTTGGAGCCGTGTTCGCGGAGGTCGATCCCTCGCGCCAGCTTCCCGACCAGGTAGCTCGTCGGCGTCGCGCCGAGGAGGTAGGCGGCGAGGACCGCCAGTACGGCGTTCAGCGCCGGCCCCGCTTGCGCCGGAACTTGATCGTGAGCGGCGCTCCCGTGAACTCCCACGCCTCACGAAACCCGTTGTGCAGATAGCGCGTGTACGACTCCGGGATCGCCTCCGGCCGGTTGGCCACCACCGCAAAGCGCGGCGGTGCCGTCCCGACCTGCGTCGCGTAGAACAGTCGCACCGATTCCCCCACCGGCTGGGGCGGTTGCTGGCGCGCGAGCAGCTCCTCGAGCACGCGGTTCACCTCCGCGGTCGGCACGCGCTTCGTACGCTCCTCGGCGACGGTGATGATCGCATCGAGCAGCTTGGGGACGCGCTGCCCCGTCTTCGCCGAGACGTAGTAGAACGGGATGAACTCGAGAAACGGCGCGCGCGCCTTGATGTCCCGCTCGCCGTCTCGCGCCGTGTTCGTGACTTTCTCCTCAATCAGGTCCCATTTATTCACGGCGATGATGACGGCGGCGCCGCGATCCCAGGCATCGTTGGCAATCTTCAGGTCCTGCACGTGCATCCCGTCCTTGGCATCGACAACGAGGAGGCAGACGTCGGCACGCTCCATCGCGCGACTCGTGCGGAGCGTCGAATAGAACTCGAGATCCTCGTCGACTCTGCTGCGCTTGCGAAGTCCCGCGGTGTCGATGAACACGAGCTTGCGGCCCTGGTACTCGAATGGCGTGTCGATGGCGTCGCGCGTCGTCCCCGGCTCGGCGGCCACGACATGTCGGTCCTGGCCTAACAGCCTGTTCACGAGACTCGACTTCCCGACGTTGGGGCGGCCGACCACGGCGACATCGATCGATTCTTCGTCGTCCGCCGCCGGGGTGTCGGGCAGCAGTGACACGAGCCGGTCGAGCAGATCGCCACTGCTCTTCCCTATCGCCGCGGACACAGCGAACGGGTCACCGAGACCGAGCTCGTAGAAGGCGAGCTGGCGCGTTTCGTCGGGAAGGTTGTCGGCCTTGTTGACCACCAGGATCAACGGCCGTCGCGCCTTCCGGAGATATTGGGCGATCTCGAGGTCGATTGGGTGGATGCCCGATTCGATATCGACCACGAACAACAGCACGTCGCTCTCGGCGATCGCCTGCTCGACCTGCGAGCGGATCGCGCGGTTCATGGGGTCCGACGATCCGGGGACCATGCCGCCGGTATCCACCAGCCAGAAGCGTCGGCCGTTCCACTCGGCGGGCGCAAAATGCCGGTCGCGCGTGACCCCGGGCTGCGCGTCCACGATGGCCAGGCGCCGGCCGATGATGCGATTGAACAGCGTCGACTTGCCCACGTTGGGACGGCCGATGATCGCAACGGTCGGCACGACGGACGGTTGGACGGTTGGACGGTTGGACGGTGTTTTCATTCCAACCGTCCAACCTTCCAACCTTCCACCTCATCCTCGAGAGCATCCGCAAAATCATAGGAAAGCCGCACCGGCATCGGCAGCTGCGCCGCCAATTCGTGCGCCTCGACATCATCCATGAACAGCAGGTTGTCGTTCACCGACTCGGCGGGCAGCAGCGCGAGATCGAGATCGCGCCGGTCGCGGAGCGCCGCCAGCACAGCCTTGGCCGGAAGGAGACCGGCGGTGGTCACGGTCTTGCCGAACAAGGTGTTTTGGAGCGCCAGAATCTCAAATTGCGCCCCAGTGGCCGCCGCCAGATCGGCGACCACTTGCGGCATGAGCGGTCCCATCGCCTCGCCGGTGATGACGCCGATCCGCTTGCCGCGCCACTGCTCCTGCGCGAGGGCCGGCCGCGCCGCCGCGATGCGGGTTTGCAGATAGCGCACCGAGCCCACGCCGTTCTCGCGCTGCTCGAAATCTCCGTACCACTCTGCCGGAGGAAGCGGCATGTCGGCCTGCAGGTACAGGTCATCGGCTCCGTAGCACCATGGCATCCCGCGGTCCGCCACCGCCCGCGCCGCGAACTGGTCGACGATCTCGAGCGCCGCGCGACACTCGTCGCGCGTCGGTTGGCGCACCAGCGCGTGCTTGCTGAACTCCGTCAGGGCCACGGGAACAACCGACACCGAGAGGACGGATTCCCCCAGACCCTGAAGATCGCCGAGTGTGCGCACCAGCTGGGCTCCGTCGTTGACCCCCGGCACGAGCACGACCTGGGTGTGAAACGTGATCCCCCGCTCCGCAAACCAGCGCAGTTGAGAAATCACTTCAGGTGCTTCGGGGTTGCGCAGCAGCCAGCGCCGCACCACCGGGTCGGTCGCGTGCACCGAGACGTACAGCGGCGACAGGCGGTACTCGACGATGCGCTCGAGGTCCCAGGGCTTCAGGTTGGTCAGCGTCGCGAAATTGCCGTAGCGGAACGACAGCCGATAATCGTCGTCGCGGATGTACAGGACCTCACGCATTCCTTGAGGGTTGCCGTCCACAAAGCAGAAGTCGCAATGGTTTGCGCAACGCCGGATGCGCGGCGGCTCGACCGTGATCCCCATCGGCATCCCTTCCGGACGCTCGATGTCGTACTCCACTTCTTCTCCCGACGGCAGCTTTGCGCGGAGCGTGAACTGATCGTCCGCCGTCAAAAACTCCCAGTCGAGAAAGTCCTCGAGGTCGCGGTCGTTGATCGCGATGAGCTCGGTTCCGGGGGAGAGTTGAAGAGCGGCACCCAACGTCTCGGGCGCCACCGCCTGCACGCGAATCACTGCTGACCGCCTAGAGGTTCAAGGAGTTTCTGAAGCTAACGCCGCAACTTCAACGGCTAATATCGCTTAGGAGGGGCGGTAACGCCAGGCAACGAGCGCCGTGCCCGGCACGCGCAGGTGAATGGGCTGCGATCCTTGAGGTGGTAGTTGAGGTATCTCCATCGCCTGCGTGACCTGCACGCGTCCGTTCGCATCGAGGAATTCAAAGGTGAGGCGTTGTACCGGGGCAGCAGCCGTGGCCCCATTCGTCGCCACCCCTTCCAGGACATAACCTGTCGTATCGGCGCGGAAATCGCTGATCGTGATCTCGACTTGAAGTCCCCCCTCAGCCAAATCGCGATACTTCTGCGCTGAGTCCCGCCGCCCGCGGAGATCCCATCCGGCGCCAAGCAACCGCAATGTCGTGCGGTTCAAAGGATCGATGCCCTGCAGGCGCTGCGCCACGGGGAGGAGGTGCGCGGAATCCCGCAGGGCCAGATAGCCGTTCGCGAGATCGGTGAGCCCGTCACGGTCGTAGGGCCGTTGCGCCACGGCCCGCTCGAGCAGCCGCGTGCCGACCACAAACGCGTTCGCGCGCATGGCCCCCTTCCCCGCTTCGACGATCACGTCCGGATCCGTCTTGCGATCGGGCGGATAGATGGCGTCGAACGCGGCGTTGGCTTCCGATAGCCGACCGCTCTGGACATACATCGTGGCGAGGCCGGGGACGGCGTCCGTCGCTTCCGGATAGGCTTCCAGATAGGTGCGGTACGCCTTGATCGCCGGCTCAAAGGACGGCGCGGCCGCCGCGCTGTCGGTCGCGACCGTGCTCGCGCCTGCGGCCAACGCCGCCCGCCGATCGACCACCGCCTTCGCCCGCGCCGTGGAGTCCCGAGTGAACGACTGCTGATCGGCCGGCGTGAGGCGTGCGCCACGCGCGCGGCGCGACGCCGAAGACCCTTGGATCCGCGACAGGACGATGGAGTCGACGGTCAGCTGGCGCTGGAGCGAATCACGGGTGAAGCGCGTCCGCTGCCAACGCGCCACCGTTGGATCGCTCTGAAGCCGTCTGATGTTCAGCCGCGCGGAGGCCGCGAGGGCGTCTTTCTTTTGCGCGGCGAACGCGGTGTCAGAACCCGCTGCCGTCGCCGCCTGGGTCAGGTAGGCGGACGCAGAGTCGACCTTGCCTTCCGCCTCGTAGATCTGCCCCAACGCGAGGAACGCGCGCGGATGGTTCGGGCGCAGCGCAGCGGCTTGCCGCAGCAGCAGTTTGGCCGAGTCGAGCTTGTTTTCCTGCCAGTGGGACAAGCCGGCGTTGATGACGTCGACCCACACCGCGTTGCGATAGCGGTCGATGTCGTCCGTACACTGGGGCGCGAGCGCCGCGGCTCGCTCGAACGCGCTATCCGCGCCCGCAGCGTCTTTCACCTCGACGTAGTAGCGACCGAAGTAGTACCAGGCCGCGGGATTCTTGTCCTGTTTGTCCTGCGTGATCGCGCGTGTCAGGACGTCATTGGCATCCTTCAGCAGGCGTTCGCGCGCATTGGCCTTGGTGGCGGCATTCTGCAGGTCGACAATCGCGCTGGTAACGCGAAAATGACCAGCCTTGAGCTCACAGGGAGGCTGCGGCGGGATCCACTCCGATCCCTGCACGGCGAGGACCAACAGGAGGAGTGCTGACGGCACGCCTGATTTCTACGGGTGCGTGGCCAGGTTGTCAATTCCGTCTAGCACTTCGAAGCGCACTTCGTCGCTCTCGCCCGAAGCAGCAACGGCGCGCACCACATGCTGCCCTGGAACGAGCCTCCAGCGCGTCGCGGCCATCGGCCTGCCATCGAGGAACCAGCGCACGGCGGCGGTGCTGGCGCCGGCCGCACGAAACGCGATCGTCGCGTAGCGGCGATCGATCCCGGTGGGAATCTGGTAGCGGTCGCCGGGACGAGGGGAGGTAATTGAAAATGCGGCGCTGGAAGGCGGTAGAGGGCGGTCAACGGCGGTGGAGGTGGCCGTTGCGGTAGCGGGATCCACACGTCCGTTTTGCGACGCCCACTCGACGTACTCCGCCGGCCACACGACCTCGCCGCCACGATGCCAGTCGCACTCGACCTGCGGAGCCGTGCCCGCAAGAAACCATTCATCCATGGGGGGGCAATCGGCCGTCGCGCGCAGGCCCGAAAGCGCACAGACGCGCACCCGCTCCGCCCCCATTGACTCGACACTCGGCAACACGCCCGGCTGCTGATGGCGCGCCGTCACCAACATCGCGCGATGCAGCAGCGGGCCGGCGCCGGTAATCCCGCCGACGCCGCGCATCGGCTGCCCGTCAAAATTGCCCACCCACACCGCGACGGTAAACTCGCCGGTCACTCCCACCGCCCAGTTATCGGTGAAGTGGTGACTGGTCCCGGTCTTCACCGCCGCTGAAAACGGAAAGTCGAACGGCGTGTCGATGCCGAAGCCGGGGATCCGAGCGACCGGATCGGCGAGGATGTCCAGCACCAACGCGGCGGACCCTGCGGACATGAAGCGACGTCCGTCGACGGACCGCTGGCCCGGAGCGACCGCCCGCCATTCCGTCGGCCGCCACAGCCCGCCCATAGCGACCCCTCGGTACGCGTTCGCCAACTCCAGCAGTGACACATCGCCGTTGCCCAACGCTAACCCGAGGCCGTAGTACTCGGCCGTCCGCGACAGTGAGCTGAATCCCGCATTGTGCAGCACGCCGAGCAGACTGCCGGCGCCAAGGCGATCGGCGAGCTCGACGGCTGGCACGTTGTACGAGCTGGCAAGAGCTTCACGCGCGCGCACGGGCCCGTGGAAGCGGCGGTCGTAGTTCCGCGGCTGATAGATGCCCGTTGTGGTCGCATATGCCCGCGGCACGTCCGGCAGAACAGAAGCGGCAGTAAAGCCGCGATCGAACGCGAGACCGTAGAGGAACGGCTTGAGCGCGGAGCCCGGCTGGCGCGGCGAGACCACCATGTCCACCTGCCCGGCCGTGTCAGCCCAGAAGTCGGGCGACCCAACCCACGCCAGGACCTCGCCGGTCCGGTTATTCAACACGACCAGGGCGGCTTCGCGGACCCCCAGATCGGCGAGGGTGCGCACGGTGTGCCGGACTTCGGCCTCCAGCGCGGTCTGCAGGGGCAAGTCGAGTGAGGTGCGCCAGGTGCTCTGCGGTGCGTCTCCCCCCCCTCCCTCCCCCTCCAGCCACTGCAGCACGCGACTCGTGAAGTGGGGGGCCAGGAACGGGGGCGCTGCCCTGGTCG
>Ga0070694_100000799_pt1 | contig 17658 bp, 14 predicted proteins | sample KBSK1251metaG_FD_65470 | JGI IMG/M metagenome (GOLD analysis project Ga0070694, IMG submission 65470) | Corn, switchgrass and miscanthus rhizosphere microbial communities from Kellogg Biological Station, Michigan, USA - KBS K1-25-1 metaG | ecosystem: Host-associated > Plants > Roots >... | reverse complement strand
GCGTCGAGCGTGTCGATCTCTTTTTGAAACTGAGGAGACACGGCTTCGACTTTCAACAGATCAGGTTCGAACCAGATCTGCGGGACCGGGACCAGCACCTCGACAACATCAGGCGCAAATGTGTCAAAGGGGGTCATGGAGGCGCTGGCCGTCATGGCCAGGTCCAGTTGTTCCAGAGGCACCGGCGCTGCATCCACCCGGTAAGTCGAGGGAAAAAAGTTGTTGCGTCCGACCCACGAATCCCCGCTCTGGTTGGCCAGCGTCTTCAGTTCGACGGCTTTGCGCGGCAACACTCCCACCGGCGGAAGATAACGAAACTGAGAGGCCAGATCCGCGGCCGCCATCTCATCACTGTCGGTTTCGGCCAACTGCTCGGCAAGCTGTTTCAACCTCGCCTGCCAGAGAAAAGCATTACCGGACTTGGGAATGAACATCCGGCGCCGCTTTGGCCGCCCGCCATCTCGCACCACCGAATGTCGATCGACAAACTGGACGTCCCAACGATCGTCAAAACCGACCAGGGCAATCGGCACGCCGACTTCTTCCCAGGGCAATAGCTGTTGGGGCTGGTTCCGTCTTTCAGCGTTGAAAATTGCGTAAGCGATCCGATTGCGCCAGTACTGATCGCGGCCCGGCAAAGGCATCCAATCAGTCGGCCAGGTGTAGAAAAGCAAGCGGCAGCCGTCGGCTCTCTGCCAATCTTCGAAAGCATAGTTCTGCGGATCCTGTTCGCAGGAATCAGTCGGGTCGTATTCGCCAATCAGTTCAGCGACGATCGGTTGCAGCAACAAGATTCCGGCGCGCGGCACATTGAGGCCCAGCTTGATCAATTCTCCCAGCGGCGGTCCTTCGTGGCGCGGGGCCAGGGATGTTTCGGCAGGCGGCGGTCCGGTTTCTTCTCCGGAAGCTATTTCAACTGCCCCTACTTCAACTGTCCCTACTTCTGACCCTCCTTCGTCGCGGCCTTTCTTTTTGTCGAGAACCGATTTTTCCGGCTCGGCGACAAACTGCGGCCCATAAACCGGGATTGACAGAACGTCCAGCCGGAGCGCAGTGGGAATATTAATGTCTTCACCACTTGAGGTTATGCCGAATCCTGGGGCGATGTTGTAGAACGAGTCAAAGCGTCTCTGTTTCGGCAGCGAGCTTGGCTCATCGTCGCGCCGCAAACGCCCCTCTCCCTCATCTGGAAGTGGAGCGCCAGTCTTTACCGGGGTGGAATCGAGAGTGACCTCGAGTCCGCCCACTACGCCGGGCGACATCATTTGACCGGATGTTGCCAGGCGGCCCGCCCTGCCTTGCTGTTCAGACGTCAGCGCGATATCGCTGAGCGCGCGGCCCGTGTACAAGTTGAGCCGGCGATGCCAGTGTGACTTCGCGTCCGGAGACATCACCGGATGCACTGAAACCAGGTGTTCGCCCGGCAGGGAATCTTCGATCGGTATTACTCTCATCGGGTGAACTCCTCGGCCCACTTCTTCACGAACTCTGGAAGCTCTGCCGGATTGCCCTGGCCTATGTCCAGCAATCCTTCGGCGAACTTTTGTTGCAGTTCCTGAACCGTTATCGATCGCGCGACGCGATCGATTTCCGGGACTACTTGTGCGTCTGCAAAGATCTTAATCATCTTGTCATTGCTGAATTCGTCCGAGACCGTATTAAGCCGGGCAATCCCCTCACCCGCAGCAGCATCAGCGAAGCGGTCTTCAACAATCAGGACCTCGTTTCTTTCCAGCTTTTGATCGGACTCAATCTTGGCCTCCAATTCCCGGATGGCGCCGACCAGCAGCATCTTCGACTGCGCAAACTTGGGAGAATCGAGGAAAGTAACCAGTTCGGCTTTCGCCAAGGTGGTCGCGGCATCACCCAGCTTGTTGTATCGAGTCAGGATTTTCATCTGCGTCAGGAGCTCAATCAGTTTCTTCTCGGCTTCGGTTTCTTCGCCTGAGGTGCGCACTTCAGTGCCGACAAATTCCGACTTGTACTGCAGATTGCGGCGGCGCACATACCAGAGCAGTCGATCACTGGGAATGACGAGCGCGTTGGCCCAAACCGCATCAGTCGGTGCAGCGGGTCCGGTGATGTCAACATTGCGCGGCAGCGTCAGGCTCATCAGCGATTCGAGCGGTTTTCGCCGGGCCACCAGACCCGGCGCCGCCGGTTTCAATACCCGAGTTGTGGAGGTCAGCGAACTGAGCAGCAGACGTAACCGTTCGCGCGGTACCGGAATCAGAATTTGAACCGACGTTGAATCCTGTTCGGCGCCGCTGAGCATTAGATCGATAGGCGGCAGGAACATGCTTTCCTCAAGCAGCACCGGCACTTCATCAGCCGGCACGATCGAAAGGTCAACATCTATCTCGGCAGGAAAGAACATCTGCGAAAAATCGGCAGGATCGATCGTCGCTGCCGGCACGTGTCCGGCCGGCGGCAAACACTGGAAATGTTCCGTACCGGCGAAACGCAGTCCCCGCGTGGCCCGCAGCTTCACCACTTCGGCAAGGTGCTGTTCATACTGAAGCAGGTGCGCCTCGCGCAACGCCCTGGGTGCAAAGCCCAGTCCGATCGTGTTGCTGTGTTCGGCGCCCACTTCGCGCCGAACCATGAATTGATCGATCCAACGAACCACTCCCCGATCGAGGGCAATCATCGCCAGGGGCAATGTGGCTGAAGGAATTCCCCGGGTCGCGCGACCGACGAAGATCTCGCGCGCCACCAACGCCCGGCGCGACAGGAAATCAATGTTCGAGCTTTGATCGAGGTACGGCACCAGAGTGACGGCCACGGCCTCGACGATGTCGCCATCTTCGACTGATCGGCTTCCGGTGATCGTAGTCGGATATGAAGCGATCGGATTCGCGGTAAACTCAACCGGGCGCAACGCCACGATGAAAAGCCCGGACCGGTTGCGCGCCGGCTCGCTGGGAATTTGCGAGATGCCAAAGGCCGCGTCCAGGCGCTGCATTTCGGTAATGTCGGTCAGCTCCACCGCAATTGTCTCGTCCAGGACCAGAACTTCTCCGGCGGAAGTTAAGCCATGGCCGCGTTCGATTTGGATTGAAGTGGCAGTGCCTCCGCCCGAAACCGACAGCCCGTGGATTACGCCGCCGCCGGCCACTCGTCCGATGTCCGATTGGCGCGAAAGAAAATAGTTTTGCTCTCGCGTAAGATCGCGCGCGGCCAAAAAACGGCCGTCAAAATAAAGCGGACGCCGCCGGCGATTGTCGATGATGATGGTGCCCGCGCTAATCATCTGCTCGAGCAGATCTGAGTCGACTCGCTCGCGCGCGGGAAAGGTCTCACGGGCCGGGCCATTTGTTGGGCTGAACATTTCGCGCCTCCTCGATGCTGCTGTTTCAGATTCCGAGCCAGCGAGCCAGCCAGGCCCCGGTATAAACGAAGCGACGGCTCAGATTGTCAACACTGACATCCACTTTGCTTTTGCGAATTGGTTTCCCTCCCGCCTCCGCCGGAGGATCGGCTGAAATTTTCAGACGCGCGAGAAAGAGTGACGTCGGATCCTGGTTCGCTTCGTGTTCCGGCAAAGGTCCCAGCCCTCCGTTCTTCTTCCACTGCCCGTGGGCTTCCTCGGTTCCTTCGCGCCAGCTATCAAGAACTCCTTCGTGCAGCCGGTTACGCCGCTCATTCTCATCAGCGATCGCCGAAAGATCGGGGAGTCTACTCTTGAGCAGGTCCGGATCGTCATGTTCCCGCGCTACCAGTTCGAGTTTGTAGAATTCGCGCATGCGAGATGGCTGCACCGCGTCCAGTGCGTCGAACGGTCCAGTCGCGAAAGCCGGAGTCTTGCCACGCTCACACGAATAAAAGCGAATGAAGACATCGACCACGACCACGTTGGCCGGATCACCTTGCTTGGCGGGATGAAAGGCCTTGAACAACTCGGCGGCCGGCTGCTGTTCGTACCAACGCGCCAGGCGAATGCAGGCTGAAGCCGGTACTTCGATCACGCGGCCCAGCCGATCAACAGCGATTCCGGGAGCGACAACAATCTCTTCAGCGCGGCCCCTGGGAAACTTGGCATCTTCACCGGGCTCGAGCTGTTTGACCCACTCCACACGCAATCCCGCGACCGTTCCGCCACCGTGCAAGTAGGCCAGCGCGCGAGAGAGACGCCCCCGGTGATACAGCTGCTCAGCCTTGAAGTCTTCGGCGTCGAGTAAAATTCCAGTCGCGTAAAAGAGCCTGTCAGGCGGCTCCGGCTTTTGCGCGAGCGGATCTAAAATTTCCGTCGGAGATGTGATTTGAACTTGTGAAGCGCTCATTGATTAGTTCCTTCCGCGCGTCCGCGCGGCGCTGAGGTCTCAGCGCTTTGGCGCGGTCTTTTTCGCCGGCGGCTTTTTCCGTGGCGTCGTTTCATCTTTCGACTTCCCCTTCCCGGATTTCTTCGTGGCTCGGCGTTTCCCTAAGGCGGCCGCAACTCCCTCCGGCTGCGCAACGCGATCGATCGCGGTGGGATATCTGGAGGCCCGTGAAATGCCCGCCGGCAAACGACTGATCGGCTCGATCACTTCTACCTCGACGATCGCCGGCTCGCTTTGCACGCCTCTTTCGTTTTCAACCACCAGCATGAATCGATGCAGTCCCGGGCGAAGGTCGCTGTCGCCGCTCTTGTCCTCCGGCGTTTGAGTTTCGACCTCCAGCTGCGATTCTGTGGTTTCGCGACTTTCTTTGACTAAGAAGGACACCACTTGCTCAATCCAGCCTTTGCCAAATGTATTTCTTGATCGATCCTGAACCTACGTCCGACGAGTTCTCGCCCAACAGGGTAAAAGACTTGCCGAACTCCACCGACCTGGGCTGGATTTGCAGTACCGCCGTCGGCAACTCGAGGTCTCGAATTACGATTTCGGCAATCGCCGGAGCCGACTCGTTGCCATCGTCATCGACCACGATCAACTGAAACTTGTGCGTGCCGACCTTAATCGGATCGCCTGAGGTAACGGTCACCTCGATTTGGGGTTCCGCGGTCTCCTGTTTGTCACCAATATTGAAAACTGCCATGACTAGCCTTCCCTTTCTTCGAGCTGTTTTTTGCTCGGTCAAACAACTCAGTCATTTCGTTGCCAGATGTAGCGAGTAATCGTTTTGCCTTCGGGCGCATATGACTCGTCCGCTTCAAGTTTGAACGATTGCTTGTGATTCACGTCCTGCGGGGCTTTCATAACGGCAACCGGTCTTTGCAGCTCGGGCGGTTCGTCGCCGCCTTCGAGGCGAGGATCCAAACTAGCCGGCCGAAATATGAAATCCCGTTCGCCGATATTGCTCTGATTCACTCGAACTGGCCGCCGCTCTTCGGGGGCGTCGATGAAAGTATCGACGCCGACAAGCGATGCCAGGCCGATCATGAATCTGAACCCGGCCGGGACGATGCGCGCCACCACATGCGCCGGAGCCTCGAGGTCAACGACACGGCGGATCAGGCCCACAGCGCGCTCATCCATTTCGCGATGAACCAGGATCGTCACCCGATGGGCGAGTGAGCTGAACAGCCGGTCGATTGCTTCCTGCTCCGTTTCGGTAACCGCGAGGTCGGCGCTGAACAATGCCAGAAACTCTTTCTTGTTTTCATCGCCGAGAAAAAGAGTGTCACCAACATAAGAGTTGCCACTGACCGCTAAGCCGCCCAGCAACGGGTCATCTTCATCGGCCAGATCCGCACCCAAAATCGTCGCGAACGTGCGGCGCAAGCGAAAATCTTCGAGCACCAGGACGTCGCGCCGCTCGATCGCCCCGCCCGTCGCGAGGTTGAGCGCAAGTCTTAAGCCGTCGTAAGTTCCTCGCCTTTGATAAAGTGCAGGCGCAGCCTCGATCAGCGCGCGCCGGCGATCCTTTGGATAAGCCGGATCAAAAGTCAGCCCGATCCAGGTGCCCAGCCACTCGAGCGCATCTTCCGGTGTGCTCCGGGGATCGGTAAGCAGGTAGGACGACGCGATTCGATCTTCGAGTGGGGTCAGGACCCCTTCGAAGTTGTCCAGGAAACGCTCGAAGAAATCATGACGCGAACCCGGTTTCGCGGGTGAAACTTTGTCGTCGGCATCCGGGCCAAAGACAGTCTCCCGGAAAATCTCCGGCAGGTATCGGTTGACATACGAAAAGCGCGATCCATAAACGCGCACGGCGGCCACTTCCGGTGTCGAACGCCCGTCTCCGTTCACTACTGTGCGGATGTGAATGTATCGGCCGCGCAGAGTTTTCACGACGCGGTTCCAGCGCTGAATCAGAACGGTAAACAGACCGCGCCGATTTTTCTCCGGTTCGCCCTTCAACAAGCTCGGATTGAACGGAACCTCCGAGCTTTCCGAAACCCAGGCCCCACGCGGAATGTTATCTCCAATGCTGTGTTGAAAAATTTCGCCGAAGCGATGTTCGAACCATGCTTCGCCGTCCGCCGGCGCCACCGGCTCGTCGTTAGCCGCCAGAAAAACTTTGATACCGCAGTTCGGAGGAATCGCGGCTTCGAGGTAGAGACGATGCCAGACGGTCTGACCGCTGCCGCTGTCGAGCAACTTTTGATTCGAAGCCTCGCCCACGTCGGCGTATGACGGAAGCGAAAGCCGATGCAAGGGCGAACTTCCACCGGCGGTGAGATAGTGCGGCGGCAAAGTCAGTCCATTGAGAAAAGGTCCAAGAGGCTGGGCTTCGGTGCTTTGCGCCACCACTTGGCGCGAAGCTAAGGGGTACATATCGCCAACCGGAAGCTGAGTTGTTCCCGCCACTCGAAATACCAGCGCTTCCTTCTTTACATTTTCGGCGAGCACGGCGACGCGATCCTCCGAAACCCAGGTCAAACTGAAAGGAAAACTGACGTCGTGAAGTTCAATCGGCGGTGCAAACTCCTCGCCGGCCACGAGACGTAACAACGCAAAATCTGATTTATGCGAAGTCTCGCCGTGCTTCTTCCACGAAAGGACCGCAGCGCGGCCGGCAGGACTGCAGGCGATCGCAATTACGGATTCATCCGGGGGAATGACGGCGTTCTGGAATAGTTGAAGCCGGGGAGGATTCGAATTCTCCGGACAGGGCCGGAAAGTTTTCGGAGAGTACGGACCATAGGGACGCGCGGTCAGCGGGAGTCCGCTGACTCTTCCGATGGTGTTGTGCACTCGATCCAGGACCCATGCTCCGCCTTGCGGATCAGCCGCCAGCCGCCACGCGGTGAATCCGGGCTCGCGCAGCGAGATCACACTCCAATTGCCTCGCAGATCGAGCATGGTAACGGAACCCTCGATGGCCATCGCCAGATATAGGACTCCGTCGTGTCCGATGGCGAGATCGCTGGGCCAGGAATCGACCGGCGGCAACAGAATTGGAACGTTGCCGGGACGCGCGCCGGTGGCGACAACGGCCTTAAGCGCGTCATCCCAGAACGCGCGCATGCCAAAGGCATCGATCGTTTGCGGCGAGACCTCGACCAGTGATTTGGACCGAGTCTCATCGGGAACGCCGTCAATGCCCGGCGCCGAAGCCCGCTCGCTCGCCAAACGCAAAGTCTTACATTCCGGGTCGTATTCAACTCCGGATGAGTCACCGATGCGCCACTCGGCCGCATCAGCGATCATCCAAAAGCGAAGTCCGTTTGCGTCCATTGCTTAACAAATCTCCGGAACCACGGGAACGGCCACCCCGCCGCTGCCGCCTGCGGCTCCATCACCCGCACCACCGGTGCCGGTGCCAGCGCCTCCGGTGCCAGCGCCTCCGGTGCCAGCACCACCGGTGCCGGCGCCACCAACACCGCCGCCGGAAGCTCCCAGCGGGGGCATGCCGCCGATGCGATCAGGCGGCAGATTGTCAGCGACTACGACCACCGCAAGTAACTCCGGCAGCTGCCACTTGCCGATTGGGATTTCCGCGATGCGCGGCGCCACGATCAGTCGCCAATCATTGCTCTCGCGGCGGAAAAGATTGATGCCCAGCACGCTGTTCACGCCGCTGACTCGCGCCACCGCCACTTCAATTTCACGATCTCGCACGGGCCGGCTGAGCGGCCAGCCATTCGCTTCGGGTCCACCGGGCGCGAGCGGCCACATGAAACGGCGGACCGCCTCGCGCACGTCGTTGATAATTGTGTCGCGTCCAAAGCCCGCGCTAATCGTGATGCCGACGCTGATGGCCACGGGCACGTACTCACAGCCAATCACGTAAAGCTCGGTCGTCAACGGCCGGCGCGCGTTCAGATAGCCGTGGACTCTCTCGATAAAAGGACGATCCGGACGTGGGTTGGGCGCGCGCGAGACTTCTCGAAACGGCAGCGTCATGACCGATACCACGCCGGGCACGTCGCTACGGCGCTGGTGAGGTTTGAAGAGTGGCAGAACTTCTACTCGGCCCACGCGCACCCCGGGAGTTTCGGCCGCCAGGCGCTTGTAGTCTTCTTCCGTAACACTTCGATCGCGATGACGATAGAGCGCCGGAATTCTCTTTTCCGCTTCGGCGATCGTCTCAGCGTCTGCTCCGCCTTCAGCGGCCACGCTCTGCTGAACCTTGAGTTTTGGCGGTGGCACCAACTTGTTATCAAGATCGCGTCCGGTGATCTCGGCAAGAGAGCCCGGGGGCAGGTTTCCCGCGCTGCCGCCACCGGCGCGCATGGTCTCGACGCGGACGCGCTTACCTGCATCGGGAATCCGGCCGCGAAGTCCATCGCCAAAACGAATCGTGCCGGCCTCACTATCCAGCGAATAGACCGCATCATTTCGGCCGGCCAGAGCCAGATCATCAATCTGAGTCCATAGTCGATACTCGCCGACTTCTTCGACCTGAAGCCTGAGGCTGTGAGGTTCAACCGATTGGGCGGGCAACTGCATTTCCTGATCGGCGGTGCCTTCGCTTTGGCCCACGACGCGACCGGTAATGGTCTGTCGCTGATCGATCGTCACGGCATTAATTCCGACCCAACTCAAGGACAAACTTTCCAAACGCTCGATAGGCCGGAGCCGCAACCAGGTAACCAACCGCTCTCCCTTCTGAGAGTCCTCCAGTCTGGGAGGACGATCTCCAATCCCCGCCCGCAGATCTGTGCGCACGTTGTTCGCCAACTTACCGATGTTGTCCTTTGCCGGTAAGGCCAGTCGAATCACTCCGAATCTGGTGAGACCGGCGGTTGAATCTTCCACGACGTCCAGGGTCACATACTCTGGATTGCCGCCAATCTCTTTGCCGGTACAGATCTCCCAAACGAACGGTACGCGGGGTGGCGCGCTGATCTCCTCGAACAATTCCGCAAGCCGAATCGTGGGCGCGAGGCCGATGTTGATCAGTTGCGGACCGCCATACTTGCTCTCGCCCAATGTCCCTGCGATCGCGTCCACCGCTTCTTTCTTCGGCGCCAACAACGCAAACCATAGACACCTGTCAACGCACGATTGGACAACGTCAAAACCATCGGGGTCTGCGACACCCTGCGGAAATACCGGCGTCGTTACGTAAGGCACTGCGGTCTGTCCTTCGAGTTGATAAATTTCATGCAGTCCCTGCACCACGTCCGCCAACCGGCCGTTCTCATCAGCCGTGAGCGGGCGTTTGTAATAAGCCTCGCCAGTGACAGGCAGCACCGTGATCTCGGAAAGCGTTTCAAAGTTGACCGCGCCTTTGACCAAAGCGCCGGTTTGCAGGTAAACGGCATTCTTGAAATTTTCGTCGTCAACAGAAATGTTGACGATCGTGCGGGCCGGAACGGCCGGACGCATTGGCGCGCCCAGCAGTCGGAGAAAGGCCAGACGTTGTCGCTCCGGGATCAGATTCGCGCGGTAAAGCAAGGTATCGGTGAGCCAGGCGAAAAGCTCAATCATCGTGCGGCCGGGATCGCCGAGACGCGGATTGGTCCACTCCGGCGTGTGTCCGGGAATACGCGCGATCAACTCTTCGACCAGATCGTCGAAGCCCCTGTCATCCAAAGCTGGAGGTCGAATTGGCACGAATCAATTCTCCAAACCGATCGTCAGGCCTAACTGGCGGGCCACGCCCGTGCGCTTAACTTGATAGCCGATCTCGACGCGAATCATGGCGGGCGTATCCTCCGGCGAGAACACATCCACGCGATTGACGATGATTCTTGGCTCCCACCTTTCGATCGATTCAGTAATCGAGTCTTTGATCCGGCGTCGCGTCGTGATGGTGTTTTGTTCGTTCACAAAATCTTCCAGGCCGGCGCCAAAGCTCGGCCGCATCAATTGCTCGCCGGGCCGCGTCTGCAGAATCACCTGGATCATTTGCCGCACGCTCTCCTCCAAAGTCGGAAAGTTGAGCTGACCCTGGGAATCCGGGAACGGCAACAGTGGCCAACCAATGGGCGCGCGAGCTGGGGTTTGATTTGTCATGACTCTTTACTGTTTCTTCGGAAACGGAATGCAAATCTTGATGAATGGCAACCACCAGAAAATCAGGTTGAGCAACACCAGGAAGATAAAGAGCACAATAAAAGCGCAGAGCGTGATGATTGGAATATTGAATCCGCAAATCCAGTCGAGTCCCAGTTGAAAGCCGCCCTCAGACGCACTCCCCTTGAGAAAGTCATCCGGGCTGTTCTTATTCAGCAGGTTGAAAAGCCGCTCGGGGACCACGAAGGTCACGTTGGGTTTAAAGATGCCGTTGGGTTTCAACTTGCCGAGGAAGTCCTTGTCGAAAGGATCCGGCAAGGTGATCTTCACGGGCGGCATCCCGCTGGCTTCGAACCAGGGCACGATCCGGAAAGGCTCGCTGTAATCGCTCCAGAAGATTTTTGGCGGACATCCATCGCCGCGCTTGACCCGGACAAAAGCGCGCAAGCGATAGCGGCTGGAGGCATATTCAAATCGGCCTTCACTCCTGGTCAGTGACTCGAGCTGGCTGTTTAGGATCGCCATGACTCGATTCAGAATCCGGTTTTCCTGGGCCCGGTCCACTACGGGCCAGGTTGCGGGCATGCGCACTGTCCGCGGCGCTCCGTTTTTGCCTTCGAGGTCGATCAGAATTGCGGTGGCGTCTTTAAGAAACGCACCTAACGGCCGTTTGTCCGGATCGATTTTGAGCTGATCCAACTCCTGGAAAAGCGCCTGGCCATTTTCGTTTGCCTCAAAGGCGCCAAATTCAAATTTGAGCTGTCGAAGATTGAGAATGAAGGCCTGCAGCTGGGGGTCTTCGGCGTCGGTGAAATCCAAAATCTCACCGGCCCGTGGAACGATCGGGATGGCCCCCGTCTTTCTCTCCTGCAAGAAGAACGGCAGGTGTTGGCGCATCTTTTCCTGCAGCTCGCCGGTGTCCAATCGCGGCAAGCCGGCTGACGTTTCACCAGGCTTGTCCGGAGGCGGAGTTTCACTCAGGTCCGAACTGGTTACCGGCACCACACCATAGAGAATCGTCCGTTGTGCGCTTTGACAAACTTCGGGCGGCGCAATGAAGAGCGGCGTGAAGGCCTCACTCAGCGGCGCTGAATTCTGTTTCCTCAGCTGAAGCCGGCGGTTGATCTCGCGGTTTCCGGTTCTTAATTCGGTTGTCCGGCGCGTGGGATCAGGATCGAGATCATCTTCCCGCTGGAGTGAATTCAAACCACTCCAGCCCCTGACTCTTTTTTCGCTTTGCATCCAGCCTTCGTGCGCCGTCCAGCCGGAAAGCAACCCACCTGAACCAGCCACGATCCGGCGCACCACCAGGCCCGCGCTGTCGATCTTTTGTGGATCCAAACGTGGACGTCCAAACGTATCGCAAGACACTTCGAGGAGGGCCACGTGGAAAGTGCGATGCACTGGCTGGTAAAGCCTGAGCACGCCCGCCTGGTCGCGATCCTGCGCGACGGTCGCTACCGCTTTCAGTAATCCTGCGTTTCGGCGCAGCTCATCAGTCAATGACAGTTCACTGAGAACTGCCGGCAGGAATTCCTGATCGGTGCGCTGCAGGATCGTCGGCGCAGTACCGCCGCCGTCGACGTTCAAACCACGAATGATCACTGGCTCGTCTACCATATGTTTCCCGCGCCCGGTGTGTAAGTGCTGGCGATCACGGTGGTGGCCTGGAGCACGTCACATTTAACAATTCCCGAGAATTTGGACATGGCCGCATCGACGGTCACCATTCCCGCCGTTACCTCAACCTGGCTGGCCTGGACTTTCACCTTGGCCGGCGTTTGCACCGAGACCCCGCTGCTATCCACGGTGATGGTCGTGCCGGCGCCTTTGAATTCGATCTTGCCACCGCCTTTGTCGGTGAGCTCGCCGCTAACCCCGTTCGGTGTGGCGAACGAAATTACCGCCTGGCCCGGGCTTTCTTCGACGATCGCGATGCGGCTCCCGGCCTTTCCGACGATAGTCCAGCGATCGATCCGATCGCCGGAGCCGCCGAGTGTTTCCGGCGGGCCGGCATTGCCATTCCAAAGACCTCCCACCACAACTGGAAAACGCGGATCGCGGTTAATGAAACTGACCAGAACTTCATCACCGACGTCGGGTAACATGAAAGCGCCGCGCCTGCTGCCGGCAAAAGGAACGGCGACCCGGGCCCAGACCGCGGCATCCTGATCAGCAACGCCGTCGAAATTCGGCAATCGCACTTGGACCCGAGACAGGTTCTCGGGATCCTGAACGGACACCACCTCGGCGATATAAGTCGCGGAGAAAAGTTCGATCGGAGAATCAAACGAGGTGATTACGTGCATTATTGAGGTCCCAAATAAGCGCTCTCGGCTTCAAAGTCAGTTTCGTACCCGCGTTTCATGTCGTAGCGATGGCACGCGCTGATCACGTAATAGGTGTTGTCAAAGCGCCCGCCCATACCGCGCAAAGTTGTGTGGGTACCGACGCGAATCGCCGGGTTCCCTTCGGCGGTCGCATTGACGCGCACGAAACTTCGCGCCCGGTGATCGAAAGCCGCGTCAGCGACGGCCTGGGCTTCGCCGGAGTTTCTGACTTCGACGTGCCCGATATGCTCAGAGCGTTGGCCCACGCGATCGCGCAACAGGCTCGCGCCCGTGCTGCCCGCGCCGGGCGAGATCCGTGCGCCCGTGCTGGTTCCACTGGCGCGGCTCCCCTGTCGCATGTCCCAGCCAGTTACCGTCACTTCGGTTACCTGATGCGCGAGATCAGCTGTGGCGCGGGCCCGGCGCAACTGACTGTTGAGGTCCAGATTGACTGTGCCACGCCTCACATCACCTCGGGGCGAAACCTGCAACTCCGAACCAACCACCTGGAGGTCGCCATCGTAACGGCGCAGAATGCGTCGCAGAAACGCTAGGTCGCTTTCGTTCAGTTGCACTTGCGTGCCGATGTTTTCGGTGAAACCGGTCACCTTCGCGGTGAGGTTCAATTGACCCGCGAGTTGCTGTGCCAGGGCGGCGATGGTCACATCTTCGTGCAGTTTGGTGCGGCGCGACATCCGCGCACGCTGAAAAACGTCCTCAGCCAGCACCACCAGTTCCGGCGGCGAACCTCGCGGGAAATCCCCTTCGATTCCGGTGATGAGTCCCTGAAATATTTCCTGTTGCGTGCTGGCCGCACCGCAGTAGACGCCAATTCTGGCGCCCAGCTTAAGCAGACTGTCATCTTCAAACGCGAGGTCCGCGCTGCCCTGAGCGTCGCTGGCAAAATTACTGAAGCGAAGTTCCATTGCCGACATGCCGCCCTCTGCTTCGGTCATTTCCATCCCGATCAACAGTTGATTAGCTTTCGGAGCATCCTGCGAATCGACCTTCACCTGCGGAGTCGCAGTGTAAACAGCCTGTCTGGAAAGAGCTTGCTCGGGCATTTTTCTAGTCGTCGTTCGATCTCGAAGCGCAGCGCTAATCCGCGCTTAGCCTGGCCATACGATGCTCCAGCCTTTGAATTTCCTCGCGCACGTATCCGGCCTGTTCGGGAGCGCTTTGATTGCCTTCCGGCTCTTCCTTAGACATTGGCTCCGGCGCGATCGTGCCCACCACTTCATCGAATACAACGCTCATGATTTTTCTCAATCAAACTGAATCTTGGCGCGGAGATCGCTTTTCGCACCGACGTCGGCGCTCAAGCTCGGCGAGCCCTCGATCATGGCCTTGCCGCCCACATTGAAGCTGGCGCCGCTATCCGTCGCGATGCCCGCCGAATCGTTGGTCCGCAAAAACGCGCTCGGGTTGAGCAGGCCGCTGCCCTGACTTGCCGAGGTGACGCGCAAGCCTTGAAATGCCCCGTCACTTGCGGAAACTCCGGCAGAAGCACTGCCGCCAAACGGAGCCGAAACTCCCGCGCCGGCGCTAAAGCCGCCGCCCGAGAAACCAAAGCCCCCGCCTCCTGATGAAAATCCCGCAGCCGATTTCAGTTGGGCCGACGCATTCAACGTCAACGATGCGCCACCAGTGAACCTCATGCTGTCCAGATTGTTAGCAGCGGCAATACTGCGGCCGGCACCTGGATCTCCTCCCTGCGCCGCAGTCGTGGTGGCGTTCTGATTCGCGGAGGCGGGCACTTCGATCGCGTCCGGCTGAAACGACGCGTTCGTGATAGCTGCGGTAGCGGTGTCCGGATCGTCAAAGACACGGTCCTGTTGCGACATGGTCACGTTCACACTGGCGCGCAGCGGAACGCCGTTGCCCGAGAAAAAATCGATCGTTTCCTTGAACGACTCGACCATTCCCTGGAACATGAAATTGCCCCAGGCAAACAGGACCACGGGGGGCACTTTCCGATCCTGATTATTGGAGCTGACAGCCCGAGTGGGCTTCATGAACTGGGCCACCTTGCTGGTCAGAGCGCGCACGTCCTGGCCGGAATCCGTGGTATCGAAAATCAGGTCCATGGTGAGCTTGGCGGTGCTTTGGCTCACGTACTGCTTGGCGTTGCTGCCGCGACCCGTTTCTTTCATGGTGTTACTCACCACATGCTGTAGCGACGTTGGATTGAAATGAACGCTGATGGCGTCGCTCGGTTTCGCACCTCGCCTGAGCGGACCGGTATCATTCTCGCGGACCACGAAGAACGCTTTTTCAAAGTTGTCGGGAATGCTCATGTCGCTCTTTCCGTGTACTCGTCAGGTTGAAGAAGTGGCATGGGCGTCTCGCCCATGAACCCTACGTCCGATGTGCCGGAGCTAGATCAGACTCAAGCCCTCATGGGCCAGGTGCAATTCTTCGATACCAACCTCAGTGCCTTTGGCGTTGAGATCCGCCGCCTTGAATTTGATTGGCATTGCTTTCTCCAGCTTCCAACTGATCATTGACTTGCCCGCGCTATTCATCATGGTTACCTTTACCGCCAACCGGTGGGCGTACCCTCCGTTGCGGTTCACGGCCTCAAACCAGCGCCACAGATGTCTGGTGCTGGTCATGCCGCGTTTCAGGATCACAGTAGCGAACGTCACCGGGCCGGCGCGCTGGACCGCTCCATAGTTTCGGCCGCCCTCCTTGATCACCTTGGGCTCCATCGTGGCTTCGAGACCCGTACATTCGGCGAATGCACCGCTGCAAATCTCCACGGGCCCCCCGCCACCCTGGTTCGAAAGCGGATCGACTTCGAACTCCACTCGAAAGCGGAACACATGCAGTGGGTATAGTTCATTGTCGGTGCTCACGCCGCCTCCTTCAGCTCATCGGGGATGCGAGCCGAAATCAACGAGACCTCGCCGCCTTCGTCGAGCGCCAGCACGATGGTGATTTGTTCGATGGCAGCCGCGGCCTGGAACCGGATCTCCGCCACCACGCGGCCATTATCAATATCGTTCTGGCTCATCGTGCTGCGGTCACAGCGGACCTGAAATGCGTCCTCTGCGGAATCGCCACTCAGGCCTCCGTCAGCCAGCAGGGCCGCGAGCATGATGTTCAAACGGTCTCGTACCCGGGCCCAGAGTTCCTCGCCTGAAGGTTCGAAGGTCGATTCTTCACCGAGCCGGCGCGCCGCACGCACAATCGACGAAACCAGTCGATTGATGCCGGCCGGCCGGTAACTTTCGTCGAGACTGGTAGTGACGTCAGAAAGTAGAGCCAGCCCCGATGGCGTTGGTCCAAACAGAGAGACTCGCGCCAGCAGTGTTCTGGTGGCTCGACCTTTCGCCGTCAATTCAGACGACTCGGCCATCGCCGACCGGCGCAGAACCGGATACACGTCATAAACATCGGCCAGATGAAGAGACGCCGCGCTGTGAAATGCGCCGCGCGTGAGCGCGCTCCGCGCCAGCAGACCGACCAGGACCGCATCAGGACTCTCGATTTGTTCCGGCAGGTTGTATGAACCGGGCGTGCGCACCCATGGATAGGCGAGTTGCACGAAAGCGCTCGACAGACCTGTCGGGCTGACTTCGAGGCCCTTTGAAAGACTCTGTTCGCCGGCTTGTGCCAGGAAAGCGTAGAGGTCGCGCTCCGCCGCGGAATCCTGATCGGGAATCGGCACCGCCGCCACCAATTGCACTTCGCGTTGGCGTCGTGCGATTAGGGTACCGGCGATCCTCAGCGCCGTCGCCCAAAGCCGGTAGCCCTCATCGTCACAACGCGGAGCGCGATAGAAGCGCGCACCTCTATCGGGAGGCGAGGGCTCTTCTGCTTCCGAGCATTCGACGAATTGTTCGGGAGACGTCTGGGGATACTCCACGGGATCAACCGGCTCGGCTTCAACGCGCACTGCATCGGTCAGGTCAGGTAAGCAAAGAAATGAAACTTCAGGCAGGCCGAAGAGATGTCCAATGCCATGCCAGCTTGATCGTTCGGCGGGAGCAGATTCAAGCGCCAGGCGAGGATCAAAAAACTCTGGTGGCAGCTTTTGTGCCCGGCAAAGTCCAGGTAATTGAAAACCCGGAAACAGCTTTTGCAACTGGCTGAGGCGAGCACAACGGGCATAAAGCCGCGCGTCTTTCGGCGCGAGTCCTTCCGGAGGTTTAGTCAGATAAACCCATGGCTCGCCGGCCCGAATGACGTAGCACTTGCGCCCGCCCTGCGCGAAAAAAGATCGGATGGCGGCGCCCAGATAAGTTGTGCCCAGGCGCCCGGTCTCATTGAGCGGTCGCCGCTCCCAGGCGAAAAGATGATCGAATACTTCCCATGAATCGATCGGCACCGGGAGGTCGAGCAGTTCTTCGAGGTCCGGACGGTTACGGGTCCAACCCTGCGCCTCCAGCCAACGCAGCACCGGAGCCGGCACTGTAGTACTCTGCCGCCGCGCAACGAATCCGACAAAGCAGGCGATGTCGGCTCGATTAGGATCAGCGGCAACCACCGGAGGTTGTACTTCAAAGACAAGGCGATTCATTTCGTGATGCGCAGCGTCTGAAAGTTCGGGCAGGCGCCCGCCAACAGCAAGCCGGTCGTTGTCAGAAAAAAGCAGGCCACTAACTGGTCACGATTTCCAGACCTTCGGCAGACAGCGAGAGTTCTTCCATCGAAACGTCACCCCCGCCTTTAGCCGCCAGCGTTGGGCCCGTGTATTTCAGCGGGACCACCCCGGCTAATTTCCAAGACTGGACGTCCTTGCCCGATTCGTCGCGCAACGTGATTACGACTTCGCGCTTGGCTGCCGGGCCGTTTACCCGCACATCCTGAATCCACGTCCAGAGATCTTTGGAATTCACGATCCCGCGCTTGAGTGTGACGTCGGCAACCGTGTGCGTGCCGGGAACCTTGCGCACGTGGTTTTCCTTCTCGTTTCCATTTCGATACTCAGCGATCTTCATTTCGGTGCCGAGTCCGGAAACATCCGAGAAGCCGCCCAGGATTGAATC
>Ga0070694_100000795_pt1 | contig 17681 bp, 16 predicted proteins | sample KBSK1251metaG_FD_65470 | JGI IMG/M metagenome (GOLD analysis project Ga0070694, IMG submission 65470) | Corn, switchgrass and miscanthus rhizosphere microbial communities from Kellogg Biological Station, Michigan, USA - KBS K1-25-1 metaG | ecosystem: Host-associated > Plants > Roots >... | reverse complement strand
GGGGTCGCTTGAAGGACGCCGCGTCCTCGTGACCGCCGGGCCCACCCGGGAACCGTTCGACCCTGCCCGCTTCATCAGCAATCCGTCCACCGGCAAGATGGGCTTCGCGCTGGCCGCCGAGGCGTTGCGACGCGGCGCGGACGTGACCCTGATCAGCGGGCCGACCCCCCTGGCGGCCCCTTCCGGGGTCAACCTGGTACGCGTGACCACGGCGGACGAGATGTTCCGGGCCGCGCTCAACCAGGCACAGGGGGCGGACCTGGTGCTGAAGGCCGCCGCGGTCGCCGATTACCGCCCCGAGGTGCGCGCCCCCGGCAAGGTCAAGAAGGACGTGCTGCGCCGCAGGGCGCGAGGGGGGAGCGTCGCCGATCGGGCCATCCTCCTGCGCCTCCTGCCGACGCCGGACATCCTGGAGGAGCTGGGGCGGCGCAAGAAGCCGGGCCAGGTCCTGGTGGGATTCGCCGCCGAGACCGGCGATCTCGAGTCGAACGCCCTGAAGAAGCTGCGCCGGAAGAATCTCGATCTGATCGTCGCGAACCGGATCGGAAGGGAAGGGGAGGGGTTCGAGGCCGACACCAACCGCGCCCTGGTCATCGACAGGCAGGGGAAGACGAAGGAGCTGGCGCTGATGTCCAAGGACGAGATGGCCGCGGCGCTGCTCGACCTGGCGGAGCCGCTCCTGCCGGCGCGCCAAGGGCGCTCCGGCTCCCCGCGCAGGACGGCGTCGTGACGCGGGAGCGGGAGACTCTGCGGACGCGCCTGGAGTGGCTGCAGATTCTGGGAGTGGACGGGCTGCCGGACAGGGGGGCTGCCTCGCGTCCGCGCCGGTCGCCACCGCCCCCCGATCGGGGCGCCGACGAGGGGGCCGCGGGGCCCGGGCCGTCGGCGGTCCAGTCGGGGCTCTTCGGGGAGCTCGCCGAGGCGGATGGATCCTCTGCCGCGGCGAAGCCCCGCCGAAGCGGACGCGGCGCGGAACCGGCCGTCTCGTTGCTGGCCTCGGTCAAGGCGCCCGACGCGCCCGACCCGGCCGCCGCGCTCCGCCTGATCCGGGAGGACATCGGCGACTGCACACGCTGCGGGCTGTGCCGCGAGCGCACCCAGATCGTCTTCGGCGTCGGCAGCCCGAACGCCAGGCTGATGTTCATCGGCGAGGGGCCCGGGGCGGACGAAGATCGAAAGGGGGAGCCGTTCGTCGGGCGCGCCGGGCAGCTCCTGACCAGGATCATCGAGTCGATGGGCCTGAAGCGTGACGAGGTCTACATCGCCAACGTGGTGAAGTGCCGGCCGCCGGAGAACCGCACGCCGCTGCCCGACGAGATCGCCACCTGCTCCCCCTTCCTGTTCCAGCAGGTGCAGGCGATCCGCCCGCGCGTCATCGTCTGCCTGGGGACACCCGCGGCGCAGACCGTTCTCGGCACGCGCGACACCATCACGCGCCTGCGCGGCACCTTCCTCGACCTCGACGGCATCCGCGTCATGCCGACGTTCCACCCCGCCTACCTGCTGCGCAACCCGGCCGCCAAGCGGGAGGTCTGGGACGACATGAAGAAGGTGATCGCCGAGCTGAAAGCGGATAGGACACACTCCTAGATGAGCCTCCTCGTCGCCTCGGTCGCCGTCCCGCGACCGGTGCGCCGCCTGTTCTCCTACTCGATTCCCGCCTCCCTCGTCCCGCGCTGCCGCCGCGGCGTGCGCGTCGTCGTGCCGTTCGGCCGCCGCAAGGTGACCGGCTATCTCCTGGATGTGGTCGAAGGCGGCGACCCGCGCGGGTTCGCCGGAACGCTGAAGCCGATCGAGCAGGTGCTCGACCCCGAGCCGGTGCTGGACGAGGCGATCCTCGGGCTCTGCCGCTTCGCCGCCGACTACTACCTCGCTTCCCTCGGCGAGATGATCCGGTGCGCCCTGCCCGGCATGCGGGCGGTGGTGCGCCGGGTGGTGGCGATCACGCCCGAGGGCCGCGCCGCGCTCCTTCAAGGGGAGAGTCTCCTGCGCGACTCCTCGCTCCCGGCCGTCGCCAAGGAACCGACGGCGCGCGACATTCTCGGGGTCGTGGCGGAGTTCACCTCGGAGCGCGGGGCGGCGATCCGCCTGGAGGACCTGAAGCGGCGGATCGGGCCGCTCTTCAAGCCGCGCGACCTGACCCGCCTGGCGAGGGCGGGGCTCCTCGAGGTGGGGGAGATCGCGGCCTCCGCCGGGCCGAAGCCTCATATGGAAGAGCACGCGGTCCTGCGTTCGAGCGCGGGAGCGCGGGGAGAGCGGCAGCGGCTCATCCTGGACACCCTGTCGGGGGCGGGGGGCCGGCTGGAGGTGCCGGAGCTCCTGAGGCGCGCCGGCGCGGCCCGGGCCTCCTTGCGTCTCCTCGAGCGCCGCGGCCTCCTCCAGATCGAATCCAGGGAGAGCCCGCGGCTCCCGGTGTCGCTGGAGATGCCGGTCCTGGTCAGTCCCGAGGTGACGCCCACGCCCGACCAGGGCAGGTCGATCGAGGCGATCCGGGAGGCCCTCGCGGCCGGACGGTTCATGACCTGCCTGCTGCACGGCATCACCGGGAGCGGCAAGACGGAGGTCTACCTCAGGTCGATCGAGACGGCGGTCGGCGCCGGACGCCGGGCGCTGTACCTCGTCCCCGAGATCGGCCTGACACCGCTCCTGGCCAGGCGCATGCGATCGCGTTTCGGGGAGATCCTGGCCCTCTTGCACTCCGGCCTGACCGACGGAGAGCGCTACGACGAGTGGAGGCGCATCCGCGCCGGCCGGGCCCACGTGATCCTCGGGGCGCGCTCGGCCGTGTTCGCCCCGATCCCCGACCTGGGGCTGATCGTGGTGGACGAGGAGCACGACGCGTCCTACAAGCAGGATGAGCATCCGCGCTACAACGCCCGCGACCTGGCGATCATGCGGGGCAAGATGGCGGGGGCGGTGGTGGTGCTGGGGTCGGCCACCCCGTCCATGGAGACCTTCTTCCAGGCGCGGCGCGGCCGTTACCGGCTGCTCACCCTGCCGGACCGCATCGGCAGCGCGGGGCTGCCGCCGGTGGCGCGGGTCGACATGCGGGAGGAATTCGAAGAGACCGGGCGCGAGTCGATCCTGTCCCGCCGCCTGCTCCAGGGCCTCGAGGAGCGGCTGCGGCGCCGCGAGCAGAGCCTGGTGCTCTTGAATCGCCGGGGCTTCTCGACCTTCGCCCTGTGCCGTTCCTGCGGAGAGCAGATCCAGTGCCGTGACTGCAGCATCCCGATGACTCTGCATCTGCGGCAGCGGCGGTTGCGCTGCCACTACTGCGACGCCAGCCGGGAGGTGCCGGCGGCCTGCCCGTCCTGCCGGAGCGGTCACCTGCATTTCGGAGGGACCGGGACCGAGCGGCTGGAGGACGTCCTGAAGGCGGCGCTCCCGGGGGCGAGGGTCGAGCGCCTGGACCGGGACACGGCGCGCGGGCGGGGCTCGGTGGAGGCGCTGCTCAACCGGGTCGAGCGCGGGGACATCGACATCCTTCTCGGCACGCAGATGATCGCCAAGGGACACGATTTCCCGAACGTGACGCTGGTGGGCGTCCTGGCCGCCGACGCCCTCCTCGGCCTGCCGGATTTCCGCGCGGGGGAGCGGGCCTTCCAGCTCCTGGCCCAGGTGGCGGGGCGCAGCGGCCGGGGCGAGCGTGAAGGGGAGGTGATCGTGCAGGCCTACTACGCCGATCACCACGCCATCCGGTTCGCCTGCGAGCACGATTTCACCGGCTTCGCGGCCAGGGAGCTGGCCTACAGGCGGGCCATGAACTACCCGCCCTACTCCTCGCTCGCGAGCCTGGTCGTCACGGACCGCTCGGAGGATCGGGCGCGGGCCGGGGGGGCCCGCGTGGGTCAGGTGCTGCGCAGGATCGCCGGGAAGAGGATCCAGGTCATGGGGCCCGCCCCGGCCCCCCTGGAGCGGCTGCGCGGGGAATACCGCATGCAGCTCCTGGTGAAGGCCGGCAGCCGGAAGGAGATGCAGGAAGCCCTGGCGGAGGCGCTTGCCGAGCTCGAACGGGACCCGGTCCGCGCCGCGGGGGTGGCGATCGACGTGGACCCGATGTCGACCCTCTGATCGTCGCGGGGGCTACCGGATGTACTCGAGCCCCGGCTTCCCCTCGGAAGGAACCACCTCGCCGATGACCGCGGCGACCTGGTTGCCGCGCTCGCGCAGTCGGGCGACGAGCTTCGGCGCCTGATCGGCGGGGAGCGACACCAGCAGTCCTCCGGAGGTCTGCGGGTCGACGACCAGCCACTTGTCCTCCTCGGTGAAGCTCCCCGAGAAGGTCAGGCGGTCCTTGACCACCTCCAGGTTGGAGGCGGTCACCGACGTGGCGACCCCCTGCGCGATGAGCTCGAGGCTCTCGGCATACTTCGGCACGTCGTCGAACCGGATGCGCATGCTGACGTTGCTCCCCTTGCACATGCCCAGAACGTGGCCGCTCAGGCCGAATCCGGTGATGTCGGTGCAGGCGTGCGAGTCGAACTCGAGCATCGTCTCGCAGGCGACCCGGTTCAAGGTGGCCATCCAGTTCACGGCGCGCAGCAGGAGATCGTCATCCACCAGCCCGCGGCGATAGCCGGTCACGATGACGCCCGTTCCGACCGGCTTGGTGAGCACCAGGTGATCGCCCGCGCGGGCGGCGGCGTTCGTGAGGATCCGCTTCGGGTGGATGAGCCCCGTGACGGAGAGCCCGTACTTCAGCTCGTCGTCCCGCACCGTGTGCCCGCCCACCAGCGTCGCCCCGGCCTCCTTGATCTTGCTGAAGCCTCCCTCGAGGATGCGCCGCAGGGAGTCCCGATCGATGTTCTTCGCCGGGAAGTTGCAGAGATTCATCGCCGTGAGCGGCCGTCCGCCCATGGCGTACACGTCGGAGATGGAGTTCGCCGCCGCCACCTGGCCGTAGAGGAACGGATCGTCCACCACCGGGGTGATGTAGTCGACCGTCTGCACCAGGGCCAGCTCGTCGTTCAGCCGATACACACCCGCGTCGTCGCCGGTCTCGAAGCCGACGAGCAGGTTCGGATCGGTCTTGGCCGCTCCCGCGAATTCCTTGACGATTTCGCTCAAGTCCACCGGACTGAGCTTGGCCGCTCAACCCCCGGAACGGGCGTGGCTCGTGAGTTTCGCGGCAGTCTGTTCGCCCATCGTGTCTCCCGATCGCGCTGAAAATCGAAGCGGCATGCTAGCGCCCCGCCGCGGGACTTGTCAAATCCGCCTTATAATGCCGCCGCCATGGAGCCGCCGCGCGTCTGCGAAAGCATCCTCGAGACCATAGGCAACACCCCGCTGGTCCGCATCCGCCGCATGAACCCCGAGCCGGGCGCGGTCATCCTCGCCAAGCTGGAGGGATTCAACCCGATGGGCAGCGTGAAGGAGCGGATCGCCCTGCGCATCGTCGAGGAGGCCGAGAAACGGGGAGAGCTGAAGCCCGGAATGGCCCTCCTGGAGTCGTCCAGCGGCAACACCGGGATCGGCCTGGCGATGATCGGAGCGGTGAAGGGATACCCCGTGGTGATCACCATGGCCCAGAAGGTGTCCGTCGAGAGGCGCCAGATCCTCAGGGCCCTGGGGGCGGAGATCGTGTTCACCTCGAAGGACGGAGGCTCGGACGAGGCCTGGGACCTCGCCGACCGGCTGCACGCGGACAATCCCGGCCGGTACTTCCGGGTCGGGCAGTACGTCAATCCCGACAACGCCCGCGCTCACTACGAAGGGACGGCGGAAGAGATCTGGCTGCAGAGCGGCGGGCGCGTCGACTGGCTGGTCCTGACGCTCGGCACCTGCGGCACCCTGGTGGGGATGGCGCGTCGCCTCAAGGAGCGCAATCCGCGGCTCAAGGTCGTCTCGGTGGAGCCGCAGGAGTGCCACACCCAGCAGGGGCTCAGGAACATGACCGAATCGCGCGTGCCCGAGATCATGGACTGGGGCCTGGTGGACGAGCGTGTCACCGTGGCCGACGAGGACGCCTACCGGACCGCGCGCGATCTGGCCCGCCTGGAGGGAATCTTCGCGGGCATCTCGTCCGGCACGGTGATGCACGCGGCCCTGCAGATCGCCCGGCGGATCCGGACCGGCCACATCGTCACGCTCCTGCCGGATCGCGGCGAGAAGTACCTGAGCACGTCCCTGTACCCGAAGGGCCCCGATCCCTCCTGAGAAAGGCGCCCTACCGCACTCCGGGGAGACTCGATTGCCCGCCCGCTGCCTCGTCATCCAGGTTCTCGCCTGCGACACGACCGACGCGATGCGCCGGGCGTACCTGGCCGCCGACCCGCGCGCCGACGTCGTCGAGCTCCGCCTCGACCTGGTCCGTGATCTCGATCTCGATCGGCTGCTCTCCGCGCGCGGGAAGCCGAAGCTCGCCACGGTCCGGAGCCGCCAGCAGGGGGGCGGGGCGCGGCCCGCGGATCGCGAGGCGCTGCTGCGACGCGCGCTCGAGGCCGGCGTCGAGTACCTGGACCTGGAGTTCGGCGAGCACGACCAGGTGCTCCTGAAGGGGCGGGGACGCGCGCGCCGGATCCTTTCGTATCACGACTTCAACGGGACGCCGGCCGACCTGCAGGCCCTGCACCGGGAGATGCGCCAGGACGCGGGGGAGGCGCTGGTGAAGATCGTCACCTTCGCCGACGCCGCCAGCGACCTCCTCAGGATGAGAGACCTGCTGCGGACCGCGGCCCCGGGGTCCCTGATCGCCTTCTGCATGGGGGCGAAGGGGATTCCCAGCAGGATCCTGGCGCCCCTGTGGGGCTCGGCGGCCCTCTATGCGCCGGCGCGCGGGGCCGCCGACAGCGCCCCCGGCCAGGTCCCGCTCGAGGATCTCTTCGACCTGTACCGCGTCGACCGCATCGGCCCGGGGACCCGCCTCCTGGGTGTCCTCGGCTTCCCCGTAGGCCACTCGCTGTCGCCGCGGGTGCACAATGCGGCGCTCGGGGCGCTCGATCTCGACTACCGCTACCTGCCTCTCGAGGCCAGGACGATGGCGGAGTTCCTGCCGCTCCTGAGCGAGCTCCGGCTCAGCGGGCTGAGCGTCACGCTGCCGCACAAGGAGACGATCCTCCCGCACCTCGACGCCCTGGACGACAGCGCGCGGCGCATCGGCGCGGTCAACACCGTGGTCAAGATCTGGAACCGCCTCGAGGGCTTCAACACGGACGCCGAGGCGGCCGTCGCGCCGCTGCGCTCGCGGAGCACGCTGCGGGGCGCGCACGCGGCGGTCCTCGGGGCGGGGGGGGCCGCCCGCGCCCTGGTCCACGGACTGATGCAGGAGGGGGCGCGGGTGACCCTGTTCAACCGCACTCCGTCGCGGGCCCGGGACCTGGCGCGCTCGTCGGGGGCCCGGTCCCTGCCCTGGTCCCGCCTGCGCGGCTTCCGGGCGGATGTCCTGGTGAACGCCACGTCCGTCGGGATGGCCCCGGACATCGATCGAACCCCCGTCCCGGCGTCCTGGATCGCGTCTCCCGTGGTCTACGACATCATCTACAACCCGGCCGAGACCCGCCTGCTGAGGGAAGCGCGCTCCCGGGGAGCGGAGGTCATCGGAGGCCTCGAGATGTTCGTCGCGCAGGCCGCCGCCCAGTTCGAGCTGTTCACCGGCCGGGCCGCTCCGCTCGAAGTGATGCATCGCGCCACTCAAGGCGGCCAGCCATTGCCCCCCTCCCGGCATCGACGCCGCTGAGACATTCATCCGAGCTGAGTTGCGTGCCGCGGCGGGCTGCAGCCCGCCACCCGCGACCAGGGAGGGCCGCGCGCGCCGGCGTGCGCGATTGACACTCCCGGATGGCTGTACTAGAGTAACTGTGCCGTTTTACGGGAGAACAGCCTTGCACGCCCGGCCCATCGGCGAGGACGACTTTGTGGACCTCGCGCTCCGCGAGACGGCGCCGACCCGTCACAAACCCCTGTTCCACCATACAAACCGCTACTTTTGGTGGCGCTGACCGGAGAGCCGGCGGGGCCGCTCCGTCCCGTCCTTTCCGGAAGGCGCCGGCCGCGCGGGGGATCGTCCGCCCCGCCGCCAGGGTCGCCGGCTCGGCGGGATCGGACCATCGGGAGACGTGACATGAAGAGGCTGACGATGCGCAGGATCGCGGGATTCGGATGGACCAGGTCGCTCCTCGTCGCCGCCCTGGCGGCGGGGCTCGGCGGCTGCCTGTCCCTCGAGCGGAACACGAACGTGGTGTCTCCCTACAGCGACAAGCTGAGCGCGTTCAACTACAAGGAGGAGGGGAGCGTCGCGATCCTGGTGGTCGGCGTCGAGGGGGCGCGATTCATCCGCAAGGAGGCGTACTTCCCGCTCTTCGTGCAGGTGGCGAACAAGTCGAAGGCGACGTTCACGATCACGCGCGAGGCGTTCACGCTGGAGGATCCGCTCGGACGGCAGTACTCGATCGCCCCGGCGCGGGAGGTGGCCGGGAAGTACGGCCGGCTCGACCTCGACCGGCGGCTGTTCGGGCAGAACCGCCAGTTCACTGCGGGCGGCGTCGCGTTGATGACCTACATCCCGAGCGATTTCTATCCCTCCTCCGCCAGGCGGTCGCTCCTGATCGAGCAGGTGGCGCTGCCGCCGCACGGCTACATGGAGGACGTCATCTACTTCCCGATCCCGGAGTCCGGCCTGAACGGCGTACCGCTGCGGCTGCTCTTCAAGGTGAAGGAGATCGAGGAGCCGATCCAGGTCGTGTTCGAAGTGCCGCGCACGCTCGGCATCCTGGAGAAGGACAAGGACGAGTCCGGGGAGACGCCGTGAAGGACGGGTTCAACCTCCACCCGGCGGACCTCGGAGATCTCGCCCGCCGGGGCAACATCATCCCGCTCAGCCGCGAGACCGGCGCCGACCTGCTCACGCCCGTGGCGGCGTTCCTGCGTCTCGCGCGCGGCGCGCGGCAGCCCTTCCTCCTCGAGTCGGTCGAGGGGGGCGAGGCGATCGCGCGCTACTCGTTCCTGGGCCGCGACCCGTCCGCGGTCGTGCGCGCCACGGTGGGAGGGGAGGGCGACGGCGGGCCGCCGCTCCAGGCCCTGCGGCAGGCCATGGCGCGGCACCGTCCCGTGCATTTTCCGGACCTGCCGCGCTTCACCGGCGGCGCCGTCGGCTACCTGTCCTACGACGTGGTCCGCCTGATGGAGCGCCTGCCGCACGGCATCGAGGACGATCTGAGGGTCCCCGACATCCTGTTCGGGATCTACGACACCGTCCTGGCCTTCGACCACCTGAAGCAGCGCATCCAGATCGTCTCCAACATCCGCACCGAGGAGAACGGGCGCCGCCTCGGGGCCGGCCCGCTCCTCTCGAGATACAGGGCGGCGCGCCGGACGATCGAGGCGATCGAGCGGCTCCTGCGGCGGCCGGCCCCCCCCGAGGCGCGCCGGGGCTGGAAGCGCGGGCGCTGGCGGTCGAACGTCTCCGAGGCGCGCTACAAGAAGAGCGTCAGCCGGGCGAAGGACTACATTCGCGCCGGCGACATCTTCCAGGTCGTGCTGTCGCAGCGCTTCGAGCGGCGGGCGGCCGCTTCGCCCTTCTCCATCTACCGGGCGCTGCGACGGATCAACCCGTCGCCCTACATGTACTACCTCGACTTCGGCGAGGTCAGCCTCGCCGGGGCCTCGCCCGAGATGCTGGTCCGGGTCGAGGGGGATCGCATCCGGACCCGGCCGATCGCCGGGACCCGGCCGCGCGGCCGCGACGAGGACGAGGACAGGCGGCAGGAAGAGGACCTTCTGGCGGACCCGAAGGAGCGGGCCGAGCACGTGATGCTGGTGGACCTGGGGCGCAACGACCTGGGCCGCGTCAGCCGGGCGGGGAGCGTCGCGGTGACGCGCTTCATGGCGGTGGAGCGCTATTCGCACGTCATGCACCTGGTCTCGGAGGTGTGCGGGAGGCTGCGCCCGGGCCAGGACGCGTTCGACGGGCTTCTGGCCTGCTTCCCTGCCGGCACGGTGTCCGGGGCCCCCAAGGTGCGCGCCATGGAGATCATCGAGGAGCTGGAAACGACGCGGCGCGGACCGTACGCCGGGGCGGTGGGATACATCGACTACTCCGGGAACCTCGACTCGTGCATCACCATCCGCACCACCGTCATGTCGCGGGGCGTGGCGCACGTGCAGGCCGGGGCCGGCATCGTGGCCGACTCCAACCCGGCCTCGGAGCACCGCGAGTGCATCAGCAAGGCCTCTGCGATGATCGACGCCGTCGAGCGGGCGGAGGCGCGCGCGTGATCGCGGTGATCGACAATTACGACTCGTTCACCTACAACCTGGTGCAGTACCTCCAGGAGCTCGGCGCCGAGGTCGAGGTGTACCGGAACGACCGGATCACGGTGGACGGCCTCGCCGCGCGCGGTCCGCGGGGCATCGTGATCTCGCCGGGCCCGAAGACGCCCGACGCCGCGGGGATCACGCTCGACACGGTGCGCGCCTTCTCCGGGCGCGTCCCCATCCTCGGCGTCTGTCTCGGGCACCAGGCGATCGGCCAGGCGTTCGGAGGCCGCGTGGTGCGCGCCCCCACGCTGATGCACGGCAAGACGAGCCTCATCCGGCACGACGGCAAAACGCTCTTCGCGGGCCTCCCCGACCCCTTCGAGGCGACGCGGTATCACTCCCTGGTGGTCGAGCCGGGCAGCGTGCCCGGAGTCCTGGAGGTCTCGGCGCGCACCGAGGACGGCGTCGTCATGGGCCTGCGGCACCGGACGCACCCCACCGAGGGGGTGCAGTTCCATCCGGAATCGGTCCTGACGCTGCACGGCAAGGATCTCCTGAAGAACTTCCTGGATCGGCCATGGGCGGCATGATGGCCACGGAGGACGCGGTCCAGGCGGTGCTGGCGCGCGTGGTCGAGGGCGGCGGGCTCACGGACGAGGAGGCGGTGGCGGCCTTCGAGGCGATCATGGACGGCCGCGTCGCCCCGGCACGCCTGGCCGCCTTCCTCGTGGCCCTGCGCATGCGCGGCGAGACCGTCCCGGAGATCGCCGCGTTCGCGCGCGTCATGCGCGCCCGGGCGACGCGCGTGCGCTGCGGCGCCCGGGTGATCCTCGACACGTGCGGGACGGGAGGGGATGGCGCCGGGACCTTCAACATCAGCACGCTGGCGGCGTTCGTCGTGGCCGCGGCGGGGGTCGTGGTCGCGAAGCACGGCAACCGATCGGTCAGCAGCCGCTGCGGCAGCGCCGATCTTCTGGAAGGGCTCGGCATCCGCGTGGACGTGCCGGTGGCCGTCGTCGAGCGCTGCCTCGAGGAGGTCGGGATCGGGTTTCTCTACGCGCCGGCGCTGCACGAGGCGATGCGCCACGCCGGGCCGGTGCGCCGCGAGCTGGGCGTGCGCACCGTGTTCAACCTCCTGGGACCCCTCATCAACCCCGCCGGCGCCCGGCACCAGCTGCTGGGCGTGTTCGACCCGGCGCGCCTGGGCCCGGTGGCCGAGGTGCTCAGGGCCCTCGGGTCGGAGCGCGCGATGGTGGTGCACGGCGGCGGCCTGGACGAGATCACGCTGCACGCGACCACACGGTTCGCGGAGCTGCGGGACGGCCGCGTGACGACCGGCAGCCTCGAGCCGGAGGAGGCGGGGCTCGGCCGCGCCCGCCTGGAGGACCTGGCCGGAGGGGACGTGGAGCGCAACGTGTCGATCGCGCGCGCGGTCCTTGCGGGGGAGCGGGGGCCGCGCCGCGACGTGGTCCTCCTCAACGCCGCCGCGGCGCTCCTCGTGGCGGGGCGGGCGGCGGACCTGCGCGAGGGGGTCGCGCAGGCGGCCGAGGCGATCGATTCGGGCGGGGCGCTGCGCATCGTGGAGCGCCTGCGGACCCTTTGCGGACCGGTGGGGTGACATGGACATTCTCGAGCGGATCGTCCAGGCCAAGCGCGCGCAGATCGCGCGAGACAAGGCGGAATCGCCGGTGCGGCGCATGATCGAGCTGGCCACCACGGCGCTGCCCCCGCGCGATCTGTCCCAGGCGCTGCGGCGCGCGGCGGGCATGTCTGTCATCGCGGAGATCAAGCGGGCCTCCCCGTCCAGGGGGGAGATCAAGCCGGGGGCCGACGTGGCCGCCATCGCCGGGATGTACGAGCAGGCGGGCGCCGCGGCGCTCTCGGTGCTCACCGAGGCGGGGTTCTTCCTCGGCGCTCCCGAGCACCTCGGCGAGGCGAAGCGCGCGGTCTCGGTCCCGGTCCTCAGGAAGGATTTCATCCTGGAGGAGTACCAGGTCTACGAGAGCCGCGTCCTCGGCGCGGACTCGATCCTCCTGATCGCGCGCATCCTCACGTCCAGGGAGCTCGGCACCCTGATCGGCGTGTCGCGCTCGCTGCACATGGAGCCGCTGGTCGAGGTGCACTCGGAGGAGGAGGCGGAACGGGCGCTCGGCGCGGGCGCGGCGATCCTCGGCGTGAACAACCGCGACCTGGCGACCATGACGGTGTCGATCGAGAACTCCCTTCGGATCGCTCCGCGGCTGCCCGCGGGGATCCTGAAGGTCAGCGAGAGCGGGATCGAGTCGCCGCTGGACATCGAGCGGTTGCGCGGCGCCGGATACGACGCCGTCCTCGTCGGCGAGCGGCTGATGCGCGAGTCGGACCCGGGCGCGGCGCTGCGGGCCCTGATCGGGGGGCGGCGGTGAGCGTGCGCGTCAAGCTGTGCGGCATCACGCGGCTGGAGGACGCGCTCCTGGCGCTCGAGCTCGGGGTCGACGCCTTCGGCTTCAACTTCGTCGAGGGGAGCCCCAGGCGGATCGCGGCCGACCGGGCGCGGGACATCTGCGCCGCGCTCCCTCCCTTCGTGACCCGCGTCGGCGTGTTCGCGGACGAGCTGCCGGCGGTGATGGAGGCGACGGCCCTGCTCGCGGGGCTGAACTGCCTGCAGCTGCACGGCAGCGAGCCGCCGGAGGCGTGCCGGGGGATCGCCTTCCCGTGGTACAAGGCGCACCGCGTGGGTCCCGAATTCCGGCCGGAGTCGGTGCGGCTCTATCGCTGCGGCGCGTCGCTCCTCGACGCGCACGTCGCCGGCAGGCGGGGAGGCACGGGGCAGACCTTCGACTGGAGCATCGCGCGCCAGGTGTCGGCGTACGGCCGCGTGATCGTCGCGGGCGGCCTCACGCCCGGCAACGTGGCCGCGGCGATCGAGGCGGCCCGGCCGTACGCCGTGGACGTCAACAGCGGGGTCGAGAGCGTCCCGGGCCGCAAGGACCGGAGGCTCCTGGCGGAGTTCATGGCGGGCGTGAAGCGGGCGTCGCAGGCCGCGGAGGGGCGGGCATGAAGACCCCCGACGATCGAGGACGGTTCGGCCCCTACGGAGGGCGCTACGTCCCCGAGACCCTGATGAGCCCCCTGCTCGAGCTCGAAGCGGCCTGGCGGGAGGCGCGATCCGACCCGGGATTCCATCGCGAGCTCGATCACGTCCTCAAGACGTACGTCGGGCGCCCGACTCCCCTGTACCGCGCCGACAACCTGGCGGCCCGGCTCGGGGGGCGGACGCGGGTGTACCTGAAGCGCGAGGACCTGGCGCACACGGGGGCGCACAAGATCAACAACACGGTCGGCCAGGGGCTCCTGGCGCGGCGCATGGGGAAGACGCGCCTGATCGCCGAGACCGGCGCCGGCCAGCACGGCGTGGCCGCGGCCACCGTGGCCGCCCTCCTCCGCATGCGCTGCGCCGTCTACATGGGCGAGGAGGACATGCGGCGGCAGGCGCTGAACGTCTACCGGATGAAGCTCCTCGGTGCGGAGGTGAGGCCAGTCGGCGCCGGGAGCCGCACGCTCAAGGACGCCATCAGCGAGGCGATGCGCGACTGGGTGACGAACGTGAGGGATACGCACTACGTCCTCGGCTCGGTCCTGGGGGCGCACCCCTATCCGGCCATGGTGCGGGACTTCCAGTCGGTGATCGGGCACGAGGCGCGCCTGCAGATCCTGGAGGCCGAGGGGGCCCTGCCGGACGCGCTCATCGCCTGCGTCGGCGGAGGGAGCAACTCGATCGGGCTGTTCCACGCCTTCCTCGAGGACCGGGACGTGAAGCTCATCGGCGTCGAGGCCGGGGGGACCGGGCTCGAGCCGGGGCGCCACGCCGCCCGGTTCGCCGGCGGCAGCCTCGGAGTCCTGCAGGGGACGCGGACATTCCTGCTCCAGGACGAGGCCGGGAACATCGTCGCGACCCATTCCATTTCGGCGGGCCTCGACTACGCCGCCGTCGGGCCGGAGCACGCGCACCTGCGCGACACCGGCCGCGCCACCTATTCGCACGTCTCGGACGACGAGGCGCTCGCGGCGTTCCACGCCCTGGCCGAGATGGAGGGGATCATCCCGGCGCTGGAGTCGGCGCACGCGGTCGCGTGGCTTCTCCGCGAGGGGGCGGACGGGCGCCTGGGAGAGCGGGTCATCGTCAACCTGTCCGGCCGCGGCGACAAGGACGTGTCCCAGGTGGCCCGCCGGGAAGGGGAGGAGGCGGGAAATCTGTGAGCGCGAGACAGGGACGCCCGCAAGGCCGGATCGCGGCCGCCTTCGCGGCGGCGCGCGGCGCCGGCCGCTGCGCCCTGATCCCGTATGTCACGGCGGGCGATCCCGACCTCGCGACCACCCGCCGCCTGGTCGCCGCGCTCCGGCGCGGCGGCGCCGACCTGGTGGAGATCGGGGTGCCGTTCTCCGATCCGATCGCGGACGGTCCGGTGAACCAGCGGGCGGCGGAGCGGGCGCTCCGTCACGGCGTCACCCTCAGATCCTGTCTCGGGCTGGCGGCCGACCTGCGCCGGGACGGCGGACCTCCCGTCGTCCTGTTCACCTACTACAACCCGGTGCACCGGATGGGTGTTGCGGCGTTCGCCCTCGAGGCGTCGCGCTCGGGCGTCGACGGGGTCCTGGTCACCGATCTGCCCCTGGACGAGGCGGACGACCTGCGGGGAGCCCTGGGAGAGGCGGGGGTCGACCTCGTCGGCCTCCTAGCCCCCACCTCGTCGCCGGAGCGGGTGAAGACGGTGGGCGGCCTGTCGACTGGGTTCATCTACTTCATCTCGCGAACGGGAGTCACGGGGGTGTCCGACGAGCTTCCCGCCGAGCTGGCCGGGCAGGTGCGCGCCGCCCGCCAGGCGTCCCGGCTGCCCATTGCCGTGGGGTTCGGCATCGGCCGCCCCGAGCAGGTCCGATCGATCGCCTCCTTCGCGGACGGGGTGGTTGTGGGGAGCGCCCTCGTGCGGCTGGTGGAGGAGCACGCGGCGGCGCCGGATCTCGAGGATCGCGTCGAGACGTTCTGCCGGTCCCTGTCGTCTCCCCGGGAGACCTGACGACATGGCGCGCCGGGGGGAGCGGAAGGGGAGGCGACGATCGGCCCGGGCAGGGGCGGGGCGGCCCGACGCGATGGACGACCTGCGCCGCCGGATCGACGCGATCGACCGGAGGATGGTACGGCTCCTGAATGAGCGAGCCGGCTGCGCCATCGCGCTCGGGCGCATCAAGCAGGAGCGCGGCCTGCCGATCTACCAGCCGGCGCGTGAGGAAGAGGTCCTGGGGAACGTGCAGAGGACGAACGGCGGCCCGCTGCAGTCCGAGGCGTTGCGCAGGCTGTTCGAGAGGATCATCGACGAGTCGCGGCGCATCGAGCGCATTGCGACCGACCGGAGCGCCGCCGGCGGGCCGGGGGACCCGAAGGACTGAATCGGCTTCCGGGATGTCCGGAGGCGCGGAGGAGCGAGGGAACGCCCATGGTGATCGTGATGAACGGGCACGCGACCGAGGACCAGATCGAGAAGGTGATCGCCTCCCTGACCCAGAAGGGATACGACGCGCACCGCTCGACAGGATCCACCCGGACGGTGATCGGTGTGGTGGGGGCGAGCAAGACACCGCTCGATCCCAGGGAGTTCGAGATCATGCCGGGCGTCCACGAGGTCGTGAAGATCACCGAGCCGTACAAGCTGGCCGGGCGCACCTTCCAGGCCGAGGACACCGTCATCCGCCTCGGCGACGTGGCGATCGGCGGGCGCGACATCATCATGATGGCCGGCCCGTGCGCCGTGGAGAGCGAGAAGCAGCTCGACATCATCGCCAGCTCGGTGCGGCGGTACGGAGCGCGCATCCTGCGCGGCGGCGCCTTCAAGCCGCGCACGTCGCCCTACGCCTTCCAGGGGCTCGGAGAGGAGGGGCTGGGGCACCTCCGCAAGGTCGCCGACCGGCACGGTCTCTACGTCGTGACCGAAGTCATGGATACCAACCAGGTCGAGCTGGTGGCCTCCTACTCGGACATTCTCCAGGTCGGGGCGCGCAACATGCAGAACTTCAATCTCCTGAAGGAGCTCGGCCGTCAGAAGAAACCCGTCATGCTGAAGCGCGGCCTGTCGGCCACGATCCAGGAGTGGCTGCTGTCGGCCGAGTACATCATGGCGGGCGGGAACCGCGACGTCATGCTCTGCGAGCGCGGCATCCGGACCTTCGAGAACTACACGCGCAACACCATGGACATCTCGGCCATCCCGATCATCAAGAAGCTCAGCCACCTGCCGATTCTCGCCGATCCGAGCCACGGCACGGGACTGCGCGACAAGGTGATCCCGATGGCGCGCGCCGCGGTGGCCGCCGGGGCGGACGGGATCATGGTCGAGGTGCACCACGAGCCGGAGGCGGCCCTGTCGGACGGCCCGCAGTCGATCTACCCCGAGCAGTTCGCCGAGCTGATGGCGCAGCTGCGGATCATCGCCCCGGCCATCGGGCGGTCGATTTGAGCCAGGGGGCCCGCGGCACGGAGCCGTTCCGCCGCGTCGCCATCGTCGGGGTCGGCCTGATCGGCGGGTCGATCGGCCTGGCGCTGAGGCGCCGCATGCCGCGGGTACGCGTCATCGGCATCGACCGGCCGGCGGTCCTCAGGGCGGCGCGCCGGAGAGGCGCCGTGCACGAGGCCACGGCCTCTCTCGCGCGGGGCCTCCGGGGAGCCGACCTGGTGGTGCTGGCCCTGCCGGTCGACGCCATCCTGGACGTGCTGCCACAGGTGGCGCGCCGCGCCGGCCCCCTCGCCCTGATCACCGACGTGGGAAGCACCAAGGGGGAGATCCTCGACGCCGCGCGCCGGCTCGGCCTGGGGGGCCGCTTCGTCGGAGGCCATCCGATGGCCGGCTCCGAACGCACGGGCATCCGGAGCGCCGACGCGTCCCTCCTCCTGGGAGCGCCCTGGATCCTGTGCCCCGCGGGCCCGGGCGGACGGCGCGGGGAAGCCCCGCAGGCGCTCGGGCGGATCGCGGCGCTCGTCGAGCGGCTCGGGGCCCGTCCGGCACGGCTCGACGCGCGCCGGCACGACCTGGCGGTGGCGCGCCTGAGCCACCTGCCGCAGCTCATCAGCGTCGCCCTCGTCAACTCCGCGGCCGCCTCGCCGGCCGGTCCGCTCCTCGAGTTCTCCGGCCCCGCCTTCCGCCAGATGAGCCGCCTGGCGTCGAGCCCTTCCGGACTGTGGGACGCCATCCTGAAATCGAACCGGCCGGCGGCGATCGCGGCGGTCGACGACTTCGTGCTCGAGCTCCGCAGGCTCCGCGCGCGGCTGGGACGTGGACTCGCGAGGGACTTCCGTCGCGCCGCGCGTATCCGGGCCCGGCTCGCGCGGCGCGAGCGCTAGTGCCGCGTCACCGAAGTCTTGTTACGTTCGACCGTCGCTGCATCCCCGCCTGCGGCGTTGCTCCTCGGTCGAATATGCTGGATATTGTCCCTCGTCGCGCCTTGCAGGCGGGGCG